>Ga0222654_1000096_pt1 | contig 83459 bp, 71 predicted proteins | sample AntAcemetagen421_FD_179805 | JGI IMG/M metagenome (GOLD analysis project Ga0222654, IMG submission 179805) | Saline water microbial communities from Ace Lake, Antarctica - #421 | ecosystem: Environmental > Aquatic > Non-marine Saline and Alkaline > Saline | place: Antarctica: Ace Lake...
AGAGCCTTGTATCGAAGAGATTGATTCACTGCGAAAAGCCGAGGACGTCCAAACGGCGCAAGCCCGTTGCCACCGCCTCCGCGGTGTGCTCGCCAACTACGGTTTTTCGACTGCCGCCAAAAAGCTCGGCGAGATGGAGCACGATCGCGAAACCCTCAATGCCCTCGATGCCATCAACACCCTTCGATCAGGTCTGGTCGCCGCTCGCATCGAACTGATCGAACGCCACCACTACCTCGCCTAAACAGGCGAGGAAAAGACTATTCCCACCAAGCCGGGGTGGCGTCGAATTCAACCGATCCATCCGGCCACACTCGCACCACCAACCGGCGCCCCTCCCCCGGCTCAAACCAAGATTCCGGCACCCCTTCCGAGATCCGGCCCGTGTGCACGATCCATGCTTCCCCGGGTAAATTCGCCGGCACCCCCTTGCTACGGCTCTGCCCCGGTTCCAGTGTCTTCACCCGCCACTGGAACCCACCGCTGGAAATCATAATACCGGCCCGCACTTCAGCTGACTCGTTATAAACGATCACTTCGCAGCGACGACTTGCCATCCCTAACCAGAAAAGGGCGACTAACAGCATTGCCGTCGCCCCCAGCAGCCACCGCGTCCGGCGCATCCGCCAGTCAATCACGCCCGGCCCTTTCGCTGCGCTTCGAGTCTTGCTACGCATCCCACCAAAACCATCCACATCGCCAGATTCTTCGTCTGCGTTAGCACGCGCTCGAGCTGACTGTGCGCATAGGTAAGCAAAAACGCGATAGCCACTGCACTCAGAAATACTCCCGCCAACGTTCCTCGTCGATCCCAGGCTCCCCGCAAGGCCCACCAACCGGTGATCATGATCATGAACATGTAGGTCAAAAAACCCCCGTAACCCGACTCCGCCAGGAGTAGCCAGTAATGACTCTCCACCACTCCCTTGGCGTAGTCTTCATCGACTTTGTGCCCTCGGTCACGCTCCCAATCATTAATCACGTCCCCATACGGAAACGGCGCGTTAATCGTCAGCGCAAAATTATTCCAACCCAGCCCGATCGCGGAATCCTTCAACATCGCCGCCGATGCGAGATTCATCACATCACGGGTCTCCCCGCTTGCATCATTACCCTTATCCCCGAAACGAGCAATAATCGTATCAGCCGTCGCCAATAGCCCCAACATACCGACCGCCCCCATCGCTAACATCGTGCGCATGCGGCGCGAAGTGATCCCGTCCACCAACCCCGCCAACATCACACCCACGACTCCCACCGCAAACACTGCCAACGCCGCCCGCGATAATGCCGACTGCACGATAATTCCCGACGACATAAACCCAATCGTCCACCAACGCGTATCAATTTTATCCGCTTTGCTCATCACGACCGCCAACAACGGCAGCCCCATCATATACGCCCACATCGCCAGTGGATTCTGATGCTCAAACCATCCCCGCACCTGATAAAATCCATCAACATATTTCATCTTCAGCACCACCGCCGCCTGCACGGCCAAAGTAAAAGCCATCGCTCGCAGCAGCCACCGCAAATCCTCCTCATCATTGAGGTAATTGTAAGCGGCGACCAATATCACCCCCGCCGTCGAAAACTTCCACCCAGCCATCAAAACATAACTGGCATTCGGTGCGGCGATAATAGACAGCATACTCGCCCCGCAATACAGCGCCCACCAGCCCGCGCCAGGCGGAAACCAACGCGCGCCCGGCGTCCGCCCCATCACCGCTGCCAGCGTGATACCCAACGACAACGGCACAAATAAACTGAACTCAAACCCCTTGGTGTGCCCGCGATACCATTCGATGGAACCAAGCATCAAAGTGAACTTATTAATGTGCCACGAAATCATGAACACCAACAGGCCCATTGCCCAACGCTGCCGGTTTCGATTCCCCTTCAGATACATCGCCAAAATCGGCGGCAACGCGAGATACCAACCCGAAACGATCACAAACTTGATGACTTCTTTGATCATCCGTTTCGGTCTGCTGCCCGGGCCTCGGCGTCTCGATAAATCTCCTCTGTCCGCTCCGCAATCTGCTTCCACGTATGCTGCCCGATCGCTTCTTCGCGCCCGGCTCGACCCCAGGCTGCGCGTTGCTCGGCATTATCCGCCATTTCCCCCATGCGGGCGGCCAACTCTTCGGCATTCCCAGCATCAAAGAATCCTCCCGTGCGGCCTTCCGTCACGAGGTGCTGCAACCCTCCCACTCGCGAAACCAAGACCGGACGCTCGGCACACCACGCCTCCAACACCACGATACCAAAAGGCTCATGCCGCGACGGCAGCACAAATACATCGGTCGCCGCTAACGCATCCGCCATATCGCCACTCGTCGGATCGAGTGCATCCAGTTTTAGAATACGATCACGAAATGGACTTTCGCTAATTCGTTTGTCCAACTGCGCGACATAGGCCGCCGCCGTGGCTGGTCCCGCCATCATCACCTGAACTTCTGGTCGGTCTCCCGCAATTCGATCGAACGCCTCGATCAACGTGAGCTGATCCTTCTGCGGGTCAAACCGACTGATACAGGAAAACACGACGGCGTGCTCCGGCAGTCCCTTCGCCGCGCGAAACTTCGCCCGATCGCCATCGGAGAATCGCGCCGGATCCACGCCATTACCTAGATGGTGCACGCGGTCATGCCCCAATGCCGTCTTCGCCTTCTCCGCCTCACTTCGCCCGACGCAGATCACCGCGTCTGCTTCGTGTAAAATCCGTCGTGACCGCAACACGGCGCCAAATACTCGCCCCCACTCAAATTTACCCGCTTGCGCCTCCGTGAGCTGCGCCAGCTCCGCTTTCGGCACATCGAAAACACCTCCGTGCAGCGTCGCCACAAACGCCTTCTTCCGTAGCCTCGCCGCGGTGAAGACTTCTCCGCCCATTCGCTTCAACGCATGCGCATGAAAAAGCCTGACATTTGGTCTCCGCCCAAGCGACCACAGCAGACTGAACGACAACAAATTTCCGCCTTTCTTATCCATCGCCTTTCGCTGCGTCGCGTTAAGCCCAACGAACGGGTAGCAATACGGATACCTGAAAATCTCTAACTCCTGCCAGGTTTCCCGTCGCACCTTGCTCAACGCTAAAGAGGTGTGAATCTCCGGCGCCCACCCCGCCCGTCTCTGCTCGCGCAGCAGCTCGGCAATCACGGTTTCGGTCCCTCCCCATTCATCCGCGACAAAACGCCGCGGCACGTGGATTACTCGATTTGCTTTCGGAATATCACTCATGTTTGAAATTGGTCCAATCGGTCGAACAAAAAGGGTAACAGCTGCTTCTTCCGCGAAACCATGCCTTCATGTAGTCGTCCCGTCTCCAGCTCCGCCCCTTCCAAAATCCACCTCGCTCGCGCTTCGTTGGTGTCCACCACTAGCAAGCGACTGCAGCCCTGCAATACATCGGTGACGATCAACGCCGCCATCGCCCAACCGGACTGTAATTGCAGTTGCCCCAGCGCCCGCCTCAACTCCTCACTTCGCGCCGGCGTAAGCAGTTTCAAATCCACCGTTTCGATCTGAGCCGCTCCGAAACTCAGGTCCTTTCGGGTAAACGCTTTCACGTCTTTCTCGACTAGTTTACTCGCTTTTGCATCAGCCAGTTCATCGTTCTCTCGCAGCACGTCGTGACCAAATTTATTAAGATTAACGCCGGCTCGCTTTGCCAACTGCGGCGCCAATTTTCGGTCGACCTCCGTCGTGGTCGGAGAGGTCAAGAGCAGGGTATCGGAAATCATCGCTCCCAGTAATAGCATCGCTTCCTTCGGAGAGGGCTCCAATCCGGCCTCCGCAAATTTCAGCGCAATGATCGTCGCACTGCTCCCCACCGGCCGACAATCCACTCGAGCTGGCATCAGGGTCTCGATTCCACCCACCCGGTGGTGATCGACGATTTCTTCGACAATGGCACTTTCGATTCCTTGCACCGTCTGGGTGAGTTCGAAGTGATCCACCAATATCAACCGACGCTTGGCTGGAGCCAAGGAGTCACTCTGCGACAGCACCCCCACTAGTCGGTGTTTCGCGTCCACCACCGGTAGCGCATGGCGGGCTTGCTGTAGTCGCGACAAAACTTGGTCCAACCGCTGGTCCGGTCGCAACGTTTCCGGTGCCACATCCATGATCGTGCGCACCGGAATCGCCAGCGACAGACTCGACAATAGGGCGAGTAATGACCCCGGGTAAAAATAGACCAACAATCGCTTCGAGGCCGCCGCCGCGATTTTGGCCTCCTCCAAGGTCGCGTCTGCCAGGATGATGGCTTGGGCCCCGCGGCGCTCCGCATCCCGCACGACTTTGGCACTCGCCCCCGCCATCACCACATCTCCGCGCTCGAGTTCATATTCAGCTCCGTTAGCGACCCGAAAGCTCCCCGGCATAATCGCTGCCGGTCCCGTTTCTTGCGCCTTAAGCGCCTGCAGCGAAAAACTCGGCACCACATCCTCCAGGGTCAGCAAGTGCCCCAGATAGTCCTCGACGTTGAAGTTAAAGAAATACTCGTTTTGCGGCAGCCGCGGACTCACGACCCCGAGCAGCGTGCCATGCGCATCAGTGACCGGAACCATGCTGATCCGGTGAGTTTGCAAAATCGCCATCGCGTCACCCAGTCGCGCCGTTGGCGGCAGCGAATACATCGGCTCGCCCATCGTCTCCTCCACCGTCCACCGGATATCGGAACGCACCGGCGGCAGCGCAACGCCTGCCTGTTTGAACAACCACCGGGTTTGCCGAGTCGCCTGACCCTGCAAAATCGGTTGATACCGCCGCTTGCGGTCGAGCTTACGCCGCAGCCGGGCCATGACCGTCGCCGCGACCGCAGCATCCGTGTCGGGCCGTTGGTGTCCGGCTACAAATACAAGTTGTTGTTTTCTCACAGTTTCAGTTTGGGGATTTCACCAACCTTGTTAAACATTCCCGCAGGCGCTTGTCGCGTTCGTAAATTCAAACTCTCGATGTCTGCTCCAATTTCCATCGTGATGCGCTCGTTTAACGACGGTGCATTGATCCAAAACACTCTCAAAATGGTGCATGCCCAAGAGGGCGTGGGCGAGGTCCAACTCGTTCACATCGATTCTGGCTCCAAGGATGAGACCGTTCCCATCATCCAATCGTTTAAGCCTCACAAGTTTTTTCAAATCCAGCCCTCCGAATACGTCCCCGGCGTAGTCCTCAACCGCGGCATGCGGGAATCGACCGGCGACTGGGTAGTATTCCTCAACTCCGATGCCGAACCAGCCCACAAGCACTGGCTCGCCGAGCTCCTTCAAATCGCCCGCTCCGACGACCGCCAGGGCACGGTCTTCAGTCGGCAAATTCCGCGGTCCGACTGCGACGCGGTCTACGCGCACGATTACGATCGCTGCTTCGGCCCCACGCGCGAATCCGTCAACTGGGATCACTTCTTTAGCATGGTCAGTTGCGCCGTCTACCGTCCCGCCTGGGAGAAACACCCCATCCGGGAGGACCTGCAATACGCCGAAGACGACGAATGGTCACGGCGCCTCAAGGATAACGACTGGCGCGTCGGCTACGCCCTGCGCTCCGTCGCGATTCACTCCCACAACTATACGCTCAAACAGGCTTACAAACGCGCCTACGGGGATACCTTCGCCATCGCCGCCCATAGCCAGACTCCTCCCCGCAATTACAATTACCACTATACCGTAGCCCGAGGGTCCCTGGCCGACGCCTTAAAAGACTGGCGATGGTGCGCCCAGGAAGGCCGTCGCCGCGAGTTCCCCTACGCCTACGCCGTGCGTTTCGCCCAACGCCTCGGTAAACGCGACGGCTACCGCGCGGGTTGGAAACACTACAAAAGGGATCAATCATGAAAATTCTCGTCGTTTCAAATCTCTACCCACCGCACTCCATCGGCGGCTACGAAGAGCGTTGCCTCACCGTCACCGAGGGGCTCAAGTCTCGCGGCCACGAGGTCTGCGTGCTCACCTCTCATCACGGCTTGCCCGGCCCCACCGCCGATGCCGGCGGCATCCGCCGACAACTCCGCATTCATGGTTTCTTCGGCCACCCGTGGCTGTCGCTCGGTCAACTCTATCAACTCGAAAAGCACAATCACGCGACCCTCAAGGCCGCCATCAGCGAATTCCGTCCCGCCATCGTGCACGTTTGGAATCTCGGCGGTATCAGCAAAACTCTCATCTTGACCCTGCGCGATCTTGGCATTCCCACCGTCTACGATATTTCCGACCACTGGATTGCCCGCAGCATGCGCGCCGACGTCTGGCTGCGCTGGTGGAATGGGCTCACCAAATCCACCGTCGCCACCCTCACCAGCAAGGTCCTCCGCCTCTTTGGGGCCAAAGCTTGGCTGAGCTCTCGCGCCCCCTTCGCGTCGTGGGACGAGATAAAATTCCCGCGGATCTACTTCTGCAGCGCCCGCCTCCAAGAAATCACTCGTGAGTCCGGTTGGCCCGTCGATCACGGTGCCGTGATCCATTGCGGCGTGCCTACCGCCGCCTTCGCCCCGCGCCCCGCCTCCGACCGCTTCACCAAACTCCTCTGGGTCGGTCGTCTCCACGAAGACAAGGATCCGCCCACCGCCGTGCGGGCCCTCGGCCATCTCGCTCAAGCGGGCAACACCGCCCTCACGCTCGACATCTACGGCCGAGGCGACGAGGCCTACGTGAATCAGGTCAAATGCACCGCCGCCGAACTCGGTATCACCGACCGCATCAACTACCTCTCCACCGATGCCGCCGGTATGCGCAAAGTCTACGCCGACTACGACGCCCTCCTCTTCACTTCCGCCTGGGAAGAACCCTTTGCCCTCACGCCCCTCGAGGCGATGTCGGCCCAGCTTCCGGTCATCAGCACGCTCCTCGGCGGCTCGCAAGAACTCGTCCGCGATGGCGCCAACGCTCTGAAATTTGAAGCCCGCGACCCCATCGACCTCGCCCGGGCCATCAACGGCCTCGCCGGGGATGCCGAACTCCGCCGCACCATGGTCACCACCGCCGGTCGCGAGGTAGTCGAGCGTTACGATATCGCCGTGATCGTCGGACAGATCGAATCCTACTTGCAGGAAACCCTCACCCTCCATGGCAACGCGTGAATGGCAGCGCCACTTCTGGCGCAACACCGGCACCAACTACCTGCGCACGATCCTCCGGCTTGGCTCCGGACTCATTCTCTTTCGGCTCACGTTCCAATACCTTTCCACCGAGGCATTCGGTTTTTACTCCCTACTCTGGTCACTTTTCGGCTACACCATCCTGCTAGATTTCGGCCTCGGTTTCACCGCCCAAAAAGCCGTCGCCGAACACTCCGCCCACGGTAAAACCGACAAGCTCAATCAGCTCATCGCCACAATCTTCTGGTCGTTCGCCGTGGTGGGTGCCGTGTTTCTCGCCGTCTTCCTTCTCGGGCGCCCCCTCTTCCTCGAATGGACCAAGATCTCCCCCGAGCATTGGGAAACATTTGGCCACGCTTACATCATATTCTTCTGCGCCATGGGCGTCGCATTTCCTTTGGGGATATTCCCCGAAATGCTCCGCGGCCTCCAACGCATCGATCTCGCGAATTGGCTCACCATTGGATCGACGATTATCAATCTCGGCCTGCTCTCTTGGGCCCTCCTTCACGACTGGAGCCTCCCCGCCATCGTCGCCATCAGTGTCGTCACCACCATCGCCCCCAGCGCCGCCGCCGGTCTCATGGTGCTTCCGCGCATTCGCGGACTCAGCCTGCATCCGCGCCACTACCGCCTTTCCGCCGTGAAAGGCGTCCTGTCCTTCTCGATCATCGCCTACTTGATCACCTTCACCAACTTGATCATGTCCCGCACCGATCAAGCGGTCATCAGTTTCTCGATCGGGATCGGCTTCATCGCGATCTACCAAGCCGGCTACAAGGTCTCCGAGATGTTCGGCATGTTCTCGGTCCAAATGCAGGACGCACTCACACCCGCCGCGGCGCAAATGAACATCCAAAATGACACCGCCGGCCTTCGTGACCTTCTCATCAAAAGCTCCTCTTTAACGCTGCTCCTCACCGTCCCCCTCTACGCCCTTTGCGCCGCCTACCTCGCCCCATTGGTCAAGGTGCTCACCGGCCTCGAGGAACTCCCCTACGACACCTACCTCGTAGGCCAAGCCCTGCTACTCGCCACCTTTAGTTCACTCATTACCAACAGTTGTTCTAAACGAATCCTCATGATGTGCGGATGGGAGAAAAAACTCCTGCGCATCAGCTTAGTCGATGCTACCGTCAACCTCGTTCTGAGCCTCATCCTCGTGCATCAATTGGGCGTGCTCGGTGTCGCCCTCGGCACCATGATTCCGACCATTCTCGTCGGCTGGCTCTGGGTGCTTCCGCTCACCGCACGCTTCGCCGAAACCAGTCTAACTTCGTTCGCCAAAGAAATTGTCGGTCCCGTCTTCAAACCAGTCGCTGCGGGCCTCGCGGCCCTCGCCGCCCTCGTCTGGCTTGTGCCATTTCCCGCCGATGGAGAATTTATTGATTGTGTGTGGCGTGGAGCTCTGGTCGTGACCCCCGTCGGCCTGCTCGGCTTTCGGCAACTCAAAGCGCTGCGCCCATCCTGATGCATCGTTCCCCCGTATTGATTGTTGACCACGAGTCCACCGCTCATGACGTCATCACCGCAGCGCTAGGCGACTACGCAAATATCTTTCGCGCTCATTCCATCATGGAAGCCGAGGAACTGCTCCAGGCTCACTCCATCAACGTATTAGTCTGTCGCGACGACTTACCCGGCGAGACCGGCATTATGTTTTTGGCGCGCTATCGAGAAATCCCCCCCTGGCAGCGTCGTATTCTCCTGTGCCCGAAACTAGATTCGGATCTAGCAGTTTTTCTGATCAACGAGGCTCAAGTTTTTCGCTGCGTGACCCTTCCGATCGAACCCGCAGAACTCGTGCAGTCAGTCGAAGTCGCGCTCCACGAAGCCGTCAACATCAAGAAACTCTTCCATGCCGACAAAGAGAACGAAAAGCTGCGTGAGCAACTCTCCAACCCTCCCTATGCCGTCAGTTCCGCGCAGCGTTTTGCCTCAGGTTGGGTGCGTGCGTTTCCGCGGATGATCGTGGTGACCCTGCTCACGTTTGTGGGCGTGCTCGTGCTAGGCACCGTCACTCTGTTCCTGCTCTATTTACTCAAGACTGTCCTCGGCATTGACCTCATCCCGGGGGCCCACTTGAGCGATGCACTCGGCTGATTAAAAAGCCCCGAGTTCTGGCCAAGCCGCCAGCAACGCATTCCAGTCGATCGGCCTCTCATCGATCGGAGTGAGCATCACCAGCACCGGCTCGTTGCCCGAAGCGCCCAAGGTCAAACGGCGCCATGTCGTCCGTCCCCAATACTCCATCGCGGAACCAAATGCCCGGTGGCCATCGCTGAACCAATACAAGGCTTCCGCCGACTCACCCTGGCGGGCCAATGACACGCGTCGCGCCTCACCCCACTCTACCGGAAACTCCGCTGAGTCGATCACCTCCCAGCCTGCCCCCCGAAAACAAAATAACGGGTCGTGCACCGCGTGGCGGTTTCCCGTGCCATCGATGATCGTCAAAACAACCTTTTGCCCCCGCACTTGTGCATACCTTTTAACCACCCGAGCTCCGGCAAAAATCGACTGCTCGACTTCACTCACCGGCACATCTTCCGACGCAAACATCAGTCCGCGCAAGGGCAGCTCATCCAGTCGATCACTGGCGTCTTCCAACGGATAAAATTGCCAGGCCACCCCCGCAATCACCGCCACTCCGATGCTGGTCCACAACAAACTCATCTTCACTGAACTCTTCATGATGAAACGCTTTCTCTCGGATATTTCCGCACCCACCACATCCCCAAACCTGCCCCCAACGCCAGCCACCCGACTCGCGCTAAACAGGCAAAATCACTTGGCATAAATTTCGCGAATACCCACCCCAGCGCGGGCCACCACGCCAAACCACTGAAACCGATCAGTCCGGCCAATCCGAGTGAAGGCGCAAAGGACGCCATGAAAACCACGATCGCCAAATGGCGCGCCACATTTAGATCCCCCCCCCAACTCACTGCGCCCAGGGCCACGGCCCCGATCAAAAATCCGACTCGCGGTAAGGCTCGAAATCCCACCAACGCCATCACAAGCAACGCCCAGGCCAACGCCATCCAGCCTCCGCCTTGATCATAGGGCGAATGCGACCAAGCCCAGCGCAGGTCGCTACTCATCATCCCCAGCCCCACTCCGACTACCCCGCTCGCCAATCGTAATTGCACCGCGTGATTCATGCCATCGCTCCCTTCGTTGGTCGGCGTCCCATTAAATTGAATACGGCAGAGCACAATATGAACATCACCATCAATACCCCCCATCCCCCCCAGTTATGAAACCACCCCATCGCCGCATCCGAACCAAAAGTCAGTCCCGTCACCCCTAGCGTCACAATGCGCAACAAATTCGCCACCCAGGCCAACCCCGGCAGCAGTGCAATTCCCAACCAGAACCGCCACCCCGGCAATACACTCAAGGCCAATACTGTCCCTGCGACCAACATTGCCTGTAACGCGTGCAGGCCCGAGCACGCCGCATCCACCGCCAGCGGCAATCCCTGCACATTCAGAAATGTGCCATCTCGCGTCACCGCCAAGCCTGCTCCTTCAAACAATCCCCCCGCCGCCCACGCTCCCGAAAACCTAAACCACCAGCCAATCGCCTGACCTTCGATGCCTAACCACGGAAAACCGAACACCAACAAAACCAGCGGTCGCAACTTGGTCGTCGCCGTTTCCGCGACGGTATCGCTTACCATCCAGCCTCGCCAAAGTCCCACCCACCCCAGAGCCAACACGAGCGTGTGATCCAACGCTGCGCCCAGCACCAGCAGCGCCCCACCGATCAATAACGGCCGCTGGTCCCATTGCGCCCCCCCCGGCCGCCACTGCCACGGTCGCGTAAACCAAAAATACAACGGAAACGCCGCCAGCGCCGGTAACAAATCCTCCGCCGACTCCCCCAACGGCACCCGAATCCAAATACCCGCCGCCAGCAGGATAAACCCCATCAACAATGCCACCCGACGTCCGTTCATGGTGACTCAACTCCCGCCGCAGCCTCCGCTTGAGCAATCTTCTCTAGGTTTCCTCGCAACTCCAACTCACCCGGAAAACGAGCCAACAATTGCTCCGTCAAATCACGCGCGTCACTCCACTGCTTGGCGGCAAAAGCCTGCCGCGCTAGAAACATGCCCGCCTCCAAAGACTCCCCGCCCAAATCCGCATAAAGTTTCGCCGCGTCAGCTTCATTTCCACTCATCAAAGCCGCCCGGGCGGCCAGCTCTCGACCGCCCACACTTTTGGCCAAATCACGCTGTCCCGCAATCCATGCTCTCGCGCCATCCCACTCCCCCAGTTCCAGGGAGCGTAACGCCAATAACCATGCCGCGCGGTAGCCAATCGTCCCATCCATTTTCGCCAAATCCACCATGCCCGATTGCTCCGACGAACTGCCTTCCGCCCACCTAATTTCCGCTGCCACCAGTCTCAATATCGGTGCCGCGGGCACTTGAGCCAAATAGGCCAATGCCGCCGCCCCATCGCGGTTCTCCCGCAACGCCACCGCCATCCCATAGTGCACCCAATCCGGCACCGTCGAATCCGACGTCAGCTGCGCCTGATCTGCCATAATCAACGCCGCTTCCGGCCAACCCAACGCCAGCATCAATGCGGGCCAAGCTTGCTCCCCTTCCAGCAAAACTCTCGTCTCCGCCGACAATCCGTCGGCCGGCCAAGCCCGCAACTCCTCGATCAACGTGTGCGCTTGCGCCCCGGGAACGGCCACCGGCATTTCCCCATACGCCGGCGTTAGTTCCTGTAATTGCCATCGCAATACACTACGAATCGTAGCCCAAGCCAGTGGCGCCAAGGCCTCCCCTCCATCACTGAGCCTTTCCAAATACAATTGGGCCTCCCGCGTTTCTCCTTTTCGGAGCAGTTCTAATAACCGCAACCACTCCACTTCAGGTCGTGCCCCGGCGAGCCGAAGCACTACCGGTGCGATCACGCCATCATTCCAAAAAACATCCTTGGGTAACTGTTCTAGACCGGCGATGAGTGCCGTCCAATTCCCCATCGGCGGCCGCGGTAATGTTCCGTCTGACCCCTGCCAGAGCCGTTGCCAAAACAACACCCGGATCCACAGAAAATCGGGCGCCGTCGCCGTCAGTCCATCTCGCCAGGTTTGCAGTGCAGCCGCGGGGGAATCGTGTCGCCGGTAAAATTCCGCGAGCTGATCTCGGCGAACCGGATCTTCGGCATTAGCCACCACCGCGGCCACGTATTCAATTCGAGCGTCTTCCATCGCTCCCGCTCGCTCGAGCAATTGCCCCCGGAAACTGCGCACATCTGGATTCCGGTTGTCCGCCTGCATCGCTACCGTCAGTTCGTTCCAAGCAGCCTCCGGGGTGCTGGCTAGAAAAGACAAACGGAGTCGGCGGCCCACGTCGGCAACGCCCGCGAATTCATTGGTCTGTAACAAGGCCAAGGCCTCATCTCGTTTCCCTTGGGCGAGATACCGATCCACGTCGAGCGCCAACCAGAGGTGCGGTTGCGCTTCCCGCCCGCGCCAATCATCTCGTAACCGCGCCGCTTCTTCCGGTTGCCCCGCCGCCGTAAACGTGCGGACGAGCAAAAGGCTGACCGACTCCATGCTACGCGCTAAATCTGGCACTTGCTGTTCCAGCCAAACCAGTCGCGCAAGGTCCCCTGTCTTCACGCTAATTTCGAGGTCCATTTTCCTCCATTTACTCGACACCGTGGGATCGAGCTCACGCCCAAAACTTCCCCAAAATGCCCGCACCGCTCCGCGCGCCTCTAACCAACGGCTATCGGCCATCAAGGACGCCACTTTCTGCACTCCCTTTTCGCGCTGACCTACCACGACGCTCGTTCGCCAAGCCGATACGCCCCACCATGACAGAGCAGTAAGTCCGATGATTCCGAGTCCTAAACACCAACGCAGCTTCGACGACATTGGATCGATAAATAGTGGAAACTAAACGGTGTCGAGACTGGCCGACGAACGACGGCGAACCGAAAACATAACCCAGCTGAGGCAACCCAGCATAATCGCCCAGGTTCCCGGCTCGGGAGTGGAGATAAGGCGCTGCAGATTCGCTGCCCCGATGTCGACCGCGAAAACAACATCGTTATAGTCACGGTCGCCCCCACCAAAGAGATCTTCGAATCCGATGATCAGATAAGGACTGTCTGGCAGCACAAACGAAACCACGTGATCCAATTGATCAGGATTGCGGGACGCGGGTGCGGCGTAGGCGTTGGTGCCACCATTCGCTCCGTTCGCGATCACAAAGAAATCCAATGTCGTGCCAGACGCGAAAGTGCCCAAATCGACAAAGTCGCCTGGAAGTAACGGGGCCAGCAACCAACGACGGGCGTTCGAATTTGCGTTATAGGTCGAAACGGAACTGGAAGCGTCGGGGAAAATCAGTTCCGAGTCCGCGGTCACCACTGTTTCCGGCGTCGCACTTCCCTCCGCCAATGCGTTGTAACCAAGCGTATTTCGGTAGCCGGCTCCTTCGCCTACAAAGTAAATCCGTGCGGTCGATTGGGTCGCGAGCAAAAGCTTAGTGGGGTCCAACGAAAAGGCCATCTGGTCATTGAAGCTAAGACGCTCACTCAAACGGGTGTTCAACAACTGGGTGATACTAGGAAGTGCCTCCATGAACTCAGCGGCGGCAGCATCCGAACCGGCCAACTGCACTGCCGCGGTGATATCGAGCCCAAAAGGGCGGGCCAATGCCTGAACACTAGATTCAGTCTGGGCAGTCGACGAAATCGCGGTCGCCAAAAAGGCGACGGCTCCCATCGCAAAAACGATCGAGTTTTTTGAAGAGCGGATATCGCGGATTTTGAAGAAAGGAGAGGAGTCCATGTCAAACCTGTTAACAAGAAGAGTGCCAACTCCGGGAACATACCCATTATTACCTTATAATCAATGCTATAAAAACTTTATGGTAACTTGGGTCGGTAACATTACCGCCATTAAGGCTTGCATTTGCATTGCATTTATTCGCACATCTCATGCAAATGCACGATATAGTCATCGTATGGCCCCCAAATGCAAAACTGCATGAGGAGTATTCCTCAGCGACTGTGACCCGGAGGCTTCCCCGCTCCAACCTACGCTCGCTCCCTCGCGAAACCTCGCAAATCGATCCCCTCACGGCATCGTCACTCGAAAGGGTCTACCTCGTCCCCTCCTCCCTCCTTTCCACCCCCGATTGGCCCAAACTCCGCACCCGCCTAGCCAGCTGCAATCGCTACTTTATTGTCTTCGGTGACGATTTGGACAGCGCCGCCATCGTCGAAGCCTGCCGTGACGGAGCATTCGATGTCGTCGTCACGAATGATTCGACCGCACGATGGACCGATACCGCCCGACGCTCCGCCGACGCCCAAAGTCTCTGGTGGAAACTCTACGGCGGCGACGGACTCTCCCATGGCCACGGTGGTTTAATCGGACACTCCGCTCCCATGAAGGCTCTCCGCCTCGCCGTCCAGCGACTCGGCCCCACTCCCGCCAGCGTGCTTATTCTCGGCGAGTCCGGCACCGGTAAGGAACGCGTTGCCTCCGCCCTCCACGCCGCGCTTGGCACCGGAGAGTTTGTCGCGTTCAACTGCGCAGCCGTTCCCGCTCAACTTCTCGAAGCTGAACTCTTCGGCGTAAAAAAAGGTGCCTTTACCGGCGCCACTACCGACCGTCCCGGCCTGATCGAAAAAGCCGATGGCGGCACTCTCTTCCTCGATGAAATCGGCGAGATGGAAGCCGCCGTGCAACCCAAACTGCTGCGTTTCCTCGAGACCCGCACCGCTCGTCGCCTCGGCTCGAATGAGGACTACCAAGTAAATCTCCGCATTGTCGCTGCCACCAACCGCAACCTCGATTCTGGCATGTCCGACGGGAGTTTCCGCGAGGATCTGTATTATCGCCTCGCCGAAATCACCCTCAAAATCGCCCCGCTTCGCGAACGACTCGAAGACATCCCCCTCCTTGCCCGCCATTTTCTCGACCTGGCGAGCAGCCGATTCGGAAAATTCTACGATGCCATCGAACCCGAACTCATCGTCTGCCTCCAAGGCCACTCGTGGCCCGGCAATGTGCGGGAGCTCAAAAGCGCAATCGATCGTCTGGTGCTCATGCATGACGGGCCCGTGCTCCGTTCCGGCTGGTGGGATGCCCCGCCTCCTCGCGAAATCGCCCGGGATTCGAACGCTCGCGCTCCCTGGTCTAACCGTCCGCAAACCACCCCTCCCTCCTCCGGCGACTTTCGCCCGCCCCCACTTCGCACCCGGCGCGATCGATTGAATCGGGCACGAGAACTCGACGCTCAAGGAGAACTAAATCTCGCCGAAATCGCCGCCGAAATCGGCGTCCACCCCTCCACTTTGTTTCGCTGGCGCCAAGCCGGTAAGCTGTAGGCCAGACGATCAAAGCACGTATCGGTATTATCCCCTAAGCACTGGTGGTTTACATTATGCAAGGAACTCTCCATCTCTGAACTCAAAGCCGTGCGAATTCTTGCGATCTATCCTTACGTTCCCTTCCCCGTTAACCGAGGCACCTACCATCGTGTCTTCAATTTAGCGCGGGAGCTGGGCCAGCGTCACGAGCTCGACTTATTCTGCCTCGATGCCGACGGTGCGCTCGAGGCCGGCCATGAACGCGAATTCGATTTCTGCCGCCGAGTCACGTTTCACAAATTCGCCCATCCACCCTGGCCGCGCCTCTTTCCCGATCGCCTACTCGAACCAATGCCGACCACGGTAACGCATTGGCGTCAGGCCGATGTGCAAGCCGCGCTCAACGCCTTCGCGGCCGACCACGACTACGACCTGATCCATTTCTGCGATCTTGTCCTGTGGCCTTACGCCCAAGCCCTACCATCCCCCGCCCCCCGCGTCATGGATCGCAGTCGCGTTGACTTGCTCTTTCAACAAGAGGAACTCGCCCACCTCACCCTTTCGAGCCGCGAACGTTTTCTGCGCCGCGAAAATCTTTGGAAACTTCGCCGCCTCGAAAAATCCGCCTCCGCTGAACTGCACTCCACCGTCGTTTGCGGCCCTGACGACCAGACTTTCATGCGCCGCGAAGTGCGGCACGACGCCGAGATCTTCGTGCTCGCCAATGGAGTCGATCCGACCGTCTTCGATCGCGATCTCTTCCCGCCTCAACCCGCTGACGAGCCCACCGTGCTCTTCTGTGGAGCGATGGATTACACGCCCAACGTCGATGGTCTCAAATGGTATTTCGAGCAAGCGGACGACGCTGTGCTCGCCACCATGCCCAATCGCAAAATCCTAATCGTCGGCAAGAATCCCTTGCCCGTAGTGCAAGCCTACGGGAAACGACCGGGCGTCACCGTCACCGGCGAGGTGCCCGATGTGCGGCCCTACTACCAAAAAGCATGGCTACAAATGGTGCCCCTCCGTATCGGTGGCGGTACTCGGCTGAAGATCGTAGAATCACTTTCCATCGGTTGCCCTGTCGTCTCCACGACGATCGGCGCCCAAGGGCTCGATTTAGTCGACGGGCAACATATCAGTCTCGCGGATACCCCCACCGACTTTGCTGCCACCATCCACCGCATCCTCACCGACCACGACACTCGCCACCAGATCGCTGCCGCGGGTCGAGAACAGACCCTGCGATACTATATCTGGTCCGCTCTCGGCGGGCAACTTTCCGACTATTACCAGAACCTGATTCGCGCTTAAACCCATGGCTACCAATCCCGCTCACACTTTGCCCATTCCTCGCACCGTCGTGATCCTCGGGGTGCCGTTTCATGACGTCACCATGCAGGAAACTCTGGCGCACATCGATCAGATGATCGCGGAGAAAACGCCTCGCTACCTCGCGACCGCTAATCTCGATTTCGCGGCTCAAGCGAGCCAAGACGTCGAACTCCAGCGCATTCTACTCGAAGCCCATCTCGTGCTTTGCGATGGCACCCCTCTGCTCTGGGCCGCCAAGTGGCTCAACGCTTCGATCCGGGAACGGGTCGCGGGCTCGGACCTCATGCCCGAGTTGACCGCCCATTGCGCAAAAAAAGGTCACCGCATGTTCCTGCTCGGATCCACGGAAAAAACGCTCGAAAAGGCGACCGCACGTATGCTCGCCGAGCACCCCAAGCTTCAAATCGCCGGAACCTTCGCCCCCCCTATTCCCCTCTCCTCAATTTCGACCACGAGGACATAATCCGTCGCGTCAACGCCGCCGGGACCGATGTGCTCATCGTCTGCTTTGGCTGCCCGAAACAGGAAAAGTGGATTTACATGAACCTCTCCCGCCTGCAGGTTCCCGTCTCCATCGGATTAGGGGCGACCCTCGATTTCGTCGCCGGCAACTTCAGTCGGGCCCCAGTGTGGATGCGAAAATCTGGTCTGGAATGGGCCTATCGCCTCATGCAAGAACCGCGGCGCCTATTTAACCGCTACCTTTTCGACCTCTTCTTTTTTGTCACCGGCTTGCGCCGTCAAAAAGCCCCGAAGAAGGAATCCCACTTCGATCTCCCCCCTCCCGCGATCGAATCCTTCCAGGACTCAGATCCGGCCCTCATCCTAAAATGGGTGGGGCGCTGTGACGCCGCTCGAGTCGCCAGCAATAACTTACCCTGGCCCTCCAAGGACACCATGTCCTCCCTCATCTTGCTCGATGCGAGTGAGATCGACCATCTCGACAGCACGGGTCTCGGAGCCTTTCTTCGCCTCTACCGGGAAAGCAAAGCCGCCGGCGGAGATTTCTACCTGCTCAATCCGACCGAGAGCGTGGTCAACCTGCTGGCCGCCCTGCGCTTGGACCGACTCATTCCCACGACCGATTCGGTGTCCAACATCCGAGTGAGATCCGGCAATCCGCACTCGTTGCCGAATCACGAATCCACCGATTTACTCCTTTCCGTCGAAGGCGATATTGTGGCCCGTCGGTGTCCTGACTTACGTAAGTGGATCGAAAACACCTGGGAACACGCTCCCCATGCCCGCACCCTCGTGCTCGATCTGCGGCAGGTCAGTTTTATCGATAGTTCAGGACTCGGACTTCTCGTGATGTCTCATCGACTCGCCGACAAACGCCCCAAAGGACAACTCAAACTCCACGCCGCCAACCCCAACGTGCTCAACGTCATCAAAGTTGCCCGTATGGAGAAACTCTTCGGTATTGAGGATAAAAAAGCATGATCCGCGTCGCGTTATCCACCACCGTCGCCCAGCGCGGCCGCTCCGGCGTCGCGAGCTACCTTTTCGGCCTGCTCGACGGATTCACCGCCATCAATGCTCCGATCAAAATTATCCTGATCGGCCTCGAAGAGGATGCGCCCCTCTTCACCCGCTGGTTAGGAGCCTGCGAGTGGTATAGCGTGCCCGAGTCCACCCGTCCCGCCGTCCGAAATATCTGGTGGCACCAAACCACCGCCCGCCGGGTCCTGCGCGAGATCAAAGCCGACGTCGTTCACATTCCCAGCTACCGGCGAATCATCTGGCGCTCACCCGTGCCCCAAGTCGTCACGATCCACGACTGCGCCGCATTCGCCGTGAAAGGAAAATACGATTTCGCCCGCATGTTTTACGGTCGTCAAGTCGCCCGTCGCCTCGCTCGCGGAGCCGACGCGGTCACCACCGTGAGCCACGCTACCGCCAACGACGTCGAGGCGTATTTTGGTATTCCCACCCACGATCAAACCGTCATCTGGAACGGGATCGACCAGGGTCGCTTCAACCTCGAACCCACCGAATCCGTTTCGGAATTTCTGGCCGGCCGCGCGGCTCAGCCTGCTCCCTATTTCCTCTACCTCGCCCGACTCGAACATCCGGCCAAAAACCACGTGCGCCTTATCGAAGCGTTTGAGGTCTTTGCCCACGCCCATCCCGATCGCACCGATCATCTCGTGTTCGGTGGCGCGGACTGGCACGGCGCGGAACAAATCCACGCCCGCATCGCCTCGTCGCCGCTTCGCCACCGTATTCGCTCGCTCGGATTTGTCTCCGATGCGGATCTCCCGCTTTGGTATGCCGGCGCCACGGCCATGGTTTACCCCAGCCTATTTGAAGGTTTCGGACTCCCTCCCGTCGAGGCCATGGCGTGCGGTTGTCCCGTTATCGCCTCCCCCCGTGGATCGCTTGCCGAAGTGGTCGGTGAGGCCGCCCGCATCGTTCAGCCCGAGGATATCTCAGACATCGCTTGCGCCCTCGGTGAACTCACGGATGAAGCCACCCGGGTTCGCTGGCGCACCCTCGGCCTCAAACGGGCGGCGCTTTTCGATTGGAGAGAATCCGCTCGTCAGCTAACCGACTTGTATCAGCGCACCGCTGCCCCGTCGTCCTAGTCCCATGTCACCACTTCTCAATCACTGGAATCTCACCGAACGCCCGTTCGAACTCGTCACGGACCGACGTTTCTTTTTCCAGTCCGAGGAGCATCGGGAAGCGCTGGCCCGTCTCCGCTACCTGGTCAACGAACGCACCATGTATGCCGGGTTGCTCAGCGGTGAGATCGGCTGCGGTAAATCGATCACTGGTCGGGTCTTCTCCGGCGAACTCAATCCCACCGAATTTGCCGTCGTTGTATTCGAAAACGCTCACTTTCGCTTCGCCGACCATATGCGTTTTCTCGCCACCCAACTCGGCGTCGCGCCCAAACGCATCGCCTCCGCCCGCACCGCGGCCCAAGTCTACGAGCTCGTCCGGGAAATACTCGTGAGCCTCGGCGACGGTCGTGGTCGCCACCTCGTGCTCGTCTTTGATGAAGCTCAGGATCTGCGCAGCGACACCCTCGCCGACCTCAAACGATTGCTCAATTTCAACGATGATGGCCTCGGTCGCATCACTCTTATCTTACTCGGCCAACCCGAGCTCCGTGAACGTATTCGCTCCCACGCGCCCCTCGATCAACGCATCAGTCTCCGCTTCCACCTCGAAGGCATATCCACCCCCGACTGCCGACACTATCTTGAACATCGTTTAAAAATCGCCGGCCACCCCACCGGACTCTTGTTCACCAACGAGGCCCACGTCCTGATTGCCGAAGCTGGCCGCGGCGTGCCCCGCGAACTCAACCGCATCGCGAAACTTGCCCTCGAAGCCGCCCGTAATTCTCAATCGGCCAGGGTTGAGGAAACTCACGTCGCCGCGGTGGTGGATGATCTCGCCCTGCACCGTTCATCCGATTCTCTTGCCTCAGCCCGATGAACCCACCCGAAGAAAAACCAAAACTTCGCGTGAGCGATTGGCACAATGCCCCTCGGGTCTCGCCGGCACCTCCGGCTCCTCCGGTAACGCCCCCCCCCGCGGAAACACCTCCCGCGGCAGAGAGCATGGATTTACCGGTCGACCCGTTCCGGCTCCTCGGCGGCATCTGGCAACGTCGTCGGTGGATCGTCCTCGGCGCCGTGCTCGGGCTCATCGCGCTGACCGCCATCGGTTTCCTGCGCACCCAAACGCGCTTCCAAGTTTCCGCTCAGCTCATTAAGCGAGAAGTGCCCAACTCGTTTCGCGCCGGCGAAATCGGCGAAGCTTTCAAACCTCGCGACCTCTCCAATGCCACCCTCATTGGTCTAGCTTCGTCCTCCAACGTCCTTGCCCGGGTCGCCGAACGCTCCGATCCCCCTATTTCCCTCGGCCTGCTGCGCCGCTCCACCGAGGTCGCCGAACAACGCGGCACTGACTACCTTTGGCTGACGGTCTCCGGCTATGATTCCGCTGAGGCCACCGTGAAACTCGCCAACCTCTGGTCGGAAGAGATCGTGACCTATACTCGCGAAATGCAGTCCCGCGAAAGCCGCGAGATCCGCCAGTATCTGCAGCATGAATTAGGTAACAACCAAGCCGAACTCGAACGCGTCGGCAACGGTCTCCTCGAATTTACGCAACGTGAGGGCCTCGTCAGCGTCGATAAGCAAATAGACGCCCAACTCCGCTCCATCGGCGACCTGGACCTTCGCTACGAAACCTCCCTCCTCGAGATTGATTCGATCGACATCAAACTCCGCGGCCTCGTGACCGAACTCGCTCGCCAAAGTCCTCTCGCCGACAAGCTAAAAGATGCCCGCGCCTCCCTCGCCGAAGCCCGCACCAGCTACACCGATACCAACCCGATCACCCTCGATGCCCTTCAACGAGTGGCCAAGGTAGAAGCCGAACTCATCGCCTCCCGCGCCGAGGAGAATACCGACCTTTCGCGCTTCGCTGGCACCTTCCTCGGCAACACCATCTACCTCCAAATTCTCGACCTCCGCGCCCAACGTGAAGCGCTTCAAGGCAGTCTCGCCAAACTAATCAAACTCCGGGAAGACTCCCGCCTCGAACTCCAAGCTTTACCCGCCAAGGAACTCGGCATCGCCCAGCTCTCCCGCAACCGCGCCTCCCTCGAAAATACCCGAGACCTCCTCCTCACTCGCCTCCGGGAAGCTGAGCTCTTCGAGGATCGCCCCCCCGGTTACTACCAAATTTTTTCGCCGGCCACGATCGAAGCGGTCATGATCTCCGAAAAACTCCTGAAGGTCGCCGTCTATGCCTTGCTCGGATTGGTGATGGGGTGTGGCGGTGCGTTTGCCTTAGCCCTCATCTTCGAACTATTCGACTCCCGACTAAGGACGGGCGCCGAGGCCGCCAAAGCATGGAGCTCCCCCCTCCTCGCCACCTTCCCTCACCCGCTTCCGCCCGAACCCGCCGCGCTAGATGACATCACCGCGCGCCTATGGTCTCGCTGGCTCGGCGACACCCAATCCACCGCCACCACCCGCATCGTCTGGAACCCCCAAGCCGATCCGCTCGAGGACAGTTTATGGGCTGGTCTCATCAAAGAAGCTCAACGCCTCCTCCCCAGCCTCCTCATCGTCGATGCCGGCGGCGACGAAGTCGCCTTGCCCTCACTTTCCCAACTACCGGTGACCACGCTCGATCGTGGTGTCGGCGACACCACTGGGGTCCAACGCATCGCCATCGCGGGGGACAAATTATCCATCCAAGCCGCCACCGATCTCTCCGATCAACTGCATCATTTTTCCGCCCAAGGTCAGCCCGTCTGGTTGCGCCTCGTCGGTCCGGTTCGCGAACCACTCACCACACTTTCTCGCCTCGGCCCCCCTCCTCTCATCGCGGTTCCCGCCGCCGCCGCCTCGATCCCGCATTGGCGGGAACAAGCCGCCCGTTTCAAAGCCACCGTGGGGGTAACCGGCGGCGTGGTAATCCTAGGCGAAACCCCGTGGCACAATCGATGATTCAACGCGGCTGGTGGCTACTACTGGTTATCCTCAGCGGAGCAGCGGCCCAAACGCCTCCGGCTGCAGTCACGACCCTACCCGCGTCGTCCTGGCGAAAGCACTACACGCTTGGCCCCGGCGACATTCTACACTTCGCCTTCTACAATCGACCCGACTTGGAACGCAACGATGTGTTCGTGCAGCCCGATGGCACGATCAGTTATCTGCAAGCCGTCGGCATCCGCGCCGATGGACGGACCATCGACGAATTGCGGGACGAAATGAACCGCGTGCTCGGTGAGCACTACCGCTATCCCGCCGTCATGATTTTCCCGTGGGAGTTACGCAGTAAACGCTACTTCATCCTCGGTAAGGTCATCGACAATGGCGCCTACCCCATGGATGGCCCCACCACTATTCTCGAGGCCGTTGCCCGTTCCCGCGGCATCGAAACAGGTCTATTCGAACAAAACACCGTCGAACTCGCCGACCTGCCCCGCTCATTTCTCATGCGTGGCGACCGCCGCATGCCAGTCGATTTCGAAGCCCTCTTTTTCGAGGGGGACCTTTCCCAAAATATCGAACTCGAACCCAACGACTTCCTCTACTTCCCTTCTGCCAATACCAACGAAATCTACATCCTCGGCGAAGTCGCCCTACCCGGAGTTCTCGGATTTACGGCCAATTCTTCCGTCATCAGTGCCATCTCCCAACGCGGTGGATTTACCGACAATTCCTACCGCACTCGCGTGCTCGTGATCCGGGGTTCCCTGCAAGAGCCCGAGCGATTTGTGATCGACCTCAACGACGTCCTCGCTGGCCGTGCGACCGACTTTCGCTTGGAGCCCAAAGACATCATCTACGTCAGTTCCCGCCCGTGGCGCTTCGCCGAGGAACTCGTCAACACCGCCGTCGAAACATTCCTCCAGAGCATGACCGCGAGCTGGACCAGTCGTAACATCGGCCCACTCATCGACGAGCACGTCTTGCCGCAGCTAAAAGATGAACCGGAGGCCAAGCCATGATCCGCTGCCTCGGATTAATCTTAGCCACCACGCTGTTCGTCACCGGCTGCGCCACCCCACCCAAAACCGACCCGGATTTCGACAACCTTCCCCCGACGCTCAATTTCGCCTCCGTCTCCAAATCTTCCGCGCCTCACCCCGACCTCCTTCGTCCGCCCACCGAGCCCTTTCGACTCGGCGTCGGCGACCTCATCGAAATCGAAGTGCTGGGCATCGGCAACACGCGTCGCGTTTGTCGAATCATGCCCGACGGCCTGATTTACTACGATTTGCTCTACGGTTTTCACGCCGAAGGGCTCACTCTGCTCGAACTCCGCGAACAACTCGCCGTCGCCCTCGCGGCCCACTACCGGTCCCCCCAAGTCGGCGTCATCCTTCGTGGCGTGAGTAGCAAGCGCGTTTGGGTGCTCGGCCGAGTCAACACGCCTGGCCTCTACGCGCTCAACCAACCGTCCACCGTCCTCGAAGCCCTCGCCCGCGCCGGTGGTTTGTTCAGTTCCCGCTTCTCCGGCACCACCGAAGAACTCGCCGATCTAAAGCACAGCTTCCTCGTGCGGGACGGTCGACTCATGCCCGTCGATTTTTACGCCCTCCTCCGGGAAGGCGACATGCGGCAAAACATTTACCTCCGCGACGGCGACTACGTTTACCTACCTTCCGCCCTCTCCAAACAGGTCTACGTGCTCGGCGCCGTGAATAAACCCCGCGCCATCGGCTTCATGGACCAGGTCACCCTGGTCTCCTCCATCTCCAGCGCCTTCGACGTCCGTCCCGGTGCCTACATCCGCCGGATCCTCATTATTCGCGGCCGCTTTACCGACCCCAAAGTCGCCGTTATCGACTACGAAGCCATCCGTCGCGGTGCCGCGCCCGACATCCCCCTCGAACCCGGCGACGTCGTCTGGGTGCCCGAATCCCCTTGGACCAATCTCGCCAACTACACCGAACTCGTGCTCAACACTTTCGTGCGCACCGTCGCCGCCAATGAAGGCGCCCGCTTCGCCGTTCCCGGTGCCAGCCAAGTGGATATCAACATCGATATTTCCCCTTAGCGGAAACGAACGGTCCCCGTAAGAATCGATTGGTCCAGTTTTTCGTGCTACGTGCTGAAATATCCCCACACCCAATTTTCCGTTGAAAACGGAGAGTGCCGACTTCGTCTCCAGCATGAGCCCCAAGAAACGCCGCACTCGCCAAGGCTTTAAAACCCATCCCTCCACCGGCCGATACCCGTAGTTGAAGTCAGAATTTAGTCACTCCATCCAAACCGGATGACTTCGCCAGTTTTCCGACAGGCCCATCAATCGGACCGGCACCTCGGCATACTCATCGAATAGCGCCTCGACCCGTTCGTGACATCTACTCGTCGGCGTAATAGTTTTAAGAAGATGGCGGCACATCATCAGTAACACGCCACTTCTATTGTTCGGTAGCCAATAGTCTTGATGCCATTCGGTATATTTCATTGAAGGCAGCAGCGGAGGGTAACCCAGAACTCGATTCCACAACCTAGCGTGGTGCGCACATATATTCCGGACCGCATTCAGACTTCGTAGCCAGCTTAGCATAACCTCGTCCGGTAAGCCAAAGGTCACAGCCACCTTTCGTTTAATATCGGGCGAAACGCCTTTAAAGAAGGTGAGCATACTTCCCATACTCATCAATTCCGCGACCATCCAGAGTGGTAGGTTTTCGTGCTCGTCGCCATACTTGGATTGAAAGTGTTTTTTGAAAACCTCTTTACTGCGGCGAGTTTCCTCAATTAACGCCCGCCGCCAATCAATATACTCTTCCACTTTTAGCTTCGGTATATTGATCTCTTCGCAAAACCCGAAAGGACCGTGTTCATGTGCAAAATGGTAGACCAATTAGGTGCGGACCGAGACTTCAATGCGCTCAATCACATCCATGATGAGACCTCGCAATCGCCGATCAAAACAATAGCGCCGCCACACCTCAACCAACGCCGTTCCGGGGCGGAAACGATTGGTCAGGTTCTTTTCATGATCAACTATTCGATAGGGATGGAGGTAACCTGCGAGGCGGAAATAGCTCACGGCACCTAACCGCCGGATAAGCTCCCCCCGGTCAGCGATCAACCCACGCTCAATCAATTGATCAGCCTGAGTTTCGAAAGTAATCGCCTGTTTCTCGTATTTCATCGCGACCTATTTGGGCAAAAAAAGACCCGCCGGAATTAAGCATCAGGTTTCTTTCGAAACCGAGAGGCTCGGCGGGCATGCTGAGCAAGCACGAAAACTATTTTTTGTCGTAGGCAAGTCTATTCAGCAGTTCGAAAATCTATCTATAATAGCTCATTGATAGATTAGATTCTAGGTAGCCAATGAATAGAATCCTCCTCCGAGTTTCTGCTCATTGTTGCGTTATCGCTACTAACGCGGTTCGCCACCAACGCACAAATAGGCGGGGCCACGAAATCGATGTTGCTCAACAAACGTTCATCAATGCCAACCGCTCGAAGGATAGCGCGACGGTCCCTATTCTTAGCTTCAACGTGAGCTCGTTTCCCACAGAATCCGCAGGTTGCGGCATGCGGAAACGTTTCAAAAGAAAGTAGTTGTCCGCCCTACCATACATCGAAACTTTCCGGCAAAGGGTCCCGTTCGTGGTCTACCTGCATAGAGTCACTCGGTTTTTTCTCAATTGGCCAATCCGATTTTTTTTGACCCCGTGATGATGTTCGCAAACTGACTCGACCGGAGGCTCACTCATTATTCATCGATTCGTTAAATTGAATCGGGCCTAACATCGCGATCCTCTCAGGCCCTCCTCAATTATAGAACGCCCACCAGCGCTCGTAAGCAGGCTCGAGACTCGTCCAATCACTCGCCGCCGCCGGGGGGGGCTCACTCAATCCACGAGCCACCACTCGGGCATCGGGCTCGACGTCAGGATCGACCAGACTCACCAACACGCGCAGCAACGCTCCCCTAGGGTAGTCCATCCAATGCGGCAACGCCCCGCCCCTCGATCGTTTATCCCGCATTCGCAGCGCGATATTTTTCCAAATTGGGATTTCCGGGAAAAGCCGCCCTGTCGCATGAGCATAGGCCGACGCACTTTGAAACGTGCGTCCCAGCCGTTTACTTTCCAGCCACAATAATGTCTCCAACCACGCGGTCGCAAGTTCCGCCTGCATCTGGTGAGAGACCGCTGGATCCGTCTTGGTGTGACGCGGGCTCAGCTTAAACGCCGTGCCCTGCGTGTGCCATTCCACCAAACGCTTCCAGTTCGGTGGCGTATCCGCCAAACCCGCCACGATCCGTCGGTTCCTCTCGCGACAAAAATGATGATACTGCCCGTTCGCCGCCAAAACCGCGTCGCCCAACGCAATGCGCACTTTGTTGTGATTCCGCTCCACAAAACCATTCGTCACCCGATCATCCTTTTTGGCCAAAGCGCATCGGCTAAAAAATAATCCCGTGCCCCGGTTAAACAGCAGTCGGGTGGCTTCGTGCAGAGGAATTTTGGCCGCGTCCTCCAGCAACTTCGGCACATTCGCACTCCACGTGTCCTGACCATAGATCAGCCGATTCCCGCGCATCAGGTCATAGTAGAACATCGAGGGCGACGCATTCCTCAATTCCGCAATGGGCAGTCGCTTGAACTCCACGTCAATTCCCAGCTCCACCGTCCCTTCGCGTTCGTGCCTTTCACACCAAGCTCGGGCGGCCGCTTCGTCGGCCCCCGTTCGTAGCAACATGTAAAACTCCAGATCGTTGTAGAGGCCAGCCGTCCCTTGCTCATCCCGGAACACTCCGCCTTCGCCCCGGCCATACCCACCACTCAAAACGAGCGCTAAGGTGCTCTTCGCCACCGCCGGAGAATCTCGCAAACTCTCGCCTAGTCGTTCCAAATAGCCGCCCAGCCGTTGAGCCAGTGCGGGCTCGTCGTCGACGAAATACATGCCCGCCTTCATCGGAACTAGGCCTCCAGTTCGAAGATCCGATGCAAGCGGAGCAACTCGATAACTGACTGCACCGAAGGGCTCACGTTCACCAGTCGAGCGGAGGGCGTTCCCGGGGGCAGCTTTTTGTAGACGTTGAGTAACGCCCCAATGCCCGAGCTATCGATAAACTCGACTCCCGCCATATCCATGACCACGGTCTTGACTTGATCCGTCCACGCTTCCTCACATTCTTTTTTGAAGCCACGCGCGATGGATGCATCCAAGCGCGCTATCTTGAGATCGAGGTGTAGGGTGTCTCCCTCGAGGCGAGCATCAGTAAAGTTAGCCATATTTATCGCTAGCTATAAGTGGGGCTGCGCATAACCTCAACCCTACAGTGGAGTCATCTTTAAACCTTCTCTACGTCCATGAATCCATGGGAAGCCTCGGCGGAGCCGAAGCCAACGTTTTCATCACCGCAACGGAGATGAAAAAACGTGGGCATCGGGTTGGGCTCCTTACTCGGCGCGGCACCGGTCGCAACGAAGACGCGTGGCGCGATCTCTTCGGCGATGCCATCTACTGGATTGATCAGGACGCTTATGAATCCCATGCATCCGCGTTCGGGGCCGATGTGACCTACGTGCACAAATGGGATGATCTCGCATCCCTCGCCGATATCGTGGAGAGCGGCCGCCCTCGCATTCGCATGGTCCACGACCACGACATGTATTGCCTGCGGAGCTACCGCTACAGCCCTTTCTCTCGAAAAATCTGTCGCCGCCCCATCTCCGCCTACTGCGTATTCCCCTGCCTGGCTCCCGTCAAACGCGACCGCGAAGGTTCACTCCCATTCAAGATCATCAGCTACGCCGCCAAAAAGCGGGAACGCGACCTCTCCCGCAAATTCGACCGGCACCTCGTGGTGACCAACTACATGCGCGAGGAACTTGAAATCAACGGGTTCGACTCGAACCGCATTGAGATCTTCCCCCCAGTCCCTCGCGCCGGAGCCAACCTGCAACCTTCCTTTTCCGATCGTAACTTGCTCATCTGGGCCGGTCAGATCATTCGCGGCAAAGCCCTGGCTCCACGCGCTCACCGAGGTCACCCAACCCTTCGAGCTGGTTGTCCTCGGCGACGGTAGCCACCGCGCCGAATGCGAAGCCCTCACCAAAAAGCTCGGACTCAGCGACCGCGTCACCTTCGCCGGCTTCGTGCCGCAGGAACAACTCAAAGACTACTACCGCGACTCTTCCGCCTTTGTGCTCTCGTCCTTGTGGCCTGAGCCTATCGCCACCATCGGTCTGGAAGTCATGCGTTTCGCCATGCCCGTGATCGCGTGGGATGCCGGCGGCATCAAAGATTGGCTCATCGACGGCCACAATGGCTACCTCGTGCCGTGGAAAGACACCACCGCCTTCGCCGCCCGTATCGACGAACTCTTAACTGATAAAACCAAGGCCCGCACCATGGGCCTGGCTGGCTTGAAACTTGTCTCGGAACGCTACGATTTCGACGAGTATCTCCAGAATCTGGAGTCGCTCTTCCGCCGCGTCATCGCAGATTATCAACCGTCATCCTGAAACCCATGAACGACGGCAACGAAAACGAAAATCGCGAGATCGTAGAATACTGGAGCCGAGCCGGCACCGCTTCCGGCCGCTGGCGCTTGAATATACGCTTTTGGCGGAAACGGGTATTGTGGAGCTTCGTTATCGGAGGCACTCAGGTGGCTAAGCGGCTCGTGGATATCATCGTAGCAGCGTCCGCCTTGTTAATGCTGTCTCCCGTGCTCATTAGCACGTCTTTGATCATTAAATTGGAAGACGGCGGCACGATCTTCTTTCGTCAAAAACGCGTCGGGCGCTTCGGTTCACTTTTCGGCATGTGGAAGTTCCGCTCCATGGTGCCCCACGCCGACCAGCTTAAGGAGAAGTTGATGGAGCAAAACGAAATGAAAGGTGGCATCACCTTTAAGATGAAAGACGACCCGCGGATCACCCGGATCGGCCGCTTTATCCGAAAATATTCCGTCGATGAGCTCCCCCAATTTTGGAACGTGCTCGTCGGCGATATGTCCCTCGTTGGCCCCCGCCCCGCCGTGCCCAGTGAAGTGCAGCAATACCTCGTCGAAGACCGCCAACGCCTCCTCGCGCGCCCGGGCCTCACCTGCTTCTGGCAAGTTGGCGGGCGCAGCGGCATCGACTTCGATGGTCAGGTCGAACTCGACGTGCGCTACATTCAATCCGAGAGCTTTTGGCTCGATATCAAACTCCTCTTTAAAACCATCCCCGCCGTGCTGAAAGGGGACGGCGCATTTTGAGCACTCCAGATCGCACCGTCGCCGCCTCCGGCACCCTTTGGCTTGAAGCTCCCGACTGGCGTGAGCTCGACACCGTCGCGCAGCGCCCCGCCCCCTGGGCACTGTGGCGGATCGGCTTCCAATCGATGCTCGCTCATTGGATGGACGAAGCGGTCCGGCGCAATGTAGCGCGGGTGGAAATCATCGCCTCCGATCGCCCTTCCGAAGTCGAAGCCAGCTTAAATGGTGGCGTGTTCTGGTCCCGCGAAATCATCGTTCACCCCGCTCGGCCCGCGCATGCTCCCCCCGAGTGTGAGTCCATGGTCTCTCTTCCCGGTGCCACCGCCGCCTCCATCCCGACCGACGGTGCGGCCATCATGAAGCACTGGCTAAAGATCCAACTTGACTGGCTCAACTCCCGCGCTGAATCCGTCTCCGTCGACCGCCAATTGCACCCCCGCGTCTGGGTCGGGCCTCGCGTGAGCATCCACCCCCAAGCTCGCCTTACGGGCCCTTGCTGGATCGGCTCCCAAACCCAGATCGGTGCCGCTGCCGAAATCGGTCCCAACGCCGTGATCGGCACCCATTCCGTGATCGACCACAATGCCAGCGTGAAGGACTCGATCGTGATGCCCGACACCTTTGTGGGCGCCAACCTTCACCTCCAAGGTATGATGGCCGATGGCAATATTCTCCTCGACGCCAATCGCGGCACCCGTGTCGAGATTACCGATCGCTTCATGATGGCGCGTCTACACGCCAGTATTTGGGATCGGCTCATGGGCCGAAACAAGAAATGACGAAATCGCCCACCATGCGTTACCGCGAGGGGGCCGAGTTCGAACTCGCTCCTGATCTCTCCGTCGTCGAACCCGTCCTCGCTCAGCTCAAAAGCTATCTCGTGGATCGCAGCTTCCCCGAGACTGGCTGGACCGCTCTCCAACTCGCCACCGCCGAAGCCCTCAACAATGCCATCATCCACGGCGGCAAAACCGACCCGTCCGCATTGGTGCGATTTCGTTGGGGTTGGATTGATCAAACCATAGAAATTCGCATCCGCGATTCTGGCTTTTTTGAGCCCCCAGCAAACTGGCACGAGCTCCCCGAAGACCCTCTCGCTGAAAGCGGTCGCGGCGGATTCCTGATCACTGACTATTTCGACCACGTCGAACATGTGAATTCAGCACCAGGGCACGAGATCATCATGCGGAAGCAAATTCCTCAGCTTCAAAAACCGGCCACGGCGGCCGCGGTGGAAGCAGAACTGCAACCGATGATGCAGGACTTGAGCGACAGCTACGAAAGCCTCGCCGCCATGTTCAATATCAGTGCGCTACTCGCCACTTCGATCTCCTTTAACGAATTCCTCCGCGGGGTGCTTTCCCGCCTGCAAGAACTGCTATCCGTCGATTTGGTTTATACCAAACTACACGACGAAGAAGCCGGATGGTCGGTCGATTTTCATCGCGCCAACGAACAAATTACTCGGCCGCAATCCGCCCCCACCTCACTCGAACTGAAGGTTTGGAAATCCCACCAACTCATCGCGCTCGAAAGCACTCAGGATCTTCCCGACGACGAACCGCTCAAGCAATGGACGTCCGCTCTCATGATCGGCCCCATTGGATTCCAAAGCACCCCCATCGGATTGATGGTCGCGGGCCGCCACAATGGGACTCCCTTTACCGCCGGCCAAACCAACCTCCTTCGCACCGTGGCCGACTTCGTGGGCGTCGCCTACACCACCGCGGCGCTCCATCGCCACCGCGAAGAGCAACTTCGCGAAATGCGCGAACTGGAAATCGCCGCCCAAATCCAAAAATCGCTCCTGCCCACCGTATTTCCCACCAGCGATCACTGGTCCGTCTACGGCGAGTGCGAAAGTGCCCGCGTCGTCGGGGGCGACTTCTTCGATGTCGTCACCGGACCCGATGGCCATATTCTCATCCTGATCGCCGACGTCATGGGCAAAGGCGTGCCCGCTGCGATGTTCTCTTCGCTCCTGCGGGCCTCCGCGCGAGCCCGGCTCGATCTTTCCCACAATCCGGGGCAACTGCTCACCGAACTCAATCGATTGCTCGCCAACGACCTTGCCGCTCTCGGTATGTTCATCACCGCGCAGATCATCTCCCTCGCGCCCGACGGTTCGTCATTTGAAATCGCCACCGCGGGCCATCCCTCACCTCTCATCTTCCAACCCGGCGCGGTCACCGCCACCGAACTTGAATCCAGCGGAGGCATGCCCATCGGAGTATTGCCCGACACTGAATATACGCACACCTCCACCAATCTGGAACTCGGCCAAGTGCTCATGATCGGCACCGATGGCCTCTACGAAATCGAGGATGCTTCCGACAATATGCTGGGCTTCGAAAACCTCGCGGCCCTCCTCCCCCAACGCTGGACCGGTGAGCTCACTTCATTCATCTCCGCCACTTTCGATCACCTCAGCTCGATCGAACACGGCAAACAAGCAGACGATCGCACGATGGTCGTGCTCACCCGAAAAATTCCTTCAACTTCTTCATGAGTGCCAAAACTATTCTGATCACCGATGACGAGCCACACATGCGGCGACTCCTCGAGTTCTCGATCCGCCGAACCGGCCACAAAATCATTCAAGCCGAATCAGGCGAAGCCGCCCTCGCTCTCATCGATTCTCAACCGATCGACCTGCTCTTAATCGACTTCGGCTTAACCGGCATCACCGGACTGGATACCATTCGCGCCATCCGTCAGAAAACCGCCTCCGAGGAACTTCCCGTCGTCTTGATCACTGCCCGCGGCGACACCGGTATTCGCACCGAAGCAGAGGCCAGTAACGTCACCGCCTTTATCACCAAGCCTTTCAGCCCCATCGAACTGTCTTCCCTCGTTCAGAAGATCCTCAGCTCGTGAAATCTCCGCGCCTCGACTTATTCGTATTCGCCGATGCCCTCGGCTGGAAAATCGCCCAAGATCGAAAATTCCTTCGCGAACTGCTCCCCCACCGCGCCAAGTGCGATACCTTGTTGGGTTACTCGTGCACCTGCGATCCGAGTATTCTCACCGGCGCCGTGCCATCCGATCACGGGCATTTTTCATTTTTTGTTTTCGATCCCAAAAACTCCCCTTTCAAAGCGGCCCGTTGGCTGGGGTGGATTCCCGAACTCATCGGCGGACACCACCGCATTCGTAATCGCGTAAGTCGCTGGTGGAAAAAGAAACTCGGCTACACCGGTTACTTCCAACTCTACAGCGTGCCTTTTAGCCGTCTCCCTTGGCTCGACTACACCGAAAAGCACGACCTCTACGAACCCGGTGGCATCATCGGTGGACAAGAAGCCATCTTCGCCGAGTGGGAACGATCCGGCAAAGCGTGGTCGCGCTCCGATTGGCGCCAAAATGATCAGACCAATGTCGAACGCCTCCTCGGCGAAATTCGGGAAGGTAAAATCGCCCTCAGCTACCTCTTCACCTCCGGCCTCGATGCCATCATGCACGCGCACGGCACCGATGCGCCGGCCGTCGATGAAGCCTTCGAGCGCTTCGGCAATTGGATGCACGAAATCGAATCCACCGCGCGCGAACACTACGACGAAATGCGCATTCACCTCTTCAGCGACCACGGCATGGCCAACACCACCGCCAACAGCTCAATGCTGCGCGACTTCGAAGCACTCGGCCTGAAGTATGGCCAAGACTACGCCGCGGCTTGGGATTCCACCATGGTCAGGTTCTGGTTTCCCGGCGATGCCAGTGTCCGTCCCATGGTAGAATTTTGGCTTAATGCCCGCCAAGAGGGTCGCGTGCTGACCGATGACGAACTCCGCAACTACGACTGTTACTTTGAGAGTCAGCGCTACGGCGAACTCTGGTTCCTCCTCAACGAGGGCACCATTTTTGTGCCATCTTACATGAATCAGCGCCACGTCCCCGGTATGCACGGGTTTGACCCTCACGCCTCCAACAGCGCAGCCTGCTGGTTGACCAACCACGATGCCTACCCCGCCCCCACGCGCATCGAGGGCATCAACCACGTGATGCGCCTCGCCGCAAAAGCCTGATTTTGCGCCGCGCCCATCTTCGGGCGTGCGCTTCGTTGGCTGACCTACCACAACGCTTGCCATGACCGCCGCTGAGATCGCCGCATCCCTTCCCGCCCAAGCCCGCAACTCTATCAGCGGACTCCCGTTCCCCCTGCTTGCTTCCGGCAAGGTGAGGGAAATTTATGATCTTGGTGACGCATTGCTCCTCGTCGCGACCGACCGCCTATCCGCGTTCGACGTCATTCTTCCCGACGGCATCCCCGGCAAGGGCATCATGCTCAATCAACTGAGCCTGTGGTGGTTCAATCGCACCGACCACATCATCACCAACCACCTCCTACCTGATCAAGCCGGCGAATTCACCCGTCGTGGCATCACCGATCGCGATCTCCAGTTACGCTCCATGATCGTGCGTAAACTCAGCCCCCTCACCATCGAGTGTGTCGTGCGCGGCTACCTCGTCGGCAGCGGTTGGGTGTCCTATCAGGCCAGCGGTCAGGTCTGCGGTCACGTGCTTCCTCCCGGCCTCCGTCAAGCGGAGCGTCTCCCCCAAACCCTCTTCACGCCCACCACCAAAGCCGCCGTCGGTGCGCATGACATGCCGATCAACGACACCGAAGGCGCTGCCGCCGTTGGCCCCGAACTCTACGAAAAGGTCAAAGCGGTCAGCCTCGAGCTCTACCGCCACGGTCATGACGCCGCGGCCACTGCCAAAATAATTCTGGCCGACACCAAATTCGAATTTGGCACCGATGCCGCCGGCCATCTCGTCCTCATCGACGAACTCCTCACGCCGGACTCCTCTCGTTACTGGCCCGCCTCAGAATACCGCGTCGATTGCTCGCCTCCGAGCTACGACAAACAATTCGTGCGCGACTACCTCCTCTCCGCCAACTGGAACAAAAACCCGCCGGCACCGCTCCTTCCGGCCGAGACGATCAAGCGCACGCAGGAGCTCTACCTCGAAGCCGTTCGCCTGTTGATCAAGTAAGTCTCCATCCTCTTCGCGGGGGACTCACTCACCCTAGTTGATAAAATCGATGCGACGCTGAGGACGCTTCCGCCCATCGTGCGTTCGCACCAACTCCCTGCGCAACCAGTCCAGCGCCATGTTGACCGCCCGCCGCTTCACCGTATCTCGCGGCCCTGGGTAACGCACCCGCTTCGACCAAACTCCATCCGGCGAATAAAGCGCGATATACATCGTGCCGACCGGGTTTTCATTCGTCCCCCCGCACGGTCCCGCGAACCCCGTGATCGCCAATCCATAGTCGGCACCGAGCTTTTCCGCCGCTCCCGCCGCCATCGCCACCGCATTTTCCGCACTGACCGCTCCATGCTGCATCAAAATTTCCTCCGGGATATCCAATAGCTGCATCTTCGACTGATTCGAATAACACACCGAACCGCCGGCAAAAAACTTAGTGGCGCCGCTCAGGTTCGTAAAACTCGCGGCCAACATACCTCCGGTCGCGGTCTCCGCTACCGCCAAACTCGATTCGATTGCACGCAACTCATCCGCGCAAATCTTCGCCAACGAATCATGGCCAAAACCCATGAAATCTTCGCCCAACAACGCCGCACACTCCTCCGCGATGCGCTGTAATTCTTCCCGGGGCATGTCTGCACGAACTGCGCTCAATCGACAATCTACCTGCCCTTCGTGCGCACAAAACGCCACGTTCACTTTGCCTTCATTCGCATCGAATATTGGCTGAAACTTTGTCTCCAACGAAGACTCCCCCACGCCCGCCGTGCGAATCTGCACGTAAGCTTCTCGCGTCGCGACCAACCCTAACCCCGCCAATTTCGGCAAAACCTGTTCGGTGAACATCGGTTGCAATTCGTTCGGCGGCCCCGGCAACATTACTAGGACCTTGCCTCCGGCCTCATACCACAACCCCGGCGCCGTCCCATTCGCATTCGGCAACACTTCACCGTCCGCAAATCGATAGGCTTGCTTCAAATTATTGTCCGTCATCGGCCGACCGAGCTCCACAAACCGCGTCTTGATCGCGTCGACGATCGCCTCATCGCGCACCAATTCTTGGCCGAGCGTGCTTGCAATCACTTCCCGGGTGCGATCGTCGCAGGTTGGCCCCAGTCCACCCGTCGTGATCACTACTCGTGCCCGGGCCCAACTTTCCCGAAACTGTGCTCCAATCGCCTCGGCGCTATCGGTGATGGTCACATTCCGATTCAACTGCACCCCTCGCCGCCCCAATTCCGAGCCGATAAAGGTCAGATGACCGTTGGGGGTGAGTCCCAACAAAAGTTCGTTCCCCAAGGTAATAAGTTCATAGGGACTCGCAGCGCCTTCCGGCAAACTTGGCTGGGAATCGTTGGACTTAGGATGTGCGGGAACCATTTGAAACTCCCTAATGTAAACAAAACTCCCACAATATCCAGTCGCACCATCACTTCGCGTCGATTCACTTGCACTCGCCCGCCCTCCACCTCCCCTGTTTTCCCATGTCCACCGACCCCACTCTTAAGGAAAAAGTCCGCCAATTGCCGGACACCCCCGGGGTCTACCTGATGAAAGACCGCCTCGGGCGCATCATCTACGTCGGCAAAGCCAAGGCCCTCAAAAAACGCGTCTCGACCTACTTCACCCCCTCCCGTCGCAACCTCCACTCTCCCAAAATCCGCGCTCTTGTCGAAATGATCACCGACTTTGAGATCATCGCAGTCAAATCCGAGCCCGAAGCCCTCCTCCTCGAAGGCCGACTCATCAAGCAATGGCGGCCGCGCTACAACACCGACTTCGTCGACGACAAACGCTTCCTCATCGTCCGCGTCGACCTCACCGAAGCCCTCCCCCGCTTTCGCCTCACCCGCATCCGTCGCGACAGTCATTCCCGTTACTTCGGCCCCTTTCCCCACAGTGGACTCCTCCGCAAAACTCTCGCCCAAATGCGCCGCCAATTCGGCGTCCTCCTCAGCGATTCCAACCCGCAATTGCTGCCCGACGGCCGCTGGCGCCTCTACGACGATGTGCGTCAGGAAATCTACGGTCACCCCAACGAAATCACTCCCGCCGAATATCGCGAACGCGTCGACGAGGCCTGCAAGTTCATCGATGGCAAGTCCCGGCAATGGCTCGCCACCCTCCGCGAGGAGATGCTCGCCGCCGCCGAAAAACAGGCGTTCGAAAAAGCGGCCGAACTTCGCGATATCGTCTTCGCTCTCGAAAAAACTCTCGAGAAAACCCGCCGCTTCGAACGCGACCATCCCACTATCCGCACCGAAGCCGATGCCCTCACCAGTCTCCAAACTGCCCTCTCTCTCCGCGGCCTCCCCGAGCACATGGAGTGTTTCGATATCTCGCACATCAGCGGCACGTTCGTCGTCGCCTCGATGGTGCACTTCACCAACGGCCGCCCCGACAAAGCTCAATACCGCCGCTTCAAAATCAAAAGCTTCATCGGCAACGACGACTTTCGCGCCATGGAGGAGGTCGTGGGCCGCCACTATCGCCGTCTCCGCGACTCCGGAAAGCGCATGCCCGACCTCATCGTGATCGACGGCGGCCAGGGCCAAATCAGTGCCTCCCTCAAAGCCTTCTATGCCATCGACGTCGCCCCCCCCCCCATGATCGGTTTGGCCAAGAAGCACGAAACCATTATTTTCGCCGACGACCGCGCCCCCCTCAATCTCAGCCTGACCGACCCCGGTCTTCAAGTCCTGCAACGCATCCGCGACGAAGCCCACCGCTTCGCCAACACCTTTAACGCCGATCTACGTTCCAAGAAAATCCGCGAGTCCCTGCTCGACGATATTCCCGGCCTCGGCCCCACCCGCCGCGCCGCCCTGCTCGATCACTTCGGCAGCCTTGATCGCATCCGCGCCGCATCCGCCACTGCCATCGCCGAAGCCGATGGCATCGGCCTCAAATTCGCCGCCCAAATCCACACCTTCCTCCAGACCGCTCGCCCCACGTCCTCCTCCTAATCGTTCTCTTTCCTCTTTCTCGCCGAAGTTTCCGGTATTGGATCGAAACAGTCGCAGAGTTCAGGGTCCTCCAAAAGAAATCCGGAACATAGCAGCGGATTTTATTTCTCTTTACCTGTTAGGTTAATACTTTTCCTATACACTCTGCGTGCGAATAGTTTTCAAAACGACCAAACTGGAGAAACTCGCCAACTCCGAAAAATTGGCCGTGCAACGTCTTGGCAAGCAATGCGCCCGAAAGCTACGTATCCGATTTGATGAATTGGATGCCGCCACTTCCCTCGACGATATGCGCTACCTTCCCGCCGCGCGATGTCACGAGTTGAAAGGGAAGCTAAAAGACTTCCTCGCCGTCGACCTTCACGGAGGTTGGCGGATCGTTTTTGAACCCGTGAAACAGCCACCTCCCCTCAAACACGACGGAGGGCTCGATTGGACCGCCATCGACGCCATTCACGTCACCGAAATCACCAACTACCATGATTAGCCACCCGACCACCGCGTATCGACCCGAGCGGGTCAGCCCACCCGGCGACAGTCTTCAAGATAGCCTTGAATTTTACGGCATGACTCAGACCGAGTTTGCCGAACGCACCGGCCTATCCGCTAAAACCGTAAATCAAATTATCGCCGGCAAAGCCCCCATCACGGAAACGAACGCACTCGCTTTCGAGCGCACCCTCGGCACTCCCGCGCATTTTTGGCTGTCCCGCGAGGCCAAATACCGAGAATTCCTCGCCCGACAAAACGAAAGCAATCTCGGCCTGGAGCATGCCGATTGGGCCCGTCGTTTTCCTTATAAAAAAATGTCCGACCAAGGTTGGGTCGTCCCCACGAAAAATGCTGCTGAAAAAGCTCAACACCTCCTCCGCTTTTTCGGCGTCAGTGATCAAGATTGCTGGCGAAGCTTGTGGGAATCACCTCAAGCCGCTTTTCGACAGATGTCCCGTTCAGGCAAAAATATCGCCGTGATTTCCTCGTGGCTACGCCAAGGCGAGCGCCTCGCCCAGAAAATGGAGACCCCCGCGTTTGACGAGAGTGCCTTCACTTCTGCCTTAAAGTCCTTACGTTCTGCCACTGTCGAAACTTCGCCCGAAGTATTCATGAAGCGAATCGAGCAAGCCTGCTCCGACGCGGGAGTCCGCTACCTGTTGGTTCGTGAGCTTCCCTCCTTGGGCATCTTCGGCGTCACGCGCTGGTTCGGTGGCTCCCCCCTCATTCAGCAAAGCCTGCTCCTTAAAACGCACGACCACTTTTGGTTCACTTTCTTTCACGAGGCCAAACACGTCATGCAGAAGGTAAAAAAACATATCTTCCTCGAAGCCAAGGAACTCCCCGAGGCAGATGAGAAACGAGAGCGCGAGGCCAACCGATTTGCTGGAGATCTACTGATTCCCTCCGCCGAGTATGAAGATTTCATCGCTCGTGAATGTTTCGAAAAATCAGCGATTCTACGCTTTGCTCGATCAATCGATATTCACCCCGGTATCGTCGTCGGCCGTTTACAACGCGAACGCTCGATCGACTACACCCACCCCGCCCGCACCCTGAAGGTTCACTTCCAGTGGCCCTCCTGAGTTTTATTTCCTTCCCTGACCCTCTCATTTCCGCATGACCGCCCTCCAAGACATCCTCGAAAAATATCGCGCCACCGCCCAACCCGAGCGCGAAAAAGAAACCTATTTAAAGGAACTGGTCCATACTTATACTCGACACGATGGCCGTTGAATCAAAGCCCCTCTTTCACCCCGACGTCGTCCGGCAACATGTTCGCGACTTTACACTGCCGGAACACGTCTCCGCCTTCCAGGCCAAGCTCGCCCATTGGTCGGAGATGATCTCTTCAGGGAAGGCTGATAAATTGAAGGAAACCGCCCTGCTTCCTGACTTCCTTAGCGATATTTTCTGCGGACTTCTGGATTTCCGGATGGGGTCATGTCGTGTTTTGTAAGTTTTTTGAACACCAAATGGTGAGCGATCTGCAGTCACTAGTGGCACGGATCACTTCATCCGTCGCCGTATCCACTTCGGGTCGCGGCGGCAATCCAGCACCACTTTTATGCGAACCACTTTAAGCTGAAGATCGTGGGAAACCAGCGTAGGGAGTTTTTTGGGTGAGTAGGCGGTGCACTCCGAAAACACGACGATAAATCCCTCCGTGCCGGGTCAGCTTCATCGGGTTGAACTTCCCTTTTCACCCGAAGACCATTCCCTCTTAGGGTGCTCTGCCTCCTGCGGGTGAGCGTCCTTCTTCCGCCCCCCCCATCTTTCTCTTTCCTCTTTATCCCTCTCCTTATCACCCGCCTACCTCACGTGACCCGCTCCTTATCGCATCTCCTCACCACCACGGTCATCGCCCTTGCCGCGTCCACCGTCTCCGCCATTACCCCGCCTCCGCTCGAACTCACTGAGTTCGCCCGCGAGCCGCTCGTGCGCAATGGCGTCGCCATTACCGTCGATGAGCAAAATCGCGTCTATGTCACTTCCGTCGTGCGTCGCCAAGCCGCCGACCTCGATATCCGCCGCTTCCGCGAGTGGATCGAAACCGACCTGAGCCTCACTTCCGTCAAAGCCAAAGAAACCTGGTTTCGCCAAGAGCTCACCCCAGCCAATTCCGAGCGCTACGCCAACCGTTTCGAAGACGCCAACCAAGACGGCAGCTTCGACTGGACCGACCTCGATCAACTCCCCGACCAGATCACCTTGTTCCAAGACCACGAGGGAGACGGCACGGCCGACGACGCCCTCAAATTCAACGCCACCGAGAACACCACCATCACTGGCATCGCCGCCGGCATCACCGCCTGGGATGGCGCCGTCTACGCCACCGTCGAGCCTGACCTCGTTCGACTCACCGACACCACTGGCGACGGCATTCTCAACCACCGCCAAGTGCTCGCCACCGGCTTCTCCCTCCACATCGGCTACGGCGGACACAATTTCAGTGGCCCCATCATCGGCCCCGATGGCCGCCTCTACGCCGCCGTCGCTGACCGTGGCATGAACGTCACGTCCCTCGACGGCCAAAATTTCTACAACCCCCACAGTGGTGCCCTCGTTCGCTGCGAACTCGATGGTTCAAATTTCGAGATGTTCGCCACCGGCCTGCGCAACGTCCACGAACCCGCTTTCGACGCGTTCGGTAACGTCATCGGTGTCGACAACGACGGCGACTTCTCCACCGAAAAAGAACGTCTCGTCTACATCACCGAGGGCTCGGATACCGGCTGGCGCACCAACTGGCAATATCGCGGCAAGGATTGGCTGCCCTGGATGGATGAAGGCCTCTCCATCCCCGCCCATCCCGGTCAACCCGCCTACATCACCCCCCCCATCTTAAACTACCTCGACGGTCCCGCCGGCTTTGTCTTCAACCCCGGCACCGCCTTCAGCCCGGCTTACCGCGACTTTTTCTTTCTCGCCCGTTTTCCCGCTCGCGACATCTACGCCTTCCGCGCCGAACGCGACGGTGCCGCCATCAAAATGGTCGACTCCCATCAACTTCACCAAGGCATCCTCGCCGTGGGCCTAGAGTTCGGCGCCGACGGGGCCCTCTACCTCGCCGACTGGGCGTCCACCGGCTACGACATGAACGAACAAGGTGCCGTCTGGAAACTCGACGACCCCACCGACACCGCGTCCACCCTCCGCCAGACCACCGCCCGACTGCTAGCCCAAGACTGGCACCAACCGTCCCGCACCGCCTTGCGAGCCGAACTCGGCAACCCCGATCAGCGTATTCGCATGAAAGCGCAATTCGAGCTCGTTCGCCGCGGTGCGACCGAGGTGCTTCTCGCCAGCTCCCTCGACCGTTCCGGACCACAACTCTCCCGTCTCCACGCCATCTGGGGAATCGGCCAATTACTTCGTCATGGCCATTCCGTATCCGACGACCAACTACTCAATCTCCTTGCCGACAAAGACGACGAAGTGCGCGCCCAAGCCGCCAAAGTCATCGGCGAAGCCAAGTCCCCCAGCCGCACCCTCTCCGCCGGACTAATTCCACTACTCCGTGACACCGACGACCGCCCCCGTTTCTTCGCCGCCATCGCCCTCGGTCGTCTCGGCATCACCAACGCCCAACCCGAACTCATCGCCTATCTTGAACGCGATGGTGCCGACCCATTCCACCGCCACGCCGGAGTCATGGGCCTTTTCCAAACCGCCTCGGCCATCGAAATCGAAGGTCTGGCAATGCACCCTTCCATCTCCGTCCGAATGGGGGCCGTGCTCGCACTTCGCCGAAAACAATCAAGACGCGTAAATACATTCCTCCTCGATTCGGATCCCTTGATCGTCGCCGAAGCCGCCAGCGCCATTCACGACGATGAATCAATTCCGACCGCTCTCCCCAATCTCGCCGCCTTACTCGAAGACCCCGCCGTGGCCACCGCCCACGAGCGCACGATCAGACGAGCCCTTAGCGCCGCACTCCGTCTGCGCACCGCCGATCACGCTGGTAATGTCGCTCGATTCGCAACCCTCGATGACGCCCCTGAAGCCCTCCGACTTCAGGCTCTCGCCATCCTGCAGCAATGGCCCCAACCCGCCAATCTCGATACCGTCGAAGGCCGATTCCGTCCCCTCGAACCCATCGATCCATCACTTCTCGCCGCGAGCGTTGCCCCATTCCTTCGAACTCTCAGCCAGTCCTCCGATTTCGCCATCGCGGAAGCCGCTTGGACGGTCTCAGCCGTCTACAATCTCTCTCCGTCGCCCGAAGATTTGTTGGTCATCATCGAACGCGATACCCCCATCGCCGCCGCCGCGCTGCCGCAATTTGTGAAGAGCAATCATGCGCAGATCGCCTCCGTTCTTGGCCGAGCCCTCACGTCCCAGCACGCCACCGTGCGCAGCCAAGCCCTTCGCGCCTTCGCCCAAACTGATTCCTCTCGTTTCCTTCCGTTGGCCCTCAATTTTATGAACACCAATGCGGTGACCGAAAGCCGTGCTGCTATCGAGATGCTCCCTTCGATCCCAGCTCCCGCCGCCGCTCGCCTCACCGAGGCCGCCGTCGATCTTCTGCTCTCCGGTGAACTGAAATCCGATCTCACCCTCGATGTGCTTCTCGCCGCCGAAGCATCATCGGATGCGAAGATTAAACAAAAAATCGCGATCTACCGGAACGCCAAAGACTCCACTGATCCCCTCAGCCCTTATCTCGAAACGCTTCACGGCGGTGACGCCAATCGTGGCCAACTCGTTTTCGAAACCTCCGTCGCCGCGCAATGCACCTTGTGCCACCGGATCGGTCGGAGCGGCAGTAACGTCGGGCCTCGCCTCAATAAGATCGGGGAACAGTCGCCGGTCTACCTTCTCGAATCCCTCGTGAATCCCGGCGCCGTTGTCGCCGACGGTTACGGTATCACCAGTGCCACGCTTAAAGACGGCTCCGTCGTCGCTGGCACGCTCCTCAAGGAAACCGATTCCAAGACCACCATCAAACTCGCCGACGGCACCAAACAGGTCATCCCTCGTAATCAAATCGCCAGTCGCACCCCTGCCCTTTCCGCTATGCCTCCCATGGGCGCGATGATCAGCAAACTCGAACTCCGCGACCTCCTCGCCTACCTTCAGACGCTCAGATAACCGGACTCCCCACCCCCTATGCGCTCATTTCTCATTGCGACGCTGCTTGGCGCCAGCCTCGCGCTTCCCGTCTCCGCGAAGGTCACCTTCGCCCCGCTCTTCCAGGATGGCGCCGTGCTTCAACGCGAAACTCCATTGCCCATCTGGGGCACCGCCGATCCCGGCGAGGCAGTTTACATCCGTCTACTCGGTCGAGAGGCATCCACTTTAGCCGACTCCGATGGCCGTTGGATGCTCACCCTCCTCCCGGTTCCAGCATCTGCTGTTCCGCAAACGCTCGACTACCGCGACAGCACCGGAGAACACCAACTCACTAACCTCCTCATCGGCGACGTCTGGATCTGCGGCGGACAGTCCAACATGGAATGGACGGTGCAAAACTCCAAGGATGCCGCCGCCGAAATTGCCGCTGCCAATCACCCTCTGATTCGCCACATCAAGATCGAAAAACGTATCGCTCGCGACCCGATCTCCACTGCGTCCAGCACTTGGGTCACCTGCACTCCTGAAACCGTCCCCCACTTTACCGCCGTCGGCTACTTTTTCGCCCGAGACGTGCACGCTGAAACCGGCATTCCCATCGGTCTCATCAACAGCAACTGGGGTGGCACCTCCGCAGAAGCGTGGCTCCCTCCCGCTGCCTTCGACGATCTGTCCCTTCGCCTCGCGGCAACCTCCCACCAAGCGAGCACTCTTAACCGCTTTGTTGATCGTATCGCCGACTACCAAAAAGTCCTCTCGGATTGGGAAGCTGGAGCCCAAGCAGACAAAAAACCCCGCGCGCCGTGGGCCCCCGGTGCCGAGAACCATTCCCTCGTGCTCAACAACGGCATGATCGCGCCCCTCGCCCCTTACGCCCTCCGTGGCGCCATCTGGTATCAAGGCGAATCCAACGCCGATCAGCCCGAAACCTATCGTGAAATATTCAGCGGTATCATCAATTCTTGGCGCCAACAATTCAACCAACCCGACCTCCCTTTCTACTGGGTGCAGCTCGCCAACTGGGCACCCGGCGGCGACTCCGATGGCACTGACTGGGCCTTCCTCCGCGCCGCCCAAACCCAAACCCTCGCCCTCCCCCACACCGGCCAAGCTCTCGCCATCGACATCGGCGATTCCGTCGATATCCACCCCCGCAACAAACAAACCGTCGGCCACCGTCTTGCTCGCCTCGCGCTTCACCGAATCCACGGTAATAATATCGTGGATACCGGTCCTACCTTCTCCGCTGCGACCATCGATGGGACGTCCATTACGATTACATTCGACCACGATACCGATCTCCGCACCACCGACGGCTCGCCTCCCTTGGGGTTCGAAATCGCCGGAGCAGATGGAAATTTTCGGCCTGCCACCACCCAGATAATCTCGGGCGATATCAACCTAACCTCGTCCTCCGTGCCCACTCCCCGCTTCGTCCGCTACGCGTGGCGCAACGATCCTCGCGTCAATCTCGTCAACGGCGCCAACCTCCCCGCCGTCCCCTTCCGCACCGATCAATTCTAAGCGGCTTGGGGGACCGAAATCACGAACCGATTCCCTTCGGTTTCGGGGGACTCATGCCTCACCGTCCTCCCATTCTGACGATCGAGTCCGCCTCGATGTAGAGACCAAACCCGTGGCCCGATACCGATTTACCCCCACCGCCCCACCGCACTGCCGGTCACCGGACTGATGGCCGCAAGAACCAGATGATCACCGAATGATACCCGGGCGGTAAAACCGGTTCATTCACCACTGCCCGGAATCGCTGCGTTAATCATCATCAAGTTCGCTTAAATTCCGCCTATTCCATCAACGATCATGCGGTCGGAGCTGAGAGCTGAGTATAAAACTCCCGCGCTCCGACTCGCCATGACGAACTTCCTTTTTAGGCCAGCGCCGCGGCCACCCGCTCCATCGCGTTCACCACATTCTCGCGCGAGTTAAAGGCACTGATCCTCACGTGGCCTTCCCCACAAGTGCCAAACCCTGCACCCGGCGTGCAAACCACGCCCGCTTTGTTTAATAGCAAATCGAAGAACTCCCACGAATCACGTCCCGTGTTGATCCAGATGTAAGGCGCATTATCGCCCCCGACGCAGCTGAATCCGAGCTTGGTAATCGCCGCTTTAATCAGCGCCGCATTCTCGAGATAGAAATCCGTCTTCTCCTTCACCTGCGCCTGCCCCTCCGGCGTGTAAATCGCGGCGGCCGCTTTTTGAACCGGATAGGAAACGCCGTTAAACTTCGTCGTCTGGCGACGATTCCACAGGCTGTGCACCGAGTGGGCGTTTCCGGCTAAATCCCAAGCCTGCAGCTTCTTTGGCACCACCGTGTAAGCACAGCGCGTGCCCGTGAAACCAGCCGTCTTCGAGAAACTACGCATCTCAATCGCCACTTCGTCAGCGCCCGGGATCTCATAGATCGATTGAGGCACGGATTCATCGCGGATAAACGCCACATAGGCGACATCATAGAGAATAATCGCTTGGTTGGCCTTCGCGTAGTCCACCCAAGCCGTCAACTGCTCCCGCGTCGCCATCGCACCCGTCGGATTGTTCGGGAAACAAAGGTAGATCAAATCCGTGGGCGTATCTGGAATCGCCGGCACGTAATTGTTCTCCGGGGTGCACTCGAGATACGTGATCCCCTGGTAGCGATCATTGACGTTTTCACCGGTGCGACCCGCCATGACATTAGTGTCGATATAAACCGGATACACCGGATCCGGGATCGCGAGACGCAACCCGTCTTCCGCGAAGATCTCTTGGATATTCGCACTGTCGCACTTTGCGCCATCCGATACAAAAATCTCGTCCGCCGCGATCGCACATCCTCGGCTCGCGTAGTCGCCGGCCGCAATCGCGTCCCGCAAGAATGCATAGCCCTGCTCCGGGCCATAACCCTTAAACGTCTCCCGTTTGGATAATTCGTCGGCTCCCTCATGCAGGGCCTTGACGCAAACTTCCGGCAAAGGCTCCGTCACATCCCCAATCCCCAAACGGATCAACGGCTTATCTGGATTAGCCGCGCTGAAGGCGTTCACGCGCTTGGCGATGTCGGCGAATAAATAGGAAGCTTTGAGCTTCAGGTAGTTCTCGTTGATGCGAATCATATGAAATAGAGGGGATAAATAGTGATAAACCCGACCGACCGGCCGAGCAAAACTTGAATAAGTCCAACCCTCTCACTTAGATCAAGCCCACTTCGGACGTATTAACGACCTTCTCGATCATGCAGACCCTCTCTACCGTTTCCGCCACCCAAAACCTCACGCGCGATCTCCGTGCCTCCGGTCGCACCATCGCGCTCGTTCCTACTTTAGGGGCGCTACACGAGGGGCATCTGGATCTCATTCGCCTCGCGGTGACCCGTGCCGATGTCGTTATCGTGTCTATTTTCGTCAACCCCACCCAGTTTAGCGCCGGCGAAAACTCCTCCCAATACCCTCGCGATCCTGAGGGCGACGCCACCAAAGCCGAGGCCGCCGGTGCCCACTACGTCTTCAGTCCCGCCGAAAAGGAACTCTACCCCACCGGCTACTCCACCTACGTCAGTGAGGAATCCGTCGCCAAACCCCTCGAAGGCATATCCCGCCCCTCCCATTTCCGCGGCGTCACCACCATCGTCACTAAACTATTCAACATCGTTCAACCCAACGTCGCCCTCTTCGGGCAAAAAGACGCCCAACAAGTCGCTGTCATCCGCAAACTCGTCGCCGACCTTAATCTCTTGATCGAGATTGTGACCGCCCCCACCACTCGCGACCCCGATGGCCTCGCTCTCAGTTCTCGCAATCGCTACCTCAGCCCTGGCCAACGCACCGCGGCCGTCGCGATCCCCGACACCCTTAAGTTCGTCAAAGCCATGGTCGACCGCGGCGAACGCCGCGCCGAGCGCCTCGTCGCCGAGACCACTCACCTGCTCGCCGAGCACCGCCAACTCCGCGTGATCTACGCTGCCGTCGTCGATCGTGACACCATGCAAAGCCAACGCGAAGTCGTCCCCGGTCAATCCCTCCTCGCGATCGCCGCTTGGGCCGAACAAACCCGCCTCATCGATAACATTCTTCTTTAAACCAGAGCTGCCATTCTGGCTTTCGGAGCGTTAGCCCCCCCCGCAATCGAAATTCCAAAATCTATCGGCCATGCCCTCGCAAATTCGCCCCGCTCGCCCCGAAGACGTCTCCGCTATCCAGACGATCTACGCCTACCACGTCGCCCACGGCACGGGCACCTTCGAGCTTGAACCGCCCACCGTTGAAACCATGCGCAGCCGCTTCAACGCCCTCTCCGGCGGTGACTATCCCTTCCTCGTAGCAACCGAAACAGAGGAGGTCATTGGGTTCGGCTACGCCGGGCCCTTCCGCGATCGTCCCGCCTATCGTTACACGGTCGAAGACTCAATCTACCTGCACCCCGACAAACAAGGTCGCGGCACCGGTAAACTCCTTTTGCAACGGTTGATCGCTGAATCCACCGAACGCGGCTTCACCCAAATGCTCGCCGTCATCGGCGACTCCGACAACCGCGCCTCCATCCGCCTCCACGCGACCTTAGGATTTGAAACCACCGGCACCCTCCAAAACGTCGGCTTCAAATTCGACCGCTGGCTCGACGTCGTCCTCATGCAGCGCGCGCTCGGCAATACCTAGTTTCCCCACCGGCATTGCCTCACGGCCCAACAAAAAAATCCAGTGCGTCAGCCCCAGGTTGCGTAGTCGGTAGACGGAGCCTTTGTCCTTCAGCTGCCCAGCGGGCTTCCGCTTGTTCCCTCCGCGCCCGATGGGCACCCGCGTCAATCACCCGCTCCGCTCACTTCGTTTCCTCCGGGGCAAGTCACCTCGTGACTCACCATCTTCTCGCTACCGCGCTTCGTCATCGCCCCTTCGGGGCACGACCTACGGTCGCACCATCTCCGCGCTAACGCGCTCCGTCGTATCCATTCCAAATCAAAAAAGACCTGCCTCCCCGTTCCTGCCCCTCAGTTAAAAATTCCCGCCCGTGCGTCAGCCCTTCGTTGCGTAATCGGTAGACGAAGCCTTTCGTGTCCATTCGTGGTTAAAAAAGACCTGCCTCCCAGCCCGCCTCCCACAAACCTATGAACCAATCCTACGACGTGCTCGTGCTCGGTAGCGGTATCGCCGGACTCAGCTTCGCCCTCAAAGCCGCTCAAGCGGGTCAATCGGTCGCCATTCTCACCAAGAAAACCAAGGCCGACTCCAATACCAACTGGGCCCAAGGCGGCATCGCCGCCGTCACCGACCCCACCGACGACGTCGAGAAACACGTCCAAGACACCCTCATCGCCGGCGATGGTCTCTGCCGCGAAAATGTCGTTCGCGAGATCGTCCGCGACGGCCCCGCCCGCGTCCAAGAACTCGTCGAACTCGGCCTGAAATTCTCCCGCGAATCCGACGGTTCCTACGACTTGGGCCGCGAAGGCGGTCACAGCGCCCGCCGCATCTTGCACGTCAAAGATATGACGGGCAAAGCCATCGAAGACGCCCTGCTGCGTGCCATCGGCCGTGAACCTCGCGTCGCCCTCTTTGAACACCTCTTCGGCATCGATCTGATCACGACTGGAAAAGGCCCCCGACGTCGCCTCCGCGGCCTCTACGCCCTCGATGTCCACGACAGTCGTGTCATCACCTTTCGCGCCTCGGTGATCATGCTCTCCACCGGCGGAGCGGGCCGCGTCTACCAATACTCCACCAATCCCGAAATCGCCACGGGCGACGGCATCGCCATGGCTTATCGCGCCGGCGTCGAAGTTCGCAATCTGGAGTTCATCCAATTCCACCCCACCACTCTTTTCTCGCGCGATCAAAAACGCTTCCTCATCAGCGAAGCTGTCCGCGGCGAAGGCGCCGTGCTGCGCAACCTCGCGGGCGAAGCCTTCATGGGCCACTACCACCCGCAAGCCGATCTCGCCCCCCGCGATATCGTGGCCCGCGCCATCGACTCCGAAATGAAGTCAAGCGGTTCGCCCCACGTCTGGCTCGACATCACCCACCGCAACGCCACCTACCTGCGCAAACGCTTCCCCAAGATCTACCGCACCTGTAAAACAGCCGGCTTCGATCTCGCCCACGATTACTTGCCCGTCGTCCCCGCCGCCCACTACACCTGCGGCGGCGTCGCCACTGACCTTGCCGGTGAAACCGCCCTCCCCGGCCTCTACGCCTGCGGCGAAGTCGCCTGCACCGGCCTGCACGGCGCCAATCGCCTCGCCAGTAACTCCCTCCTCGAAGCCGTGGTCGTCGCTCACCGCGCTGCCATTTCCGTCAAACGCTACCTCGCCCAGACCAAAAAATTCCGCGCCACCCCCATTCCCGAATGGCGCGATCTCGGCGGCACCGACGACGACGAACGCGTCGTCATCAGCCACAACTGGGATGAACTTCGCCGCACCATGTGGGACTACGTCGGCATCATGCGCACCACCAAGCGCCTCGAACGCGCCCGCACCCGTATCGCCCTCCTCGAACGCGAGATCCAAGACTACTACTGGAACTTCAGCGTCGACCCCAAACTCCTCGAACTGCGTAACCTCGTCACCGTCGCCCGCCTCATCGTCTCGAGTGCATTGAACCGCCAGGAATCCCGCGGCCTCCACGCGATCACCGACTACCCCAAAACCAAAAAACGCCCCCTCGACTCCAAAGCGCAGCTGACTACCAAATAGACCAAATTAACTCCTCGTTCCTTTAACAGACGCTTCCCTTCTACTTTGGTCGACTTCTGCATTTTTCCCGTTATCCCCGAGCCGGCGATTCTCCATCGGTCGCAAAGTCGGCGATAATTTGGAGAAATAAAATAAAACTCGAAACCGAGCGGCTAATCACCGTAACTCGATCATCTCATGACTTACGCATCCTCAGTTCTAACCAAAGAGCTGCAACGGGCTGTTCAAAATCGCGCCCCGTCCGGCACGCCAGCCCAATCCAGCACGACGTCCTCTCGACCGCTTCAATACGCGGTTTCCAGCCAAGCCCAATCCCACTTGGAGCAACTGCGCGACTATCGCGATAAGGCGAAAAACGTGCGCGTCGGCACTTACTAAGGTGTTATGATCGACTTCCGTTCAGTGCTGGGCCGGTCGCCGGTATGGCACTCGACGGATAATTCGTTCTCGAATTTCGACTTCATCGACACGCGCTTCGGATCGGATCCGATCCTTCGGCGGATCTTCTCACTCGCGCGAAAAGCGGGTTATCGCGGGCTGCTAATTGAACAAATATCAGAGGCCGACTGCGCACTAATGGCCGCTGAAAATACAGCGATGGCATTGCGTCATCCGGATTTCAAAGCCTCTGAGGTTACGCGGTTCTCTTTCTTTCTCGGCTCGGACCAAGCGGAGCCCCACACGTTCGTCGGCTACGCGATTTTCAAAGTGGATCAATTCGAACAGCGTTTCCGTTCTCACGTTTTCGAAGCCGTGATCGTTCCTCCCCGCGATCATAGCCACAACAATTTCACCCACTGCGCCCGCCCCTACACGGTGCGCAACGCCATGGGCACCTTTACCGTCTGCGGCGTGTTGTATGCTCAGCAAAACGATGCCACCAACGTGTGCGCGCACGTTGCACTCCGTTCGATGCTCGCGTGCCTACGGCCCGAGGGAGATGCAACTTACGAAGAGATCAACCGATATGCCGGAGTCGACCATGCCGCCCCCGCTCGACGCGTCGGCGGCGGCGCTGGCCTCGTTGTTCCTCAAATTGAAGCCGTCCTTCGCGGTTTCGGGTTCACCCCGAGAGTCGACGTTCATGAGCCCGGTCAATTGGAACTCCCCCGAGGACTCGAGTTTCAACGTCTCCTCTACGATTTCATCGAATCTGGCCGACCCGCCTTGCTCGGCTTCGAGTTGGCCCCGGACCAAGCGACCGGCGAGAGCCCCCGTCACGTCATTCCAATTTTCGGCCACACCTTCAACGAGGACCTTTGGGTGCCAGAGGCCGAACGGGCCTATTTTGCCCATGATCGGGGTTTCTTTCCCAGTGAAAGCTGGCTGAGCTCTTACGTTTCTCACGACGATAATTTTGGCCCCTACGTTTGCTTGCCTCGTCACTACCTCGGCCGTGACCAATTTCGACTTTTAATCGGTTGCCACGAACCCGACGTGCTACTCCCTGCTGCAGAGGCTGAGACTCTGGCAATCGATATAGCTACATTCGTCGCCAAGGACTTTCCGGTTTCCGATGTGGCTTGGTTCGAACGGTTCCGGGCTTTCGCGATATCAGGTCTCCTTGTGCTACGCGCTCAAGTCACGACTGCCAAGCCCTACGAGGATCACCTTGCCTCGCTCCGAGATGGAGAAGGCTTCGATCTCGAACCCGCTGAGGCCGCCAAACTGGTCGCTGACTTCCCCGCTCGAGCTTGGATGGTTGAGATCAGCGCGCCTGAACTTTTCCCCGGCACTCGAGCCAAGTTTGGCGAAATCATCGTCGACGCGACGTCGGCAACCCCGACCGCTGATGCCCTCCGCTCCGCTCGGCTACCCGGCCATCTCTTCTCAATCCAAGCAGGTCAGCTCAATTTATCTCGAACACGTCTTGCTGGTCACACCCCTTTGTTTACTTACTCTTCTACTTAATGCCTACACTCGATTGGATCGGTAAAAAAGCGGTGGTAAATCATCATCAGGAAGTCCCGTTTCATCTCCTGAAAGACGTGCCAGAACTCGGTTGTGGACCGGCGGATTCGGATAACCTGATCGTCGAAGGAGACAACCTCACCGCGCTTAAAGCCCTTCTGCCTTACTACGCAGGTCAGGTTAAATGCATCTACATCGATCCTCCTTACAACACCGGTAACGAGGGCTGGGTCTATAACGACAACGTCAATTCGCCCGAGATCAAAGCGTGGCTCGGCAAAGTAGTGGGGAAAGAGGTGGAAGACCTTTCGCGACACGACAAGTGGCTGTGCATGATGTATCCGAGGTTGAAACTGCTGCGGGAGTTTCTGCGAGAGAATGGAGGGATTGTCATAAGTATCGATGACAACGAGGTATCACACCTGAAGCTGGTATTGGACGAAATATTCGGACCCCAGTGCTTTGTCGCTGAGTTGATTTGGAAAAGTCGGCAACACTTGGACAGTCGTTCAAAAACAGGTATCTCACTCGATCACGAATACGTTCTCGTATACTCCAAGAAACCCAAAGGCCTGACTTTTAGAGGACGAGAAAGAGATACGACGAAATATAAAAATCCGGACAAGGATACGCGCGGGCCCTGGATGAGTCGCAGTATTCTCGGCCTCGCGACGAAAGACCAAAGACCGAACCTTCACTATCCCCTGGTAGATCCCAAAACAAAATTAAGCTATCCATGTGCCGAGGCAACGGGCTGGCGTTATTCGCGCGATACTATGGCAAACCTTCTCGCCGAGGGACGTATTCTATTCCCAAAGAAACCCAGTGGGCGTCCCCGCGAAAAAGTGTTCCTGGAAAACCTCCAGTCCAACTTCACTGGTTTCGCCAGTATCATTGATGGCGTCTTCACGGACGAAGGAACCTTGGCGATAAGAAGCATTCTCGGTTCGCAGAAATTCTCTTTCCCAAAGTCACCGTCGCTCGTTCGAGACCTAATTCAACAGATCGCAGTTGAGCCCGATTCTCTGATTCTGGACTCATTTGGGGGCAGTGGAACCACCGGTCACGCAGTGCTTGACCTCAATAACTTTGATGGTGGGAAACGTCGCTTCATTCTTGTGGAAATCGATGACAATATCGCCCGCCCAATCACCGCCGAACGGGTTAGGCGAGTCGCCTCTGGTTACACCAATTCCAAGGGCGAAATAGTGGACGGATTAGGGGGCGGGTTTCGCTACGCCCAACTTGGTGATCCCTTGTTCGACGCAGCTGGAAAGATCCGATCAACGGTTCGGTTTAAATCCCTCGCCCGACATGTGTTCTTCACAGAAACCGGGACCCCGCTACCTAAAGATGCCCCGTGCGACAAACCCTTGCTGGGTATCGCCCATGGCACCGGCGTCTACCTGCTCTACAACGGCATCCTCAAAGATAAGTCGGTCGATGGCGGCAACGTGTTGACTCCCACCATACTCGCTGAGTTGCCGCCACACGACGGCCCCAAGGTAATTTACGCAGTGGCGTGTCGCGTCAGCGCCCATCGCCTCAAAAAACTAGGGATCATCTTCAAGCAGACTCCCTACGCCATCAAGGTGCGCTAACCTGTATATCTCGCCATGTTCACGCCCAAACTCTACCAATCGCAGGCCGTCGAAACGCTGGAGCTTTTTCTCCGTCGCACCCGAAGTCTGGGCGGACCTGCCGCCGCGTTCGCTCAAACCACCAGCGAACAAATCGGTATCGGCTTGCCTTACTTCAGCGCTCCGGGCTTCGACCTCGCCGAGTATGCCGACATGCCCTACGTGTGCCTGCGGCTGCCGACGGGTGGAGGCAAAACCCTACTCGCCTGCCTCACCATCCCCACGATTCAGCGCGAACTCCATGAGCGGGATCATTCCGTGGTGCTTTGGTTGGTGCCCTCGCGCACCATTCAGGATCAAACTCTTATTGCGTTACGCGACCGGAACCACCCCTACCGGCAATCCTTGGACAACGAACTGGGAGAGGTCACCGTCATGGATCTGGCCGAGGCACTGTTCGTGCAACAAAGTGTATTAGACTCCTCGACCCTGGTGATCGTCACGACCCTCGCCGCTTCCCGAGTGACCGATGTAGAAAGTCGAAAGATCTACGAAAGCTCGGGAGCTCTACATCATCATTTCTCCGGCCTCGATGCGGCCGCCTTGGCCAAGCTGGAAAAACTGGAGACGGGTGCGGTTTCTTACTCCTTGGCCAACGTCCTGAAACTGCGACGGCCGATCGTAATCATGGACGAGGCGCACAACGCCCGCACCAGTCTATCCTTCGAAACGCTAGCGAGATTTCGGCCGTCTTGTATCATCGAGCTCACCGCGACGCCAGCCCGGGGCGATACGCCGAGCAACGTCCTCACTCACGTATCAGCTAAACAGCTCGCCGCCGAGGACATGATCAAACTCCCGATCCGACTCGAGACCCGGCCCGATTGGGAGAGGTTGCTGGCCGACGCCGTCGCCATGCGGGAAGGCCTGGAGCAGGATGCGCGAGTAGAAGAAAAAGCGACCGGTGAATACATCCGTCCTATCATGCTACTCAAAGCAGAACGGCGGGATAAAAAACGGGAAACCCTGACCGTTGATGTCGTTGAGAATGCCTTGATCGAACAGTGCAAAATTCCGGTAGCACAAATTGTGCGAGCAACGGGCGATGAGCGCGGGCTGGATGGACTCGATCTCTACGCTACCGATTGTCCCGTGCGATTTATCATCACGGTGGATGCGCTGAAGGAAGGCTGGGATTGTGCTTGGGCATACGTCCTTTGCTCTGTGGCGGAGATGAGATCAGACACCGCCATCGAGCAACTCATCGGCCGGGTTTTGCGACTACCCAAGGCCGCCCGCAAACAAACGGCTTCGCTGAATCGGGCTTACGCATTCGCCACCTCGCGCAATTTTGCCAACACCGCCCAAGCGCTGGAAGATGCCTTGGTGGATGGAAACGGTTTTAATCCACTTGAAGCCAAAGACCTCATCGTAACACCCGCAGGCAAACAGGGTGCGCTGGATTTGCCCGCAACTCGAGCCGCAACGCCGACCGTGATCAAGTTGGATATCCTGCCCGAGACTAGCGGTTGGTCAGCCGACCTCGCAACTAAGGTCAAGGTGGACGCGTCGACCGGCACGGTGGAGCTGGCCCGCAACCTTACCCCCGATGAGATCAAGGAGGTCGCGAGCGGCTTCCTGATGGAAGATCACCGCAAAGCATTTGAGGCGGCGGCCGTGGAGCTAAATCAAGCGGACGTCGCCATCTTTCAAAGTCCGGCTCAACGCGGAACTCGGATTGCCGTGCCATGGCTCTGTCTCGCGCGGCAAGGTGAGCTGGAGTGGCTCGATGATACCCACTTTCTAGAGCGCCCCTGGAGCCTGAAAGATTTTCTCAATCGAGAAAATCACTTACCCGACGCCGTGGAAGAAAAGCAGGCAGGCTACGGCGAAATCGATCTGACCGAGAAAGGAAAAGTCGACTGGAGTTTTGGGTCCGCACTGGCCGACGAACTGAAACTAATCGACGTCACCGAAAACTGGTCCGAAGCCCGATTGGTCGATTGGTTCGACCGCAATATACCTCACCCCGACCTCGTGGCGGAAGAAACTGGTGTCTACATCAATCACCTGCTCACTGGCTGGCTGGAGCAAGGTTGGACGCTGGGTCGCATGGTGAGGGAACGATACCCTTTGCGCGGACTAGTCGAAAAGCGGATCAATGCGTGTAGGCAAGAGGCCAAAGTCCAAGCCTTTCAGGAGGTACTTTTCGGGCAGATTTCCGGACCGATTCAAGTCAGTGCCGATCAAATATTTGTCTTCGATAACGACCGTTATCCGGCTCGTTGGGTCTGCGAACGCTCCGCTGAATTCAGCAAGCATTTCCACGAGCACGTAGGGGAGTTGACCGACAAAGGAGAAGAGTTCGCATGCGCACAGTTCATCGAACAGCTGTCTGACGTGGAGGTCTGGATCCGAAATCTCGAACGCCAACCCGATAAATCGTTCTGGCTGCCGACTGCGACGGACCGGTTCTACCCAGACTTCGTATGCAAACTCACTGATGGCAGAATTCTCGTGGTGGAATACAAAGGGAAACACCTGTTTTCGAACGATGATTCAAAAGAAAAGCGTCGACTGGGGGAGCTTTGGGCGGAGCGAAGCAACGGAACCTGTCTTTTCGTAATGCCAGACGGCCCTGATTTGGAAGCCATCCGCCAAGCCCTTTAGTTCCAGTCCCGGCTTTCCCCCGACCAATCCTGCTCCGGCATCTACCCCCCTCAGCCACTCCCTCCCTCTCCTGACTTCCCCGTCAACTACCCCAACGTCTGGCTAAAACTCCGTCGCCAAGGCGACAAATTCACCGGCCAATCGAGCTCGAACGGCCAAGACTGGCAACCTTTCAGCGAACTCCAGCACGCGTTCTCAACTCCGGGCTACCTCGGCCTCGCCGTCACCTCCCACCACCCCGCTCAAACGGTAAAAGCCACCTTCAGCCAACTCACTCTCACCCGCTAGCCACCTCACCGCCTCACCGCCCACAGTGCGTAGTCGGTCGACGAAGCCTTTGTTCTTCAGTTGCCCAGAGAGCTCCCACTTCATCACCCCGTCGGGGCACGACCTACGGTCGCACCATCTCCGCGCTCACGCGCTTCGTCGTGTCTAATCCAAATCAAGAAACTCTGCCTCTCCGCTCCTGCCCCTCAGTTTTAAAAATACCTCCGGTGCGTCAGTGCGTAGTCGGCAGACGAAGCCTTTCGTGTCCATTCGTGGTTAAAAAACCCCTGCCCCTCAACCTGGCCCGCCCAGCGAATACGTCCCAACGATTGACGGCAGGCCCCGCTAAGCGTCCCGTTCCGGCGTGAGTGTCTCTCTCCACCTTTTGCTGCCGCTAGCGAGCAGCTTCGGCTATGTCGCCGGTGTGCTGCTCCTCAAACGCAGCGCCGCCTTCGGCGTGGGCGTGTGGCGCACGACCTTTATCGCCAACCTGTTCCTCGCTATTTGCGTCGCTCCGTTCTGGCTGCTGGGTGGCAACGGCGGCGGCCTCATTTGGCAACCACTGGTCACCGCCTCCCTGTTCTTCGTTGGCCAAGTGGCGACTTTCATTGCCATCGATCGCGGCGACGTCTCGGTCGCCACTCCCGTGCTAGGAGCGAAGATCATCCTCGTCGCCTTGATTAGCGCCCTCCTGCTGCCCGATCCCACTCCCTTGAAATGGTGGATCGCCGCCGCCTTGAGCACCGCCGCGATCGTCCTGCTCAACCGGCGTCCCCCCGGCACCGCCGGCACCACCGCTAACCGAAACATCGGCGTCACCATCATCGCTGCCTTAGCCGCGGCTCTCGCCTTCGCCATCTGCGATGTGCATGTGCAAAAATGGGCTCCCGCTTGGGGGGTTGGTCATTTTCTTCCCATCATGTTTGGCACGGTCGGGGTGCTTTCCTTTTTTCTGATCCCCATTTTCCGCGAACCCCTCCGGAAAATAAAACGCCCGGCTTGGCCGTGGCTCATCGGCGGCTCCGTGTTACTCGGCCTCCAAGCCGCCGGCGTTGGTATCGCGATCGGCGCCTTCGGCGATGCCACTGCCGTCAACGTCGTCTACAGCTCCCGCGGACTCTGGTCGGTCCTCGCCGTCTGGTGGGTTGGCCACTGGTTCCACAACGACGAGCAAAACCTCGGTCCCGCCGTGCTCCGCCTCCGCCTCTGGGGTGCCGGACTCATGCTCCTAGCCATCGCCCTAGTCCTCATCTGAGACCCCCCCCCAAAAAAAAATCCTGCTTCTCCGACTCTGCCCTTCAGTTAAAAAAATCTCCCGGTGCGTCAGCCCCAAGTTGCGTAGTCGGTAGCCGAAGCCTTTCGTGTCCATTCGTGGTTAAAAACAAACCAGTTCCTTTTCACCCATGAGCGCCGAACAACTCACCGGCGTCCTCGAGCGCATCATCTTCTCCAACGAGGAGACCCACTTCACCATCGCCGAATTCCGCGCCGGCGACGATTCTGAGAAGGTCACTATCACCGGCGCTCTTCCCGGGGTGCAATGCGGTGAAACCCTGCACCTCGAAGGCACGTGGACCCGCCACAGCCAACACGGTCTGCAGTTCAAGATCGGCTCATTCCAGTCCACCCTCCCGTCTACCGTGTATGGGATCCGCAAATACCTCGGCAGCGGGCTCGTCCCCGGTATCGGCAAGGTCTACGCCAACAAGATCGTCGACGCCTTCGGCACCGACACCTTTCGCGTCCTCTCCGAGGAAAGCGGACGCCTCCGCACCGTTCCCGGTATCGGCAAAAAACGCGTCTCCTCCATCAAGGCCGCTTGGGACGACCAACGCGCCTTCCGCGAACTCTATATTTTCCTCCAAACCTACGGCGTCACGACTAGCCAGTGCGTGAAGCTCAACAACGCCTACGGCGCCCAGGCTCAGACCATTCTCACCACCGAGCCTTACCGTGTCGCCCGCGATATCGACGGCATCGGCTTCAAAACCGCTGACAAGATCGCCATCAACCTCGGTTTCGCCAACGACGCCCCTCCCCGGCTCGACGCCGGCCTCCTCTACGCGATGGAAACCCTCCAGGAAGAGGGCCATACCGCCATCCGCGAAGCCGATCTCATCGCTCACACCGCCGAGCTCCTCGACACCGCCAAGGATCACCTCGAAAACCGCATCGCGACCCTCCTCGAATCTCGTTACCTCATCCGCCACTGGCCTGACCAAACACCCGATCCGCTCCCCGGTTCCGGTTTTATCCAACTTCCCATTCTCGACCGCGCCGAATCCAAGATCGCCGCCGTGGTGCAACGCGTCACCGCCGTGCGTTCCGGCCTCCCTCCCATCAAAATCGAAGCCGCCGTCGATTGGGCTCAGCAAAAAGCCTCCATCGAATTCGCCGCCAAACAAGCCGACGCCATCCGCACCGCCCTCAGCGAAAAATTCAGCATCCTCACCGGTGGACCCGGAACGGGTAAGACCACGATTCTGCGTGCCCTCGTCGATATCCTGCGCGCCAAGAAAGTCCGCGTCCATCTCGCCGCCCCCACCGGCCGCGCCGCCCAACGCCTGGCCGAAACGACCGGCGGTTTCGCCTCGACCATTCACCGCCTCCTTAAATTCGATCCGTCCAAAGGACACTTCACCACCAACGAAGATCACCCCCTCGCCACCGACTTCCTCGTCGTCGACGAGGCCTCGATGCTCGATACCCGGCTTGCGTCCGCACTCCTCCAAGCCGTCCCCGCCGCCGCCCACCTCCTCCTCGTCGGCGACACCGATCAACTGCCCTCCGTCGGCGCCGGCAACATCCTGCAAGACCTCATCTCCACCCAACGCGTGGCCGTCACCCGCCTCGACATCATCCATCGGCAAAAAGGCCAAAGCGGCATCGTCACCACCGCCCACCGCATCAACAGCGGCGATCCCACCCTCCCGCCCACGCATCCCGAGATGGTGACCATCCCCGTGTGGAGTGATCTCAATTTCATCCCCGCTTCCGATCAGGAAGACTGCGTGCGCAAAGTCCTCGAGCTCTGCCGCGACGTCATCCCCCGCACGCACAAATGGGTCAAACCGCGTGAAGACATCCAAGTCCTCGCCCCCATGCACCGCGGCACCGCCGGCGTCAGTAATTTCAACCTCCGTTTGCAAGATGCCCTTAACCCGGGCCGCCAAGGTATCAAGTTCGGCAGCACCGAGTTTCGCCCCGGCGACAAGATCATCCAACTGCGCAACAACTACGACAAATCGCTCTTCAACGGCGACATCGGCACCGTCGTCTCCACCGACGGTGTCGCCGGCACCCTCGACGCTCAGTTCGACTCCGATCGCCACACTTTCGAACGCGGCGAATTCGGCGACCTCGCTCTCGCCTACGCCATCAGCATCCATAAGTCACAAGGATCTGAATACCCTGTCGTCGTCGTCCCGCTCATGAAAGCGCACTTCATGATGCTGCAACGCAACCTCCTCTACACCGCCATTACCCGCGGAAAGAAAAAAGTCTACATCGTCGGAGAACCCGCCGCCTACGGCATGGCCGTTCGCAACCACGAAGCCAAAGTCCGCAGCACCCACCTCAAACAAAAAATCGCCGCGACCAACTAGATCTGACGAAGCCAACCGGAGATCAGTCCACCCGTTTCATATCCAATGCGTAGGAGCCTGCTTGCAGGCGATCCCGCTGCCTCTCCGACCTGGGACCGCCGAGATCCAGCTCGGCCCCATCCTTCCGGCACCTGCAGAGACTGCCCCGTCAGACTAGCATTCCCGACAAACGGAACTGACAAATTCAATGTCCCAACCTCCGAACTCATCGCGTGCAAGCACGCTCCTACACCAAGCCAAAGCAAGCTTCGGGGTATTAGACCCAAGAGAATAAACTCTGCTCAGTGAACTCTGTGCAAACCTCTGTGCTCTCTGTGACTCACTCCGACTGCGTAAATTTGGATGAATCGTAGGTCACTCATTCAGAACACCTCCTCTTTTACTCACCCGTCCGCCGCCCAAACATGTGAGCCATTCAGCAACTCTCGATAATGAGTTTTCATTCGTCGAGTCAGCTCGGCCAACTTGTCGGTATGCGAAGCGGCGAGGTCATTACTCTCGCTGATGTCCTCAGTCACATTGAATAACTGAAAACCAGATAGCGTTGCCCCCTTGATCTGGGACTCATTACTTCGGTCAATGGTGCGAGTTTTCGGAATATTGAGCCGAGCCAAAAGCTTCCAGTCGCCATCGCGCATCGCGATCTGGCGTTCATTGAGCGCCGCGTAGTAAGCCCACAACAAGGGCTTATTGCGCTCAATGAGTTCGTCCCGAAGGGCGGGCAGAAAACTGGTTCCGTCCAATCTCAAGTCAGCCGGCGGCGTGGATCCAGCCAGCTCGCAAAAAGTGGGCAGAAAATCCAAAGACGAGACCGGCTGCTTCACGACTTGCCCCGCTGCAATCTGAGCCGGCCAACGCATGATTCCCGCCACTCGAAATCCCGCATCGGTCGTCCAGAGTTTCATGCCGCGCAGCGGGTCTGCCGTGCCAAACGATCGCTGCGACCTGGGGTAGCGCAGGAGCGTCTCAGGTCCGTTGTCCGAGGTGAATATGACCAAAGTGTTCTCATCGACGCCCTGGGCCTTGAGCCCCGCCATGAGTTTGCCCACCGCCGCATCGACGTTGGCGACATTCGCAAAATACTGCGCCTCATCCTCGCTGCGCGCGACCGTCCGGTAGCGGTCCACTAGGTCCGGCGGCGAGGCCACCGGTTCGTGCGGCTCGTGAAATGCCAGATACATGAAGAAGGGTTGCTGCGGGTTCTCCGCCTGTTGCCCGTCGAGCCAAGTCAGCGCTTCGTCCACCACGATCTGACAACTGAATCCCTCCAGGGGGCCAACCGGCTTCCCGTTGCGGACAAAGTTCTGCGGATTAGCATGCGAGGGACTGGCGTTATTTTGGGTGCCAAACCAGTGATCAAAACCCGCATCGTTCGGTTGCGGTTGATCGGGCGAATTGAACTTCCCGTTGCAGTGCCATTTGCCGGACATGCAGGTGGCGTAGTCCGACTGCTGCAGGAGTTGCGCGAGGGTGACTTCAGAAGATCGCAGGTGAACATCTTTTCCAGGAGGAATCCAGTCGTAGACGCCAGCGCGGTTGGGACTGCGCCCCGTCATGAGTCCCACCCGCGAGGGCGAACAAACCGGGGCGGCAGCATAGAAGTCGGTAAATCGAATCCCGTCCTCAGCCAGCCGGTTGAGGTGAGGTGTCTTAATGTGTGGGTGCCCGTAGCACTCCAAATCGCCATACCCCAGGTCATCGCATAAAATGACGACGATATTGGGCCGACTGTCTGCTCTCAGTTGAACGCCGATCAGGGAGATAAGTGAGATCGCTAGGACAACTATAATAGGCCGAGATGGTTTCATTTGCGGGCATTTTTCAGACGAGCCATCGCCGAAGTCAACCGGCAGGCCCTAGCTCGCGTTCGACCGTGATGACTTCACCACCCTCCTTTCCCTCCTCGTCGCGCGACCCGCAACCAACTACCGCGTCCAAAGCATCGCAGCCCGATAACCATCGCCAAGAATTTGTAGTTCTGTAATTTTCCCTCCATGCGGGATACTAAAGAATCTATCGTCACGCGGTGCAGTAACGACCTCCGACCAAATCAGACAGGAGTGCGTTGATGGCCGACCACCTTTCGCCGCACCGTTCCACCCTCCCCGACAGCACTCCTGACCTTTCCCTACGGGTCGGATGCAATCTTGCCTACGATGCCACCGGCCCGGCCACGATTTTGCTCAGCGTGATGCCAGATCGCGTCAGTGCCCACACCGTATTACAGCAATCACTGACCGTCGGTGAAAATCTGCCCGCTCCCGAGATCATCGATAGTCACGGCAATACGGTCTGTCGGGTGCGCCTTTCTCCGGGCACCAATTGGATTCGCCATGACGCTATCATCTCAATCCCCGCCCGCGCCGACAACGCTCACTTACCCCAAGTGGAAGCCGAGCAAACCGAGGACCTACCCGACGCCGTGCTGCGCTATGTCCTACCCAGCCGCTACTGTGATTCCGATCGGCTAGCTAATTTTGCGTGGGAAAAGTTTGGTCACATCGAACACGGGCTCGTTCGCGTCGACGCCATCAGTCGTTGGGTCCACGAAAATATTGAATACCGCTACATGTCGGGCCGCCCCGACCTCACCGCCGGCGACGTGTTGCAACGAGGCTACGGCGTATGCCGCGATTTCGCCCATCTGGTCGTGGCTCTGAATCGCACGTTCAACCTACCCGCGCGCTACGTGACCGGTCACATGCCTGACATCGGATTCCGTGACCCAGATCATCACATGGATTTCCACGCCTACGCAGAAGTTTATGTCGGGGGCCATTGGTTCATCTCGGATGCCCGCTTTCACGTTCCCCGCATCGGCCGGGTGCATATCGCCCGCGGCCAAGATGCGATCGACGGAGCGTTTTCGACTATCTTTGGCGGAGCCAGCCTGAGTCATTTCGAAGCCTATGCCTATCAGATCGCCCGAGGCACCGTGTCAGTCGGCGACCCTCTCGATTTCTCCGTGCGCCTCGACAATCGCACCGATATTATCGTGGGCTAGATCGAGGGCTTTAGTGCAATTGCGGCATGCCCTAGGGGTTTATTAGCCTCGCCAAGTAATCCGCCGGAGACAGCACCGTGAGAGCCCGCGTCACGGGGAAATCCTTTACGTTGCGAGTCAGCAGATGAGTCGCTCCCCCCGCCCTCGCCACCTCCCACTGTAAGCCATCTTCAAAGTCAGGTTGCCCCCGCTTTAGTGCTGCATCCACTTCACTCTGCCCCATCGGAGCCACTACCAAAATTTTCGTCAAATTTCGAAAGAAACCAACTTGGCTTTTACCCGTCAGTTTTTTCATGACGTAAGCCATATTGGAGAGTGAAAGCGCCGAAAGCGCTCCCTCCGTGTTCCCACTCGAAATACGTCCCACGACCTCGACCGAATCGAGGTAATGCGGCGAACGACGTGCCCCCACTTCAACGAGCACGTTGGTATCCAGAAAAAGCTTATCCATGTTTTGCCAGAATCGACGCCGAACGATCGTCAAAAGCTTCCACCCCTTCCATCGCGCCGGTGATATCTCTCAACTTGGGGTGCGCTGACAACAACCGGGCCTCGCGTCCTTCATCTTCGGAAAGGCGTGTAATACACGCGGCGAATAATGCCGAAACACTTGTGCTCCGCTGCCGCGCCTTCCGCTTAGCTGCCCAGATTACTTCCTCCGGCAGTAGTAGAGTCAATTTCGATTTCATACGTATGATCTAGCAGTTTCATACGTATTGCCAATTGCACTAAAGCCCGGCCAGATCGCCAGAGAAGAACGCGGAGCTCGACAGCCTATCCAGTTCGCCCGCGCAGATACCCTGCACTGAGCCCCAAACCTCCTGCCCAAAGCGCGAGCCCGGCCACCGCCGGCAAAATGTGACGCCAGTCGGTATAACCAACCCACCAGTGCATGCCCAATGTCGCAGCGTAGGCGGGTAACCCGAGTCCCATTACCGCCCACCACAGCCAATTGGCTCCTCTCTGGTGACACCATAAAACCGGCAACAGCATACCCATACCCGAGGCCCACAACATACCGCCCAAAGTTGCCCGGTCGTGCGCCACCACCGACACGACCCGATCACCCAACTCTTGGACTTGATCCGCCGTCATGCAGAGAAACGCCAAATCCTCGCTCACGAAAACCCGCGTCATCCCGATGCCCAAAATCACGCAACCCGCCAACAGCAGTGCGACCGCGTGCAACACCCAACAAAATTGGCCCCACTGCGCGCGACGCCAATCCGCATCCTCATCGTCAGCCCGCGCCGTCGCCCCAGACAGTTGATCGCTTGAGGAGCCCACCATAATTTGAACCGTGATTTGAAATAATATGGCTGCAACAAACGCGTGCAAAGTATCGAAATAGCCAAACCCAAGAAATGAAAAGAAGCTCGCAAACCCGGCCAGTGCAGACGCCACCACCGCTGTCTTTGCGCCATCAACTCCGGCTCGGATTCCCCCCCCCGCGAGCACCGCGTAAAGCCACCCCAAACCCAGCATCACCCCCGCCAGCGTCCCTCGATCGTGCGCCATGAAGGCAATGCAACTTCGGGACATTGCGCTGCATCACTTCTGCCGTGAACCCCAAAAACTGTTCGTCGTAGGGCAACAAAACTCGGGTAAAAGACAACCCGAGTGCCAACGCTCCTCCCCCCGTCAGCGCGACCCCCAATGCCAGCGCCCAAAACCAAGACTGCCGAAACAAAGCATTTTTCTCTTCGACCACCAACGGCTCCGCGTTCTCTCGGCGATTCAACAGCGCCGCGTTGCCGCGCTTCACCAGCCCGGGTCCATTAAAAATGAGTCCCGCATCAATCAGCACAAGACTCGCTCCTGCCTCCACCAACTCTACCGCCTCAGACGGCTCCCCCACCCCGCCCGATACGATCACCACTCCGTTTTCACCCAATCGTTTTCGCCAACTCCGAATCCGTTCCGGCAACTCCTTCGGCAACGCAACGGGCACCCGCCAACCACCATGCTCCAACCGTTCGCCCACCTGCAAAACCACCCCGCCCGTTTCGGCGACACTCTCGAAAATCGAACTATCCCAACTCACCACCGGGAATGCTTCGCCCGTCGGCAACATCACCACTGCTTCACCCGGTTCATCTTCACGTCGCGTGAGAAATACTCCCCCATTTTCATCGCGATTCTTCAGCTCCGTCGCGACCAACGGACCATCACAAAGACATCGATCTTGACCACGCCGAACCAACCGTATTCCGGCCTCCCGACGTTCCATACATCCAACCCCAAAACGTTGTAACGCCCGCGTGGCTCGACATTCCGGATCCACCCTCCAGCCCAACCCAATCGGGGATCGAAACGAAACCCCGCGCACCCGCACCGCCAGACGGTCGTCCACATGCATGTGCCCCATCAAATCGATCAAACCACGACCCAGCGGATTAGAACCCAGTCCGCCCATCAAACCCAGTGACACCCGTCGCGCCACTTCGTCTGGCAGAGCGAAGAGCACCCGTTGAACAACTGTTCGATAAAACCAATCCGGCACGTCAGAACAACTGTGACCCATAAACACCCCACCGCCAAGCCGTGACTCTTTGCGTCCCTCCAAATTCGCCGCGTCGAACTGCTAAAAAATTACAGAACTCTCGGAGAAAGACGAAGACACCAAACGTGTTCATCAAAAAACTCGTGGAACGACGGGTCATCAAGTGGCTGTCTAATGCCGCTTATGCTCCGGTTTCAGTCGGAACCTTTGTGGAAGGGCGTCGACCAATGACAGTGGTCGAGTATCAAGGAACAACCCGCCGAGTTGTTCCTACCGCTAACGTCCCTACGCTTCGATATCAGTCTTTTGAGTATGATCAACACGGTGACTTCCTCCCGCTCTACGAGTTAGGCTACGAACCTCTCTTTTTCCATATATTCGAAGAGGAAGGTCTGCATCCTCGAATTCGGGATGCCATGAAGAAAACGTGGGTTCCTTGGCCCTCTGAGGCGCTGCTCGCACCGGATGAACTTATTTCTATGCGCAAACTGGTATGGCCGCCAAAAGGCTCATGACTTTGCCCTGGTGAGTTACATGGGAGCAGGGGATCGGGCAGACTTACGAAACGATGCCGTCACCAAAGTTCTGCTCGAATCCCAATTGGGCGCCGAGCGTGCAGGCCTTGTGCTGGAAAGAGCATCGAAGTCTTCGGAGTCATTCAGCCAACACTACATTGGCAACGTAGAGATTCCATCGCCGGGTCGCCCAATAAATCAACACCTGCAGAAACAACTGATTCAGCCTGTCCGCCGACTCGAAGCCATCGCCCCCGAAATTTCGCAATGGTCGATTAATCAGAGTCAATTCTACGCAAACTTACAATTTCTGGGCCAAGCGACGCAAATGAGGCCGGCGGTGGACCAATTGGTGGAAGAGGCCCGCCGCACCCCACCTACAAGAGCGCAGCAACTTCATCTCGCGATCCTCGAGGGGGACCAGACGAACATCAGTGCCGCCCTCGAATCCCTCCAAAAGAGTGACCGTAAAATGAAACAAACCGCGAATGCCCAAGCCCAAGGTGCCTTAGCGTTGGGGCAATGGCAGCAGGCGACGGAAGCCTTTGCGGACGGAGCCCAACAAGCGTCCACTCAGGAGTCCCAATTTGAACACGCTCACTACGCCACCCTGTACGCGCACATCTGCAACCAACTCGGCGGCAGCACCCAACCAACTGATCTGGAAGCAGAATTCACGCCGCTTGATAGCTTCGTGTGAGTGAATCAGCTACGACTGGCTCTCATCGGCGACTTAGAGAGTGAAACACTCCTCGAACTCGCGCAGGTCGATTCGGATTTCGAAACCGCAGGAAGATTGTGTGAAGCCTACCCTATGGTGGCATTCAGCCCTGACCAAACTGCAGCAGGAAGAAATTCCAGTTTACGAGCCTGCTTAGATACCGGACGAGTCGACTTCATCGAATATCAAATGGCCCAACATCTCCTGCGTCAAACGCCGCTTCATCGCGTCAGAAACTCACGTTAATTCCCGACTTTCACCACCCCAAGCGTATCAAGAAGCACCTTCACGCTTCGTAGTCCTTGAAGTCATCGAACGGCGCGGTGAAGTCATCCGCGAGCGATTTTACCAAATCCCGCTCACCGCCAAACACGCGACGGGGGGATCGTCCTGCAATCACCGCCCGCAGCTCGGCTACCGGTTTCCCGCGCCGCGAAATCTGAATCACTTCTCCCTGCTGCACCCGATCCAACAAGGTAGACCACTTGGTTTTCGCCTCAGTAATTCCAACGGTCATGCGTCAAATGATAACTCATTGAGTAAGCTTTTCAATCCATCGCCTGCCACAACGGGCTTGGATTGAATCAGGTAGACCTAACCTACGAATAGACGAGACTAGTCTACCTTCAAAATCCTATCCATAAGCCCGCTCCACTCGTGCGACGCGCACCGTGAAGTCTTCATACCAGCGTGTCTTTCCTTTGGCCTGGGCTTCGCGATGTTCGGATTCACTTTTCCATGCTTGGATGGACGTCTCATCACGCCAATAGCTCACCGTGATGCCCACCCCACTAGGACCACGCGCCGACTCGATGCCTAAGAACCCGGGCTGTTGCGCCGCCAGCTCTTCCATCCGCTGCGCCATCTCCGCATAGCCCGTGGGATCAAGACTCATTTTGGAGGTAAAGATGACGGCATAATACGGCACCTCTTTCAGTCTCATGGGTTTAGGTTTTCGCTTCATTGATGACTCCCTCGGTTGAGCACTAACATAGAATCGGCGCCCGCAAAAAATTCGTAGTTCACGCGGACAATCTTCGCCGCGATGCCTTCATGTGCGAGTTCACCTATCAGTCGATCCAAATGTTCATACGGTTTTCCATCCGCCCCACACCCCGGGTGAATTCTCACCTCATAGCGCGCTACGCGCATCAATTCCCGACACGCCGCTAGATGAAATGCATAGTCAAACTGAGCCGCATAGATGAACAGCAGATGCGCACAGAGCACCACGTGAAAGGTGCGATCGAAAAACGGCAACTGCGGCAGCGCTGCTCCAAAATAGCGCCCATGCACAAAGTGCGCCTCATAGTCCTCCAAAAACCGTCGCGCCGCCGACCTCCGATCCCGCTCTGCCGCCGTGACGGAACTAAAACTTTTCATCCGAAAACGCCCCCGATTCTTCCGCATCCGCATGCCTTTGAACACACGATTATAGTCCAACTGCACCTGAGTTTCCAGCGTCTCAAGACGACTGCCATACAGCGGATCCACCGCCACCGCATCGATCCCTACCCGACATGCTTCCGCCGTAAACGAGGCCGGCCCGCCCGCGACATCCAACACCGCTTTACCTTTGAGATAAGCAAGATCAAGCTCGAAGAATTCAACATACTCCGCGAGCGATCGCCCGAAGAATGCCACGGAGGACAGTTCAAAAATAGGCGTGTCCAGCGGGGGCACCGGGCTGGAAGAAATAGGCGTGAGGGATTCAGATAAAGCAGCAGACATAACAATAGAGATTCGGGGAGGAACGGAAACCGGGAGAATTTTGCGCAACAAAAAACCCGACTCAGAATGGAGTCGGGCTCAGCAGATTTGGGTGGGTGCGTATTTGCTGCACCAGTGCGCTCGTTGCGCATCACCATCGCCAAGCCGATCCACGCCACCACGCAAGACCAGCCATCGTTTTCACGAGGGCTTTAACTGCGGCGACATTGATCGCGGAAGCGATCACTACCCCACCCGTGCCCGCCCCGACCCTACAGCTCAAGCCCACCCCACCCTCCTCCGACATCACGTTCTCTGCCTCTCGGCAAAAAATACAATCCCGTGCGTCAGCTCAGTGCGTAGTCGGTAGACGAAGCCTTTAGTGTCCATTCGTGGTTAAAACAAACCAGTCCAACGGGCCTACGAATCTCTCAAAATTATCGCTGGCGTCGCGGCCTAATCCCCCGACGCCCCCAGAGCAATGCCTCGACTAGCGAGCACAACGCAAAATTGAGCGAAAGAATCCTACTTTGATCGGACCGCGTGTTTTCGTTCCCGCTGTCACGAGCGCCTTTGGTGGAGGCAGGACCTTTCCTCGACGCTTCAATTCGTGACCAGAAACTTGCGCATCCAAATCCTTCAAGCGCTCCGTCCGCTCCTTCAGCTTCTTATCGAGATCTTTCAGCACCATGCGCTCATCCCGAAATGCCGCCCGCTCCGATGCCAATAGCTTCGCCGCGCGATTATAGCCCTCCCAAGCCTGGGCCAGATCAATCGCCGTGCCCGGTAACTTGGTGTGATCCACCTCCAGTTCCTTATCAATTTTCTCCTGTTTTCCTCGGAGGGTCTGTTCGAAAACCCGTAAATTCTCTTCCCTCACCTCGAGCTCACTCAACGTGAGCTCCCACTGGATTCGCTCCGCTTTCAATTCGCTATTCTCTCGGTGCATCGCTCCCCGCTCCTGCGCCATCTGCCGGGCTTTTTTATCCATGGCTTGTTGCGCCGCGACCACTTGCTCTCGTTCAATTTCCAACTCCCTCGTTTGCTGCTCAACTAGCGTCGACGGTTGATCCGTTTTCTCTGCGCGCACAAGCCCAGCATACTCAGGGTCAAGTTGGGCCAGCGTCGCTTCTGCTGCCGTCAACTGATCTGCAGAGGGTTCGTCAGTGCTATTTTCCGCTAGGAGAGCTTTCACACGCCTGACCATCGGAACCAAATCAGTTCCACCCAGCATCACATCGGTCAACCCATTGCGAATTCCTTGCACCACGAGGGCAAGCTCGACCACGCGCAACACCATCATCACCGGCACATCCGGCTTCCGTCGTCGCAACTTTCCGGCAAACTCAAAGCTCTTTTCCGATTCCGCCCTTTCGGCAATCAGCACCAGCTGAACCGGCCCCGAATCAAATACTGCCAGGGCATCTTCCAGCGCGGAAACCACGATCCCATCGATCCCGACTTCGCCCAATGCTTGCAACCAGGCCTGTCCCGTTAGCACCTCAGGGTGCACCACTAATATTCGTTGGGTAGTATTCATGCGATTTGGTGAGAAGTTGGCGCAACCCTACCCAGCGCGTCGGCCCACACCACCAGAATCATACGTGTAAATACCTATTTACCGGGCATTTACGTTAACGATTTTTTAACAAATCCCTCACGCGTGAAAAACGACCATCGATTCGCCCCGCGCTCCGTTCGCTCACCTAAGCGCGAAAAATGACATCTTCTCGGTTGAACATCTTCACACACAACCACAACGCGATCGCCGCGTAAACGCCCGACGAGGTGAAGATCAGTGCAATGTATTCCCAGTTCCAAACGCCCGAAAGCATCTCCTTGCAAACCAAGCTCAGGTTTAAGATCGGGACGAAGACGGTCGACAGATTAAGATCAATTCCTGGCAGCATTCCCAGCATCGCTGGCACAATGATGATGATCATCCCCGGAGACACATAGCTCTGCGCTTCTTTGAAGCTCTTCGCAAACAGGGAAACCGTGAGCAGCAGCGCGGAGAATAATACCGCCACGGGTAAGATCATGGCGAACACGCCCACCAAACCCATTGGATCAATCAACACCGCTCCAGCCCCACTTCCTCCGGCTCCGGCAGCCCCTCCGGCGCCTGCAGCACTGCCACCCAAAACCTTGGCCGCTACCATCGCACTAATCCCGAGCGTCGTGAGCGAAAGTATCATCGTCGCAACCGACGCCGTAAAAGTCATCAAGAACTTACCCATCACAATGTTCACGCGATCCAACGGACTGCACAGCAATGTCTCCATGGTGCCTCGCTCTTTTTCGCCTGCCGTCAAATCCATCGCAGGATACATCGCCCCCGTGAAACAGAGAATCACGATGATGTAGGGCACGAACCCGCCGATCGCATTGCCACCCACTTTCTCCGGCGGCGCCACGTTTTCACTCACCACCACAAAGGGCTTGGCCAACGACAGGGGCAGGCCCCGCTCTTTAAAAGCCACCTCAACCAGATCAGCCCGATAATCAACCAGAAACCCACTGACCTGCCCTCGCCCCATGCTCGACTTCATCTCTCCTTGATAGTGGTAGATCTTCACATCCGGCACTTCACCCGCGGCGAGCGTCGCCTCAAATCCCGCGGGGATATCGACGGCCACCCGGATCTCCTTGTTGGATATCTTATCCTTAAAATCTTCCGTGGTTTCGACCACGCGGAAATCCTCGTTAGATTTGAATGCCTCGACTAATTTCGGCGAATCCTCTCCGCCCAAAATCATCATGGAGGACGTTTCATTCTTCGCCTTAGTGATGACTTTCGTCATCACAAATCCAGCGCCAAACATTAGAATCGGGATCACCAGCGTGGGGATCACGATCGTTGTGATCAGCGTCCGCTTATCCCGCAGCGAGTCTTTGAGCTCTTTAAAGTAGACTGTGCAAATAGCATTCCAGTTCATCATCGTCGTTCTTCCGGGTTAAGCTTGTTTCTCTGCCGCTGCGAGCAGCGCGGCTTCGCCGCCCACTGCCTTCACAAAAATCTCTTCCATATCGGTCTCCCCATAGCGCTCGCTCAACTGGCTCAAGGTGCCTTCGGCGACCAGTTTGCCATCATGGATAATCCCGATCTTATCACAGAGTTTCTCAATCTCACTCATCACATGCGAGGAGTAGATCACCGTTTTACCCCGATCGCGGCAGTCCCGCACAAACCGCACGATCGCCCGGGCCGTCATCACGTCGAGACCCAATGTCGGTTCATCAAAAATCATCACCTCTGGATCATGCACCACCGTGCGGGCGATTGAGGTCTTCTGCTTCATCCCCGTAGAAAACTTGTCGCAGCGCCGATCCAGAAAATCATGCATGTCCAATTCATCGGCCAGCTGCTTCAGCCGGGCTTTGATCTGCCCATCGGGCATCCCATTGAGTTGGCCGAAATACGTCACCATTTCCCGCGCCGTCAGTCGACCATAGAGCGCCGTGCTTGCGGCCAGGAACCCCACCTGCGCGCGCACTTTCGACCCCGCGCTGACTACATCGTGCCCCGCGACCACCGCCGAGCCTTCGGTCGGCTTGAGCAGCGTCGCCAAGATTCGCAGCGTCGTCGTCTTGCCCGCGCCATTCGCCCCCAGCAAACCATATATTTTGCCCGGCTCACACCGAAAGGAAACGTCGTCGACTGCCCGCACGACCCCGCGCTTCTTGTCTTTAAACGTCTTGGTTAGATTATTCGCTTCGATCATTTTAAAATTGCTTTAGTTTCGACTTATGAATCCTGCCGGCGCTGCCCCATGACCAGCGCCATCCCGGCCCCAATCGCGATACCGACCCCTGGATTAATCGCTTCCGTCATCGCCCATCCCACCCCTACTCCGCTCAAAATCGCGGCCGGTAATCGATGCCGACAAACCAGTGTAATTGCGTTTTTCATCAACTATTTCTTGTAGATTTGGGATGTATTCCGTTGGTAAAAATCACTTCACAATCAAAGACTCATCCGTTCGCGAAACGCCTGCGCCTGACGTCGACTTAGTTCTACTTTTGCTCCACCCTTGAGCTCAACTAAAAGTCCCCCACTGAACCACGGTTCGATCTTTTCGATCCACTGCAAATTGATCATCTGCCGACGATTCGCGCGGAAAAAGATCTTCGTATCCAAACGTGCTTCCATCGCATTCAACGAGCGAAACAACTGCGGCTGCGCATCATCAAAATGCACGCGCGTGTAGTTGCCTTCACTCTCCAATAATCGGATCCGCTTCACTTCCACAAACCAGCAACGATCGCCTTCCCGCACGAAAACCTTGTCCTCCGCACTCAGCACCTCCGGTCGTTCCGCGACCGAAACGGGTTGGCCGTCACGCTCCCGCAGACGCTCCAACGCCGCGGACAATCGTCCCGGATCCACTGGTTTCATCAGGTAATCCAGCGCATTCAACTCAAACGCCTTCACGGCAAACTCGTCATAGGCCGTGGTAAAAATGACCTGTGGCATCGGAGGCTCCAATGACTCCAAAAACTCCAGTCCCGTTTCACCGGGCATCTGCACGTCGAGAAATAAGACTTCAGGATTCAACTCCGCCATCTTTGCCCGCGCCTGCTCCGCGTTGTTCGCTTCGCCCACCACCTCGATTCCATCACAGTCGGCCAACAGTCGCTTCAGTTCAGATCGAGCCAATCGCTCGTCATCAATAATGAGTGCTTTCATACGGAAACAGCGTTAAATTTCGGGGACGGATCCATTCCATTATCAGAGGCGCCAATCGTGAGATCGATCGGCTGTGGCACCCGCACTTTTGCGCACACTTCGCTCGGCGAAATCTGCACCAGCTCCAACGTCGCGCTTTCACCGAATAGGAGCTGCAATCGATCTAGGGCGTTACGCAACCCAACCCGGGTCGACGGCTGATCCGCCATGGCTCTTGTAGCGGGTTTATTAATACTTTCAATGCTACCGGGATTCCGCACTTCGATCGTGAGGTCCTTGCCTTCCATTCTCGCCACAATCGCAATCTCCCCGCCGTCGACCCGGGGTGCGATGCCATACTTGACCGCATTCTCGACGAGAGTCTGCAACAGCATCGGTGGCACCGCCCGCCGCAGCGTGTCCGGTGCCACGTCCAACCGCAGTCGCAGTCGCTCTTCATGGCGCACCTGCTCTAGGGCCAAATAATCGTTCACCACCGTCAGTTCATCTTCAAACGAGACCGTCTGCTTACTTCCCGACTGCAAAGAATAGCGCAACATATTGGCCAATTGCGTCACGGCCTGCCGCGCTCGGGTCGGGTCCTCGTCGATCAGCGCCCGCACACTGTTCAGCGAGTTGAAAATAAAGTGCGGATTAATCTGCGATTTCAGCGCTCGCAACTCCGCATCCTTGACCACCGCAGTCAGCCGCAACCGCTCGATTTCCGAAACATTGAACCGGTTGAAAACATGGTAAATGAAGTAGAACGACAACCACCCCCCATAAACGAGCGCCCCGTTGATCACGCTCATCGCCATTATCGTGAAGGGATTGATCTCACCCGGCCAAGGATCTCGCAAAACCCCGTAATACCATCCGGCGCTGACAATCGACCAGATCAGAGACATCATAAATGCGATCCCGATTGCCCGGGGCACCAGCCGTAACCACCCCATTTCCTTCAGCCCCCACCTGCTGATGTATATCCGCGAGTAGTGCGCGATCAGCATCCCCATCGTCATGATTGACACCACTTTCAGATCATCCGCGAAATCAACCGGCTGGCCCTTGCCACTGCTGATGAGATGCGCGAAGAAAAGTTGCACGATCAGGAAGCCCCCCCACCCAAGGGACTGACAAATCACGTAAAGTCGCTCCTTCGCTTTGGTGCGTTTTGCGCCCGTTAAGGGGTCTTGAAATGGCGGGGATGATTCGGGCACAGCTCCACCCTACACTAGAATCTCCCCCTCAGCGCAAACTTTGGACAAACGGCAACTCCCCTAGGACGAGCGGAGCCCGAGTCTTGTCACCGCGTCCCATCACCTCCACCGTTCTCACATGAAACCCCCGCCCCAAGTCGTCGTCGTCGGCAGTTACGTAATCGATCTCGCTTTCCGGTGCGCCGAATTCCCCAAGCCCGGAGAAACCCTCGCCGGCACCTCCCTTACGGGCCCCGGTGGCAAAGGCTCCAATCAAGCGATCGCTGCCGGTCGAGCGGGCGCTCCCACCCTCTACGTCGGTGCCATCGGCCATGATGCCTTCGGTCGCGACGCCAAAGCCTTCTACAAATCCGAGGGCATCAGCGCCAAATGGGCCGTCAAACCCACCACCCCCACCGGCTCCGCTGCCATCCTCGTCAACGACGCCGGCCAGAACGAGATCATCGTCGTCCTCGCCGCCAACAACCGCCTCTCCAAAGCCGACCTGCCGCTCAAGGCCATCAGAAACGCCCGCATCGTTATCACCCAACTCGAGGCCAACCTCACCGCCTGCACCCACGCCCTCAAACTCGGTCGCGAAGCAGGCGCCCTCACCATTCTCAATCCCGCCCCTTTCCGGCCGGAGTTTAAACCCGCGATGCTCAAGCACGTCGACATCATCATCCCCAACGAAACCGAGTTCGTTGATCTCACCAATCGGCTCGATAAATCTGGCGGCAAACCCCTCACCGAGGCCGCGCTCCTTAAGCTCCCCCCCCCGAAACTCCACTCGCTCTGCGCGGCCATTGGCGTGCCCATCGTCATCATCACGCTCGGCCGACGCGGCGTCTTCATCTCTCGCACCGATGGCTACCTCGAAGTCCCCGCCTTTAAGGTCAAAGCGGTCGACACCACCGGCGCCGGTGACGCCTTCGTCGGCGGCTTTGCCGCCGGCCTCATCGCTCACGAAGGCGACCTCGCGGCGGCCGCCCAACACGGCTGCGCCGTTGCCGCCCTCTCCGTCACCAAACCCGGCACCGCTCCCTCGATGCCCACCCAAGCTGCCATCGCTCGATTCCTTAAGAAAAACACGTGAAAAAACTAAAACACTGGGCCGTATTCCTCATTCTGGGACTGATCTGCAACGGCGTCGGCATTCTGCTGCATCGCCAAGGCGAAGAGCGTATCGCTATCGCCATCGTCATTCTCGGCATCGTCAACGTCGCCACTTCGCTTTGGCTCCATCATCAGTCGACCAAAGAAAGTAACTGATCGATCAACCACTCGGCGGGCGGCCGCGCCTCACCCCAGCCCGGACCGGTTCAATGCCACTGTCAGATTGACCCGCTCACTTTTTGGTGAGGGCATATCCAGATGCAGCAATTGAGCGCATTCACCCGCACCGTTTTTTTCGGCTGCACCCTTGTCTCATCAACTTTTCTGGTAGCCGAGGCTCCCTTCAACTTCGCCACCGGCGCCGGACATCTCCCGCGCACCATCATCCCGAGTCACTACACGCTTAGCCTCGAACTCGATCTCCCCGCCCGCACTTTCTCGGGTCACGTTCGCACCGAGTTCACCGTGCGCGAAACGGTTGATGCAATCGTCATGAACGCGGCCGCGCTTGAGATACATTCCGCCACGCTCCATCTGGACGAAACCTCCACCGCCATCCCTCTCGAAGCGACCCTGGACCCAGAATCTCAACAACTTTCTTTGCCCCTCGACCCCCCCCTCGCCCCGGGAGACTACGCCATCGAAATCGCCTACCGAGACGTTATCAACTCCAACCCCGAGGGCTTCTTCTACGACCGCTACACCACGGCCACCGGTCCCCGTGAATTGTTCGGCACCCAGTTCGAGGTCCCCGATGCCCGCCGCGTCCTTCCCTGTTGGGATGAACCCGCCTTCAAAGCCACCTTCGACTCCACCCTCATCGTCCCCGCGCCCTACGTCGTCTCGTCCAACATGCCTGCGATTCGCGAAACTCCACTCGATGGCGATCGCAAAGCCGTGACCTTCGATCGCACCCCGCGCATGTCGACCTACCTGCTCGCCTTCTTCGGCGGGGAATTTGAGATTCTCGAAACCACCCATCGGGGCACCCGTCTCCGCATCCTCACCGCCGAAGGCAAGCGCGAGCAGGGTGCCTACGCCCTCGAAGTCACCAAACAGGTGCTCGATTATTTCACCGATTATTTCGGCGTCGCCTACCCCTTGCCTCAGCTCGATCAAGTCGCGATCCCCAACGCGTTTTCAAACTTCGGAGCCATGGAAAACTGGGGCGCCATCGCCTACGTCGAACCGCTCCTCCTGTTCGATCCGGCCAGCAGTTCCCCAGACACCAAAGAAGAAATCTTCGAGGTGATCGCGCACGAGATTGCTCACCAGTGGTTCGGTAATCTCGTGACCATGGGCTGGTGGGACAACCTCTGGCTGAATGAAGGTTTCGCCTCGTGGATGGGCACCAAGGCGACCCACGATCTCAATCCCGATTGGGATATCTGGCTCCGCGCCAACGCCTCCAAAGAACGCGCCTTCGGCCTCGACGCCCGCGCCTCGACTCACGCGGTGCAACTCCCCGGTGTCACTGAGATGTCCGCCGTCGATGCCTTCGATACCATCTCCTACGAAAAGGGACAGGCCCTCATCCGCATGCTCGAAAACTACCTCGGTGACGAACCGTTCCGGGCCGGCATGCGTCTCTACCTGCAGCGTCATGCTTACAGCAATACCACCACGGCCGACCTCTGGAACGCCCTCGCCGAGGCATCTGGACAACCCGTCGCGCGGACCGCGGCCGGCTGGACCGAGCAACCCGGGTTTCCCATCGTCATCGCCTCCTTGGCCGACGGGCAACTGAAGCTCACTCAGCAACGTTTCTCGCTCGATGATCCCGACGCCGCCCCTCTGCAGTGGACCATTCCACTCACCCTCGCTGCGCTGGAACAGCTCGAGCGCCCGAGCACCCATTTACTCTTCCCCGGCGAAACCCTCACCATTCCGTGGCCCCAGTCCCATGGCGTGCCCAAGCTCAATATCGGCGACGCGGGCTACTACCGCACACTTTACGATGAATCCTCCTTTAACCAACTCGTTACAGCCCTTCCGCATCTCCCTGACGCCGAACAACTCAACATCCTCGGCGACACCTGGGCGCTCGTTCAGACGGGTCACCTCAACACCCCGCACTACCTAGAAATCGCTCTCGCCCTGCGCGAGAGCACGAGTCAACCCGTTTGGAATTCTATCCTCAACGCCCTCCAGATGATCGACGATTGGCTCTTGGGCGATGCCAGCCAAGACTCGTTCCGCCACTGGCTCGTTTCCCTGCTCCGTCCCCAACTAAATCGACTCACCTGGGACGTCCAACCCGGCGAGTCTCCCCTCATCAACACCCTGCGCACTCGCATCATCACGAGGCTCGGCCGTTCGGGTGACGAAGCCGTTATCGCCGAATGCCAAACGCGTTTTCAACATTACCTCGAAACGCCCTCCAGTCTCACCGGCAGTCTCCGCCGATCCGTGCTATCAATCGTCGGTCGTTATGCCGATCCCGCGACCTACCAGCAGCTCAAGCGTCTCGCCGTCGCCGCCACCTCCACGGCAGAGAAACAAGAACTCTATAACGCGGTCCAAAACGCCCTCGACCCAGCCCTCGCCCGCCAAACGCTCGAGCTCACTTTCGGCGAGCAATTGCCGGTCACGATTCGCAACTGGAACATCATGAGCGTCGCCGGTTACGCCGGACACATTGATCTCGCCTGGGACTTCACCAAGCAACATGGCGCCGAACTCCTCGCCCCCCTCGCCGCCTACGGCGCGAACAGCTACCTCGGCTACGTCGTCAGAAAATCGCACGACCCCCGCCACGCCACCGAACTCGAAGCATTCTCCCTTGAACTTCGGGGCGAAGCTTCCCTCCCCGAAGCGCGCAAAACCTCCGGACTCATCCGCCTCCGCCACACCATTCGCACCCGCGAGATCCCCATCCTCCGTCCGTGGCTCGAAGCCCGCGTCCCGCCCTTCAACTTAGATCGTTTGCTCAAGCCCCACGCCCGTTGCCCTCGCGCCTCGGTGCATTCACCTAAATTTTGTCGGCATCGCGACTCGCCGGACTCCGGCTTCATCAAAATAGCTGGAACCCGCGCCCAACTAGAGGCCCGTCGCGGCCTAGTGTAACCAAATCCACCATCAAAAATGGATCGGGACTGACCGCTGGTCCGTCCGCATTTGCCCCTCCGCAATCCTCTTCTTTCTCTTCCTCCTTCACCAAGCCAGCACTCCGACGTCGCGACGCCAATTGGCTGCGCCTTCCGTCCCGCAATTTTGTCACTTAATAAGTGACAAACTCCTCCGCGCCTTCCCGCCAAAAAAACCCGTCCCCGAAAATCTATTTCGAGCACGGGCAATTCGATTGGACGATTATTCGAAGAAGCGGAACTCAGAGATCGACCACCAATTGGCGGACGCCTTCTTGAGGGTGACCCGAACATACCGGGTTTCCACGATCGGGAAGTTCACTGCGATCACGGTGCTGGTGCCTTCGCCATTGGCGACGATCTGCCAGTTCGTGTCATCAGTTGAAACCTCCACGATGTAACCTCGGGCATAGTCGTTAGTGTTGGTTCCAGAGTCCATCACGAGGTGATTGATCCATTGGTTGGATCCCATATCGGCTTTATACCACTGACCTGTCGCCTGATTGGCGCCCAAGCTCCATCGGTTGGCGGTATTACCGTCCAATGCGTGAGCCGTCGCGCCACCTAACTCCGTTGATGAGGCTGTGCCAGTCCAGCCTGTGCGAGACCTCTCCAACTCACCATAAATATTGAAGTCGTGGATCGACCACCAACTGGCTGACGACGCCGTCAGGGCCACCCTCACGTAACGGGCATACTGCACCGGAAACTCGACCACGGTCGACCCATTGGCCGCTGTCGCCGATGCCACCGTGATCCAACTGCTGCCGTCGTCCGATACTTGAACATCAAAGGCACGAGGATATTCCGTGGTCGAAGTTCCTGCGTCCATGGATACGCGGTTGAAGGTCTCACTCAGGCCCAAATCCACCTCGTAATATTGGCCCGATGCTTGCGCCAAACCGTTTCTCCACCGCGTGCTCGCGCTAGGATCGAGCGCATTGCTCGCGGCACTTCCCGATTCCGTAACCGAGGCCGAAGCCGTCCTCCCCGTCCGAGCCAAAGCCGGTTCGGCGAAGACGTGAAACTCACTCATCGTCCACCACTCATGAGCGGTTCCCGTTTGGAGAACTCTCACGTATTGGGCGAATTGAGGCGCGAAAACCACCGCCTCTTTCCAACCCCAGCCTTCACCGTCCGAAACCGTCGTCCAACTCGAACCGTCTTGGGACACTTGGATTTCGCGTTCCCGCGGATAATCCCACGTGTCTGCTGCCGCGGTTTCGAACGAAACCTGATCAAACACGGTCTTCGCGCCTAGGTTGACTTGAAACCACTGGTTGGCCGCCTGGGGCGTTCCGGCACTCCACCGCGTGCCCGTATTCCAGTCCAATGCGTTGCTGGCTGCACTGCCTCCTTCGGTCACCGAGGCGGTGGCAGTCCATCCCGTCTGGTCGAGCGGAACCGTGGCCATCCAATGCTGGTTTTCGGAAAAGCGGCTGATGACCGCCACCATCTTCTCGTTCTCGACAAAGTCACTCGTCGCGAACTCGCCCAACTTCGCCGTGATGTCCGCCGCCGAATCACTGTTGATGATTGGAACCGGATTGGCGTTCGAATTATAGAAGCCCCAATAGCCGCCGCCGCCTTTGAACATCGGGCGTGTCACCTTGTAACTCCAGCTGGTCCACGAGACGTTGAGCGCATTCATGCCGTTCATGAACTTGGCCCAAACATCATCGTAGAGAGACCAACAATATTCCCCATAAAGGACCGGCACATTCCAGTTAGGGTCTTCGAGCTTGGGGCCGACTTCGGCCAACTGCTGTTCAACGGCCGCATTCATCCTTGTCCAGTCGCTCATGCCCGGCATGTCGTAGGGGTGAAGTTCATACACAACGTTGGTCCATCCCATCGTCCCCGGCATCGCAATTTTGTCCCAACCAAAGAAGGCGGCCATGTGGATCGTGTGATCGGCGTCAATCGCCCGGACCGCATCATAGAGTTCATCATAATACATGCTCTTGTCGGCGATGTCGTCCGTGTCCTCACCGTAGTCGAGTAAGGGTTCGTTAATCAGGTCGTAGCCTGCGACCGCCGGGTTCCCTTCATAGCGCGCGGCGATCTCCTCCCAAATATCAATGACCCAAGCTTGGTAGGTTGGAGTCGTCCAAAAGGCATTCGGATTCGGACCAATCCGACCCGCACTGCCCCAAGGAGCTCCGCCACCGGGCACCGTGTGCAAGTCGAGCAACACATACATGTCTCGATCCCCCGCCTCGTCGATTAGCCAATCGATCTTGGTCCACGGACTGGACCGCCACGTTCCATCCAGATTCAGCAGGGTGTTCCAGGCAATCGGAAGCCGGATGCAATTAATCCCGAGGGACTGCAGTTTATCGAGGTCACTTTCCACCAACCAGGTGTCTTGATGGTCATCAACGAGGCCGTCCGCGATCGTGGTCCCGAATCGCTGCACGTAAGTGGAATTCATCGAAAAATGGTCGTTGTTCAGCGAGGCCGTCAATTCGCCCACCGACCACCAGGCCCCGGAGGATGCGGTCAGCTCGATCCGCACATAGCGCGTGTTAACCGCTTCAAAGTTAATGGGCGTGGCTTTGCGTCCACCTTCTCCGGTCACGGCTTGGGTCCAGGTGGAACCATTGGTCGAAACCGACAACTTGTAACTCCGGGGATAGTCTTGTTCATCACCGGAGTTCTTCGCCGTATTGAGCACGACTTGGTTGATCGTGATCTCAGCGCCCAGATCAACCTCCAGCCATTGACCACTCGCCTGCGTGAGTCCAGTGCTCCAACGGGAACTTAGGTTGCCATTCATCAAATTATTTACGGATCCACCGGCTTCGGTCGAGGATGCCGTCACCGTCCAACCCGTGCGATCAAGGGCACCATCGGTCACCACGGCCACGTCCCCGATCGACCACCAATTGGCGGAAGTTCCCGTCTGCACCAGTCGGATTTTTGACATCCCAAAACTCCAGGGTAACTCAATGCGCGTAATCCGTTCGGTGGATGAACCGCTCACATACTTGGTCCAGGCAAACCCATCCCAACCCAAGACTTCGTAACCACGCATGTAATCACCCGCGGACAACGCGCCCGAGTCCACGATCAGCCCACTCACGTCCCTACTTTGACCCAGATCGATTTCGAACCACTGCCCCGGCGCCATCGCCGTGCCGCTACTCCAACGTGTATCCACATCTCCATCCAACGCATTGGCCGTGGCGAAACCCCATCCCGTCGACGAGGCCGTCCCGCTGCTCCCTCCATTGTGCAGGGCGTGATCAGTGAAGACATTAAATTCGGCCAACGACCACCAGTCCGTTCCGCTCGATCCCGTTTGCACCAGCCGCACGTATTGCGCCACCTGGGGCGTGAATCGGACAATCGTATTCTGTAACGAACCCGACCCACTGGCCGCATCCTTCCACGTCGTGCCGTTCGTGGAAACTAACACTTGATACCCCACCGGATAATCGTCGGTGAATCCACCGGCATCGATATATACCCGACTGATCAACCGGCTTCCACCCATATCTACCTGGAACCATCGACCCGATGATTGCACCGCGCTCGGGGTCCACCGCGTGCTGTAATCGCCATCGATCGCATTACCCGCCGACCCTGAATTCACGGATGCCGACGCCGTCCAACCGGTGCGGTCAGCCGCAAATTCGCCGAGGGGTGACATCCAATCTTCAAAGGGAAGCCAGCCTCCAATATTGGTGCCACGCAGTGAGACAATGGAACCAGTTCCGGAGTTGTTTTTGATGAACTTGCCATCAGTTTTAAGAAAATCAGAAGCTCCCAGAGCTGCGTGAGATTCGGGCACCATCGCGAACGTGATGATGGTAATTTGAAGCAGTCTGAACACGGAGGGCAGCCACTTTTCGGGGGATTTTTTTTTCATGGGGTAATACATTAATTGAGATTGGAGGCGGGGCAGAAAGCAGCGGGGCAGTGGGAAAAAAAGACATGCGGCAGCCTGGTCCACATCGACCGGAATGCGGTTGGATTTAAGGAAGGAATGGATTTCTTTCCGGGGGGACGGGCAGCTGCTTTGCCGCGCGTCAACCTCGAGACCAGAGGTTCGAGAATTTATCGCGCTACGCGAAATTAAGGTGGATTAACGATCATCAGAAATGGGGTGGGGTCACTAAAAAATGGGGGATCTTGGGGCGTAGAGAACGGTGGGGGAATCGTCGAGATAACCATCGTCAGATTCTATTTTCCGACTCCATCACATCAGGAGTCTTTTTCACCCACACATTCAATTCAGCCAAGTTCCACGGCATATTTTGCATACTTCCTGGGCGCGCGATTCGGAGGTGGCGCGCCTTCTGTCGCGGAAACGAAATCGTCATCCGGTTGCCGAATCCCCGGTTCTGCTCGACGACCTGCCAGGTCTGACCATCGGTGGAAACACTGATTTCAAAATGGACCGGGTAAGCTTCTTTTTGATCTGGGGACGTCTCGACCATAACACCGTCGAAGGTGCGAGATTCAATCAGATCAATCTGAACCCAATCATCATCCGCCTGAGCGCCTGCGAACGTCCAACCACTACGGGGTTCTCCATCCCGCATCAGAGCAGCGCCAGCTCCGGGCCCTGAGGTCGTGATCAACCAGTCATCGCGCGACAACGACTGTCGTGATTCCAGTGACTCTCCCCGCGCATATCGACTCACCGTCGCGATTAACTTGTCGTTGCGCTGAAAATGCTCGGTGGAAAATTTCTGCCACTGCAACTCGATCGCCTCGGCCGAATCCCGGTCCATATCAGGAATCTTATTCAAGTTGGTATTAAAGAAACCCCAGTCACCTCCGCCCAGCTCCTCGGCCACCCCTCTGACCTTGTAGGTCCAATTTGTCCACGAGGCATGTAAATCATTCAGCCCCGCCATCCACTTTGCCCAAACATCCTGAAAACTATAAAGAGAATACTCTCCCGCAAAGATCGGCACATTCCATTCCCGCTGATGATGCGCGATGTCCTTCAATGCTTCTTCCACCATTCGATTCTGCGCCTGCCAATCGCGTGGATGGGTCATGTCATAGTGGTGCGTCTGATAAATAACATTGGTCCAACCATGGTAGGACGGCGGCGTGATGCCGATGAACCCTGAAGGCGTGCCGATGTAGGCCGTGTTGTCGGGTGGAGCCACGGTGTAAGCCGCAATCACAATGATGTGATCTGGATCCACTTTCC
>Ga0222654_1000100_pt1 | contig 79345 bp, 59 predicted proteins | sample AntAcemetagen421_FD_179805 | JGI IMG/M metagenome (GOLD analysis project Ga0222654, IMG submission 179805) | Saline water microbial communities from Ace Lake, Antarctica - #421 | ecosystem: Environmental > Aquatic > Non-marine Saline and Alkaline > Saline | place: Antarctica: Ace Lake...
ACAGCCAAGAGAATAAAAGAAGTAGAAAAATTGATAAATTACCGACCTATTAGAAAGTTCAATTACAACAACCCTATTGAAACCCTAAAAAATAAAACTGTTGCACTTATCGGTTGAACTCAGCTATTTATAAAAGTCTGAAACTGGAGTTCAGTTTCAGACTTTTTCTTTAAGCGTATTCAAATTAAATGATTTACTATCAAAGGGTCTTATGCAGAGCAACTCACATAAGGAACTACCTCAATATCACAATAATGGCCACCCGTATCAAACGTACATGTACCATCAGTTCCATCAGGAACGAAGCCACAACCAGCATTAACTTGGAATGCCATAGCCGATCCAATCAGCATTAGACTAAGTACCGAGATTACTTTTTTACTGAAATTTTTGATAAAAATGAATTTTAGATTAATAATAATTTAAAGTAGCAAGGCAATTTCTATTTATTAAAAATAGAACATTGTGCGTATTTTATTAAACTATTATAGTGATAAATAATAAAGTAATTGTGACTAAATATACAATCGGGTGGTATATGATTTTAATGGTAAAATTTGAGTGAAAGAATCAAAAATTGTTCTATTGATGAGCATAAAAAAAATTAATTCATATTAAAAATACTTCGATTTCCTGTTCATTTGTTTCTAACCATTGTCATGGGTGCTTTTGGAATGTGCCAGTTGGCATGCTCCCTTAGATTCGGGAATAGCTTGAAGGATAAAATAGGTAGCCTTTGTTTACTTTTCTATAGATAATGGGTAAGAAGCCTATAAGCGAGTCACTTTATCTGACGGGTTGGAAGACTATATATATGACTACTTAGTGCTCAATCATGAGAAATCAGAAATGAAAGATATCTGGGTATGGATGCTATACCCAGATATTTCATTTTGGACCAACAAGGATCAGCAGACAATGATCTAGAGGCAATGCTTAATAAGTATATTGCTCAATAACCTGATGAAAGACAAAAACCCGAATAGTTACCTCAAATACTCTCAGCTCGGCATTCAGCTGTTTCTAACCATTGGTATTTGTACTTGGCTGGGATTTAAAATGGATGAGTCGTGGAATAACGGAAAACCATTGTTTATCATCCTTATGATTCTTGTCGGCACTACTGGTGCTATTTACATGCTCTATAAGTCGCTGCCCAAAGACTAGCAGGAAGTCATATCTTTTTTACTTCTTCACTTCATCACTAGTTTCCAAAGACCTACCTTTGCGCCATGCAAAGCTTGGGCAAGCAAATCACCGTATCCATTATCGTTTCGTTAGTACTAGCAGGAATCGTTTTTGGTCTGCAGCAGATGGAAAGTAGCGCACCTTTTATTCATCAAAAGGTGTGGTCTATTGTCATTTTCTCTGCAATTCTGGCCCTGATAGTCGTCATTATTGGTGACTGGGGACTTAGGAATATGGATGCTCAAAGTCGACCTAATTTATTTCTAGGCTTGACAGTTTTGAGACTGCTTTTAAGTATGGGCTTTGTAGGTATTGTGCTCTTTGTAGGCATCGAGGGTAGGGTCATTTGGGTGGCCAATTTTTTCGTAGCCTATTTATTCTATTTAGTATTTGAAATATATAGCATTCTGTCTAACTTGCGCGCCATTTCGACAGAGGCCGAAAAAACATGATGAAAAATAACAGAACTAAATTTCCCAATTTACTGATCATAAGCCTCTTAATAACGCTTTTCAGTATTGCCAACAGTTCAACCTTATTTGCTGCTTCAGACAGCGGAGATGAGGAAAAAGAGGCTGGAGGTACAGACTTCATCATGCATCACATTGCAGATGACTATCAGTGGCACATTATAACGCTCGGTCATACGCATGTAACCATCCCTTTACCGATGATCATTTACGATCATGGAGAATTAAAATTCTTCATGTCATCTAACTTTTATGATGAGCATCACGAGCCAATCGCTCATGCGGGTTACATGATTGATCATGACAATGGTAAATTAGTAAGAGCAGGTGAAGGACATGGCGAAGAGGCTGGTCACGGTGATGAAGCTGGTCATGAAACAGCAGTAGACCACGCTGTGGCAACTACTGACGACCATGCAGAAGCCGAGTCTGATTTCTTGAACCTGTCGATCACTAAGAATGTCGCTTCACTTTTCTTGAGCATATTCTTAATGCTGATCACATTCATTACCATTGCAAAAAGATATAAAAACGGAGTTGCTGCACCAAAAGGACTTCAATCTCTATTCGAACCAATCATTGTTTTCATTAGAGACGATATAGCAAAGACTAATATCGGAGAAGATAAGTACAAGCGTTTTATGCCTTTCTTATTGACGATGTTCTTCTTTATACTTTATAATAACTTATTAGGCCTTACGCCAGGTGCTGCTAACCTTACAGGTAATATTGCAGTCACCTTGAGTTTAGCCTTAATTACATTCTTCATCACACAATTTAATGGTAAGAAAGCCTACTGGGGCCATATTTTTGCTACCCCAGGTGTACCGCTTCCTTTAAGACCAATCATTCTTGTTGTGGAGGTTATCGGAATTTTCACTAAGCCTATTTCCCTTACACTTCGTTTGTTTGCTTCAATTACAGCAGGCCACATTGTAGTGTTGAGTATTGTTGGTTTAGGGTTTATACTTAATAGTGTCGCTGTAGGAGTTGTGGGAACACTTTTCTCTGTAGTAATCACTTTAATTGAAATATTGGTGGCTGTAATTCAGGCATATGTCTTTACACTGTTCTCTTCGATGTATATCGGGCAGGCGGTAGATGACGGTCATCATTAATTAGTACGAATACCATTGTTTCATTTATAACAAATACAATTATGTTATCTATTTTATTAACTGCTGGTTATGCCCTTATGGGAGCTGGTATTGGTGCTGGTCTTGTTGCAATAGGCGCAGGTCTTGGTATCGGAAAAATTGGTGCTTCTGCTATGGAAGGTATGGCACGTCAACCTGAAGCTGCAGGTAAATTGCAGTCTGGAATGTTGATTATTGCTGCACTTATCGAGGTAATTGCACTTTTCGGTGTTGTAGCTTGTTTCTTGCTTGCAACTAACGCTGATATCGTAGCAGCACTTTAAGAAGTATTTGAAGAGTTTCAGACTTAGCATTAGGCTGGTCTGAAGCTTTTCTATTTAAAAAAAAAATAGAAATGGATATTCTTACCCCAGATACCGGATTATTTATCTTCCAAACTATAGCATTTATACTGCTATTGTTCGTGTTAGGTAAGTTTGCCTGGAAGCCGATTTTGAATGGGCTAAAAGAAAGAGAAGATACGATTGAAGGTGCTTTACTTGCTGCAGAGCAAGCCAAGAAGGACATGGAAGCTTTATCTGCTGACAATGCCAACCTTTTAGCTGAAGCAAGATCTGAGCGTGACGCGATATTGAAAGAAGCAGTGGCTGCGGCAAGCAATATTGTAGAAGGAGCTAAAGAAGATACTGGTAAGATCACCGCTAAGATGATCGAAGAAGCCAAATCAGTAATTGAAAATGAGAAAAGAGCGGCATTGGCTGATGTGAAAACATTGGTTGCTAAGCTTTCATTGGAAATCACTGAAAAAGTACTTCGCAAAGAATTGAGCGATAAAAAAGCGCAAGAGTCTTTAGTGAACGACTACGTAAAAGATTTGAACTTAAACTAATTCTGACGAATGTCTGAATATAGAATTGCTTCCAGATACGCTAAATCCTTGCTTGACCTAGCGGTTGAAAAAGGGCAGTTGGAAGAAGTGAATAAGGATATGCTGATGTTCTCTAATCTTGTAAAAGAGAATAGAGATTTATTATTGATGCTGAAAAGCCCAATTATCACGCATGACAAAAAGTTAGCTGTTTTGAATCAGGTTTTTGAGGGTAAAGTCAATGACTTAACGCTTGCGATCTTTAGAATTCTAACCAGAAAACAAAGAGAAAAGTACCTTGATCAAATTGCGGTGGAATTCCACCATCAATACAACGTTAATCAGGGTATCGCAGAAGCGACTGTGACAACCACTTTCAAACTTGATGCTAAGACTAAAGCTGAGTTTGAAAAGATTGTTGCCAAGATTTCTGGTAAAGCAGTAGAGCTTAAAGAAGTGATCAATGAAGAACTAATTGGTGGGTTTATCCTTAAGATTGGTGATCGTCAAATTGATGATTCTGTAAGTTCAAAATTGAAAGCGCTTAAACTAGAGTTCTCTAAGAACTACTACGAAAAAGCATTTTAAATAAGATTTTAACATTAACTGTAATATAAAATGGCAGACGTAAGACCTGATGAAGTATCAGCAATATTGCGAGAGCAACTCTCAAACTTCAAATCAGAAGCCGAATTAGAAGAAGTAGGAACAGTACTTCAAGTAGGTGATGGTGTAGCCAGAATCTACGGATTATCTAAAGCACAGTCAGGAGAGCTCTTAGAGTTCGAAAACGGCTTAAGAGCTTTGGTGCTTAACTTGGAAGAGGACAATGTAGGTGCCGTACTTTTAGGTGAGTCTGCTGGAGTTAGAGAAGGTGACACGGTAAAAAGAACTGGTCGAATTGCTTCTGTAAACATCGGTGAAGGCGTTGTTGGTCGTGTTGTGGATACTTTGGGTATTCCAATCGATGGTAAAGGCCCAATCGAAGGCGAAACTTTCGAGATGCCATTGGAGCGTAAAGCACCAGGTGTAATTTATCGTCAGCCGGTAAATGAGCCATTACAGACAGGTATAAAAGCGATTGACTCAATGATTCCAATCGGAAGAGGTCAGCGTGAGTTGGTAATTGGTGACCGTCAGACAGGTAAAACTGCTGTGGTAATTGATACCATTTTGAACCAAAAAGAATTTTATGATGCTGGAGAGCCAGTATTCTGTATCTACGTAGCGATCGGTCAAAAGGCCTCTACAGTTGCTGGTATTGTTGCAGCCCTTGAAAAAGGTGGTGCAATGGACTACACAGTAGTTGTTTCTGCTTCTGCAGCTGATCCTGCTCCAATGCAATTCTTTGCTCCATTTACTGGTGCAGCCATTGGTGAGTACTTCAGAGATACGGGACGTCCTGCATTAGTAGTGTATGATGATCTTTCTAAGCAAGCAGTTGCTTACCGTGAAGTTTCTCTTCTTCTAAGAAGACCTCCGGGACGTGAAGCTTACCCTGGTGATGTATTCTATCTTCACTCAAGATTATTGGAAAGAGCAGCGAAGATAAATGACAATGATGAAATCGCTGCTGCGATGAATGATTTGCCTGAATCTTTGAAGGGTAAAGTAAAAGGTGGTGGATCGTTAACGGCCCTTCCTATTATTGAAACTCAGGCTGGTGACGTTTCTGCTTATATCCCTACTAACGTAATTTCGATTACTGACGGTCAGATCTTCTTGGAAACTAACCTTTTCAACTCAGGTGTGCGTCCTGCGATTAACGTAGGTATTTCAGTATCTAGGGTTGGAGGTAATGCTCAGATCAAGTCGATGAAAAAGGTAGCGGGTACATTGAAACTAGACCAAGCACAGTTCCGTGAATTGGAAGCCTTTGCTAAGTTTGGTTCTGACCTTGATGCTGCGACTCAGTTGACTATCGATAGGGGTAGAAGAAACCAAGAGATTTTGAAGCAACCACAATTCACGCCTTCTGCTGTAGAAGATCAAGTAGCAATTATCTACGCTTCTACTAAAGGATTGATTGACAAAATTCCTGTAGACAGAGTGAGAGAGTTCGAAAAGGAATTCATAACAGTATTGAGAGCTACTCATGCAGATTCAATGAACGACTTGAAAGCAGGAAAGCTTTCTGATAGAGCTATTGCTTCTTTGAAGAAAGTTACTGAAGAATTGTCTTCTAAATACTAATTAAAAATAGGGCCTAGCCCATTTAATAATAGCCTATGGCAAGCTTAAAGGAAGTAAAAGAAAGGATTGTTTCTGTCAGTTCTACTCAACAGATCACTAGAGCCATGAAAATGGTGGCAGCTGCGAAATTGAGAAGATCACAAGAGAGAATCACCCAATTACGCCCTTACTCTGATAAATTAGGCGCCTTACTAGCCAATGTTTCTTCTGGTAATTCGGATGAAGGCATGGATACTTATGGCGAAGTTAGAGAGGTAAAGCGAGTGCTTTTTATCCCAGTAACTTCTGACAGAGGGCTATGTGGTGCTTTTAACTCTAACGTTTTCAAAGGAGTTAGAAACGAACTAGCAGCCGAAGGCTATGCTAATGCTGAAGTGGAGTTTTTGCCGATTGGGAAAAAAGCCTTTGATTTCTTTAAGAAAAAGAAGGATCCAGTAAATGATAAGCATTGGAACGTTTTTGGTAACCTATCTTTTGATGTAGTGAGAGCTGCTGCAGAAGAGGCTATGGAAGGCTTTGAGTCTGGTAAGTATGATAAAGTAGTTTTAGTCTATAACGAGTTCAAAAACGTGGCCACTCAGGTCGTAAGAACTGAGCAGTTCTTGCCAATCGTTGAAAACCCAATAGATGCAGACGTTACTACGACTACTGAGTACATTTACGAGCCGTCTAAGGATTTTATTATTGACGAATTAATTCCTAAGTCGCTTAAAATTCAGTTATATAAAGCAGTATTAGAATCTAACGCTTCTGAGCACGGTGCGCGTATGACAGCCATGAGCAAAGCGACTGATAACGCTGGAGATTTATTGAAAGACCTTCGATTGACTTATAACAGAACGCGTCAAGCGGCTATTACCAAAGAGATCCTCGAGATCGTTGGTGGTGCAGAGGCTTTGGCTGCTGATGGTTAAGATTAAATTGAAACTAGATATATTGGAACCCTGACGTAAGTCAGGGTTTTTTTATGGAAAAAATAATTGCCTTTGTACAGAACCTGAGCCTTGATATAACAGCTGGTGCTATTATTTCAAGTCTTTTTGTCGCCAAAGTGTTTGGGGTGGTTTTGACTTTCGAGATTGTTTTGGGTTTGGGTATCGCGATCTGGCTGATTTATAGTACAGACCATTTATGGGATGCTTATCGGGTAAAGGGGCAAGCCGTAAACCCTCGTCATGCATTCCATCAGAAGTACTTTAAAGTCCTGATTGTAATTTCTCTATTGGTTTTTGGAATTGGGGTCTATAACATGTTTCAATTACCAGTTGAAACAATGAAGGTTGGCCTCGGCTTGGTGCTCTTAACGGCATTGTATTTTCTCTATTTAAAACTGAGTAAGACCAGCTCGCAGAAGGAATTATTTGCGGCCTTTGTTTATGTGGCTGGAATTTTTGTTGGGCCTATTAGTTTATTGGTATCATGGGATTGGATGTTTCTGGTACTCTTTGTGCAATTTTTCCTTTTAGCCTATGTCAACCTCATGTTATTTCCATTATTCGAAATGGAGGCTGACAACAGGCAAGGGATGGCATCAATTGCCTTGAATCGTGGGGCAAAATCAACAAAGAGGAGGATTGGTATAGCGTCAGTCATCAACGAACTCATCATTGTGGTTTGTATAGGTTTTGGATTTAATGACAATAAAGCACAGTTCATGATCTTAGCCATGTCGCTTACACTATTGCTTTTAATACAAACTCCTGCTTTTCTTAAAAGGTATAATCTCTATCGAATCATTGGGGACGGTATTTTCTTTCTTCCAGGTTTAGCACTTTTGTGAGCAATAATTTCAATACCATAGCACCTGTTTATGATTTCTTAGCGAAAATGGTGTTCGGGAGCTCTTTAGAGCGTGCGCAGGGGGCCTTTCTCTCCGATCTTGAGACTAAGGTAAAGGCTAAAGCTAAAGTCTTAATCGTAGGCGGAGGTACAGGTAAGATTTTAGAGTTACTTCCTGAGGGTCTTGATTTGCAGATTGACTATGTAGAAATGTCAAAAGGCATGCTTGAAAGAGCAAAAGGGCGTGTTTCTAGGGGTAATCATGTTCAGTTGATTTGCGAGGATGTTCGTAAGGTGAACGGACAGTATGACTTCGTTATCACTAATTTTTTCCTCGATTGCTTTTCTTCAAAGGACCTTGGGACTATTCTTTCACACTTGAAAGGGCTTCTTGATTCAGGAGGAAATCTCTTCGTGACAGATTTTTATCCTACCAATGTTTGGCATCAAAAACTGCTGATCCAAATTATGCATGTGTTATTTAAGATCGCGTCTCGATTAGAGGCCAATGAACTCATTAACATTCATGAGCGGATTAGGGACATCGATTTTATTCCTACAAAATTAGCGTTCTTTAGAGGAGGGTCGGTGTTCTCTGCCGTTTATGAGCGCCTACCTTACTAAGACTTTCAGTGTAACCACTTTATTATTCTGATCAAGAATTCTAATCAGGTTTAAGCCTTTATCCATTTGGTTAGTAGAGATTTCAATGAATTCTTCCCTTAGCAGTGCATATTTCTCTTCTCTTAAGATTACTTGTCCTCTAGGGTTTAGAATTGTCAAGTATAAGGTCTGATCACGTTCAACGGTGTAGCTGATCCTTAATTTGTCCCCCTTATTTATTGGGTTAGGATATGCCTTATAGCTGGCCTTGAACTGACTTTCTATCTTAACAGACCTGATTTCTGAGTAATCAAATTCTCCGCTGAAGTCGGTCTGCTTTAGTCGGTAGAAAGATAGGCCTGTGATTGGATTTACATCTACATAAGAATAGAATAGCAAATTGTTACTATTTCCTGCACCATCAATGCTGGAAACATAGTCAAAGTCAATTCCATTAATGCTTCTTTCTATTGTATAGAATGCATTGTTTTCTTCCGAGGCAGTTGTCCATTCGATTTTTACTTGGTCTTGGTTATAAACTTTGGCTTCGAATGAAATCAAAGTAATGGGCAGCGCACCTATCTCTATTGAGCCTAGGGTATAGTATTGCCCGTCATTAAAGTCTACTTCGAAGGTGGCTGTTTCATTAGAGCCATCTACCGCTGATGGTGAGATTAGCGTAGTCCCACCATTCGAGAAATCACCGTCATCATCTACCATCAGTCTTAAGAGGGTGAGGTTGTTGGTGCCCACACCGGTTGGTCCTGTGATGGTGGATAGGTCATAAGTAAGCTCAATGGTACCTACGGTGCCTGTTTCTTGAACTCTCCATTCTCGGTTGAGTCTACTATTTATTGTAGCTGGTCTTTCATTGTTTCCTTCTTGTTCAATTGCAGCATTGTCATTCCCAGAGATGATAAACGAGTCATCTGCGGAGAAGCTTCCACCTGGTTGGGTAAAAGTAACTAGGGCATCACTGTTTTCACTTTTTGATTCGGTTTGCGAGAAGCACGATAAGTCGTCACGACCAATTCCGAAGATGTCATTGTAGTAGGTTGAAGTTTGTCCTGTAAAATCCCAGATGACGCCTCCATCGCCAGCACGATAGTCGCGTTCGTCTACGGCACCTGTTCCCCCATCATCGGCACTATTCAGGGTTACTCCATATTTTAATGCTAAATAACTCTCCACGCGATTTCGTTCATCGGAGTTAAGTGCCGTTGAGAATACAATAGTCTCAGCAATGTCACCCGCATACTGCGCTTGTAAATCTGAGTTAAAGTGATTGCCAATGGCAAAGCCAGTAGCGCTGCTAAGGGTGGCGGTTCCGGTTCCGGTTCCATCTGCCGCAGCATCAATGAACAGATTGAGTGCGGTCCCACTTTTAGTCGCAGTAGCTATATGTGGCGAATTGTTATTGTAAGTATTTGTACTCTGTGCTTCAAAACCATTATCAGAATCTGCATCTAACCAAATGGTACCATTTTCCATGCCCATGGAGTGATCCAAGGAGCCAGCATTTCTTGAACTTAGTAGGGCAGGTGAGTTGAGGGCATCTTCGTCAGTTCCTGAGTTTTGCCCCGTTCTAAAGACTGAAATAAGCGTAAAATCTCCTGTAACAGCGGTGGACGAAGTTCTTAAATAGGATGCATTACTAGAATTAGGGTCGCTTATTTGGATGACAGGGTTGCCGTTTAATTCATTGGTTTGAAATGTTGGTTCAATTGCACTTGCTCCACCGCCAAGATCTATTTCAGAAGCATTTATGGCCGGAGAGCTCTGGTCATTCCATTGAATTGTATTGTTGCCGTCTACGGCTAAGGTTGTACCCGCATCTGAAAAGACTTGTTTGTTTGCTGCTAGCCAAAGCGATATGTTAGTATTAACGCCACCCGGACCACAGGTTTCAAAGGCTGTTCCCACAGAGAAGAATTGTCCGTCTGTTAAGTTGACTCCGGTAAATGAAAGAATATTTCCGTTTAGTGTGCCTCCTGAGATGATAGAGGCATCGGCCATGGTAGCGGTATTACCAACTAGTAAAGAGAAGGCAGCGGCATCGGCTACAGAATAGCCCAATCCAGTTAAGTCAAACTGTAACTCAGTTTCACCGACAGTTCCTGTGTCTTGGACTTTCCAAACACGACTAATTCTTTCGGCTAATGAACCAGGTATATCAGATGTTTCCGCTGTGGCTTGGGCGGTTGTACCGTCATCATTTCCCCAAATAAGGTAATCTCTATTATCATCAAAGCCATTTACGTTTAAGCTATTGGAAGTCTCAACGCTACCAAGTCCAATGGTAAGAATATCGTCTGTGTCTTCTGAAGTAGATTGTTTTTGGTTGAAACAACCGTCATCATCACGACCAATGCCTGCTACATCATTATGATAAGTTAGATTATCGGCATATGTCCAAATTACTGTTGACCCATCAGAAGCTACATAATCTCCTTCTCTTACTGCTCCAGAAATAATTTCATTTGCAGTAGCATCATCGTCATTATCGTTGGTCAATGTAATACCATACTTGATGGCTAAATATGTATTAACCTGAAGCTGCTGTAAACTGGTAATGTCATTGTCAAAGATGATTATTTCAGAGATTAGCCCATTATAATTTAAGTTTCCAGACCTTTCTCCAATAAATACATCTTTTGTACCGCTCAAGTCTGTTGAATTGGCTCTTGTATTTCTACTGAGTACTCCATCTCTAGTCTCTTCTAGGATGCTGATTGCCCCGTCATACTTACCTGAGATTAAGTAAGGAGCCTGAGGTGCGTCAAAACCATTGACATTTAAGTTGAGATCATTACCCCAATGAGCAAGAGTCGTTTGCGTATTACTTCTATATCCGAAATGAAGATCTTCATTGGTTGTACCTCCAGGTGATCCTAGGATATAGTTGACTTGGTCGTCTTGTCTTAGTCCTACTCCTATTAAAGTGTAATCTCCACCATTAGGGGCACCAGACTTGATATTTGGTAAGTCTCCAAAGGTCAATCGATCATCAGTTCCGTCAAACTCTATAGTTGGATTAAAGTTAATGTTGTCTGTTACATTGTTTCTGAATAGTGGAGGAGTTCCATCCGCGATTGCATTATTACCACCTGATTGGTCTGTCCATGTGGCTAGGGTAGTGTTGTCTGTAGTTGTAGAGGTACCTGCATCTGCCCTTAACCATACGTATAAATTTGTATCTACACCTCCAGGGGCGCAACTTGTTCTAGCTGTTCCTATGGTAAAGAAATCACCATCAGCGAAATCTACACCAGTAAAAGTCAGAATGCCACCTACAAGTGAGGCTGCTGGTGTAACTGATCCGCTTGACATGGTGCTTGTGCTAGAGGTTATGAGGTTAAAGTCACTTACGTCTGAGCTATAGCCAAGTCCAGTGATATCAAACTGGACAGTTGTAGCGCCAACTGTATTGGTTTCATTGATTCGCCAGATTCTTTCCATACGCTCAGTCACAATGCCCGGAACGTCAGCAACATTCGCATTTGCTTGGTTTGCGAAATCACCGTCATTTCCCCATAGCATAAAGGAGTCGTCTGCTAAGAATGTATTGGCATTAGCTGCATTGTTCGCTTCTATTCCTCCTAAACCAATGGCCACGATTGACCCTGAATTTACACTTTGTGATTGTTTTTGATTAAGGCAAGATTGATCATCGCGACCTATACCAGCTACATCGTTGTGGTAGGTGCTATAGTCTGAAGCGTCCCAGATTGGCGTGGCATTAGTGGCACTCATATAGTCACCAGCGGTGCCACCGCCTGAATTATCAAGGGTGATACCGTACTTTACAGAGAGGTATGTCTGAATTCTAACATGCTCTGCATCCGTAGGCCTTACTGAATAAGAAATGAGTTCTCCGATTTGACCATCGAAGTGAGCGTCTTGGTCAAAAGCATTGGCTGCTGTGTAACTTCCCACTTCGTAATCCTGGTCAACAGAAGTAAGAAATGTGCCATCACTTAAGTCTGCTTGTTCTAAACCATCTACAAACATATCGGTACTTGTGGCACCACCGTTATCTCTAATACCAAAGAGATAGGTTTGATTACTATTGATTTGGGCAATGGTAACAGAAGAAATACCTCTTCTCCAACGGGTTCCGGTACCACCAATGGCATGCGTAACCACTTCGCCAGTAAAGGCGCCTGTGACAGAACCGAGGGCTAAGCCACCAAACTCATCTGTAGCGCCAGCCGGTGCACCAAAACCAACCATAACTTGGTCGGCAGAAGCGCTCGTAATGTTGTCATCTGGACTTACGACCATATAATAAGCCACCGAATGGAAGCCAGCTGCGCTAGTGAGCTCTTCGGTATTGGCATCATCAAAATCTATGGCTGGATTAAAGTTGATAGAAGTAGCAGCATAGCTAGGCTGGTTTCCACCAACACCAGTCGCATCGTTTCCATCGCCAGATCTATCACTCCATGTGGCTACATCAGCACCATTGATAATCGTGCTCGAACCATCATCAGCTTTGAGCCAAAGCGCTAAATTAGTTTCTACACCACCCGGAGCGCATTGGAAAAACTTGGTTCCCAAAGTAAAGTACTGTCCGTCTTCTAGGTCTACTCCAGTAAAGGTAAGTGTGTTTCCTACTAAGGTTCCTCCTGTTAAGACGGTGGCGCTGCTGAAGTCCGCTGCCGAGCTGTTAGATGCCACCAATAAACTGAAATCATTTTGGTCGGTACTGAGTCCCAAACCAGTTATATCGAATGATACTGAGGTAGTGAGCACTTCATTTCTTTCAGAAACTCGCCAAACCCGCTCAATTCGAGAGTCTATGGTGTCGGGTTGTGTGAGGATAGCCGACTCTGTAAGTGCTGCGTCATCATTACCCCAAATGAGCCAAGAGTCGTTCGTGCTGATCGTTGCGCCTCTATCGATAGTCACCACACTGCCGGCATTTTCACTTCTAGAGGCTGGCTGATCTAATTCAGAATTATCATCTCTTCCAATACCTGCTATGTCATTGTTATACTCTAAGAAACCGCCCAAGGCAGCGTTGTTGGTGGCATCAAAGATTACGGTTCCGTCTGAGTTTACATAGTTGATAGGCGTGGACTGATCTAATGTGATACCATATTTGATGGCCAGATAGCTTTCTATTCTTTGTCTTTGGGTGAGCGGGAATGATCCAGGCTCGTTACAATAGATGAATTCTGAAATTTCGCCTTCAAATGAAGCGGCCGCAGTCGTTCCATCATCATAACGAGAGCCATCAGAATCTCCGAATTCTATGCCACCAGTGTGGTCAAACAATAAGCCGATGTTAGGTAGAGAACCGATACTCTGACCATTTAGATACGCGGTGATCGTTCCTGTGAGTCCTGCATTATCACCATTCATTTCAAAAGTGATAATGTACTCAGTATCCAAGGCTAGTGTCTCGCTAATGAATGAAGTAGGATTTGCTGAATTCCAAGGTGCAGTGGGATTGGCTGTATTGCCTCTATTCCAAGCAGCTACATTGATGCTACCATCTTCAATGTAAAGTCCAAGCCCGTTTGTGCCTCCTCCTTGCTCGAAGAGCTGCTGCCTTGTGGTAATGTCATTGGCATTGGTTCTGAAAGCTATATTGATGCTTTTTCGTTGAAAACCGTTATTGGTGACTTTATCGTTGTAATCAGAGTTATTGGCGAGGGTTAGGCCTCTTTCAACATTTTCTATGAAGTCTACTGTTGGGTTAAAGTTAATACTACTTGTGGTGCTTCTGAAAGTTGGAGCCGTTACCGAAGTAGTGAAATCGTGGTTTCCAGGGGATTGATCCTCCCAGAAACCTACGCTGTTTCCTTCCGTAGAGGATGCTCCTCCGCTTGAGACAAAGGCCCCATCGTTGGCTTTGAGCCAGGTGACTAGGGCTGCTTTGTAACCCCCTGGACCTACGGTCTCAATCAAATTGTCATCATTAGATACTGCTGCTGCTACTCCTGCTACTAGGTCAAGGCCTGAGTCGTTTGATCGCGTATCGGTGGGGAAAGATGTGATGTCTGTTAAGTCCACTCCACTGGCTATCGTTCGGGCTCCGCTAAGCACGGCACTGCCAGTGTTAGAGGAGTAACCATCTACCACGTCTGCTGCAAAAATGGAGTAGCCATAAACAGGCGTGTTCGCTGCTACTCCTAATTCGCTAAAGGAAACCGCAACTCCTTTTATAGATTGAGCTCCTTGACCAACATCTGTACCTATGTTAAGTAGAGGTAGTGGTGTACTACCTGTAGTTTCCCTTCGAAGGATTAGGTAGTTGTTAAAGGAAGGGGTTGTGGTAGCTCCCCAGCCATTTTCAGGGATGCCAATTAGTGTGCTGTAGGCGCCAGGTGTGCCATCAAGGTTTAAACTTGTGATGGCTGCTACAGCTATATTGTCATTACCGCCACGCTCAATAATTGGGAATACGGCAGTAGCTGGAGTAGAGGTTTGGATGCCTGAATACCATATTACGTCTACGCGTTCCGTTTCCACTTCTATGCTTCCAGAAGCGGCATCATCGATATTTACCAAAATATTATCATAACCTGCATTCAAGTTGTCACTGAGATAGATGGCATCTGCATCCCCCACTTCATCCGCATCTAGATTGGCAATATCATTTGTTGGTGGAGTGTTATCAACTAGGGTATTGGTAAGTGTAAACCAAATGTTGACTAGTCTATCACTTGCAACAGTTCTGTTGAGTACGAGCGTGTCGGGGGCTAAAAATCGATCAAATGCTGTTCCAATTCCAGTAACGGTATAAGAGCTTACCCTTATATTATTTCCTTGTCCATAGTTAATGGTAAATGTTTCTCCAGCGTCATCTGCAATAGAGTTACCAGCATCACTTGGAGCGACTGCAGTATTAGAAGTACTTGTACCTGCAACGTTGGAAGTTGAAATAGTGGAGATAACTGTTTGACCACTGACGTTTAGGCTTAAGCCACACATCAGTACACAGCATAGAAGGATTATGTGAAGTCTAGTGTTAATGTCCGAGATGTTTAGGTTTATCAAAAAACTAATAATTGACGTATTAAATATAGTATATTATTCTTGCTATTATACCTTACTAATACCCTAAAGCTGATAATTACCCCACCCTGTTTTTGAGGAAAGTTCTTTTTTCTCAAACTTTTCTATGCGACCTAAGGATTAGGCTGGAACACCAAATGACTGTGAAATAGATACTTTTTCATCTGAAATACTTTTATCTGCATAGATCTCCATACGATGGCCCATGTTGAAGGATTTGTATATCTCTTTCCATTCAGTGCCACTTTCTTCTTGAATTAATTTGAAAGGATGCTGTATATCGAAAAGATTGCCTCTGTGATGTGTAAATAGAGGGTTGGTAAGTATGTGTGGGCAGTACCATATTCGGTTAAAATAGAACTGTAGTGATAGGCTTGTGTTTATCTAACTATAACTTTCAGTGTAACCACTTTATTATTCTGATCAAGAATTCTAATCAGGTTTAAGCCTTTATCCATTTGGTTAGTAGAGATTTCAATGAATTCTTCCCTTAGCCGTGCATATTTCTCTTCTCTTAAGATTACTTGTCCTCTAGGGTTTAGAATTGTCAAGTATAAGGTCTGATCACGTTCAACGGTGTAGCTGATCCTTAATTTGTCCCCCTTATTTATTGGGTTAGGATATGCCTTATAGCTGGCCTTGAACTGACTTTCTATTTTAACAGACCTGATTTCTGAGTAATCAAATTCTCCGCTGAAGTCGGTCTGCTTTAGTCGGTAGAAAGAAGTGCCTTTCATCGGAGAAGTATCTATGTAGGTGTAGTACAGTAGGTCATTGCTGTTTCCTGCCCCATCGATAATGCTTACCGTTTCAAAGTTCAATCCATCTGTACTGTGCTCAATGGTATAGAAGGCATTATTGATTTCAGACGCGGTTACCCAGTCTAGTTTCACCTGGCTCTCTTTGTAATTGTTAACCTCAAAAGAGATAAGCGTAATAGGTAAAGCGTTATACTCAATTGACCCTAGCGTATAATACTGGCCATTTGTAAAGTCTACATCAAAAGTTGCGGTTTTGGCATTGCTGTCAATCGAAGAAGGAGAGATCAAAGTCGTTCCCCCGTTTGAAAAGTCCCCGTCATCATCAACCATTAGTCTTACTAAGTTTAAGTTGTTAGCCCCAAAAGGGGTCCCTGTCACTGTGCTAAGATCATATGTTAATTCTATCGAGCCGACTGTTCCGGTTTCTTGAACGCGCCATTCTCTGTTCAACCTACTATTTATGGTTGCTGGTCTTTCAGTGTTTTTTGTGGCTTCTATGGCCGCATTGTCATTACCAGAAATTAACCAGGAATCGTTCTGGCTAAAACTGCCACCGTTGTCAAAAGTAACAATGGCATCACTATTTATACTTTTAGATTTTTGCTGTTCGAAGCATGAAAGGTCGTCTCTGGCTATACCAAAAATATCATTATGATAGGTGGTGCCTTGATTGTCATAGTCCCAAACAATATCCCCGTCTCCAGCAATATAATCTTGTTGGGCAGTAGCAAGCAATGCCACGTCACGGGTAAGACCATATTTGATTGAAAGGTAGCTCTCCACCTTTGCTCTCTCGGCTTCGGTGATTACTCTATCGAAGACTAATACTTCACCCACCTTTCCTTGAAACTGAGCATTATTGAGATACCCGGTTTGATTTCCAATGGCCCAAGAAGACCCTTGGTCTAAGGCGACATTGTCAGAGGTGCCAGTAGCTACATCCTTAGAGTTGACGTAAAGTTTGACTGCTCCTGAAGCGGCTTGTACCCTTGTTGCTGTTGCTATATAAGGGATGTTGTTGTTATAAGTAGTGGTACTGCGAACAGTAAAGTCATCATTATTGGCCGCATTGAAGACTACTTCACCATTATAAACGCCTAATCCATAGCCGTCTGTAACTGCTGAGTTTGACGCCCCAATTAAAGTTGGTGTATTATCGATGTCATTGTCAGCACCCGAATTTTGACCTGTCTCGAAAAGGGCGATAAGCGTCATGTTTCCTGAAATATTATTGGTGGCTGTTTCTATATAAGAATTGTTCGTGGTGTTTTGATCAGAAATGAAAATGCTTGGGTTGAAGTTAAACTCATTGGTTTGAAAAACAGGCTCCACTACTGCGCCACCACCAGCATTTGTTTCGTTCCCATTATACCTAGGGGAACTTTGATCGTTCCATTGATCAATAGCTTGTCCATTTGTTGCTAGCGTTGTACCAGCATCTGTAAACACTTCTACATCTGCTCTTAGCCACAAGCCTATTCCAGTGTTTACTCCTCCGGGGCCACATGTTGTGTTTGCTGTTGCGAGCGTAAAATATTGTCCGTCTGTTAAGTTGATACCGGAAAAGGAGAGTGCGCTACCAGCAAAAGTTCCTCCTGTCGTTAGCGTTCCGCTTGCCATTGTGGAGGAATTGGAAATGATTAAACTGAAATCAGTTGCATCAACGCTATAGCCTAACCCAGTCAGATCAAATTCTAATTCTGTATTACCAACAAGACCAGTGTCTTGAACTTTCCAAACCCTTGACATTCTTTCGGATATAGTGGATGGCACATCGGCTGTATTTGCCGTGGCTTGTGCTGTGGTGCCCGCATCGTTACCCCAGATTAAGTAATCTCCATTGTCATCAAAGGAGTTTACATTGGTTAGGTTGGTTGATGCTACTGCACCTAAACCTATGGTCAGAATTTCACCTGCGTTTACACTTTTGGATTGTTTTTGCACAAAGCAACTTGCATTGTCTTTTCCGATGCCCGCAATATCATTATTGTAAGTTGAGTTGGTCGTTCCGTTCCATAAAACCGTAGTACCATCTGACCAAATATAGTTTGTTGCAGCTGTCTGGTCGAGGGTAATGCCGTACTTGATAGCCATGTATGTGGCTACTTGTTGTCTTTGCGTCTGGGTAAGGTCGTCATTAAACATAACGATATCACCAATATTGCCATCCAGATGCGCTGTAACATCAGTATTTCCACCACCCATTGAGGCGCCTATTATTACAGGCTGTGTTGTTTGGAGAGTAGGGGTATTTGTTGCAATTCCGTTCAAGTCTCTGAAATTGATGTTGATAGAATCATTTGTACCATTAGAGTAAGCAAGGTATAATGTTGGGTCACCTTGTGGGAAGGTAGTTTCGGCAACGGTTGTAGCGTCACCGGAATTATTTTTATGATAAATGACATTTGTATTTTCTCGGGCCATAGTCCACCCTTCATTCCAGGCAAAGTCTTCTGTTTTTCCAACAAAGGAAGCGTAGGCCTGAGTCGCACTGCCCATGGTACCGGCCACAAAGAGTGCTTGGTTTGTAGGATTTAGACCAGCAGCATCAGGGATGGTTAAAAAGGTGGTATTGGCCACAGTAAAAGCTATGTGTGGGTTAAAATTGGTGCCATTTGTAACATAAGATGGAGGATGGATATTAGCGTTAAAGTCATCGTCTGCGTTATTACCTTGCCCAGATTGATCCGACCAGGAAGTAACATCAACTCCATTTGTTGGGTCATTGGTGCCTGCATCTGCCCGCAACCATAGCTGTAAGTTGGTGCTTACGCCTCCAGGCCCACAGGCCGTACGTTGAGTAGCTAATGTAAAGAACTGCCCATCGGTTAGGTCAATGTCGTTAAAGGTGACCACGTTACTTGTGAAGGAAGCTGCTTGGTATATGGTTGGACTAGTAAGTCCAGCAGCATTAGATACAATTAATTGATAGTCACTTAAGCTTCCTGTATAACCAAGGCCAGTCAAATCAAAGGCGATATCTGTAGGAGCAACGGTGCCAGTTTCCTGCACTTTCCAGATGCGTTCCATCCGATGCGTAACGGTTTCTTCTGTATACGCTACTTCATCTGCTTTTGCAGTACTGTTGTTGTCATTGGCCCAAACAAGGAATTCTAAATCTGTGTCAATGTTATTTGGGTTGGCCACGTTACTTACAGCGATCTCGCCAAGCCCCATTGTTACGACATCGTCAGTATTTTCACTTATTGACTGCTTTTGTTCCAAACAAGAGGCATCGTCTCTGCCTATACCCGCTACGTCATTGATAAAGGTGCCGTGGTTTCCGTAATTCCAGAAGATAGTAGTACCATCTGAAGCGACATAATCACCTTCAGTTATAGTGGCAGAACCTGAAAGTAGCTCACCCAAAGTGGCATCGGCATCGGTGTCATTTGAAAGCGTAATGCCATATTTAAGCCCTAAATAGGACTCTACCTTATTGGCATCAGTGGCACTAAGCGCGGTATTAAAAATAATCATTTCGCCTGCATGACTTTCCGTGTCATTGCCACCATTAGGGCCAGCACCAATGGCATAATCTCCTTCAAGCGCTGTATTTAAGGAGGATAAGTTGACCTTTTCACCATCTTTGTACCCATTGATGTGCACATTGATATTAGAAGCATCTGAATAAGACCTGCCGATTACGTACTGGTCTTGGATATCCAAAGTACCGGATACGTTGTCCCCATAGAAATCTGTTCTTAATCGGCCTAAACTTGAGCTTTCGAAATATCCTACACGTCCTGCGCTGCCTGCAGAGTTTTGAAATCCTGCTAAAACATCAGGAGGAGCAGGTCTGTCAAATCGCTTGAAGGCGTAGAAGATGGTGTTGTTCTGTGAACTAAATAGAACGCTGCCTAGAAAATTTTCTTTTTCCATGAAGTCATCCACTCCATCAAAAGAGACATAGGGGTTAAAATTCATACCAGTTGCATTGAGTATGGGTTCTCCACCATCTGTTACAGCCACCTCAGAAAAGTTGGCGTTGAAAATGGCGTTAGTCCATTCGTCAACTGCACCTGAAGTGACAGCGACATTGGAGTTTTTTGTTCCACTGTCGGCTTTCAGCCATAGTGTTAAACCTGTAACAATACCACCTGGGGCGCAGATTTCAAATTCAGTACCTAGGGTGAAATATTGGCCATCAGAAAAATCGACCCCACTGAAAGTAATGGTCGTGCCATTAATCACACCTCCTGATACTATCGTGGCACTGCTGAAGTCAGCAGCAGAGCTGCTTCCTGCAACTAAAAGGCTTAGTTCGTTGGCGGCTTTACCTGTAAGCCCAAGTTCAGTTAAATCAAAAGAAACAGAAACTTGGCCCATAGATTTTTCTTCGGCCACGCGCCATACTTTTTCTATTCTCGACACAATTGAATCGGGCTTGGTGAATAATTCTGTGACAGTGGAATCTCCTCCATCATTTCCCCAAATGAGCCATGTATTGTCCACGCCTATCGCAGCACCTTTGTCTATGGTGACATCACTATAGATATTTTCGCTTCTTGATTTTTGCTGCTCAAATTCTGATGCATCGTCTCTTCCGATTCCGGCTATGTCATTATTATATTCTAAAAAACCGCCCAATGATGCATTATTGGTCGTGTTAAAAATAGTAGTACCATCAGAATTTACATAGTTATTGGGCACACTCTGATCTAGTGTAATCCCGTATTTAAGGGCTAAATAACTTTCAATTCTGTCTCGCTGTGTCGTAGGGAAACTGCCGGGCTCGTTGCAATATATAAACTCAGAAATTTCGCCATAGAAGGAATTAATATAAGGGTTAGTACCATCATCATATTGAGTACTTCCATCCGAACCACCAAATTCGATACCATCAGTATCTGAAAAAAGGAGTCCTACGCTAGATAGCGAACCAAAGCTTGTCCCGTTAATGTAGGGAGTAAGTGTGCCACCCACACCACTGGTCCCTGCAAGTTCTAAGGTTAAAATATATTCTGTATCTGTAGAAACAGAGGTGCTCACGGTTGTGATATTAGTCCCATTATTCCAAGGAGACCCTGCACCATCGTTATTCCTGTTGTAAGCCGATACATAGAGGTTTGAGCTTTGGATGTAGACAATAATACCCCTTGTGTTTCCCCCTTGCTCGTACAATACCTGACGAGTAGTTATGTCTGAAGTGCTGGTTCTAAAGGCAAGGTTAATGCCCTTATTTGTATAAGATGATGCGGTGTTAAAGTCAGTATTGTTGGCTATGGTTAAACTCGTAGTAGAGGCCGTAAAGTCCACTGTCGGGTTAAAATTGATAGCACTGCTCGTGCTTCTATAGGTAGGGGCAGCAGCCCCTGTTGTCGCGTCATGATTACCAAGCCACTGATCTTGCCAATCGGTTACTGTTGAGCCATCTGTTGATGTAGTGATACTAGCCGCCACATTAGCTTTAAGCCAAGTAGATAGCGCGGCTTTATACCCCCCAGGCCCTTTAGCGGCAATCAAATTATTGTCACTGGCCACAGCTGTTGAAACCCCTGCCACTAAGTCTAATCCAGACGAGCTAGGCGTATTCGTAGGAAAGGTGCTAATATCTGTTAGCGTATGACTTGCTGTGTTAACGTCAAAGCCGAAAAGAGAATAGCCATATATGATTTGGTTTGCCGATATACCTAAATCGCTAAAACTAGTCGCAACCCCCTCATAATCTCCAGTAGACCTGTTATGTGGAAGAGGATCAGAATTCAAATCCTGTCTTCTGAAAACGATGGTTTCTGAATAAAGCCCCGTGTTGCCAAAGTTTGATTCAGGCACTGAAACAAGTGTACCATATCCGCTAGGGTCACCATTTGAATCTAAAGATGTAATAGCAGCTATTTTGAAATCGTCATTTCCAGCGCGATCTATTACTGGAAAAACAGCGGTAGATGGTGATGACGTTAAGAGTCCCGAATAATAGATAATATCTATTCGCTCAACATTTGCAAAATTGGTGGCGTCATTTACTAAAATATTGTCATACCCAGCGTTTAATAAACCGCTTCGGTATAACCCTTCTTCGTTTTCTTGCTGCTCCGCATCTACCGTAATAGTTGAGCCGTTTACTCCTCCCGACCCGGCATAATCAAAAGCGTAAAAGATCACTAGTTGTCTACCTGCATCTGTTCTCTGAATAATCAGTGTGTCTGGTAGAACGAAATTGTCGTAAGTATTTCCACCGACCGTATAACTTGATACAAATAGGTTTTCTCGGGTACCAAATTGATTAGTATATGAGGTACTTGGAAGTACTGGTGAGGAAGAATTGGACGGTGAGGAAGCGACATAAGAGGAGGTGGTAAGTCCTGTAGTCACGGATGTTGTGTTAATTGCTGTAATAGGAGATTGACCTTTCACTACAAAGGATGAAAAGCATAAAACCACGACCAAAGTCGATAATTTTAATCGTTGATTAAAGAAGATTTTTAAACTCTCCAACATACTTGCCTTGCTCAATACACAATCTGATGTAGTGTGTATTTGTATTAAAAATTTCAGTCTTCGTTAGTCTTTTCTAATGGTTATGAATAGCTAGTAGAAAAGCACGGCTCTGCGTTTCGGTAGTAGTCAGCCAACGCTTCAGTTTATGTAAGCGTAAGGTTATTCGTTTACATAGATAATAGCCCTACTCACACGTAAAAGATTCCTTAAAAAAAGATCCCCCAAATAGGTAAAAGGAGTGCGTATGTGAAAGTATTGTAGACTCTCTCATCTGCTTAATTATAAAGGAGTTGAGTAATTAGGACTACAAAGCTTAGCCTTTTTTATGGATGGACAATGCGATAAATATAATATTGAGCTTCAAAATTTGAATATCAACAATACTTATAAGAAAAGTGCATAAATATTTATTTGAAATACATTTAAGTGTTGAATAACACCAGTTTTTCGTCATTTGCAGCTAGGGATAAATCTAGGCCAATGGTTTATCAAACGATTAAGTGCTTAGTGATTTACTTTTGATTATTGGTCAGAATACGGGCGAAGTATACTCCTAGTGTGCGTCCTATGGTGAAGTAGTTTTCGGCCTAGCAATTGCTGACTATTGACTTCTTAGAGATAGTTTTTCTTCGCATGCGAAATGCGAATAATTATAAGCTATAGACTTACTCAACGTTCCTGCTATCAAGCCCTTTTCCCTCTAATACTGATAATTACCCCACTCTGTGTCTATGGTAAGTTCTTTGTTGTCTGACTTTTCTACGCGGCCGACTATCTGTGCTGGAATGCCAAAGGACTGTGAAATAGATATTATTTCGTCAGCAATACTCTTGTCTGCATATATCTCCATTCGGTGCCCCATATTGAAGACCTTATACATCTCCTTCCAATCTGTAGCGCTTTCTTCTTGAATTAATTTGAAGAGAGGCGGTATCTCGAACAAATTGTCTTTAATGATGTGCAAGTTGTCAACGAAATGGAGGATTTTAGTCTGTGCACCACCACTGCAATGGATGACTCCGCCAATTTCGTTTCTAAATTTCTTGAGGACTTCCACCATTACCGGAGCATAAGTTCTAGTAGGGGAGAGCACCAATTTACCTGCGTCAAGTGGTGAACCCTCAACCGCATCTGTCAATTTCTTTGAACCAGAGTAAACCAAGTCATTTGGAATACGTGGGTCAGCCCGGCATTCATGGCTTACAGTAGATATAAAGAATCAGCCGATAAAACACCAGTCGGCTCAATGCCGATAGTCCCGGGAGTGGTGTATCATCAAATGAAGTTTTTGTATAAAAAACTGATCTATTTCCTGTCCAATTAATTTCTTAAGCATGTAAGAAGTTACTCATAGATTAAGTTTGTAAATAACATGTTTATAGAAATCGAGTAATACGATTACTATAGTATATTTTTTTACTGTACTATAAACCTTTTGGAGAGGGACCTTTTGTTATCGACTAACAAGCGAACAAAATACACGCCTTGTTGGAGTTTATCAGTTGGATAGCTAAGACGGGTTGAATTTTCAATTATAGAATGCTTAAATATCAACCTTCCTCGTGTATCAAACACCCCAATATTAGCGGATATGGTATTTGACGGTAGTCTATATTGAAAAGTAATCTCTTGTCCACTTTTAACCGGGTTTGGCATCACCTTGAGCGTTAAGGCTTCTTCCTGAATAACGAATACCGTTTCTAAGGGTGAGTAAGTAAACTCTCCATTAGTATCTGTCTGTTTTAATCTATAGAATGAACGTCCCACGAGTGGATTAGAGTCTATAAATTGATATTGGCTGAACGAATCTGTTGTACCCGATCCATCGATGAAGCCAACACTTTCAAAGTTTGCACCATCAGTGCCTCTTTCGATGGTAAAGAAAGCATTGTTTTCTTCTGAAGCTGTGGTCCATTTTAATTCAACGGACCCGTCTTTTTCATTCACAGTGAATGACAGTAGTTCAATTGGCAAGGCATTTTCCTCAAATGATCCTAAAGTATAGTAGAAGCCTTCCAGGGCAGTAAAATCATAATCAAAAGTAACAGTACTGCTTGTTGAACTGGTGGGTGCCACTAGTGTTACTCCAGTTGAGAAATCATCATCTGTGGAAACTAACATTCTTACTTGGGTTAAGTTGTTGTCTCCCGTTGGGGTGCCGGTAACATTGGCCAAATCGAATGTGACACTTACAGCACCTACCGTACCAGTTTCTTGCACTTGCCACTCTCTATTAAGTCTACTTTCAATAGTTGCAGGTCTTTCTGGGTTACGCGTTGCTTCAATGGCTGCTCCGTCATTTCCCCAAACATGCCAAGAATCGTCATTGGCCCAAGAGTCAATTTCAATGTCTACAATGGCATCGTCATTCTCACTTTTTGAATGTAGTTGATTGAAACAGGATAGATCATCACGTCCAATCCCCCCAATGTCATTGAAGAAAGTGGCGTTTCTAGCCGCGTAGTCCCAAATTATGTCACCATCACCTGCCACATAGTCTCCTTCTCTGATACTTCCTGAAATTACCTCATTAGGAGTCGCATCATCGTCATTGTCATTGGTGCGGGTTATACCATACTTAAGGGCTAAATAGCTTTCTACTCTGGCAAGCTCTTCTCCTGAAAGTACACTTGAGAAAACTAATACTTCACTGACATTTGCTTGAAGCTGTGCTTCATTATCATAACCGCTATGGTTACCTACAGCCCATGTGTCTGCAGCATCCAACGCGGTATTATCAGAGTTGGTATTAGAGTCCACATTCAGGGAATTGACATACAAGTTCACAGCTCCACTTGCAGCTTGGACTCTAGTCGCAGTGGCTAAGTATGGCTCACTATCCCTGTAGGCGGTTGTGCTTCTGGCTGTATAGGTAGAATTATTGGCCGCATTGAAAACCAATTCTCCTTGATATAAACCAAGGCCATAGTCATCTGAGGAACCTCCTATTCCAGCACCTATCAGCATTGGAGTATTATCTAAGTCGTTATTGGTTCCTTGGTTTTGAGCGGTTTCAAAAATTGTAATCAAGGTCATATCACCACTCACACTATTGGAGGCAGCCGCAGTTTCAAAAAAGGAGTTGTTTGTTGTGTTCTGATCAGATATAAAGACAAGTGGATTGTAGTTGATGGTATTAGCTAAGTCAGTTTCATAGACAGGTTCAATTACCGAACCACCACCGCCATTTGTTTCAGAAGCATTTGCCGAAGGCGAGCTTTGGTCGTTCCATTGTGCTACATCGTCTCCATCTACTGCTGCAGTTGATCCAGCATCTGAGAAGACCTCTAAATCAGCTCTTAGCCATAAGGCAATATTCGTATTAACACCCCCTGGGCCACAAGTTTCGAGTGCAGTTCCCAAAGTAAAGTACTGACCATCCGTTAGATCGACTCCTGTAAATGAGAGGACACTACCATTAAAAGTGCCTCCTGCTGTTAAGGTTCCTCCCGCCATGGTTCCTCCACTAGCATTATCAGCAATAATTAGTCTGTAGTCATCAGCATTGGTACTATAATCACCTGCTCCGGTAAGTCCCGTCAAATCGAACTGAATTTCAGTAGCCCCTACTGCTCCGGTATCTTCAACTCTCCAAACCCGTGTCATCCGTTCTGCAACGGTACTAGGTAGATCCGCGGTATTAGCATTATCTTGATCTGTCGCTCCTCCATCGTTACCCCATACCAGGAAATCTAGGTTGTCATGATTGCCCCCATTGTCAGCGTTGCTTGATTCTACCGTTCCTAATCCAATAGTCAAAATTGTTCCATCAGAGGCACTTGTACTTTGTTTTTGGTTGAGACAAGCATCGTCATCTCTACCAATTCCTGCCATACCATTATGATAGGTCGCATTGCTATTGGATTCGTCCCAAATAATGGTTGTACCATCTGAGGCTACTAAGTCACCTTCCTGAACAGATCCTGAAATCGTTTCATTGAGTGTAGCATCATTGTCATTGTCTTGAGGAAGTGTAATGCCGTATTTAATGGCGAAGTAGGAGTAAATACGAAGTTTTTCTAAATCAGATACGGCTCCATTATACACGAGAACTTCACTGATAAAACCATCATAATTCGCTACGGCTTCAAGATCACCTACATAGTTGGTTTCTGTGCCACTTATATCTACTGTTTCTGATTCTGAATTTCGATTAAAGACGTCATCTCTTAACTCTTCAACCGCTCTGTTCGATCCGTCATAAACCGCTCCTACTAAATAGGGGACATTAGGACTGTCAAAGGCATTAACAGTTACGTCTAGGTCATTGCCCCAATGTGCTATAGCTGCTTGGGTACTATTGCGATACCCAAAATGGAGGCCCTCATTAGTAACATTTCCAGTTGAGCCAAGTAGATAATTGCTCGTGGCATCATCTCTCAGTCCTACACCGAACATGCTGTAATCCCCTGTTCCAGTAACTGACTTGATTTCTGCTAAATCACCAAGAGATAACCGGTCATCAGCGCCATCAAAGGAAACAGTAGGCTGGAAATTAATATTATCAGTGGTGTTATCTCTGAACTCTGGTGCATTGCCATCTTGAGTGGCATTATTGGTAGCGGTTGATTGATCCGTCCATGTATTGAGGACAGTAGCATTTGTTGAGGTAGAGGTTCCTTGATCGGGTCTCAACCATAATACCATATTACTAGTTACTCCTCCAGGACCGCATAAATCGGAAGAAACGCCTAAAGTAAAGTATTGCCCATCTGTTAAATCTACACCACTGAAGGTGAGTACAGTTCCATTGAATGTTCCTCCGGTGACTGTATTTCCATTCTCAAGAGATGTATTATCTCCTCCACTGGCTGTAATAAGCTGATAATCCCCAGCGTTGGTGCTGTAACCTGGAAGGCTGGTCAGATCAAAAGATATGTCAGTGGCACCAACATTACCGGTGTCCTGTGCTCTCCAGATACGGAGCATTCGTTCGGTCACAGTTCCAGGAGTACCTGAAGTGGTAATATTGCCGAAAGCCGTGCTTGCTCCGTCAGTTCCCCAGGTAAGGAAATCTACGTCATCATCGAATGTATTGGCATTGGCAGCATTATTTGAAGCAATTTCTCCTAAACCAACTGTGAGAATGGCACCCGTATTGACACTTCGAGATTGCTTTTGTTCCAAGCAAGTATCATCGTCTCTTCCAATACCAGCCACGTTTGTTACGAAACCGGTATCATCACTATAGTCGAATGTGATAGTGGTACCATCTGAGGCTACATAATCACCCTCTACTACAGCGCCTCCAAGCGTTTCGTTTGGTGTCGCATTATTGTTATTGTCATCTGTTAGCGTTACACCGTATTTAATGGCTAGATAACTGCGAACTTGTTGTGCTTCCAGATCAGAGATCTCTTCATTGTAAACAATGACTTCCTGTATATCGCCATAATACCTTCGACCATCGTTACTATTTATTGTATTTGATTCAGATAGTCTTCCGATAGATACTGGGCCGGCATCTGTACTATGTATACTGGCTTGCGCTATAGCTGCATCGTTCAGTAATATACTTCTTGTTTCAGTTCTTACCTGAAGGCCATCTATGTTAAAGACATGTGTATCAGATGCTCCAGCACTGATATCAAAGTCACCTTCAACAATGAACTCTGAGGCATTTGGAGCGATGGTGAAATTATTATTGTCACCCGGTGTCTGAATTGTGCCTCTAACAGGACTAGAACCTAGGCCTATTTGCGACCCCGTGCGATCTCCAAAGCTGTAAATCATTTTTTGCTGCCTTGTATTATTATTAGTTCCTGCATCTATTGGTTCAATTGCCGCGAAAATGTGAGTTCCACCACCTGCATCCTCGGCAAATATGTAATTGCTACCTAAATTGAAGCCAATGGCGTTAGAACCACCATCATCTGGAAAATTAAGACCTGGGTTGAAATTCACATCATTTGCAATCCATGTAGGGTTTCTGTTCACATCTTCATTTGCATCGAAGTTATTTCTGCTTTGATCACCCCATTGCTCCACAGTTTGACCATCAGTGGCCAAGGTGGTTGCGGCTACATTGTAAGTCTCTGCATCTGCTTTTAACCAAAGAGAGAGGCCATCTTGAACATTACCTGGAGTACAGATAAAGAATTGAGTGCCTAGTGTAAAGTATTGGCCGTTTGACAAGTCTACATTCGTGAATGTGATCACATCGCCAACAAATGTTCCACCTGTCAATAGCGTGGCGGAGGAGAAGTCTGCTCCGGATGAAGCACCTGCAATCATCATGGAAAAATCATTGGTATCGGTGCCATAACCTAGCCCAGTAAGGTCAAAAGAGATATCTGTGACTCCTGCTGAGTTCTCTTCAGCTACTCGCCAAACTCTTTCTATACGCTCGTTGATTGTTTCTGGCTTAGTGACTATTCTGCTGGATGAAGTTAAACCTCCGTCATTACCCCAAATGAGCCAAGTGTCGTCTGACGCGAAGGCCGAATTTCTATCGACTTGAACTAGGCTACCCGTATTTTCGCTTTGAGAAGAACGTTGTTCAAATTCAGAATTATCATCTCTTCCTATGCCTGCTATATCATTATTGTACTCTAGATATCCTCCAAGCGAAGCGTTGTTCGTTGTATTAAAGATGATGTCATCTTCCGAGTTTACATAGTTGATAGGGGTAGATTGGTCAAGGGTGATTCCATATTTTATAGCGAGGTAGCTTTCGATATTATTTCTTCCTGTAAATACGCTTGGTTCGTTACAGTAGATGATTTCAGAAATGCTACCATAAAAGGAGGCTGCTGCAGTAGTACCATCATCATATCGGGACTGGTTGTTTGTGTCCCCAAGGCCAATTTCTTCTGGGCTAGCTGCATCACCAAATAGAATTCCTACACTCGATATTGTTCCGAAAAGTTCCCCATTTAAATATGCCCTGATCGTTCCAGTGCCGCCTGTATTTCCGTCCAACTCCAACGTAACAATGTATTCTGTTTCAGTACTGATATTGGAGGTACTTGTAGAATTGAAAGCCCAATTATCTCCAGCTCCGTCTGTATTTGGGATGTTCCAACCCCCAACGTATAAACTTCCAGCTCTTAGGTAAACATTTAAACCACGGTCTTCATCACCTTGCTCATAGATTTGTTGTTTGACAGTGATGTCATTGCCAGTTCTAAAGGCTAGGTTAATGGCTTTTTTAGTATATGAGGCACTTCTATTGAACTCAACGTTATTCGCTATTTGAAGACCTCGTTCTGCTGCATCTAAAAAATCGATTGTAGGATTGAAATTGATGTCCTCTGCCGCAGACGCGGTTCCATCTCTATAAGTAGGGGCAGTAGTGAGTGTGGTAGCGTCATTGTCTCCGAGAAACTGGTCTTGCCAATCAGTAACGGTTGATGCATCAGTTGCAGTTGTTACTCCAACATTGGCCTTTAGCCAAGTGCTAAGCGCACCTTTATAGCCCCCTGGCCCGGTTGCTTTTCTTAGATTGTCATCACTTGCTACAGCTGTTGAAATCCCAGCAATTAGGTCAATGCCAGACCCATTGATTGTCGGAAAGTTGGTGGCATTGGTGAAGTCTACAAGGTCCGAACCCGTTACTGTAACATCATCAGCAAAAATCGAATAGCCATAGACAATCTCGTCTGCGGTGATGCCAAATTCATTAAAAGCGATTGATGTACCATGTATGTTTTGTGTGCCAAGGACCTGTACGGGAATAGGGTCGGAGGTAGCGTCTTGTCTTCTCATTACGAGAGAAACATGACTTTGGCCTAAATTCCCCCAATCCCCGTCATCGTCTCTTATTCTAACAACCGTTGGGTAATATTCACTCGGGTTTCCACTTGCATCAAGGCCTTTGATGGCTGCCACTCGAATGTCATCATTCCCGCCTCTCTCGATGATAGGGAAAACTGCTGTCGAAGGAGAAGAAGTAACCACTCCCGAAAAATAAATTATGTCTACACGTTCTACATTAGCGAAGTTGGTTGACGTATTAGTAAGAAGATTATCATAACCAGCATTGGATAATCCACTTTTATAAAGTGCTTCTTCATTGTCTTCCTGCTCGGGATTCAGTATAATTTCATCTGGATTAGGGCCTGTCTCGATTCTATCGTACTCATAAAAAATAATGAGTTGACGGCCTGCGTCAGTTCTTTGAATAATTAGAGTGTCTGGGAGTACAAAGTTGTCAAATAGGGTTGCGCCAACCGTATAGTCAGTAATAAACTGATTTTGAGTCTGTCCATAACTTACGGTATATGCTGTAGATGTTGCGATTCCTCCACTGGCGTCAGAGGGAGAGGTAGCAACATAGGAAGAAGTTGTTAGGCCTGTGGTTACATTGCTGAATGTGGCGGAAGTTATTGGAGTTTGAGCAAGGCATATATCCGATGCCGCTATAAGGATATACAGTAGCAACGCGCATTTTGTATAAATACGAGTAGTTATATTAATCAACACGGCATTCAGGTGGGCCAAATTTTACAATTCGGCTGTCCAAATATAGAGGTTTTACATTACTGTCTTACCGTGTTATACCCTAATACTGATAATTACCCCACTCTGTTTCTATGGAAAGTTCTTTGTTCTCTGACTTTTCTACCCTACCGACTATCTGAGCTGGAATGCCAAAGGACTGTGAAATAGAGATTATTTCATCTGAAATACTCTTGTCTGCATATATCTCCATGCGATGGCCCATGTTGAAGACTTTATACATCTCTTTCCAACCTGTAGCGCTTTCTTCCTGAATTAATTTGAAGAGAGGAGGGATTTCGAACAAATTGTCTTTAATGATGTGCAAGTTGTCAACGAAATGGAGGATTTTAGTCTGTGCCCCACCGCTGCAATGGATGACTCCGCCAATTTCGTTTCTAAATTTCTTGAGGATTTCCACCATTACCGGAGCATAAGTTCTAGTAGGGGAGAGCACCAATTTACCTGCGTCAAGTAGTGAACCCTCAACTGCATCTGTCAATTTCTTTGAACCAGAGTAAACCAAGTCATTTGGAATACTAGGGTCGAAACTTTCAGGATACTTCTCAGCCAGATATTTATCGAAAACATCATGTCTTGCAGAGGTAAGACCATTTGAGCCCATACCGCCATTGTACTCTGTTTCATATGTGGCTTGACCATAAGAGGCTAGGCCTATTATGACTTGGCCAGGCTTAATCTTTTCGTTGGTGATAACATCTGCTCGCTTCATTCTCGCGATTACGGTGCTGTCTACTATAATACTTCGAACTAAATCGCCAACATCTGCAGTTTCGCCTCCCGTACTGATAATGTTCAGTCCATTATCTCGAAGCATTTGCAAAACTTCTTCTGTACCATTGATTATGGCCGAAATGACTTCTCCTGGAATTAAATTCTTATTCCTACCGATAGTTGAGGATAATAAGATGTTGTCAGTAGCTCCTACACAAAGGAGATCATCGATATTCATGATGATGGCATCTTGTGCTATGCCTTTCCATACACTGATATCACCAGTCTCTTTCCAATACATGTAAGCCAAAGATGACTTGGTGCCTGCTCCATCAGCGTGCATGATATTACAGTAAGCATCATCGCCACCCATAAAATCAGGAACTACCTTACAGAAAGCCTTTGGAAATAGACCTTTATCAAGGTTTTTGATGGCATTGTGCACATCTTCCTTTGAGGCAGAGACCCCGCGTTGCATGTATCGGTCGTTCATCTTCAGAATATTATTTCACAAAAATAAGAAAGCCTCCAAATATGGAGGCCTTTCATGTATTTTAAATCAAATTCTAATTGAGATACTAGTTCTGATCCACATTGATCACTTTGAATTCCGTTCTTCTATTTTTTTGATGCTCTTCTTCTGAACATTCAACGTCATTGGTACAACCATTGATTAATAACGATTCGCCATAACCTTTAGCAACTAGTCTTTCTCGGGCAATTCCTTTTGTAATGATATAATCAACTGCAGCTTGAGCCCTTCTTTGCGAAAGGTCCATATTGGCGTCATCATCATCACGTGAATCTGTGTGAGAGCTAATTTCTATTTTGATCTCTGGGTTGTCATTGAGTAGTTGCACCAACTTATCTAATTCTGAGGCAGCATCAGATCTAATTTCTGCTTTTGCTAAATCATAATAAATGTTTTCAAGCAAGATGATGGCATCTAATATGATTGGATCTAATGTGATATCTTCATTAAACACTTTTTCTGTAAACCTTTCAACCAAGTCTTCTTGTGCTATGCCCTGTCCTACAGTCGAAAATATTTTTCTGGAAAGGAAAAAGGCATTCTTCTCACCTTGCAAGGTATAATCTTTTTCAGGGTCTATGGGAAAACTGAATGAACCGCCACGGCTACTCAATACGTCATCCACTAATTCGCCATTTGCGTCTAATAGTTTTACGCGAACATCTCCTAAGATCACCTGAGTGCTATCCTCATTTCGCTGGTAAGTGGTTCCACGTAACGCATAAGTGATCTTTTTCAGGTCGCTAGAATTATCAACGAAACTATAAAGGTCATCTCCACCTTTACTGCCTTCTCTATTGGAGGTGTAAAAGCCTTCAAATGGAAAGTCTGAATAGATCAATCCAAAGTCGTCAGCGGCAGAGTTAAATGATGGGCCTAAGTTTCTTATCGTCACAACCCCACCTTTGTTCTCAGCAGAGAATAAGTCTAGCATGCCGAAGCCTGCATGCCCGTCTGAAGCAAAGTATAGTTTGTTGTCAGGCGCTACATATGGAAAAACCTCATCACCTGATGTATTGATTGATGCACCCATGTTACTCACGTTGGCCCATCTGCCGCGGTCGTTTAATGTTGCTCTATAAATATCAGAACCACCAAAACCGCCTGGTCTGTCGGAGGCAAAGTACATAGTAGTACCTGCCAGATTGAAAGAAGGAGAGGTGTCCCAATATTCCGGGCTATTGATTGGCATAGAGACTGGAGTACTCCATTTACCGTTCTTTTTGTAGGAGATAAATAAGTCTACGCTTCTTCTACTTTTCTTTCCATCGGTATTTCCTTTCGCAAAAACCATGGTGTTGCCATCAGGGGTAAAGGCCAAAGAGCCTTCGTTCACATTTTGAGAATTGAAAAGCTCTGGTAATTGACTCAGTGTAGCGGCATCAGGTGTTAAGCCTTCGACACCTACTTTATACAAGTCACTGAAGGGGACATTGTATCGGTTGAACGTCCCTGCTTCACGCGTGCTTGAAAAATAAAGTTCTTTATTAAAAAAGGTAGGGCTGTATTCAGATTCTGGCGTGTTGATTCCATCGAGAGGCTTCAGGTCGACATTTCTGACATATAGGCTGATACTGTCTAGTTTCTCTAGGTTCTTAATTTCTTGTTGTGCCCTTTCTTTATAAACCTCAATCGTTGCGAAATTGGCATAAGTAGAAAGCACCTTTTTCGCATTTTCATACTGTTCATCAGCCTTTAAGGCTAATGCGTAGTTCAGTTCTAATTCGGGGTTATCGAAACCTGCAGCGATTGCCTTAGCATAATAGGGAATCGATGACTTTGGATCCCCTAATTTTCGATATGACTCTGCCGTGTAGTAGTTGATGTCACCTGCTTCGGGGTTGTTTTCTAGTTCAGCCTTGAAGTCCGCTATGGCTTGAATGTAGTTTTGATCTTCGACATAACTCTTCAGTACTTTGGGAGTTTTATCGTCTACTTTCTCTGCGGTAATGATTTTAGCAGCATTCTGAGTAGAACCGATTGATGGATTGCTAGGAGTAACTACAGTTTTCTTTGGTTCCTCTTGAACACCAAGAAAATTGGTTTTTTGAGTGGCACAGCTACTCAGGTAGATGATAGCGACAATAAATAGTAATGAATTTAGCTTCTTCATTGAGTGTAAATTAGCGAAATGCTACTTTATAATACGCTTTTTGACGTCTGAAAGTATCTCTTCAACCAACTTTCCTCTGCTTTAACGATCCAGCTCTTTTCAAGTTCTTCTTTAGTGGCAAGGTTGTTATCGAAGAATAAAGAATTACTCTCAATAACGCCTGACGCAATTGATGCCTTCATATCTTTCATTGCTATAAAGTGAACTTGCTCTTTGTCAAGGAACGCTAGATTAGCCCTGTCGAAGAAGTTGATGTCTAGCTTACTTCCCATTTCTTGAACAAAACGAAAAGAGCTGTCAATGGAACAGCCACTCGCCATATTAAATCCTTCGTCCGTGGCGATGACTAGGAAATGATCATGCTTGATGGTGGCGGACGCCAATAAGGATTGACCGTGAGCCGCCCATTGCGAAAGGAACTTTTCAGAAGCGGTTAATAAAGCATCTTGATCTGCCTGGGTCAAAGTTTTATCTGCTTGATAAATCCAGACCCTCGAGGCGGCACTTAGTTTTTCAAATGGGCTTAGCATAAAGAAGTTCTTAAAAGGGGTAAGACTAGATCAACGTTATTAATCAAATGTCGTGTCGTAGTCTTTTGTAACCAATTAGTAGAGACAATAATTCCAGTGAATTGTTTCATTGTGGCTGATTAGGCCAAAGGATAATTCATTGGGACAAGCTTAGTAGGGCACTGTCTACCAGAAGCCTAGAGTCCTTCGTTTTTCGCAATGAGTTCTGCTAAGTCCATCACTTCTACGCTATCTTCTTTATTCTTTGATTTTACACCATCACGCATCATTGTCATGCAAAAAGGACATCCCGCTGCAATGATATTGGCACCGGTCTCTAGTGCCTCCTCGGTACGCTCTATGTTGACTTCTTTATTACCGACTTCGGCATCTTTAAACATTTGTGCACCACCTGCGCCACAGCAAAGGCCTTTCGTACGACAACGCTTCATTTCCACTAGTTCTGCATCAAGTGCTTCTAGTACTTCCCGAGGGGCATCGTAAATGTTGTTTGCTCTGCCCAAGTAACATGAGTCATGGTAAGTGATCTTCTTTCCTTTGAATTCTCCACCACCTTTTAGACCTACTTTTCCTTCATTGATCAATTGCTGAAGGAAGGTTGAGTGATGGATTACTTCATAATTACCACCTAATTCTGGGTATTCATTCTTTAGCGTATTAAAACAGTGAGGGCAGGCTGTTACAATCTTCTTTACATTGTAGCCATCTAGTACCTGAATATTAGACATGGCCTGCATCTGAAATAAAAACTCATTTCCAGCCCTTCGTGCAGGATCGCCCGTACAAGCTTCTTCTTCTCCCAATACGGCATAAGAGATGCCAACCTTGTTCAGGATTTTAATAAAGGCGAGCGTTACTTTTTTATATCTATCGTCAAACGAACCTGCGCAACCTACCCAGAATAACACTTCTGGAGATTCTCCTTTGGCCGTCATTTCTGCCATAGTTGGCACTGTCAATTGCTGATCACTCATTATTTCAGATTTATTTCGATTCTTTATTTAAGTCTTCGGCCCACTTGAACCTATCGGTCGGTGCGAATTTCCATGGAGAGAAACTCGTTTCAATGTTTTGGAACATGCCATTCCATGAGGCAGGTGCTGCAGATTCTTCCATAGACACATATCGTCTCATCTCTAGTATTATCGCCAGTGGGTCAATGTTAATTGGGCAAGCCTCAACGCATGCATTACAGCTGGTACACGCGTTGATCTCTTCTTTTGTGATATAGTCTCCGAATAGCGACTTGCCATCCTCTAAGCCCTTGCCTCCCTTTTCTAGGCTAGCACCAACTTCTTCTGCACGATCGCGCGTTGCCATCATGATTTTTCTAGGAGATAATTTCTTGCCCGTCATGTTTGCTGGACATTCAGAGGTACACCTGCCACACTCGGTACAAGAGTAAGCATTCATTATGTTAACCCAGCTCAGGTCATTTACATCTTTTGCTCCAAACCTTGCAATTTCAGCAGGAGGTTCATTAGATCCTTCAGCTTGCATGCCAAGCATCATTTTAACTTCGTTGGTTACCACTGGCATGTTCTCGATCTTACCTTTCTCCTCTAAGTTCGAATACCATGTGTTTGGAAAGGCCATAGCAATGTGAAGGTGTTTTGAATAGGTGACGTAAATGGCAAAGCCCAGAATACCTACAATGTGAAACCACCAAGCGAAACGCTCAACAAAAATGAGTGTAGAAACGCTCATGCCTTCAAATAGGGGAACTAAGAAGCTACTAAAGAAGAAGGTGCCGGTTTGTGCATAATGATCGTCCTGTCCTTGGATAAGCATATCCGTAGCATTCATGGTCAATATGGCGAACATCAAAACGATTTCAATAACCAATATTAAGTTGGCATCAAGTGTTGGCCATTTGCGCATCTCTTCGCCAGAAAAACGTTTTACTTTCATGATGTTTCTTCTCACCAAGAAAGCAACACATGAGAATAGAACTGCAACCGCCAAAAACTCAAAGAAGTTGATCAACACGGTGTAGAAGTCACCTAGAAAAGGAGCGAAAATTCTATGTGTACCTGCAAGACCATCAATTACGAACTCTAACACTTCTAAGTTGATGACTAAAAAGCCAGCATAGATCAAAAAGTGTAGAAATGCGGGCACGACACGCTTAAACATCTTTTGTTGGCCGAAAGCAACAAGTAGCATAGTCTTCCATCTTTCGGATGGTCTATCTGTTCTTCCTGAAGGTTTTCCTAAGAAGATATTTTTTCTAATTCTTGTAATTCTCTTGAAGAGAAAGAATGATGCAATGGCAACGATAATTAGAAAGGCTATTTGAGGTAGAAACTCCATATTATGTGCTAGTAGCTGTTAGTCTTGTAATCAGTTTTGAATTTATTAAAAATGTTTTGCACGGTTTAACTTTTTATATACTTTTGTCCTCCGTTTCAGGGTGCTGTAGCTCAGTTGGTAGAGCATCGGACTGAAAATCCGTGAGTCGGTGGTTCGAATCCACTCAGCACCACACCAGAAGCCTCTCTTTTTGAGAGGCTTTTTTTATTTACACTGCTCGAAATCGTTTGCATAAGCCTTGCTAATATAATAACGAAAGGTAAAATAGTATGCATGCATACTATTTTATTTTATCCAAAGCACTTCTTTTTCGGTCAGAAAACGCCATTTCCCTCTTGGAAGGTCTTTCTTGGTCAGGCCACCATAGACTACTCGATCGAGTTTTTCAACGGTGTATCCCAGGTGCTCAAATATTCTCCTTACAATCCTATTTTTCCCTAAATGTATTTCTATTCCTAGGGTTGTATTGTCCTCATCGACAATGGCTAGGTCGTCTACAGTGACTTTTCCGTCTTCTAAAGTAAGCCCTTCTAATATCTGATTAAAGTCACTTTGAGTGATCGGTTTATTCAAACCGACTTGATATATTTTTTTTATTTGATGCTTCGGCTGGGTGAGCTTTTTAGACAATTGACCATCATTGGTAAATAGTAAAAGCCCTGTTGTTCCTCTGTCAAGCCTGCCTACAGGAAAAATTTGTTCTGGACAAGCTTTGGCAACAAGGTCCATGACCGTTTTTCGCCCTTCGGGGTCTGAAGTCGTGCTAATAAACCCTTTGGGTTTATTGAGCAACACATAGACTTGTTTTTCTGGTTTTAAAACGTTTTTCTCATGTAGAACTACCTGTCCTGGTTGAACTTGATAGCCCATCTCTTTGACTACTTTTCCGTCTACAGTTATTTCGCCTTTTTCGATGAGCTTATCTGCTTCGCGCCTTGAACATACACCTGAATTAGCGATGTATTTATTGAGCCTGATGGCTTCGGTCTGTTCTGCGGGTTGTTGAAGCGACTTGTGTTTATAATCGGGCTTTTTCCCAGCCTGAGTATTACTTCGCTTCTTCTTCGGTTTGAAATTCTTATTTGTCATATGTATGCAGTATCACTACTGGATTTCGACAAAGGTAGCTAATTATTCAGCGCTTGGATTCTCTTCCTCTTTTTCTGGAGAGCCTATTTCATTGTCTGGCGTAGCAAAGTCCTTTGGAGTGGGCAAATCTTTCAAATCGTTAATGCCAAAATAGTCCATAAATTGATCTGAAGTACCGTATAGTATAGGGCGGCCAACATTTTCGGATTTCCCCTTAATTTCAATAAGTTCTTTTTCTAAAAGCCTTTGTACGGAATAATCACAATTAACACCCCTTATTTGTTCTAGTTCCGATTTCGTAGTAGGTTGTTTGTAGGCTATGATAGATAGCGTTTCTAGAGCAGAAGTAGAAAGCCTCTTCTTAGACTGTTGCTTCAACAGAATGCCAATGCTTGTTTGGTAAGATGGCTTGGTTAAGAATTGATAACCACCTCCACTTTTGACTACCTCGAATGAAAAGTTATCGTTACTATATTTTTCAACGAGTTGCTCAATTGCTTTTTCAATATCTTTTTCAGGAACATCCGCTTCGAACATTTCTGTAAGACAAGCCTTCAACTCAATGAGTCTGATTGGTTTTTGTGCGCAGAATATGAGCGCTTCGATATGCTGGACTAGAAAGTCCACTACTTCCTTTGAGAGAGTTTTGCCTCTATGGAATGCATCGTGTGTGGAACTGCCATTAGCCTCTCTTTCGAAATTAGTTTTCCTGTATCTATGCAGATGCCATAAGTACCATTCTTAATCCTAATCAACGCGTTTTCTAGGTTGGCGATGAACTTTTGTTGTCTAGCAGCAAGTTGATTCAGGTTTTCTTTTTCCATGGTGTCAGCACCATCTTCAAGTACTTTTGTCGAGTTGTTGGAAATGTCATCGCCTGAGTCACCACTCTTAGTCAAACTACGCTTTAGTTCGGTTAACTCAGCTTTAGCAGCATCAATTTTTTTCATGATAAGTGCTTCAAACTCTTGAAGTTCACTTCCTGAATACTTTGTCTTCTCAGAACTGCTCATAGTATATCAATTTTTTGAGTAAAATATTTCACTAAAATAAGGCTGCCTTATTCATTTGCAAAGTATAACTATGTTTTTTGATCGTTGAACTATGCAATATTTCATTTGGTAAAAAGTGCTATTTAATCCATAGATGTTTTGAGCACATAGAGTTATACCAAATGTGTTCAATAAAAAAGAAAAAGACTCTTTTGGAGTCTTTAAATCTTATTAGCTAATGTTTATTAATTGCATTCTTTTGGTCAGCGCAGATGCCTCTATGCTTACCCGATAACGCATGCTCATGTAGCGGGCAATAACATCGGCCCTGCGGCCTCTTCGTAAATAGCGATCAATGGTTTCATTAATTAAGCAATTCATATCAGTTGTAATCTTTAGGTTGTGGCTATCGTATGAATATAGTTAAGAATATTTTTATATTCTCCATCATCGCATAAGAAATATTAGGCATCTTACAAAATCTATAATAGATAATTATGTGATAGAGAGTTTTGGCAGATGAAAAGTAGGCCGGACTTAAAATTGTGTCCCAACGACTACTTTATTTTTGGAGTATCTGATCTCTCCGGTTGGGGAAATGATTTCTAGTAACACCATGTAATAACCTATCCGCGCTTTGCTTCCTTTATGAGTAGTTCCATTCCAAGTAAGAAAGCCTTCTTTACCAGCAATGACGTTTTGGCCAAGTTCTAAGATCATTCTACCTTCTGCATCAACTATTTTTATGTTCAGTGTATTTCCTGGAGTTTGAAACGAATAATTTATAGTAATGAAATTAGCCCCATTGGTTGATTCGGGGGAGAAGACTAATGGCGCTATGCTTATTTCTCCAGCTTGTACTTCGCGGGAACGAGATTGTGAGTTTTCATAACCTGGTGTTGCGGAATACTCTGTAGAGGATGCTGAAAACCAGTTGTTAGGATCTTCCGATTCTCCAGAGAACTTTATGCGTTCTAAGGAGACTCCTTTTACGTTTGAAAGCAATGGAGAATGATAATCTTCATTATAAGAAAATACATCAATTTCAATTTGACTAGGGTTGATAAGCGCTACTTGTCCTTCATCAGAAGGTAGACTTGGCATTGGGGTCAGATTTATAAAAGTGTCGGACTGGCCATTAGGGTACTGGCTTGAAAGTACGAGAGCATCATTAGTAATGGTGTAGTAGGTCGAAGGCGGCATAAATAGATTTTCCTCTGTCAACATCTTGGAATTGGTTAAGCCAGCGAGCGACCATCCATTTAAGTTGATATAGTTAGTAGAGTTATTGTAAATCTCTACAAATCGAGCTCCTCCACTTTTCGGATTAAATAAAATTTCGTTTATCACGATATCATGAGGCTTGGCTTCAGCGGCAATGATGAGGCCTATAGAATTATCACTCTCGCGGATTAAGTTTCCACTACAATCAGAAATACTGTTGGCGGTGATTTCATAGACACTGTTTTCAACCAGGTCGTTATCCGTTGTCAGCTGGAGAGATCTTTCATCTTCATTGATCACCATGGCAATGAAACTTAGGTCTAGGCTACCACTAAAATGACTGGGCTGAATGGCTGAAGTATTCAGCTTTTCATCGAATCGGAGTTGTATGGTGGAGGCATTAATTGCAATGGCTTGCACAAGTTTTGGGCCTAGCAGGTCAGGGTTGGAATTATCGACTGAGTTTACTTTTCCAGGAGAACCACCAAGCATACTTTCTGATGCGGTCCAGTTGGATTCCTCTAAACAGGGGAAGGTGTGATCTATCATTTCTAGAGAGAAACCGCCATCACTTTTGATACTACTTTTATACCAAGCATCCGAATAACTAACGGTGTAGATCAGGTCCCCTTCGCTGTTGAAGAGTGAGAGTTTGTCTTCGCTATTATTTAGGCTAACCCAATTGCTTATGCCTAAAACTTGTCCAAATGCATCAAATTGATGTGAGGTTGAATTGGGTGTTAGTATTAAGTACTCATTTGGCCAAAGGTTGTAGTCATCTAAGGTGGTGGCATTCATGGCATCAGCGAGTACAGTACCCGCTAAAGACAAGACCTTATTTGAGGGGTTGTAAATCTCTAAATACTCCACTTCTGGTAGGCCTTGAGATGGAGAAGGAGCTGCCATGATTTCTGTAATAATGAGATCATACAGGTTGGGGCTGGCCCCGACAAGGAAGTCGAGCGTGATGTTTTCAATGGCGTTACCTGCACAGTCCATCACATTTGACAGCCTGATGCCATGAACCAAGCCAGCTTCAAATTTTTCAGTGAGATGAATATAAACTTCTGTCCCCAATTGGTTTGCCACTGTAATGTTCAACACTGATACTCCGTTGGATAAAGTGAAGTTGCTATCTATGAGCGTGGAGGTGTCCATCGTCTCATTGAAATTTATTTGGAGGGTTGTGTCATTAATGACTTGGAGGGCATTCACTTCTGGTGCAGTAATGTCAGGCGAAGGGTCATAGACAGCGTTCTGCTTACCAGGCGTACCACCCCTTGGGTTAGAAGAACTACTCCAGTTATGGGCGCCAATACAAGAAGGCGTAGGATTGATTTGCTCAATAGACCAACCACCATCAGCTTTATCATTACTCTGGTACCAAGACTTATCATAAGTAAGGCTGTCTACTACATTCCCAAGGTTGTCTGTTAGTATTATTTGTTCGCCATTGTTACTCAGACTGTTCCAAGATGAGACACCAACCACATCGCCAAAGGCTTGAAATAGACTTAAATTACTATTTGCTGTAAGAATCACGTAGTCGAATGGGCCAACTACAAAATCACCTATAGTTCCACCTGATAACTGAAAACCGTTAAGGTTTATGGCATTCGGGGTGTTATTAAGCAGTTCTATGTACTCATCGTTACTTTCGTTTGGTAGTACGGTCGGGTCTGGCTCGTGATCTCCCGAGGGGTCGGCAAATATTTCATTGATAATGAGCTGCCGTGGAAGTGTTGCGGTTTCATATTTAAAAGGCACTTGGAGGCTTTCGGCCTTAGCATTACCGCTGAGGTTGGTGACATTATTTATGCTGATCGTATACGTATTATTGACCAGTGGGCGATTGAGCCTTATGTTGATGAGGCTATCGGATTTTGAGAGGAGAATAGGTTGAATATCGAAATTGAATACGTAATTGATTAATAATTGAGCACTGCTATCCTCAATTTTTTGATTAAAAGTGAGCTCAATCTCTGTGGCAGAAACTACGGTTAGCTCCGAGATTCCTAGTGGTAAATAGTTAAATGACACGCTTAAGTTTTCAGCCAATGCCAAAGCCGATTTGTCTCTTAGCCCGTTCATGAGTAGCGCATAAGCTTCCTCTTCTAGAGGTTCTGCTAGAGAGAGTCTTACTTTGCTTTTTACGCTTTCATCTAACGCAATGTGTAATGGATGACCAATGCCTGGACTTATGGAATAATAATCAGAAATTTTTGCTGTAGCTGTGTCTAGATTAAGGTTGAATTCCAATTCTATGGTTTGCTTATCGATTACGGTAAGGGCAATAACTTGTAGCGGTTTAATAAATGAAAAGTTGGCCTTTAAGGTGTCCGCGGCTGTGTTAGAAGAAGTATCTCTTACACCGAAAGCGGCTACTTCGTAAGATCCATTTGAAAGGGTAGAAGTGAGGAGCTGAACCGTATTTGGATCCATCAGTAACGCTTCGCCAATCGTGATGCCATTATTAATAGTATAGTTCGTAATGTTTTCGGCCGATGGCTTTGTAATGGCCTGGTTAAACTTCAAAAGAACAGTTCGATTAGTCTCTGCCTTGGCGGAAGTTAATGCGAGAGGCAGTACTTGACTTTCAATTAAAAAGTCATCAATAACCAACTCAGCAGAAGACCCCAATCCGCTTCCTCGTTCTGCAACCATTTTTACAATCACATTGGGCATTCCACCTGCTTCAGCTGGTAATTCGTAGCTGTATTGCGCATACGCTGTTGAGTCGTTATTGGGAAAAGTGGTTGCATCTCCGATGGGTACAGGCGTTGTATATGTTACCCCTCCATCTATAGAAGTAGAGAAGCTTAATAGTATCGGACGAGAGGATGCGGAGGAGCCATTTTGCTTTGAGAAAGCATAGAATGAAATTTTGGGATTGTTGACTTTAGAAAGGTTTAAGGAGATTTCGGTGGTGCCCTTGAAGCTGGAGGTTGGAATAATATTCAGCGATTGATCACCTGTTCTTGGATCACTTCCCGCAAAGATCCTATTGCTAGCGGCAACCGTATTACCCTTCCAGTTGGTTATAAAATCTATATTACTGCCCGTGTTAAACGATTGCTCGAAACTTTCCGTGTAGGGAAAACTGTTCACCTGACTTAACAGTATATTTGTGCATAGTACGAATAAGATGCTCAGTATAAACCTCATGTGTGTTAATTGTTACTTTAATATAAGAAACTTGAATTATACGAACTAATTAATAAGCGTAAAGAGAAAGAAATGAAAATTGCCGTTGTTGGAGCGACAGGACTTGTAGGAGGAGAGATCCTAGAAGTTTTAGAAGAGAGAAATCTTCAATTTGATGAATTGTATTTGGTGGCCTCTGCTAGGTCTGCAGGTACAAAGAAGATATTTAAAGGTAAAGAATACACCATTATTACTTTGGAAGATGCAGTTTTTCTCAAGCCCGATTTTGCCATTTTCTCAGCTGGCGGAAGCACTTCTCTGGAGTGGGCTCCTAAGTTTGCTGAAGTAGGTACCACAGTAGTTGACAACTCTTCTGCTTGGAGAATGAGTCCGGATCATAAATTGATTGTACCAGAGATTAATGCTGATCAATTGACAGCAAACGATAAGATTATAGCCAACCCCAATTGCTCAACTATTCAAATGGTGGTTGCTTTAGCACCCTTGAGAGAGCGATTTGGGATTAAAAGAATTGTTGTATCCACCTATCAGTCTGTAACAGGATCTGGTAAAGCTGCGGTAGATCAAATGATGAATGAGCGCAATGGCTTAGCCGGAGAAATGTGCTATCCTCATAGGATTGATATGAATGCGTTGCCTCACATAGACGTCTTCCAGGATAACGGTTACACCAAGGAAGAGATGAAGATGATCAACGAGACGAAGAAAATCTTCAGTGATGATACAATTGCGATTACAACAACCACTGTGCGGATTCCCACCATGGGAGGTCATTCAGAAGCGATCAATGTTGAGTTTAAAGAAGACTTTGAATTAGCCGAAGTGAGACAAATCTTGGGCAATACGGAAGGAATTATCCTTCAAGATGATCCGAGCAAAAACCTTTATCCTATGCCGCTGACAGCACATAAAAAGGACGAAGTCTTTGTCGGTAGACTGAGAAGAGATGAGAGTCAGCCAAATACATTGAACATGTGGGTTGTAGCTGATAACCTTAGAAAAGGAGCAGCGACCAATGCTGTTCAAATCGTTGAATATTTGCAGAAGCAAATGCAATCCGTTTGATTAATCAGCTCATCAAATCGGAAATTCAAGAATTCATAGAGGATCATCTTTATGATGATCCCTCATCGCTTATGCTAAAAGCCAATCATTACCCCGATTGGCCAATGAAGCTCATTGTGGAGCAAATTCAAGCAAAGCGAAAGGCCAAGAGTAAGCTCCCTTCCTGGTTTAAAACACGTGGTCTTATTTACCCTCCAGTACTATCAATGGAGCAATGCTCTTCAGAAAATACCGCTCGGTATAAAATGAGTTTGATCCATACAGGACTACAAATGATCGACTTGACAGGAGGCTTTGGAGTTGATTTTGCATTTCTGTCGAAGAAGTTTTCAAAGGCTCATTACGTAGAAAGACAAGCCGAATTGGTAGCGCATGCTAAATATAATTTCAACCTATTAGGTCTTACGGGTTTTGAAGCACACCATGGGCTATCGGAAGAATTCTTAATTAGCCAAGACAATTTTGATCTGATCTATTTAGATCCAGCAAGGAGAGACGACCATAATGAAAAGGTAGTTAGGCTCGAAGACTGCGAGCCAAATGTAATTTCTTTACTTCCTAAACTATTGTCAAAAGCAAAGCAAGTCATGCTTAAGACATCGCCTTTGCTTGATATTAAAGGAGCTATTCAGCAATTGGGTTCAGTTGCTCAGGTTCACGTGATCGCAGTTGCAAACGAAGTTAAAGAACTGGTTTTCTTACTAGATAAAAATGCTGATCGTACCCCGCAGATTCATTGTGTTAACCTGAAGGGCGATAATAAAGAGGTATTTGAATTCACTTTTGACACTGAAGAAAGGGCTACTTCAAGCTTTGATCAAGTAGAAACCTACTTGTACGAACCGAACGCTTCGATTCTGAAGGCAGGGGCATTTAAGGCCATAGGTAATGCGTTTGGAATACAGAAGCTAGCTGCTAATACCCACCTATACACTTCCTCTGAATTGGTCGAAGGCTTCCCAGGACGAACCTTCCGTGTACTCGACAAGATTTCCTTAAACAAGAAGGTTTTGAAACATCATTTTCCGGAAATGAAGGCGAATATCACCGTGCGAAACTTCCCTATGACGGTGGCACAAATTAGAAAGAAGAGTGGCCTAAAAGAGGGAGGTGATCAATATCTTTTTGGAGCTACCGATCAATCAGGAAAGCAACTCGTCTTATGTGAGAAAATGGATACTTGACAGTATCAATAACGAACTGCCATAATACTTCAGCACCAAGAGTCTGTTCTGTTTGCTCATCCACCAGAGTGCCCGCCATGGGCTAATGAATCCCAGAACAAGTATGGCTATGTTCCCCCAAATGATAAAGAGTAATATGTTTTCCATAAAAAAACCCTGACTGTTAAAGTCAGGGTTCAATATATCGATTTAGAACTTTTATAAAGTTCTCTTCACTTCTTGAATTTCGAATCCTTCGATGATATCACCTTCGACAATATCGTTAAAGCTCTTAATGCTCAAACCACATTCGTAACCTGATTTCACTTCAGCTACATCGTCTTTGAAACGTTTCAATTGACCGATGTTACCCGTGTAGGCTACTATACCATCTCTGATTAGTCGAATCTGATTGTTTCGTTTCACGAATCCATCAGTTACATAACAACCTGCAACGGTACCCACTTTCGAAATCTTGAAGACTTCACGTACTTCGATGTTACCCGTGATAACTTCTTTCTCAGTCGGCTCAAGTAAACCTTCCATTGCATCTTTGAGCTCGTTAATAGCATCGTAGATGATAGAGTATAGTCTGATCTCGATTTCCTCGGCTTCTGCAATTTTTCTTGCGCCACCAGAAGGTCTCACTTGGAAACCAATGATGATTGCGTCAGAAGCACTTGCGAGTAATACATCCGACTCAGAAATCTGACCTACCGCTTTATGAATTATGTTGACTTGAACTTCTTCTGTGGAAAGTTTTAGTAATGAATCACCCAATGCTTCAATAGAACCATCTACGTCACCTTTTACGATTACGTTAAGCTCCTTAAAGTTTCCAACGGCAAGACGTCTACCAATCTCGTCCAGCGTAATGTGTTTCTTAGTACGAACACTTTGTTCACGCATGATTTGCTCACGTTTATTAGCAATTTCCCTGGCCTCTCGGTCAGTATCCATTACATTAAAACGATCACCAGCTTGAGGTGCGCCATCCAATCCCAGCATTTGAACTGGTGTTGCAGGACCGACTATTTCGAGTCTGTTTCCTCTGTGGTCATACATGGCTTTTACTTTTCCGAAATGAGACCCTGCTAATACAACATCTCCAATCTTCATAGTACCACCCTGAACCATTACCGTAGATAGGTAACCTCTTCCCTTATCAAGAGAAGCTTCAATTACAGTTCCGACAGCATTTTTATTAGGATTTGCCTTGAGCTCAAGTAATTCAGCTTCAAGCAATACTTTTTCCAATAATTCGTCAATGCCTGCACCGGTTTTTGCTGATACTTCTTGGCATTGATATTTACCGCCCCAATCCTCAACAAGGATATTCATTTGAGAAAGCTCCTCTTTTATTTTGTCAGAGTTGGCGTTTGGCTTATCAATTTTGTTAATCGCAATTACAATAGGCACTTCAGCTACTTGGGCGTGATTGATTGCCTCTTTTGTTTGAGGCATCACGTTGTCGTCAGCTGCTACTACGATAATTACTACATCTGTGATTTTAGCACCACGCGCACGCATCGCTGTAAAAGCTTCGTGACCCGGTGTATCAAGGAATGCTATTTTTTTGCCTGCTTTGGTCATTACATCGTATGCACCTATGTGTTGAGTGATACCACCGGCTTCACCTGCAGTCACATTTGCGTCACGGATATAATCAAGCAAAGATGTCTTACCATGGTCAACGTGACCCATAATGGTAACGATAGGAGCTCTATCCAATAAATCCTCGGATTCATCTACTGCTTCTAAAACATCAACATCTTCATCTGCAGAAGTAAATTGAACATCATAACCGAACTCATCTGAAATAATGGTAATTGCCTCTGCATCTAGTCTTTGGTTGATCGAAACGAACATTCCTAGAGACATGCAAGTAGAGATAACCTCATTGACAGTCACATCCATTAAACTCGCAAGATCACTCGCTGAGATGAACTCAGTTAGTTTTAGGACTTTACTATCCTCTTGTTCTTGGAGCATTTTCTCCTCTGCTGCCTCGGCAACTGCAGAACGCTTTTCTTTACGATATTTGGATCGGCTTTTGTTTCCGCCTTTACCACCACCACTTAAGCGTGCAAGAGTTTCTTTAATCTGTTCTTGAATTTGCTTATCGGTAAGCTCTTCCTTTGGAACTCTACTTCTACTTGGTGGCCCACCTCTTTGTCCACCTCTTGCCGGTCCGGTTCCTGGCCCACTTGGAGTCCCTGGTCTATTAGGACGTTCAAATTTTGATGGAATACGTTTTCGAGGTCTTTTGGAGTCAGCCCCAGCACCTGTTTTTTTCTTGTCGTCAGGTTTGTTCTTTTTCGGAGGGTCAGGCAATTTAATTTTTCCAACCACCCTCAAGCCTCTTAAAGAATCTGCCCTTGCCTCAATCACCTTGTCAGGTGCGACTACTTCTTCTGCAGGTTTTTCTTGAGCTTTTGGTTCTTCCTTCACTGGTTTTTCGACAACAGTGGCTTTAGGAGCTTCTTTTTTCTTGCCCTTATCAAGGTCAATCTTTCCTAATATTTTTAAACCAGACTTTTCCTGAACAGGCGTTTCTTCCTTTTTAGCAGGTGTCTCATCCTTTTTAACGGGGACTGGTTTTTCTTCTATTACAGGAGGTTTAGGCGCTTCTGCCTTTTGTTCTTCTGGCACCTTTGGCTCTTCTAGTTTCGGAGCTTCTACTTTTGGTGCAGCAGGTTTAGGCTCTTCTTTTGGAGCTTCAGGTTTAGCAACAGGTACTTCTTTCTTAGGTTCCTCGGCCGGAGGAGCACTAGAAGCTATAGGCGCTAAATCTTCAACATGCTTGGTGCCAATAGTAAGATGAGACGCTTCCTCTTTTTCAGAGGCAGACGCAGCAAACTCCTTAGCAAGCAAACCATATTGCTCACCATCGATTTTGGCATTGGGGCTGCTGTCGACTGAGTAGCCTTTGTCTTCTAGAAATTCAACGATGGTATTTCTACCTACGTTTAGCTTTCTAGCAATCTGGCTCAGCCTCATCATTTTTTCTTCTGACATACTCAAATATCCCTATTTTTCAGGTTTTTATAAAATCTATTGCTTCTCGAATTCCTTTTTCAGGATTTCAAACAAGAACTTTACTGTTTCTTCTTCCAGTTCAGTTCTTCTAACTATATCTTCAGAGGCTAGCATTAACACACTTCTAGCGGTATCAAGACCGATTCGCTTAAGCTCGTCAATAATCCAGCTATCTATTTCATCTGAAAATTCATCCAAATCGACATCTTCTTCTTCGTACTCAGAAAGTTCTCTGAACACATCGATTTCAAGACCGACTAGTTTAGACGCTAGCTTAATGTTTTGTCCACCTTTACCAATGGCCAAGGAAACTTGGTCAGGCTTTAAGTAAACAGATACTCGTCCGTCATCTTCCAAGATTTTCATACTTGAAATTTTGGCCGGGCTAAGTGCTCTGGAAATATATAATTCCATGTTATCGGTAAAGTTGATAACATCGATATTCTCATTCTGCAATTCACGGACAATGCTATGAATTCTGGAACCCTTCATACCAACACAAGCGCCTACAGGATCAATTCTGTCGTCATAAGACTCCACAGCAACTTTTGCCCTTTCTCCTGGCTCGCGAACTACTTTTTTAATGGTAATTAGGCCATCAAATACTTCTGGTACTTCGCTTTCAAATAGTCTCTCAAGGAATTGACCAGAGGTTCTGGAAAGAATGATTTTCGGGCTTCCGTTAACCATATCTACACGGTCAACAATTGCCCTAACAGATTCACCTTTTCTAAATCTATCTTTCGAGATTTGCTCGTTTCTAGGAATAGAAAGTTCATTGTCTTCGTTATCTATTAATAGCACTTCACGGCTAAGAATCTGATATACGTCTGCAGAGATAATCTCTCCAACAAGGTCTTTATATTTTTGATAAAGGATGTCTTTTTCAAGATCCTTAATGCGTTGAATTAAGGTTTGACGAGCCGTCATTACTGCTCTTCTACCGAAATCAATAAGTTTGATTTCTTCAGCTACCTCTTCACCTATTTCAAAATCTTGCTCAATTTTACGTGCGTCTGTCAGACAAATTTTGTCATGATCCCAAATGTCTTCAGAGTTGTCGTCAACGATTTCACGGAAACGCCATATCTCTAAATCACCCTTGTCGGCATTGATTACGATGTCGAAGTTATCGTCTACTTCGTATTTCTTTCTGATCATTGTTCTGAAAACATCTTCCAGAATCCTAATCATAGTAGGTCGGTCTACGTTTTTGCTTTTTGCAAACTCTGCAAATGACTCGATTAATACTACACTGTCCATTTTCTCTAGTTAAATGACACGATCACGTTTGCTTTTCCTATTATCTTGAAAGGAATAGATGCTTTTTCAAGTTTCACCTTCTTCTTTTCAGTTATCTCTTTTTCTATATCCAATGCGTCCTTAGAAAGACCTTCTAGTTTTCCTTGGATCATCGTTCCGTCAACTAATGTGATCTTAAGCTTTCTTCCTACATTTTTAGCAAATTGCCTTTCGGATGCCAAAGGATGCTCAAGACCTGGAGATGATACTTCAAGAATGAAAGCATCTTCAATCAATTCTCTTTCCTCAATTTGGTAAGAAACTTGTCTGCTAATTGAGGCACAGTCGTCTATTGAAACGCCATTATCTCCGTCTAGCAGTATTAAATGCTTTATTTTCCCACCAACTCCTTTAGATATCACATCGACAATGAAATAACTCTCATCCTTCAAGAAGGATTCGGCAAGAGCTCTTATTTCTGATGTTATATCCATAGTTGTACAAAGAAAGAGGGGACTTAAAGGTCCCCTCTGGTTATTTTCCAAATAAGTACTGCAAAAATAGTGGTTTTTTATTTCTTATCAAATACGAATGCTAATCCTATTTTAATGGAAAAAGGCTAGTATTTTTAGGATACAAACGTACGCTATGCGATTAACGAAATTATTACTCTCATTTATATGTGTCATACTTCTTGTATCCTGCGGAGGAAATGATGGGGCAAAGGGAAAAATAGAAACCTCAATTGAATTAAAATCCGCTCCGGTGGTCAACGCAGATTCAGCATACGCCTTTGTTCAGGCGCAAGTAGATTTCGGGCCTCGGGTACCGAACACACAAGCGCATCGAGATGCCTCTAAATGGTTTAAGAAAAAATTTGAGGCTTATGGTGCATCTGTGACCATGCAAAGCTTCACAGATTATGTATATGACGGGAAGAAGGTAGAGCTTACAAATGTGATTGCCTCCTTTTATCCGGAAAAGAAGAAAAGAATATTGCTTGCAGCACACTGGGATACACGTCCATTTGGAGATCGTGATGTTGAAAATACTTATGCTCCAATTGATGGTGCCAATGACGGAGGTAGTGGGGTAGGTGTATTACTTGAAGTGGCTAGGCTTTTGAGTGAAAACCAAGCACCTGATGTAGGTGTCGACATCATCTTATTTGATGGTGAAGATTGGGGTGAGCATAATGAGGAAGCAGGCAAACAATTGCCGGCTGATAAGGACACTTGGTGGTGCTTAGGATCACAGCACTGGAGTAGGAACAAGCACAAAGCGGGCTATACAGCTTATTATGGAATATTATTAGATATGGTAGGTGCGCCTGATGCTACTTTCTTTTACGATTCTGTCTCAAGAGAGAACGCAGGAAGAACCTTGGAAAAGGTTTGGGGTATAGCTGGACAGTTAGGCTATGGCGCCATGTTCAAAAAGCAAAACGGTTTTCAAGGCATTATTGACGATCATGTTTATGTCAATAATATTGCACGGATTCCAATGATTGATATAATTGACTACAGAGAAACGACCGGGTCGTTTACACCTGCTTGGCATACAACCGATGATACTATGGAGAACATTAGTAAAGAGACCCTCGGAAATGTAGCCTCTGTACTAATGAGTGTTTTGTACAACGAATAGTTCTTAGGAAACTAGATTTTTCAAGTATTTCCCATAGCCAGACTTCTCAAGGGGCTTTGCTATTTCTAGCAGCTGTTCTTTCGAAATGAATTTCATGCTATAGGCTATCTCTTCAATACAAGAGATTTTAATTCCCTGTCGCTCTTCAAGGATCTGAACGAACTGTGCAGCCTGAATTAGTGAATCGATTGTGCCAGTGTCCAACCAAGCGGTACCCCTATCCATAGTACTCACTTTGAGTTGTCCCATTTCTAAGTAGGCTTTGTTAATATCTGTAATCTCCAATTCCCCTCTTGGACTTGGTTTTAAGTTCTTTGCAATTTCCACCACTTGATTGTCATAGAAATAAAGACCAGGTACAGCCCAATGAGATTTGGGTTGTTCAGGCTTTTCCTCAATAGAAAGGGCATTCATGTCGGCATCAAAATCAACAACTCCGTATCGTTCTGGGTCATTAACGCGATAGGCATAAATCACTCCACCCTCAGGATCGGTATTACTTTGCAAAAGTTTTGGAAGGCCTGATCCATAGAAGATATTATCACCCAGTACTAATGCTACTTTATCATTGCCGATAAACTCTTCACCAATAATAAAGGCTTGAGCAAGCCCTTCGGGATGAGGTTGTTCTGCGTAACTAAACTTACAACCTACTCGACTACCGTCTCCTAAAAGTTGCTCAAAAAGAGGCAAGTCATGTGGTGTGGAAATGATAAGTATGTCCTTTATCCCCGCCAACATCAGAATTGACAATGGATAGTAAATCATAGGCTTATCGTAAACGGGCATTAGTTGCTTACTAATAGCAATTGTTAATGGGTGAAGTCTTGTTCCCGATCCTCCAGCTAAGATAATTCCCTTCATGCTTGATATTGGTTTGTATAATATTTTTGATAGTCACCAGAGGTAACATTTTCCAGCCATTCTGTGTTGGAGAGATACCAATCTACGGTTTTTTCAAGCCCCTCTTCGAATTGGAGAGACGGTTCCCAACCTAATTCATTTTTAATCTTATTGGCATCTATGGCATATCGCATGTCATGCCCCGCTCTATCCTTAACATAGGTGATTAGCTTTTGAGAGGTACCCGTTGGGCGATCAAGCTTACGGTCCATTATATCACATAGCAATTTAACGATGTCAATATTTTTCCATTCATTAAAACCACCAATGTTATAAGTTTCTCCTTTTTGACCCTTGTGGAAGATCTCGTCAATGGCTCTAGCATGATCAACTACATAAAGCCAATCCCTAATGTTCTCGCCTTTACCATAAATAGGTAGCGGCTTATTGTACTTAATATTATTGATGCACAAAGGGAGAAGTTTCTCTGGGAACTGGTTAGGTCCGTAATTATTAGAGCAATTTGAAACTACTATAGGAAGTTTGTATGTATTGGCGTATGCTCTAACAAAGTGATCTGAACTCGCTTTTGAAGCAGAGTATGGCGATTGAGGGTCATAAGAAGTGTCCTCTAAAAAGAAGCCTTCGTCTCCTAGAGAGCCATAGACTTCGTCAGTGGAGATATGATAGAATAGCTTTCCTTCCATATTGTCAGCCCACAAGCGCTTAGCGGAGTTCAACAAATTAACCGTTCCAATTACGTTGGTAGTAACAAATGCCAATGGGTCAGAAATTGATCTATCAACATGAGATTCCGCAGCTAAATGAATCACGCCATCGAACTGGTGTTTGTCAAACAATTCATCGATAGAATTGGCATCACAGATATCTCCTTTGATAAAGGTGTAGTTTTCTTTCTTCTCAATGTCTTCTAGGTTCTCGAGGTTTCCCGCGTAGGTAAGGTTATCAAGATTGAAGATGTGATAGTCAGGATATTTGTTGACAAACAACCTCGCTACATGATTTCCAATGAATCCGGCTCCTCCGGTAATCAAAATGCTTTTCATACTTAGATTTTGTTCAAAGCTAAAATTAACTTTTCAAATGGAAACAGCGCTTCGATCAGTAGTTATTTTGAGGTGGCGACCGTATAGATTCCATCGCTAACCATTCTGCCTAACAAACGTTTGTTTGGATAAGTAAATTGACTAATTTTCGAAAAACTATAATAGAAATGGATTTTGAAATGAACGAGAACCAAACGCTGATCGCTGAAATGATTAGAGACTTTGGTGCCAAGGAGATTACGCCATTTAGAAATCAGTGGGATGACGATCAGGAATTCCCAGTCCAGATCTTTAAAAAATTCGGTGAACTAGGCTTAATGGGTGTATTGGTGCCACAAGAGTATGGAGGCTCTGGCTTCGGTTACCACGAATACATCACTGTCGTATCCGAAGTAGCTAAGATTGATCCAGGAATTGGATTATCTGTTGCAGCACATAATTCACTCTGCACAGGTCATATTTTGCAGTTTGGTACAGAGAGCCAAAAACAAAAGTGGTTGCCAAAGTTGGCCACAGCTGAATGGATTGGTGCTTGGGGTTTGACTGAACCAAATACTGGTTCGGACGCTGGTAACATGAGAACTACTGCAAAAAAAGATGGAGACCATTGGGTGATAAACGGTACAAAAAACTGGATTACTCATGGTAAATCAGGAGATGTCGCTGTAGTAATAGTCAGAACAGGTGAGACAGGTGACTCTCATGGCATGACTGCTTTCGTAGTAGAGCGTGGAACTCCAGGTTTTAAAGCTGGGAAAAAGGAAGATAAACTAGGCATGCGCTCTTCAGAGACTGCTGAAATGATATTTGAAGACTGCAGGATACCAGAAGAAAATATGTTGGGCCAAGTAGGCGAAGGCTTTATTCAGTCCATGAAGGTCTTAGATGGAGGTAGAATATCTATTGCCGCCTTAAGTCTTGGTATTGCTGAAGGTGCATTCGATGAGTCACTAAAGTATGCACAAGAGAGAGAGCAGTTCAATCAGCCTATCTTCAATTTTCAAGCTATTTCTTTCAAATTGGCTGATATGGCTACTAAAATTGAAGCAGCTAAATTATTGACGCATCAAGCAGCTCAGATGAAGAATGAAGGAAAGCCAATGACTAAGGAATCTGCAATGGCTAAGTATCATGCATCAGAATGTGCTGTGGAATGTGCAACTGAAGCAGTACAGATTTTCGGTGGCTATGGCTATACAAAGGATTACCCAGTAGAAAAATACTATCGCGATGCCAAGTTATGTACGATCGGAGAGGGTACTTCTGAGATTCAAAAGCTGGTAATTGCTCGTCAAATTTTAAAATAACCTAAAGTCGCTTATTCTTTCTTTTTCAGATGGTTATTGTATTTCCGAAAAGGTTGTACATTTGCCCTCCGAATTGAGAGGAGGTGTATAATATATTATGATAATCATTAATGTAAAAGAAAACGAGTCAATTGATAAAGCCCTAAAGCGTTTCAAGAAGAAATTCGAGAAAACTGGAGTACTAAAAGAGCTTAGGTCAAGAACTGCGTACGAGAAGCCTTCTATTAGTAATAGAGCTATGAAAATTAAGGCGGCCTACAAGCAAAAGATGTTCGCCAAAGATAACTACTAAGGCATTCTTATTTTGCCTTAAAATTACTATGTTAGTACTGTGCGAAATGCGCAGTGCTAACATGGTTAATTCCTTTATAAAATACATATCATTCGAGAAACGTTACAGTAAGCACACTGTAATCTCATATCAAAACGATCTCGGACAATTTCAATCCTTTATTGACCACAAGTTTCAAGCTGATCAATTGGCACAAGCCACTCAGTTAATGATTCGTTCATGGGTGTTATCCCTTATGGATGATTCCATTTCAGCCAGGACTGTAAACCGTAAGATTGCAAGCTTAAGATCTTTCTATAAGTTTTTGCTCAAGCGGGAAGTCATTACAATAGACCCTACGTCAAAAATTCGATCACTTAAGACAAGCAAGGAGCTACCTAGTTTTGCTGATGAGACAGAATTCTCTGTTTTTTTAGATCATGTGAGTTTCCCTGATTCCTTCGAAGGAAGAAGAGATCAACTAATCTTAGAAATGCTTTATGGAACCGGTATTCGATTGGCCGAACTTCTAGGGCTTAAAGTTTCGGATATCAATGAGAGTCAGTCGACCATCAAAGTTTTAGGCAAGCGAAACAAAGAAAGAATTATTCCAATTTCTACATCGTTGTATAATCTGACGAAAAGTTATGTGCAAGAAAAAAATCATGTCTATTCTCATGACCATAACTCATATTTAATCGTTAGTAAGGACGGAGGACAGGCATATCCTATGTTAATTTATAGAACAGTTAAGAAATATTTAAACAACGTTTCGTCATTAGACAAAAAGAGCCCCCATGCCCTGCGTCATACATTTGCGACACACCTTTTGAATAAAGGTGCTGACTTAAATGCAGTGAAGGATTTGCTAGGGCACAGTAGTTTAGCAGCTACGCAAGTATACACGCACAATTCATTAGAAAAATTGAAGTCTATTTTTGATCAGGCACACCCTAAAGCATAAGTTTAACCCTTTAAATTTTAGAATTATGAAAGTACAAATTCAGTCAATCCATTTTGATGCAGACGAAAAGCTCATCGACTTTATTCAAAAAAAGTTAGACAAGTTGGATACCTATTATGATAGGACTATTGATGCTGAAGTAATCCTTAAACTCAATAACGAGGGTATTGAGAATAAGACGGTAGAAATCAAGCTCAATGTACCAGGAGGGCAGCTATTTGCTAATAAAACTAATGGTTCTTTTGAGGCAGCAAGTGATCATTGTGTTGAGGCACTAAGGAGGCAGATTAAAAAGCACAAAGAGAAAGTAGTATCACACTAAATAAAAAAGGCCTCGCAAGAGGCCTTTTTTATTTACAGGTTAAATGCCTGTTTTACTTTATCTACGTAGTCAAGTTTTTCCCAAGTAAACAGTTCAACTTGGAACGCCTGTGGTTGACCGCTAGAGTTTATAAATGTCTTACTTACAGTCTCATTTTTCCTACCCATATGTCCATATGCAGCAGTTTCCGTATACATAGGGTTTCTAAGTTTTAGGCGGCTTTCGATTGCAAATGGTCTCATGTCAAAAACTTCAGACACCTTTTTAGCAATCTCTCCGTCACTCATATCAACCTTGGCAGTACCATAAGTATCAATAAAAATACCCATCGGCTCTACTACACCAATGGCATATGATACTTGTACTAACACTTCGTCAGCAACGCCAGCTGCTACTAGATTCTTAGCGATATGGCGTGTAGCATAAGCCGCAGAACGGTCAACTTTAGAAGGGTCTTTGCCAGAGAAAGCACCACCACCATGTGCACCTTTACCACCGTATGTATCTACGATAATCTTACGGCCGGTCAAACCAGTATCTCCATGAGGACCGCCAATTACGAACTTTCCAGTTGGGTTGATATGGTACTTGATTTGGTCATTGAACAACGCTTGAATATTTGCAGGGAGTTGCGCCTTTACTCTTGGAATAAGAATTTTCACAATATCCTCTCTGATTTTCGCAAGCATTGCATCATCAGCGTCAAAATCATCATGTTGAGTTGACACTACAATAGCCTCAATTCTTTGAGGAGTGTTGTCATCAGAGTATTCAATGGTTACTTGAGACTTTGCGTCAGGTCTCAAATACGATATGTCAGTATTCTCTCTTCTGAGTTCAGCCAGTACCTGAAGAATTTTGTGAGAAAGGTCTAATGCCAAAGGCATATAGTTCTCCGTTTCTTTTGAAGCATAACCAAACATCATTCCTTGATCTCCAGCGCCTTGCTCTTCTTTTGAGGCTCTATCTACACCTCTATTAATATCATCAGATTGTTCGTGGATTGCAGAAAGCACACCACAAGATTTGCTATCGAATTGATATTCTGCTTTTGTGTAACCTATACGATGAATTGTTTCTCTTGCAATTCTTTGTACATCTAGGTACGTATTTGATTTAACCTCTCCAGCCAAAATCACTTGTCCCGTAGTGACTAGCGTTTCACAAGCAACCTTAGATTCAGGATCAAAAGCTAAAAAGTTATCAATAAGAGCATCTGATATTTGGTCAGCGACCTTGTCTGGGTGACCTTCTGAAACAGATTCTGATGTAAATAAGTAAGCCATATGTCTAATATTATGAGGGTGCAAAAATAGAGTTCTGAAGCGAATAAAGAAAACTTATTTTCTAGGAGTCTAATTTCCGTAGAGCAGGAAAATTGTTGGGACCTTATTCAATGACATGTCACCTGCTTTCCATTTTCCAATGGACTTGGTAATAACCAGTTCTTTTTCTCCCGTTATATCACGAGCAATGCATAAGAAAGTATCTTTTCGGGCTACTTTGAGGATATCTACAAGAAGTTGTTCATTGCGATATGGTGTGTCCATGAAGATCTGTGTTTGATCTTTTTCTTTGGACTCTTTTTCGAGTACCTTAATCCTTTGCTGACGGTCTTTTTTATCAATGGGTAAGTAACCGTGGAAAGCAAATGACTGACCATTGAAACCACTAGCCATTAAGGCCATGAGTATAGAGGAGGGGCCGACAATTGGAATGCACTTAATATTGAATTGATGTGCCATGTGAACCAGTCTAGCCCCAGGATCAGCAATTCCAGGGCAACCAGATTCGGAGATAATTCCACCATTTTCACCTTCAAGAATAGGCTGGATTAAATCTATGCAGTCTTCAAAGGAGGTGTTTTTATCCAACGTTTCGAAACGTAAATCGTCAATGACTAAGCCAAGCTGCAAAGAGCTGATGTACCTTCTAGCGGTCCTGATACTTTCCACTAAGAAGAAATCGCAAGCCAGAATAGCATTCTTTACTTGTGCAGGAATCACTTCTACTTGTGTATTCTCCGAGATGACGTTTGGAATGATATATACTTTACCTGCTCTCATTTAGGATAGAAATTCACTTGCTTTTTCGTAAAACTCACTTGGTTTTTCTGCGTGTAGCCAATGACCAGCTCCTTCCACAGTATCTACCCTGCTATTTGAGAAAACAGAATGGATGAGGTTAAAGTCATCATTAAGAATGTAATCGGAATTACCTCCTCTTAAGAAAAGAGTATCATTCATGATAATAGTATTTTGATTTAAACCCTTTCCTACTTCTTCTATACTGGAAGAGATAGCATCTAAGTTCATTTTCCATTTGAAGCCATCAGCTTCTCGACTTAGGTTTTTAAGAAGAAACTGCCTTGTACCAAAGTCTGGAACCAATCCACTTAGAATATCATCGGCTTCTTTTCTTGAGGAGATTTTATCAATAGGTACCGAATAAAATGCCTTGATAATTTGTGTATGGTGTACTGGATAAAACTTTGGACCAATATCGGCAATAAGCAGTTTTTCAACTTTTTCAGAATACTTTCTGGCGAACTCCATGGCAGTTTTTCCACCCATAGAATGCCCAATAATATGCGCTTTCTCTAGTTTCATTTCCCCCATAAATAGGCTGAGGTCTTCTGACATTGCACCATAGGAAAATTCATCACTATGAAATGATTGGCCGTGATTTCTTTGATCGACCAGATATACTTTGAAAGTTTTGCCAAATTTTTTGCCTAGTGTTACCCAATTGTCTAGGGATCCAAAGAGGCCGTGAAGTATGATGAGCGGTTGACCTTCACCGAAGGTTTTATAGTTTAATAGCATCTATTTTAATTCGCGTAAATATAGTTGAATGGTATTTTCCAAGCCAAGATAAAGCGCATCGCAGAACAATGCGTGACCAATGCTTACTTCATCTAAATTGGGTAATTCTTGTTTTAGGAATTTCAGGTTTGTCAAATCTAGGTCATGACCAGCATTTATGCCCAAGCCTAGAGAATACGCTCGTTCAGCAGCCTTCTGATAAGATATAACTGCTCTTGATGGGTTTTCCCTATATCTAGTGGCGTACATTTCTGTGTAGAGCTCTATTCTATCTGCACCTACTTTCGAAGCGCCCTCAATAATATCCATATTGGGTTCGACAAAAATTGATGTACGAATGCCCATTGATTTAATTTGGGTAATAATTTCTGACAGGTTCTTTTCGTGCTTGATAGTATCCCAGCCAGCGTTTGACGTCAGTACATGAGGAGGATCTGGTACAAGCGTGGCTTGTTCAGGCCTGACTTCCTCTAAGATTCTTAAGAACCTATCATCAGGATAACCTTCAATGTTAAATTCAGTCGTCACAACTTCCTTTAGGTCATATACATCTTTGGTAGTAATGTGTCTTTCATCAGGTCTAGGGTGAATTGTAATTCCTTCGGCACCAAAACGCTCCGCATCTTTCGCTACTTGAACTACATTTGGATTGTCTCCTCCTCTGGCATTTCGTAGCGTGGCTACTTTGTTAATGTTAACACTCAGTCTAGTCATTCAAATTTCCTTTATTGCATAACTTTGTGTGCAAGTTAATGATTAAAAAAATCGAAATTATTTGAGATGAGCTTAAAACAACAAATCGAAACAGATATTAAAACTGCCATGTTGGCCAGGCAAAAAGCAGAACTGCAAGCACTGAGAGCTATCAAGTCTATGATTTTATTGGCAGAAACAGAGAAGGGTAATGATGGTTCTGTTTCTGCGGACGTAGAGCTTAAGTTGTTGATGAAAGCCGTTAAGCAAAGGAAAGACTCTGCTCAGATATACAAAGACCAGGGACGAGAAGATTTGCTAGCGGTAGAGTTAGCTGAAATCGCTGTGATTGAGAAATACCTTCCAAAGCAGATGTCAGAAGAAGAAATTAGAATTGAATTAGAAAAGATAGTGGTTCAAGTAGGGGCAGCAGGCCCCCAAGACATGGGTAAGGTAATGGGTCTGGCTTCAAAGGCGCTGGCTGGCAAAGCTGATGGAAAAACTATTTCTGGTATCGTTAAATCCATTTTGGTCGGATAGTTGAAAACGCTGGATATCATATTGATCATTCCTTTGGTTTTTGGCGCTGTCATGGGATACAAGAAGGGCTTGTTGTTAGAGATTTTCGGCATACTAGCTTTTGTGCTTGCCATTATAGGAGGCTTTAAATTAATGGAGCTAGGGATGACCTATTTGTCTGCATACTTCGATGGAATTGATCATCTGCTTCCTTTCATATCGTTTTTGGTCATTTTTATAGCCATCATTCTCTTAGTTAATCTTTTTGGGAAGCTTGTAAAGAAAATGGTGGACATGACTTTGCTCGGTGGCGTAGATAAATTTGCTGGAGCAATCGTGGGGATCGTCAAATGGGCCATTGGCTTGAGCATCATCCTCTGGTTAACCAATAACTTTGGAATAGAATTACCCGGTCAGGACGAAGAATTGGTCCTTTATCCTTTTCTAGCCGAATTAGGGCCTAGCCTTATAACTGCGCTCGATGTCGTACTTCCTTTTGCTGAAGAAATGCTTGAATCCATCAAAGAGTTAATATCCCCAGTTTGATTTTACTTCTCGATAACTACGATTCCTTTACTTATAACCTAGTGGATTATTTTGGTCAACTAGGTATTGATTGCAAGGTTTTTAGGAATGACAGCTCAATCGAGGATATTCAATCTTTTGACTATCGGGGCGTTGTGTTATCTCCGGGCCCTGAAAACCCGAAACGTGCTGGTAACTTATTACAAGTCGTAGAGACTTATTTAGGGAAGTGGCCAATGCTAGGGATTTGTCTTGGTCATCAAGCAATTGCCGAATTCTTAGGTGGGGAATTGGTTAAAGCTAATTACCCAATGCATGGAAAAGTATCAAAAATTATAACAAGTGGGGGGCACGCTTTTAATGAGTTACCTGCCCAATTTGACGTGGTGCGTTACCATTCGTTGATCGTACAAAACCTTCCCAAGAACCTTAAGGCAACTGCATTTACAGAATTAGAAGAGTTAATGGCCTTCGAAAGTGAGCCAACACTGATGGCTTGGGGCCTTCAGTTTCACCCAGAGGCAGTATTAACACAATATGGCTTAGATATGCTTAGAAATTGGGTGACATTTTATAATATTGTTTAACTCAGTATAGTAGACGTTAAGAACTAAAAGGCTTCGGGCATCGTTTTACGTTTAAGCTTGATGAAAATGGTAGCAGCAGAATTAATAAATCATATGATTCCTCCTTTGAAACCGTCAGATGATGGTAACAAAGCTATTGTATGGATGGAAGAACTGCGGACAAACCAGTTGCCAGTTATAGAAAAGGGTAAGTTTCTTGGTTTCATTACCGAAGAAATTATTCTTGAAGAGAATGATCCCAAAAGGCTGATTCGTGATTTCGAACTCGAAGGTGAAGAGTGCTTTGTGATGGAACACCAGCATTTTTACGATGTTATAAAGGCAGCTACGGAATATGAATACCAGATGGTAGCGGTTTTATCTGAGTCTGGAGTTTTTGAAGGAGTCATTGCTGTTGAAGATACAATCAATGCTTTCGCAGAATCTACAGCCGTTCAAGAACCAGGTGCTATTTTGGTGCTTTTGATGAACCAAAGGGATTACTCATTAGCTGAAATTAGCAGATTGATTGAAGCTGAAAATGCACGTGTCCTTAGCAGCACAATTAATTCGGACCCTAAGGACTTGTCTTTGCTTAGGGTGACCCTAAAGTTGAATATGACTGAGATTTCACATATCACAGCTTCTTTGGAAAGATTCGGATATAGAATAATTGGACGCTTTCAGGAAGAAGAAATTAAATCAAATGATCAAGAAAGATTTGATCTTTTGATGCGTTACCTCAACATTTAGCTCTTTTATGAGAATCGCATTACACGGTAAAAGTACAGGCCCAGAGGCCCAAAGCTGTATTAGTGATGTCTTCGAACTTCTGAAGAAGCATAATATAGAAGCTGCTATCTCAAGCAGTTATCAGACGGATTTAAAGATCAAGGGCTTCGATTCAGGCCACTTGGGTACTTTCCAACTCGGTGATGACCTTTCTTCTTTCGACTTTATTTTTAGCCTCGGTGGTGATGGAACCATACTTGATACTATTACATATGCGAGTAAAGCAGAAGTTCCTATAATCGGGATAAACCTAGGTCGATTAGGTTTTTTGGCTACAACACCGAGAAATGAGATTGAGGACATATTTGATAAGCTATTGGCCGATGAACTAAGTATTGAATCAAGGTCGCTAATCCATGTAGATTCAAACCAGGGGTTATTTGATCCATATAACTTTGGTCTTAATGAATTGACAATCGTCAAAAAGGAAACATCTTCGATGATCGTAGTGCATACGTATGTCGATGGAGATTATCTGAATTCTTATTGGGCAGATGGGCTTATTGTAGCGACACCTACGGGCTCTACTGGTTATTCATTAAGCTGTGGAGGTCCGCTAGTTCATCCGAGTATGAAGAACTTTATCATAACCCCAGTAAGCCCACATAACCTTAACGTTCGTCCAATTATCGTTTCAGATAAGAGCGTTATTACTTTTGAAATAGAAGGTAGATCAAGACAATTTATGGTTTCTCTAGACTCCCGTTCCCAAAGTGTAGACGATAGTGTAAAAATTTCCGTTAGGAGAGAAGAATTTGAGGCCAAGCTCGTTCGTTTTAATGATCATAAGTATTTTGATACCTTGCGCAACAAACTGAACTGGGGCTTGGATGCCAGAAATTGAGTTAACAATATTTAACTGGCACCCTGAAAAACGTTATTACATTGTTATCTAGCTTGCACTCATATCATACGGATAAACTGATTCAACCAATGTTTTGGTTGCTCATGATATGCCTATCGCTGTCTCCTAAACCTGTCAATGCACAGAATACTGAAGTAGGAATAGAGATGGGTAGTTATAGTTACTTGGGAGATGTTACAAGAAGCTATCAGCTTCGTAGCAACTCGCTCGGAGGTCAGTTTTTTATCAGAAAGCACGTTGACGATGGTTTAAGTGTCCGATTTTCTATTGGAGCAGGACAGTTAGAAGGTGCAGATGATGAAGCATTTGACGTATTTTCAGCAAATAGAAGAGCCTCTTTTCAAGGAGACTTTTTCAATACCGACATGCTTTTTGAGTATCATTTTCTAGACTACAGGAACCCAAAATTAGATCAGTCTTGGACACCATATTTATTATTTGGCGTAGGTGTGTATCGGTTCGAAGGACAGGATCAATTATCTAATGTCTACAGTTCTGGATTACGGTTTAGAATGCCCGTAGGTGTGGGTATAAAACTCAAAATCGATAGGAGATGGACGCTTGGTGTTTCGGCTTCAGCGATAAAGACAAATTCTGATGTTTTAGACAACGTTTCTTTAACAACACCCAATATTAAGGACTATCGAGGAGGGAATCCTAACGATGACGATGTCATGTTTTTCACTGGATTCTCATTGAGCTATACATTCTTCAAAATCGTATGTCCAAAACCATTCTTTTAATCTCTGACAAAGAGTTCATTAGGACATTTAAAAACCAATTCCATTTTTGTACCTTCGCGGTTGATTTTTGAGAAGCCAGTACAATGAAGGAACAAATCAAGGCAGAATCTCTCCCAAAACATGTAGCTATCATAATGGATGGAAACGGGCGTTGGGCTAAGAATAAAGGTGCTGCACGTGTGTTTGGACATAAAAATGCAATAAAGGCTGTTCGCGATGTAACAGAAGGCTGTGCCGAACTGGGAGTCGAGTACCTTACCCTATATGCCTTTTCAACTGAGAACTGGTCACGCCCAAAATTTGAGGTCACTGCCCTAATGGAGCTTTTGGTGTCTACCTTAAGCTCAGAAATGAAGACATTAATGGATAATAGCGTTAGGCTTGAAACCATTGGCGATACCGAAAGTTTGCCTAAAAAGTGTCAAAGAGAATTGAAAGGGGCAATGGAAAAAACCTCAAAAAATACTGGGATGACCCTTGTTTTAGCTTTGAGCTATAGCGGGAGATGGGATTTGACACAAGCGACTAAAGCAATTGCTTTAGATGTGAGTAGGGGAAAGATTAATGCTGAAAATATTGATCAAGAGTTAATAGGTAAATATTTAAACACCTCAGGTATTCCTGATCCTGAGTTGTTAATAAGAACAAGTGGAGAACAACGGATAAGCAATTTTTTGCTATGGCAAATGGCTTACACGGAATTTTTCATTACAGATACGCTTTGGCCTGACTTTAGAAAAGAGCATTTGTATAAAGCACTAATAGCTTATCAGGAGAGAGAAAGAAGATTCGGAATGACAAGCGAACAAATAAAGAGTTGAAGAAGCGGATGAGAAAGTTATTGGTAGCTGTCATGGTCATGTTTGTTTGTGCAAGTGTATTTGCACAAGACAGGTATGGAGTGAATGCAGGTGAGGGTGTTCAGATTGATTATTCCAATCCCAAAGTCTTCGAGATAGCAGATATTAAATTTTCTGGACTTACCGGCCTTAGCGAAAAGACATTAATCTCATTTTCAGGAATCAAGGTTGGTGATAAAATCCCTATTCCAGGCCAACAAATATCGGATGCAATAAAGAAACTGTGGACAGAAGGCATTATTGCCGATGTTCAGTTTTGGCTTACCCGGACCGATGGAGATAGAGCCTTTATTGAAGTGAAGATTGTTGAGAGACCTAGAATTCGTCAATTCGATATTCAAGGAATCAATAAGACGCAAGAAACGGAGATCAAAGAACAAATTGGAATTATTGGCAAGGTCGCCAGCCCAGCTTTGATCAAAAACTCCGAGATCGTCATTCGTAAATACTTTATTGAAAAGGGTTTTTTAAATATTACCGTAAAGACTTTGCAGGAAAGAGATTCAATTCTAACTGACGGAGTCGCCTTAAGATTTGACGTGGATAAGCGTTCAAAAGTCAAGATTAACAAGATATACTTTGAAGGGAATGAATCTTTTGAAACTAAACGACTCAAAAGAACATTTAAAAAAACCAATGAGAAAGCTCGTTTTTGGTTGGTTTCAAAGCTATTCGATGAACTCTTTAAGACTAACTCAAATGCTGTTAGAAATTACGTTGATTCATCTTACACCGTTTCAAAGAAGGACTTCAAAGAGTTTTTGAACGATAACGTAAAACTCAACTTCCTCAATGGCTCAAAGCTAATTGATAATGAGTTTAAAAATGATAAGCAGTCACTGATCGACTTTTATAACTCTAAAGGTTACAGGGACGCTGAGATTATTGATGATGAGGTGATAAAGGTGAATGAAGATTATGTTGACCTGAAAGTTAAGTTGGATGAAGGAAACAGGTACTACGTTCGAAATATTGATTGGGTAGGAAACTTTAAATATACTGATGAATACTTAACAGAGATGTTAGACATCAGTAAAGGTGATGTTTACAATCGCCAGAAATTTGATGAGAGAACCCAATTTGATGGTAGAAGTGGTGATGATATTAGCTCGCTCTATACCGATGATGGATACCTTTTCTTTAGGCTCGATATCGTTGAAGTAAGAGCTGAGAATGATTCTGTTGATATTGAAATGAGGATGTATGAAGGTGATCAAGCGATTATCAAAAGAATCATACTAAAAGGGAATAACAGGACAAGTGATCACGTGGTGCTGAGAGAGATTAGAACCTTACCGGGTCAAAAATACAGCCGAAAAGAGCTGATCAGAACCATTCAAGAATTGGGACAATTAGGGTATTTCGATCCAGAGCAAATTAATCCCCAGCCAATACCAAACCTTGCAGACGGAACGGTTGACGTAGTATTTGACCTTGTCGAGAAGTCTTCAGATCAGATACAACTTTCTGGAGGTTTTGGTGGGCCATTTGGTTTTGTAGGAACTGTAGGACTTTCCTTAAACAACTTTTCAATTAGAAACATCAAGGATTGGGACAAATGGAGACCTTATCCTAGTGGCGATGGACAAAAACTATCTTTACAGCTTCAGTCGAACGGTCGAAGATTTAGAAGTTATAGCCTTGTTTTTTCTGAGCCATGGCTTGGAGGAAGGAAACCAAACAATTTCACTGTGAGTTTGAACAGAACTTCTAACCGGACCATCAACTTTACTAATAATGATCTCTTAGGATTCTTAAAAGCAACAGGAGTTACGGTAGGCTTAGGCCGCAGGTTGAGGTGGCCAGATGATTACTTCCAGATTCAGAATACTTTGTCATATCAACTATATGATGTCTTCAACTTTGGTAATACGCTTGGGTTCTCTACTGGTCAGTCGAATAGTTTAACGTTTAATACCACTATTTCTAGGAGTAACATAGATCAACCGACCTATCCTAGGTACGGTTCTCAGTTTACTTTGGCAATCAATGCTACACCTCCATGGTCATTATTGAATCCAGATAAATTTGACGGTGATTTAACTGAGCAAGAGCGGTACAAGTTTGTTGAGTACCACAAGTGGATGATGGACTTTTCATTATTCTTACCGTTGAATAAGAAGTTTGTCATTAACGCCAGAGCACACATGGGCTTCATTGGTAGTTATTCAAGCAAAACGGACTCAGGGCCATTCGAAAGATTCTTCTTGGGAGGAAATGGTCTAAATGGAGGTAACAATTTTATAATAGGGCAAGACATTATAGCGTTGAGAGGGTATGATGATAATATTATCGACCCTGTAGATCCAAATACTGGCTTTAGGGGAGGAGTAGTTTATAACAAATTTGTTGCTGAGTTGAGATACCCAGTTTCATTAAAACCTTCTTCTACGATTTACTTATTAGCCTTTGGAGAAGCAGGAAATGCATGGACAGACTTTGCCGAATACTCTCCAAGGAAGCTATTTAGATCAGCTGGTGTTGGGGCAAGAGTATTCTTGCCAGCCTTTGGATTGCTAGGAATTGATTGGGCATATGGATTTGACTCCGACCCATCTTTCTCTCCTGCAATTGTCTCAGGCTCACAGGTGCATTTTACAATTGGTCAACAAATAAGGTAGTATGTACAAAGTTTTTCGCACTCTAGTAATCTTAGCATTAATTTTTAACTTTGCGCCTGCTCAAAAGGCATTAGCGCAGAAATTCGGGCATTTCGACTCTGAATTTGTGCTAAATAAGATGCCAGAATATGCCGAGAAACAGAAGGAAATAGAAGCTTTGGCAGGTACTTATGATAAAGAGGTACGGAGTTTGTATGATGAGCTGGAAAAGATGCGTGCGGAGTTAAGGGCGACTGAAGTTTTACTAACTCCTGCAATGAAAAAGGACAGAGAGAAAGAGATCCAAGATAAGCAAGGAGAAGCCTTGAAAAAGTATACAGAGCTTTTTGGATATGACGGGCTCTACTACAAGAAAGTTGACGAGCTGGTACTACCGCTGAGAAATAAAGTAAATCAAGCAGTGGAGGTAATAGCTAGAAAATATGGATTAGATTATTTGTTCGATAAGGCTGCAGATGTTGGTCTTGTTTATACAAACCCAGTCCACGATTACACCGAGTTCGTATTAGAAGAATTAGGTTTGAAACAAGAAAAGGAAAACTGAAACATTAAAATAGAGAATGATGAATCGTAAATTATTGGTGATGGTAGTAGCACTTTTTGTGTATAGCGCTACTCAAGCTCAGGAGTTTAAAATCGGATATACTTATATCGATTTTATTGTATATAACATGCCTGAGATGGATGGAATTAGATCTGAAGTGAAGACTTTCGAAGATCAATTAGGATCACAAGCACAGGCTAAACAAGCCACGCTACAAGCAATGGCAGCTGAATTTCAACAAATGGCGCAACAGCCAAATGCTAGTCAAGCAGCACTTCAGGCGAAAGATACTGAATTAAGAAAAAAGGATGCTGATTTCAAAACTTGGACTGCTCAAGCACAGCAGTCTCTTGTTGCTAAGGAGTCAACTTTAATGAACCCAGTCTTTACTAAGGTGCAAACGGCTATTGAAGATGTGCGTAAGGAACAAGGTTATAAGATCATTTTGAACATGAGGACTTCATCGAATGATGGTATTGTTCTAGCTGCCGAAGATGATTTGAATATCACAGAGAGCGTGTTTGAAAAGTTAGGTGTTCCTATGCCTAAGACGCCAGGCCCTGAAGCAGGTAACGGTAACTAAGAATTAGTATAAAATTATAATGAAACCTCTTCCTTGGAAGAGGTTTTTTTATTTTAGGCCCATGAACATTCCGAATTTTTTAGAGAACGGTGATAAAGTAGCCATCGTAGCCACTGCTAAACGACTAGAAAGTGATTTCTTAAAGGCGATTAGTATACTGGAGGGATGGGGTCTAAATGTCGAAGTGGGGAGCAACGTTCATAACCAGCAAGGTTATTTTGCTGGTACAGATGAAGAAAGGATAAATGACCTTCAGCAGGTTTTGGATAACCCTTCAATCAAGGCAGTTTTTTTTGCGAGAGGCGGATACGGAACCACTAGAATCCTTGACCTGCTCGATTTTAGACCTTTCCTGAAGCAGCCTAAATGGTTGGTTGGTTTCAGTGATTTGTCGAGTATGCTGCTTCAATCAGCAGCACTCGAAATTCCTAGTATACATGGGCCAGTAGCAGTTACAATTGGGCAAGACAAAATTTCAGACAAGAACCTGAGGGATTTATTATTTGGTAGGCTCAATTTCGAGTATCCGTTAATTGAATCTTCTCTGACCACTATTGGTGACTGTTCAGGAAAGATAGTAGGCGGTAACATGTCGCTTATATGTGAGTCAATAGGAGCAGCTAACGAAGTAGAGACAGAGGGTAACATTCTTTTCTTAGAAGAAGTGGGTGAGGCAAAGTACAGCATCGATCGGATGATGAATAAGCTTAGACGAGTCGGTAAGCTCGAACAACTTTCAGGAGCTATTATAGGGAGTTTCAGCCAAATCACTGATGGTCAATCTTACTTTAAGGTAGGCATAGAGGAAATGCTTATGGAGTATCTGGCTTCATTAAATATTCCAGTCGCTATTGGTTTAGAGGCTGGCCATGAGAATAGAAACTATCCTTTGGTAATTGGCATGGATTGTAATTTGACGGTCTCCTCGGATCGGCTTGTAATCGACTACCTTAGATAAGGAAACCAGCCAGAAGTCCTGCGAGAATAATGAAAGGGGGAGGTATTTTTGTAAGTGTCAAGATAAGAAATGTTCCGATAACGACAGAAACGTCCATCACAGACCCTTGAATGGGTTCAAAAAGAATAAAGGCAGCAGCAGCCACCATACCAGAACTAGCGGCATTAATCCCTTCTAAAGATGCCCTTACGACTCGATAGGTTTTCAGGCTATCCCAAAACCTAATCACAAAGAAAATAAGGAATGTGCCGGGAAGGAAAATACCGCATGCCGCTATAAACCCGCCTAATATCTGACCTCCGATACCCATGTCTCTAACAGAAAGGGCACCTACAAATGAGCTTACAGAAAATACAGGGCCGGGAACAGTTTGTACCATGGCCAAACCGGATAGGAATTCTTCGGAAGATAGATAACCCTTAAATTCTACAAACTCCGTGTTTAAAAATGGAATTAGCACTTGGCCACCACCAAAAATTAAACTTCCATTTCTATAAAAGTTCTCAAATAGCAAGACGAATCGATCTTGCGTGAAAGCTCCAAGTAGTGCTGCTGCGACTAATACTAATCCCCAAAGCGTAAAATTGCCCCATTTGATTTTTACCTTCTCTTTTACGGCTATTTCGTGCTTCTTGTATTTGAAAGCTGTAATTGAACCAGCAATCACCAAAACTATGGGTAATGCTGCCGGAGTAGTTATAAAGTAAGTGACAACTGCCGAAAGGATCATTAGTATAATGGCCGTCTTCGTATTGATTACCTTCTTAGCGATCGTAAATGCACCATAACTAATGAAACCAACTGCCATAGGCTGAATGAACTTGGTAAACTCTAAGGTCAGGTTTTTGGTCTGATAGGAGTTGATCAAAATGGCTGCGGTTGTCATTATAGTCACCGCAGGCATCATCCAAACGAGAAGCGTCAGATAGGCTAATTTGGCCCCGCCAATCCTAAAACCAATTGCTGTAATGGTTTGTGTAGACGTGGGACCAGGAAGAATTTGGCATAGAGCGTTGAGTTCGATAAGGTCTACTTCAGTCAGATATCCTCTTTTTTCGACCATCACCTTGATGAACATAGCGATGTGAGCTTGTGGTCCACCAAAGGCGCTGACAGACAAGAGCATCACGTCTTTTAGGAAAATGAAATATCGAATTCTCTTAATCGCCATGATTAAGGTTTACTTCTTTTTGAGTCCAATTTCAGCGAGGCGTTCTTGTAAAAAATTGCCAGCTGTAATGTTATCATATAATTTGGGGTTGTCATCATCTATACAATTTGGCAAAACCGTCAAGTCCATACTTGATCTTGGGTGCATAAAGAATGGAATAGAGAACCTTGAAGTTTTCATCAATGCCTTAGGAGGATTAACCACTCTATGTATTGTAGACTTTAGTTTGTTATTCGTGTGCCTTGACAACATATCACCAACGTTGACAATAATTTGATCTGGGAGAGCGGTAATTGGTATCCATTTACCATCTCTTCTTAATACTTGTAGTCCATCGGCACTAGCACCCATTAATAAGGTGATAAGGTTGATATCACCATGCTCAGCAGCTCTCACGGCATCTGAAGGAACTTCTTCAGGGTTTTCAATGGGGAAATAGTGTATGGGCCTAAGAATACTGTTACCATTATGCACTTTGCTATCAAAATAATGTTCATCCAAATCGAGGTAAAGCGCAATAGCTTGAAGCATTTTTACTCCAGTTGCTTCTAATGTTTTGTAAACATGTAAACCAATTTCTTCCATTTGTGGAAGCTCACTCGGCCAAATGTTATCGGGATACTCAGATTTGATGGAATCGCTATCAGTTACGTCTTGCCCTATATGGTAGAATTCTTTCAAATCACCTGTAGTTCGGCCCTTAGCATGTTCTTTTCCTTTGCCAATATAGCCACGCTGGCCAGCTAATTCTGGTACCTCATATTGCTGCTTCACTTCATCAGATAGACCAAAGAACGCTTGAATCGTGGCATAGAGCTTTGTTGTCATTTCATCCGTTAGGCCATGGTTTTTAATGGCTACGAACCCGATATTGTTATAAGCCTCGCCAAGTGCTTGGATGAAAGCGGCTTTTTTTTCTGGATTCCCACTTGTGAAATCTGCGAGGTCTAATGAAGGAACTTCATCGTACAGTTTACTGCTCATTTTCTATCGGGTTAGACCGAAATTAATAATTATAAAGGAGAATTAATCACTCAAAATGACTTTGAGTATGCTAAGTGACTTGATTTCTCGAAGGTTGCCAGAGTGTATTCGATAGAACTTGATGATGTGCTCAAGTACCTCTCTGCGAAAATTATTACTCATATTTATTTCGCTACCATAGGGATCACTAATCAGCTGATTGATCAATTCGTTTTCGCCTGCTAGGGTGGTGAAATGGAATCCAGACTCGCTTAATTGATGAATGAAGTCTTCGGCATTAGCAGGTCCAAAACCTAGGTAGGGAGTTGCTTTTAAGAGGAGTTGCAAGTGAAAATTTGACACATTTTCCGTCAAATGGTCAAATATTTCTAGTGAATGAAAGAGAAAATCAAATACATCAGAATTTTCTGATTCCTCCCTTAAGATTTTGTTAAAGATTTCGGTAAGAAATATGCCAATCGTCCTCTTGAAAGGGTCAAAGGGTATTTGAGCGTATGTCTTGGCAAATTTTGCCTCAGAGATACGTTGAATGTCCTTTCCTGGTTTCTGATAGACAACCATGTCCAGAAGAGAAAGCGGCTGGTACATGGCAATTTTTCCTTTTGAACGTTGACTTCTTACACCATTGATGATGTAGGATTGCATGCCATAATTGCGCGTAAATATCTTTACGATAATCGAAGTTTCCTTGAATTTTATGGCACTGAATACGATTCCCTTGGTGTGGAAGAGCATTATATCACTACGATTTTACCGACAAAAGTTTCTGTGCCATCTGAGTTGGAGCTGAATACTAAATATACGCCTGACTTAACTCTAGTTCCGTTGATATCTCGACTATTCCATAAGGCAGTGCTACCATTGGCTCGCACCTCTCTCACCAGCTTTCCAGATATATCTGTAATCTTTACCAATGCACTATTTGCAAGTCCGTTAATGACAATGTTTCCTTGAAAAGAAGGGTTGACAGGGTTAGGATAAATTTCAACATTGGTATGCTGATTCGTTCCTTCCGTTGCATCACTCCTGAAAGAAACGGTCCCCTTATCCGTACCAATGAAAAGCTCTCCAGAAGGTGGGTCTAAGTACAATGATATGATTTGATTAGACGGAAGCGGGCTATTATCAATTGTGAAATGATAGACAAGTGCTTCACCTGTTTCGCTAAAAAGCCAAAGCCCATTGCTTTTAGTTCCAAACCACTTTCGGTTCGCAGGATCGATGGCTATCTGAGTAATGAATTCGTCACGAAGTAACAGTCTATTCTCAAAAATAGGCACGTTGGCAGTAAGCGGACGATTATCTAAAACGACTGATGGATTGGGGAAGAACGCAATTCCCTGATTGGTGCCTACCCAAAGGAATAAATTCTGATCCAATGCCATGTCTGTTACTTCAGTGCCAGGAAGCCCACCTTGTCCACCGTTGGTGTTGAGGTTCCGCTGTGTATCTGTTGTTTCGTCAAAGACCACAATACCTCCGCCTCTTGAGGGATCAATACTCATCCACTTACTCCCGTCAGGAGCTATAAATAAGTTAGTAGGATAACGTGCCAATGATGAGGTAAGAGAAAAGCTTGTCCATTCATTGGAAGTAAGGTTCAATGAATATAGCGTGTTGGGACTTTCAGTAGTGGCGACCCATAGCTTATTAATACCCTGAGAAGCTATAGATGATATGTTGAAGGAGCCATTAGACAATTGTGGTGGTGTTCCATTCGGAAAGCCTTTGATTAGGTCAACGGAGTTAGTTGAAGTATTTCCGCCAGAGAATAGACCTTGATCGAAAGAAGAAAATATCGGTGCTGCAAGGCCATTTTCGCTAACGACCCCGAACTCCAAGTCTGTGAGGTTCGAAATAAGGTCACCATTCGAGTTCTTTGGTTGAAAACTTGTCCAAGATTGATCCTCTAAGTTGAATTTAGTGATGCCTCCAGCCACCTGCTGATTTATCCAATAAATACTCTTCTCAAATGCAGCGGGTCTTAGAAGTACATCGGCCGATGGCCCAGTAGGTTTCAAACTACTGGGAGGTGCAGTGAAGGCATTAAATTGAAGAAGGCCTTGGTCTGAAGAACTTATCCAAACTTGACTATTGCTCTCAATAATGTCATTGAGTATTTGACCACTCGTAGTATTGTATAATTGAGATAGTCCATTTTCATCATTTAGCCAAAGTTCACTTTCTGTAAGGACAAGAAGTCCGGTAAGACTTGATGGTTCTAATGAACTTATGGGGCTTGTGAAATTTTGACTGAAAGTCCACATACCTGAATTATAGGTAAAGAGGTCGCTGTCTGCGCTAGCGAAAGTTGTACTACCTGATTGGGCAATATGTTGAAAACTAATACCTACTAGCGCCCTGTTCCAGTTGTTGAAGTCTTGTCTATTGACGGTGGATGCTAGACTAGCTGACAGTATACCACTCTCTGTAACAGCGTATATGCTGTCATTGGCAAATGCGGTTTGATATACGATTAAGGCTTCTCCGTTTGGCCCGAGGTTTTGATAAGTTTCAGTAATCTCTTCCCGAGCGATGTCGTAAACAACAACACCAAGGTCTCCAGAGAAGTAAAGGGCATTGTCAAACCGCTGGATATCCCTAAGTTTCTTGCTGGCAGTCGTCTGAGTTTCTTGAATGGTAGTTACAGTATTGATATTTCCATTTGACCAGAAATCAATATTGCCGTTATCATAGGCTATTATAAGTTGGTCAGAGGCCGGGTCAAAAGATATCGTGCCGATTCCAACACCTGATAACCCCGTATTCTTATTGATAAGGTTTATACTATTGTCCTCAAGATCATAGTAGAAAATGGCATTATCGGTTGATGCGAAAACTTTGTTATCGCCACTTGTTATTTCTTTTACGTTCGAGTAGCTAAAATGAGTTCTCCAACTTAAGATGGGAATGTTGTTTTGGGCTAAGGCTTGTTGAGATAGAAGAGGTCCACAAAACAGAAGGCCAATAGCCAACAAGGCGCTAAGGCTCTTTTTTGTCCTGCTTTTCTTTCTGTCCTTCATAGAAATATTTCCTGTTGCGAGCTTCGTAGATATCTGTTTCACCTAGTTCTACAGTTTTTTTAGAGTCGGTCAACTTGTAAGAGAACGAAGCCAAGGACCCACTTATGGCGCAAATGGCATGTAGTTTTGTCACAAATTCTGCAATGGCCAGAAGATAAGGCATCGGGCCAAAAGGTTTACCATTGGCATCCATGTCCAGGCCTGCCACAATCACACGCTTGCCGCTATTGGCAAGTTTTCGGCAAACATCAACGATTTGATCATCGAAGAACTGTGCTTCGTCTATGCCAATGACATCACTATCTCCTGCTAATAGCAGTATGTCTGAAGCAAATTGAACAGGTGTTGAGCGAATGGATGTCTTATTATGAGACACTACATCATCATTATCGTATCTCGTATCGATAGAGGGCTTAAAGATTTCAACGTTTTGCTTGGCAATGGTAGCACGCCTCAATCTTCGAATAAGCTCTTCTGTTTTCCCCGAAAACATGCAACCACAGATTACCTCAATACTTCCTGAGGTATGTTCTCCTGCTATTTTGGATTGTGGTTCTAAAAACATGCTAATCTGTATATTCCATGTGAGGAAATTTGTTGGCCTCAGCAATGCTGATGTCTAAGTCTCCTTTGAGTACATTTTGGCAAGCCAATCGTTCGTTATCCTTTAACTTGCCTAAAGATCTGAATTTACTGTCAGCCTCAGTATCTGGCCCAAGACTCTCTAAACCTGAATGTACAACCATTTTACAAGTTGTGCACCTGCCTTTGGCACCACAGGCATGCATCCAGTCTATTCCGGCACTATGAATGTTATTCAATATGCTGGAAGAACCATCGTTAGCTAAGATGACTTTATTGTTGAGATTTCGAATCAGGATTTTGGCCATAATGCTTAATTTACAAATCAAAAGAAATATGGGATGCGCTACAAGTTAAAGCACGATGCAGTTAGTGAAATAAGTGAATTAATTGGTCAAGATATCGTTGAGCAATCTTTCCAAGCTTTCAATAAGATTGATGGAGAGCGATTGATATCTCTAACTAATTCAAGACAGGTTAACTCCTTTATTATTCGTTCACTCTTCAACCAGTGGAGAAATGAGGTAGAACGACTCGAGAGTCCATACTTTGATTTTAATCACGAAAGGGTCAAAGATGCTTTAAAAGCTTTTATGAATGTCCTTTCGAATCATATCAGTATTGATAGGGCGCATTTGATGCCCTTGCTTACACAAGCCATCGAAGATTCAATTCTTATTTCTTTTGAGCCAAAGGGCTATTTGGAAAGCATACTAGACCGCATTGATAAACCACAAGACTTTAAGCTACAGTATAAGTACATTAAGACAAACAGAGACTTATTCAAATCACTTATTGATAGAATTGGTGATTTTGACACTAAATCTAGTATTATCACTTCTTATGAGAGCATTGATGCTTCTGAGTTAGAAGCAGTGGACACTGTAGAATTTCTCCAAAAGTTAGGTGCAGATAGCAGGATAGATCAGTTATTTGAGATTTTCGAGGAACCAAAGCCTGAACCTGTTGTGGAAGCCGAAATCGAAGAAATATCGGTAGGAACTGAGTCTGAAATAGCTCATAAGGTTTCGGATTCAGTCGAACAGGCAACGATCAATGACAAGTTCGACACTTCAACTAAGGGAATGACATTAGCCGAAAAGCTTCAGCGCAAAATGAACCAGTCTGTTGAGGCTTCTTTAACGCTGAATGAAAAGTTCATGTTTCAGAACAACCTATTCGGAGGCGACAATGCTAAAATGAAAGAAGCATTTACCAGTGTAGATCAAGCCACTGATTTAAACGATGCATTGAATAGGGCCAATACCTTCAATACGGGTTGGGATATGGACAGTGAGGAAGTTGAAGCTTTTATGGGAGTTTTAGAAAGAAGGTTCGCCTAGCGCTAGCTCCTCATCAAGACTTGCGCCCTATGCATGTCGATTTTCAATAATACGAAGAGCATTATGGTAAATGACCAAAGGGACGATCCTCCGTAACTGAAGAAGGGCAGGGGTATCCCAACAACAGGGAATAAACCAATGGTCATTGCAATATTTATCGTAAAGTGGAAGAAGATAATACCAGCTATGCTATAGCCGTAGACCCTGGCAAATTGAGATTTCTGCCGTTCCGCTATAAAGACAATCCGCATCATAAGACCGATAAAGAGTGCTATGATAAATGTGCTACCTAACCAACCGTGTTCTTCTGCCAGTGTGCTGAATATAAAGTCAGTGCTTTGCTCTGGTACGAAGTCAAACTTTGTTTGAGTACCATCAAGGAAACCCTTCCCTGCAAAGCCCCCAGAACCGATAGCAATTTTGGATTGGTTCAAATTATATCCAGCACCTTGAGGATCTACGATATCTGGGTAGAAGATCACTAAAATTCGGTCTCTTTGATACTTGGGTAAAACCTCATCAAATGCATAGTCAAAACCTGCAGAAAACCCGATGCTGGCTCCAATGATAATTAAAGTAAGGAGAATTTTTTTCAAAGATTTAGAGGTCAGCAAAACCCAAATTACTCCTATGGACCCAAGTATTATGGCGATTGTGTCAATGGGTAAGATGATGGTCAGGACGCCTATAATCACCAATGATAAACCGGCAATCAGATAAATTGGTGGAAGCCCTTCTCTGAAAATGGGTATTACAAATGAAAAGAAGATAAGCGCAGAGCCCAGGTCTGGCTGTAACATAATGAGACACACCGGGAAGAGCATTATGACGAATGCCTTCAATTGGCTTTTGAATTCAGTGAGTTTTACACTGTTGGTTGAGATGTATCTACCCAACAACAGTGCTGTGGCAAATTTTGTGAACTCAGAAGGCTGAAGTCTAAAGGATCCAAATTGAAACCAAGCCTTGGCTCCGTTAATTTCCTTACCCACAATAACCACGGCTATCAGTAAAAGAATGAAAACACCATAGAGCAATGGCGCGATGGACTCGTAGATTCTAAAGTCTAACAGCAGGATAACCATGATAAGAATGATGGCGGTGCCAATCCAAAGTACTTGCTTTCCTGAATTGATACCCATATCGAGTATGCTCAGGTCTTGGACAGGATCGTAGATGGAAGCATAGATATTGAACCATCCCAGTGTTACCAAGATGAAATACAAAAAGACTGTTAACCAGTCTAGGTTAGAAAAAAAACCGCTTTCTCTGCTCAATTGACCTCCTTATCTATAAAGTCACCTTTGAGGACGTAAGCTTCTCTGTTCCACCAATTCTTTTTGATATAACCGCGCAGAAACTTTTCAATGATTAAGCTTGCCGTCATACCGGCAGCACGGCCTCCCATACCAGAGTTTTCGACATAGACCGCAATAGCAATTTGTGGGTTATCTCTCGGGGCAAAGGCCATAAAGACCGAGTGGTCTAAACTCTCATCTTTGACCCCATTTTCAGCAGTGCCTGTTTTACCTATAATTTCAATGTCATTGATAATTGCACGTGGTGCTGTTTGCTTTACCGCCTGAGCCATACCTTCAATGATATCTGGATAATATTCCGTTCCATTGCCAGGGTACACTTTTTCATGACTGAAGGGCACAACCTCCCCATCCTCTTCAACTCCACGAATTAAATGTGGTTTTATGTAATAGCCTCTATTGGCTATGATGGCAGCAAGGTTAGCAACTTGTAGAGGTGTGACCAATAATTCTCCTTGGCCTATGGACAAAGACTGTATGTTGCTGTAAGCCCATCTATTTTCCCCATATACAGCATCATAGTAGGTTACATCAGGCACTTTTCCTGTAGCCTCCCCATGCACGTCAATTCCTAGCTTGTTTCCAAAACCAAATTTTTCGACAGCAGCACTCCATTTTTCTAGACCTAAGCGACTATCTATAAAATAGTTAGAAGACTCACCTCGTGTCACAAGGCGCCTCATAATTTCGCGAAAATAGTTATTGGAAGAATAGCGGAGCCCCTTCACTACATCATAATTACCGGCAGGGGCATGGTCCCCAATTTTTGTAAGGTCTACTTTTACTTGTTCATCTGTGGTAGTTACTCCTACATCAAGTGCAATTAAGGCCTGGACTGTTTTAAATATTGAACCGGGTGGGTATGTCGCCATGATGGGACGATTGAAGAGAGGTTTTGTCGTGTCAGACCTTATTTTCTCAAAGTTATCGCCTAGGTATTTACCTGTAAGCAGGTTAGGGTCGTATGACGGGGCGGAGGCCATTACCATGACTTCACCAGTTGAGGGCTCTATGGCTACTATGCTACCTCTTTTGCCCGCTAATAACGTTTCGGCATAGGCTTGTAGGTTAAGATCAATTGTGCTGATCAGGTTTTTTCCAGCTTCTGATACCGTATCGATAGCGCCATTTTTATAAGATCCTTTATCAATACCTCTGACGTTTACCATTTTATAGCTTACCCCTCTTACCCCTCGCAATTCTGGTTCGTAGTATTCTTCAAGGCCTGTAACTCCGATATAGTCTCCACCTTGATAACCGGATGTGTCTTTGGCTAATTGCGATGGGCTGATTTCACCGATGTAGCCCAATTCGTTGGCAAGAACTGGTCGGGAATACCTT
>Ga0222654_1000102_pt1 | contig 78607 bp, 60 predicted proteins | sample AntAcemetagen421_FD_179805 | JGI IMG/M metagenome (GOLD analysis project Ga0222654, IMG submission 179805) | Saline water microbial communities from Ace Lake, Antarctica - #421 | ecosystem: Environmental > Aquatic > Non-marine Saline and Alkaline > Saline | place: Antarctica: Ace Lake...
TGCAAGAGGTCCTGCGTAGTCCGTTAACCATTACCTTGATCCTGGCTAATATTCTGTGTTTTCCCGTCACTCTCGGTGCGGATGAAGGCAATTTCTCGGATTGGCTAAAAGAGCTCACCCTGCTGGATTTTCACTTGATGGGAGATCGGCTGTATTTTGCTAATCTCGATTACACCCTGGATTCTGGCCAGTTATGGCGGCTAGTGACACCCATGCTGTTGCACTTCGGCTGGATGCATATTGTGTTTAACCTGCTCTGGGTATGGGAAATTGGGCGCCGAATTGAGTGGACCTGCGGTGCGCGGTGGCTGTTGCCGTTGGTGCTGTTGTCATCTGTTGCAGCCAACCTCACCCAATATTTTATGTCCGGTGCCAGCCTGTTCGGTGGTATGTCGGGGGTTGTGTTTGGCTTGTTAGGTTTTGCCCTTGTCTGGAGCCAATTGTTACCAGCCAGAACCATCGGTTTGCCGCGCGGGATCTACATATTTATGCTGGCGTTTCTGGTGATCGGTTTTACCGGGGCTTTTGATCTACTGCAGCTAGGTTCCTTGGCCAATGGCGCGCATCTTGGTGGCCTTATTGGTGGCCTAGTGCTCGGCGCCCTCGCCGTGACGATTACCCAAATGAACGCACGTTTAAAACAGCCTTGAGCGAATGAACAGCCTTGAGCGAATGAACAGCCTTGAGCGAATGAACAGCCTTGAGCGAATAAACAGCTTTTAGGTTACCTCGGTTAGTTCGACGTCGTAGGACGTGAACTTGCGGATATTGATTACGCCGATATCGAAGATCAGATACTGACCTTTGATGCCCATCAGGGTGCCCTCGATGATCGGCGTCTTATCGAAATTGAGACTCGTCACCTTGGTTGGATATTGATCCACGGGATAGCGCAGTGTGGTGACGTCAACGCTCTCGACCGGTTTAAACGCTGATGGGCCGAATTTGTCTGTCAGTGAATTCAGTTCGTCGCCGACCTTGGCCAGCAATTCTGTTCTGGTTTGCACAAGATCTAGATGCTCGTTTTCTGATTTGAGCATGCGTTGCCACTGGGTCCTATCGCTCACATGTGCTTTGAAGATAACCTCAGCGAATCCGGCTATCTGTCGACTCTGGGTTTCTAGCATCGGTATGGCTTGAACCGCACCCTGATCGATCCAGCGGGTTGGAATATTGGCGTGCTTCGTTATGCCCACTTTTAGGCCGGATGAATTCGCCAGATACACCACATGAGGCTGCATACAGAAGGTCTCCCCAAAGGATTCATCGCGACAAGTACCGGCCGCAAAGTGACATCGTTCGGGACTCATCATACAAAGATCACACTGGGGTAATTTCTTGAAGCAGGGGTAGCAGTAGCCCTGGGAGAAGCTCTTGCGGCTGGCTCTACCGCATTCATGGCAGTGAATATTGCCAAAGTGCTCAAGCCTGATGCGGCTGCCGATCAGCGGGTTGAGATGGATGGCATCCTCGTCCAGCGGCAGCATATAGCGCACGGGCGCTTCGAGTGTTGTTTGCATTTTTTTAACGAATCCGCGCATGTAGCAATTGTATCAGTTGCCGAATGGCACTCGCGAGCGATCATTCAAATCGCTACAATAGCCGGCAGGGTCAAAAGCCCCAGTCCATTTGTTTCGCGTTGTATCCCAATGCGCCAGTCATACGAGGCATCACATGAAAGAAGGTCAACCAAAAGCGATTGAACTCAGCGAATATCGCGTTCCTCCCTATCTGATCAGTACGACAGAATTGCAGGTCGATCTAAATGAGGATGTCAGCTATGTGACCTCGACCCTCGCGATCACAAAAAATCCTGATTCAAAATCCTACAGTGACGATCTTGTTCTGAACGGCAGCGTTGATCTCGACACCCAGACCATCAAAATTGATGGTCGAGAACTGCTGTCGAATGAATACGTCATCGAAGGTGATCAACTGACGCTATTCAGTGTGCCGCAAAGTTTTCAGCTAGAAACCAATGTCGCGTTAAAGCCTCAGGAAAATACCGCGCTGGAAGGACTCTATAAGTCGGGTGATATGTTTTGCACCCAGTGTGAAGCCGAGGGCTTTCGTAATATCGCCTGGTATCTGGATCGTCCCGATGTGATGTCGCAATATCGTACGACCATTCGGGCGGATAAAGCTCGATATCCTATCCTGCTCAGCAATGGTAACGAGGTCGCGCGGGGTGATGCGGGTGAAAAGCATTGGGTGACCTGGGAAGACCCATTCAAAAAGCCCGCTTATCTGTTCGCCATGGTGGCCGGTGATCTTAAGCACGTCGAAGATCACTTTACGACCATGAGTGGTCGTGATGTAACGCTACAAATTTTCACCGAGTCGCACAATATCGACAAGGTCGATTTTGCGATGACGGCACTAAAGAATTCCATGGCCTGGGATGAGAAGACCTATGGCCGCGAATATGACCTGGATATTTTTATGATCGTTGCAGTTGAGAGCTTCAACATGGGCGCGATGGAAAATAAGGGTTTGAATATTTTTAACACGTCCTGCGTATTGGCACGGCCCGATACGACATCTGACGCCGGTTATCAGCGCGTTGAAGCAGTGGTTGCCCATGAGTATTTTCACAACTGGTCCGGTAACCGGGTGACCTGTCGTGACTGGTTTCAGCTCAGCTTGAAAGAAGGCTTTACGGTGTTTCGAGACCAGCAGTTTTCGGCGGATATGGGTTCTGAAACGGTCTGTCGCGTGTCTGATGTCGCCACGCTGCGTAATTCACAATTTCCTGAAGATGCGGGTCCCATGGCTCACCCCATTCGTCCGGGTTCCTATATCGAGATTAATAACTTCTATACCGCGACGGTGTATGAGAAGGGCGCTGAAGTAGTGCGGATGATTCGTACCCTGCTCGGCGAAGCCAATTTTCGCAAAGGCACGGACCTCTATTTTGATCGCCATGATGGCCAGGCGGTCACCACGGAAGATTTCGTCAGGGCGATGGAAGATGCTAACGATGCTGATTTGTCGCAATTTCGCTACTGGTACAGTCAGGCTGGAACGCCGGTGTTGAACGTGAGCGATGCCTATGATGATGCAGCGAAAACCTACACTTTAACGATCGAGCAATCTTGTCCAGCAACACCAGGCCAGGATGATAAACAAGCGTTCCATATGCCGATTACGTTGGGCTTGCTGGGCGCCGAGGGCCAGGACATTGAGTTTGGTATCGACGGTGCGGATGTCGCCCATGTCGTCACTGACAATCAGTACACCGCGGTGCTCAATTTGCGCGAGTCATCCCAGCAATTTATCTTCAGCGGCGTGACCGAGAAACCCGTCGTCTCTTTGCTGCGTGGATTCTCTGCGCCGGTCAAATTGAACTTTGATAGCAGTCGCGATGACCTGCAGTTTTTGATGCAGCATGACAGTGATGGATTCAATCGCTGGGAAGCCGGGCAAAGATTAGCCGTTGCCGTGATTCAGGATGTCGTGGGTCAGATTCAACAGGGGCAAGCGATCGATATTGATACTCGTATCGTCACCGCCATTAGCGGACTGCTTGATGAGGCCGTCAACCACAGCGCTGATAGTCAGATTGATAAGGCTATGCTGGCCGACATGCTCGTCATGCCAACGGAAGCTTATCTCGCCGAGTTAACAGAAGTGGCTGATGTCGATGCGATCCATGAGGCTCGTGATGCCGTGCGTCTGCTCTTGCTGAATAAGTTGAAGGGCTTATTTCTGTCTGTCTACAAGTTGAACCAGTCTAGTGCTAGCTATCAAATGGACTCCAATGATGTGGCACAACGCGGGCTGAAGAATGTCTGTTTGTCTTATCTGATGATGAGCAGTGACACCGAGGCGATCGATCTCTGTGTAGGGCAATTTGAAGCAGCGGACAATATGACCGATGCCAGCGCTGCAATCCGCGCATTGATTAACTGTCCAGCGGAAGCCGCCGCCGTGCCAAGAGAAAAAGCGCTGACTACATTTTACGAGCGGTGGTCCAATGAAGCACTGGTCATTGATCAGTGGTTTGGCATGCAAGCGAGTTGCCCGCTGCCAGGTGCAATAGATCGCGTGAAAAATCTGCTGCGGCACGATGCCTTCACGATGAAAAACCCCAATCGCATGCGCTCTGTCGTGGTGTCCTTTGCTTTCCAAAATACCGTGAACTTCCATCAGAAAGACGGTTCTGGTTATGAGTTTCTCGCGGACTGCGTGATTGAATTAAATGGCATTAACCCGCAAATGGCAGCGCGAGTGTTGTCGCCACTAACTCGCTGGCGCAAGTATGATGCTGAGCGTCAGGCAATGATGAAAGCGCAACTGACGCGAATTCTCGATGAAGAGAAGTTATCTCCTGATGTCTTCGAGATAGCCTCAAAAAGTATCTAGCACCTGTTAACACTGCAGGCTAGCCAGGATTCAGAGTCGACGTGAGTCGACTTTGTGTCTGGGTGCTTTCCTTGTGTCGAGCGATTGCCTGCACGGCTTGCCAGAGCGACTTGCCCTGCCAGCGCCCGCTGGCATCGGGGGCATACAGGTTATCTTCCAGGTCAGCCAAAGCTGAGACGAGATCATCACTCTCGGCAAGTTTCGCGATCCCTTGCAGCGAGTGAATATTGCCGTATCTGAGGTGCCCCCACTGAATCGTTAGCAACTGGGCGCCAGGCGCATCATTGGCGGAGCAGGTAGATTTCAGTTCCTTGAGCAGTTTGCCGTGATCAATCGCTCTCGGGCGCTCTTCTTTGGGTGATGACTTTGGCCGTCGGCGTGCCTGGGCAAACCAGAGCAGTAGCGTGATCATCCATAAGCTAAATAAACCAAGCGCCGCATACCGCCAAAAGGGCTGTGCCGCTGCAGGTGCATTGGTTGTGCCCTGTATCGCGTTGGGTGCCATCGTGTTCGCTGGTTGAGAATAGACCTGCTGATTCTTCGGCGATGGGATGACATTAAAAGTTTGTGCGGGAACTCGCGCGACCTCCAGTTGATCCGTTAGAGTATTCCACCAGGGGATTTCAATAGCAGGCAATTGAAGTGTGCCAGGGCGCGTGGGCACGATACCCACAACAATTGTCTGGCTGGCTTCGATACCTTCAGTGGTCAGGGTTTGATCTTCGACCGGGGGATCCTGATAAGTCTTGGCCCCATCGATAGGTGTGTCATTCAGTGGTGGCAACAATGAAGCGGCAACCCCGGATGCCGAGATAACAATTGAACGGTTGACCGGTTCACCCACGGTAAATGTCGGGGGCCCGCCAATCCAGGTTTCTTTAATGCTGACATTGGTGGCTGGCAGCCAGTGTTCACCGCTGAATTCTGCTGGCCGGGCTTTAACCGCAACCAAATGAGACTTCGACCGGCTCAAGACGGGTTCTCGGGTGGAGAAGAAGCCTGAACCAACGCGAAATCCAGAGAAGGTCTGTACTGGCACAGTGAGATCGCCGCTTTTTTGAGGGTAAATGCCGTAGCGTTTCTCAAGCACGTAGTAGCGTCGGCCATTGCTAATCGTGTCGTAGCGGCGTTCGCCCTCTATGGTTTCTACCACCGCATCTGGAATACTCGGCAGCGGCGGGAAGTCACCGGAAATATTTTCGACGTAGTAGAGTTTAATGGTGTAAATGATTTGACCCTGTACGTAGGTTTCGTTGGTATCCACCGACGTGTCGAAGAATACAAGTTGTGACATTTGTCGTTTCACCGCTTGTGACTGGCGATTGGCAATGATTCGAATGGGTTCTGATGTATCGCTGCCGATTCGAAATGCAGGGATAAAGAGTGTCCCCAGACGCTTTGGGCGCAGCCTGAGTTCCCAGGTCACATAGACCTCAGAAGTCTGTCGGCCATTGATGATGGATATGCGGCTACTTTGATTCGGACCGGAACGCTGGACCACGTCGAAATCACGCTCGAGTACACTGAAGTCGGGATTGGCGGCAGTCGCCGCATTCTCAACTCGAAGGGTTAACTTCAACAGATCGGCGTCGGTCATTTCTGTCCGATCAACCTTGACGGACAGCGCCGCGATCGCACCGTTCGAAAAGATCAGTGCCACCAGCAGTAGCAACCAACCATTGTTACCAGTTCGATGAATCATTCTGAGTCCTATTGCCTCGCTTTAGTCGTTCCTGGTACTGCATTTCAAATTTTCGGCGCAATAGTCCGCCAGGATCATCCGGGATTTTGCGTAACCATTGTTCGAGCGCTTGCTGCTCTTCGTCCGTCAGTGGGGTGGTGTCGGATTCCGCGGACTGTTGATCTTGTGCCTCACCTTGTTCTGCTTCCTGCTGCTGTTCTTGTTGCTGATCGGCTTGCTGCTCAGCATCTTGTTCGTCTTGGGCGTCACCATCCTGACTTTGTTGGTTCTCGGAGTCCTGACTCTGATCACCGTCTGATTCGTTTTGCTGTTCGTTTTCGGAGGGCTCCTGGTCGTCACCTTCGCCATCCTGTTGTTGTTGTTCCTGAGACTTCAATAGTTCTTCTACGAGAGCTTTGTTGAACGCTGCATCTTCATGGTCGGGCTGCTGCTTCAGTGCGCTCTCATAGGCTTTAAGTGCGTCGCTGTACTTGCCAGCCTTTGCCAGCGCGTTGCCCTGGTTGTAAGCGCCATCAGTAGAATCCAGGCCTGCATAGTGGCTGGCCGCGTCTTCGAAGTTCTCTGCTCGATAGTTGGCGGTCGCTTTCCAAGCGGGATCTGCAAATTTTTCTGCTGCTATTTCGGGCGCATCGGCTTGCATAAGTTGCTGTCCTTGCTGATCGCCCGTCAGCCACAAATCATCCCACAGGGAGGCTTCAGCTTGATTGACTGGTACGAATGGCAATAGGCAGACCAGACTGACCTGCCACAGCCAGCCGCGACGAAAACCGAGCGCCACTAGCGGCAGTAAAAATAAAAGTAACCAGGGGCCTTCTTCATACCAGATATCAAAATCACGTTCCGTCTCGCGAAATGTCTGTTCGTCATTCAGTGGTTGTTCGGCGAGTAAAAATTCTAGATCGGTATCGATGAGTGTCATGGCAGCGAATCGACCACCTGCAATATTGGCGAACTCACTTAATGCTCTGAAGTCCACTTTTGGGATAACCATCTGGCCGGTGCTATCGCGCAAATATCCCAGTCTAGGGTCTAGGATCGCACCGCCAACGGCCGTGCCCACCCCTAGCACAGACACCGGGAACGCATAGCGATTTTGTCGGGCAATCGCTTGAGCTTGTGCGATATCTCGAATTTCGTCCGTGACGATTAATATACGGCCACTTGATATGCCTGCGTCCGTAAAAAGATTGTGTGCCAGAGCAATCGCCGGTGCGAGTTGGCTACCGGGCGCCGGCATAATATCCGGTGATACCGCGGGAATAAGTTCGGCAATGGTTTTAGCATCATCCGTTAGGGGTGAGACCAGGTGTGCGTCGCCGGCGTAAACAATCAATCCCGTCACGCCTTCTTTGCGCTCAGCTAGCAAGTCCAGTAGTTTGCGACGCGCTCTCACCAATCGATTGGGTTTCACGTCGTTGGCATACATGGAGCGTGTCAGGTCAAGCACGATCACCAGAGCATCTTCTCGCTCATGCACGGGTTGCGGCGTTTGCTCCCACACTGGGCCTGCTAGCGCAATAATGCCAACGAGCCAACCGATCAATAGGAGGAACCTGGGATTACGCGAGGTTTTGCCCGCGCTCGTTTCCAGTAAAAACGGCAGTAGTGACGGATCTATAGTGCGTTCCCAGGCAGACCCGCGACCTTCTCGATAGCGCAGTAATAAGTAAAGTGCGGCGGCCGGAATAAGGGCGTAAAACCACTCGGGCCTGAGGAAGTGAAATTCCGCCATCATGCTTCAGCGACCTTTTTTTGGAAGGGCAGGCGCTGGGTCATCCAAAGCAGGATTTGCGGGTGCAGTAGCGCCAATATGAAGCTTAAACCAAGCGCGACGCCGAGCGGCCAATAGTACAATGACTTAACCGGACGATAGGTTTCCTGGTCCTGTTCAATGGGTTCGAGTTCATCCAGTGCAGCATAGATACTCTCTAACTCCTGGGTGTTACGTGCTCGTTGGTAGATGCCACCGGTTAGGTCGGCAATTTCAGTGAGCGTTCTGGAGTCGAGTTCGGAGGACGGGTTAATGGTTCGGTTAAAAAGTAGCCCTGGAACCACGAGTTCATCCGCGCCGAAACCTATTGTATAAATTTTAACACCCTGTTGCGCGGCAATTTGCGCGGCTTGAATCGGTGTGACCGCACCGACATTATTCTGTCCGTCGGTCAGCAAGATCAGGACGCGGCTGTCAGCGGGGCGGTCGAACAATCGTTTCACTGCGAGCCCAATGGCGTCGCCAATCGCTGTCTTGCCGCCCGCAATACCCAGGGGTGTTTCGATTAAGAGTTCTTTGACCGTGGACCGGTCGAATGTCAGTGGTGTTTGAAGATAGGCCTGACTGCCAAATAGTATAAGACCGATTCGATCGCCGACTCGACGCTCAACGAAATCCCCGACCACGTCTTTGACCACCGCCAAGCGCGTCACTGTTTGACCATTGATTGTCATGTCTTCCGTGCCCATAGAACCGGATATGTCGACCGCCATCATCAGGTCGCGTCCCGTTGTTGGCAGTTCAATTGGGTCGCCGATCCACTGGGGCCGCATCGCCGCTACTACCAATAACAGCCAGCAAACAATTAATAGCAGTCGGCGTAACAGGTTGCGGCTTGATGATGCATTACCGGTCGCTTGAAATGCAGAAGCCGAAGAAAAGAATGGCACATGTAAGGCTGCATCCTGTTTAACGGCTCTGGGCAGCAATAGCGCCAATAGAGGTAGCGGTAAGAAGGCAGCAGCCCATAACCATTCAAACTGAATCATGGGGTGGCCACCTTACGATGGTTTTTGATCCACTTCTGGCCAAGGTTGAATAGGTGCTCGACATCGACGGTGGTGACCGGCGCATATTGGCCGTCCACGAGTATTTGACCTGGACCCATGGTGAATTCGTGTGTCTCGCCGGTTAGATCGAGAAAGGCGACCCAGGCCTCGCCGGTTAAATTGGCGACCTGATCTCTCGGGTATGCGGTCAGAGCGACCCGCTTTAGCAGAGAGTTGTAGCTCAGCAAAAATGCTTGCTGGTCGTGTTCACTAGCACGAAACAATCGATCAAGCGTTTTCTTTGCTTCACGGCGATAGGCATTCTTGTTCCGCAGGCCGAGCAGGTATTTCAACGCGAAGAAAATGGCGATGAGAGACATTGTAGCCAATAGCCACCAACCAAAAGCCGGTGGCCAAGACTCAATCGCCGGTGGCAGATGAATGTCCCGTAGCTCGGCGAGTGGATCAGGCATCGCAGCGTCTGTCATCAACGACCTCCGCCTAAACGATCAATGGCAGCGGCTAAGGACGGTACGATCTCATCGGCAGTAGATAACTCCAGCATGGGAGATTTAATTTTGATGAACTGCTGCTTTATATACTGCAGGCGTGACTGAAAATGGCTTTCATATTCGAGTCGGTTTTTAGCGCTGGCCGTATTGATTTCAAGCCGATCCTGGCCGTTGGTGATGGTGTATAGGTCAGGATCCGGAAGGCTGACCTCTAATGGATCGGTTATACATATGCCAACAACATCATTGTGCTGGGCAATTTGGCGTAAATGAACTTCGGCGTCTTCGTTGAAATTTTTGAAGTCACTAATCACCACCACGGTGCATCCGTGTTTGGCGACTCTGCGAACATTTAACAGCGCGTTGGCCAGATAGTTTTGATCCGAAATTTCTTCTTCATGTTTGAGGTCGTGTTGGAGGTCGTGCATGACTTCACGCTTTAGCTCATGGTTAAAGCTATCTATCTCGTGCAGTAGCCTTAAAACAGCGTGTTTGCTTCGACGGGGCCGCACGTCTCGATGATGGGCCTGATTAAATACGATGCCGCCAACCCGATCACCGCCAGACAATGACAGCCAGGCAAAGAGCGCAGCAACTTCGCCTGCCAAGACAGACTTAAAGCGGATTCGTGACCCGAAAAACATGTTTCTTGACTGGTCGACTAACAGTAGGACAGGGCGCTCTCGCTCTTCCTGAAATAATTTGGTGTGCGGTTGTTGGGTTCTGGCGGTCACCCGCCAGTCAATCGTTCGGACATCGTCGCCGGGTTCGTAGCGCCGGACTTCTGCGAAGTCGATGCCGCGACCGCGGAAATTTGAAGTCAACAATCCAGCGAGTGGATTGCGAGATTTGTCCACGGTGAAGGCCGCTATTTCTTTTGCTGCATGGCGTAGCCGAATGAGCTCGGCGATGTCCGTATAGGCACCGCCTTTGTCAGCAAAGTGAACTCGATTGTGATCCGGCCGCAGAGAAGTCATAGCGTCAGGCTGCAGCGACTCGCTGCAATAATGTATCAATCACAGTGTCTGCGGTGATGCCAGTTGCTTCGGCTTCGAAGCTAACAATGACACGGTGTCTGAGTACATCGTGGGCCACGGCTTGCACATCATCGGGGGTCACGAAATCTTTACCGCGCAAATAGGCATTGGCTCTGGCGCAGATATCTAGCGCGATAGTGCCGCGTGGCGAGGCTCCATAGTCGAGCCAATTCGCAAGGTCTGGGCCGTACAGTTCAGGTTGTCGGGTCGCCATGGTCAGTTGCACGATATAGTCCTCAACGACCGGTGCCATATGCATGGACAGTATTTCCTTGCGAGTCTCAAAAATCGCTTCCTGAGTGATCTGTGGGTGTGAGGGTTTTGCGCCCTGTTGTTGGTTCGAGCTTTGGTTCCGGTTCAAGTTCTGGTTCAAGTTCTCGTTGCGGACCAATTGCAAAATGCTACGTTCCGATGCGGCATCCGGGTAACCAATCGTGACGTGCATCAAAAACCGGTCAAGCTGAGCTTCGGGTAGTGGGTAGGTGCCTTCCTGCTCAATCGGGTTTTGGGTCGCCATGACCAGAAATAGTGGCGGCAGTGGAAAGGTTTCGCGACCCACACTCACTTGTCTTTCTGCCATCGCTTCAAGCAGAGCAGACTGAACTTTTGCCGGTGCCCGGTTAATTTCATCCGCGAGAATCAGATTATGGAATATCGGCCCCTGCTGGAATTCAAATGTACCTTCCTGGACGCGATAGATTTCGGTACCCGTAATATCTGAAGGTAGTAGATCGGGCGTAAATTGGATGCGATGGAACTCACCCTCAATCCCCTGGGCCAGGGTTTTGATTGCCTTGGTTTTCGCAAGCCCAGGCGCCCCTTCCACCAATAAGTGGCCGTCACCCAGAAGGGCGATGAGTAGCCGATTAACGAGAATTTCCTGGCCAATAATTTGCCCGGATAGCCAATTTTCAAGTTCGAGTATTTGCTCGCGATATTGCATAGGTCGCCGTCAGATGATTGCTTTAAGTCGTTTATGGTGCTTGTACATGATGGCTTGCTAGATGCCAGCGGCTATATAGACCGCGCCTGTGCGGGAATGTTCAATTGCCATCCTTAGGCTAATCTTAATAGGGAGTGATTGCCAGTAATCAAGAGGCGAAATACCCCGCCACTTGTTAACATAACGTCTTAACATAACGTCATTACCAGTCCGGGACAGTTTGGATGCCAGTCATTAGTGTAGATAGTAAGGTCGAATTTCAGGCAGGCCTAAGCCAGCGCCTGAAAACCAAGGGAGAGGCCGTTCGGATATTCTCCGCTCATTTCTTTGCGGACCGGTTTCTGGGCGAACTGGATCAGCATTCGTGGACCGATATCGTGACGAAAGTCGAGTCCAGTTGGTCATTTTTTCGCAGCTTCGATGGCGAGCAAGCGCAAATTAGGGTGATTGAAACCGATAATCACTTCACGATCGTCGAGGTTGCCAGCAGCAATCTGCCGTTTCTGCTCGACTCGCTTCGGATGGAGTTGAGCCGGATGGATCTTGTTCTCCGAGACGTTCAGCAATGTTTGTTGGGTGTTGTCCGAGGGGGTCGGAAGCTGGTTCTGGATAATACCGTGACGGCCAATGAAAGTTTGATTCGACTTGAGTTGGAGGGAACGGGCGCTTCTGCCCTCAAGCAAAACTTTCATCGAGTCATTCGGTTGGTCAGTCAGGTGGTCGATGATTTTGTCGAGATGAGAAAACAGCTGTTACTCTGGAGTGACGATCCATCAAGTACCGATCACAGCAATGAAGGCAGTGAATTATTGCGCTGGTTTTACGCCAATAATTTTACGTTCCTTGGCTACGAAGAATACGAACCGGTCGCGCAAGGTCGCCTGCAGTTGGTGAAGGAATCCCGCCTCGGGTTGAGCCGGGCGCAAATGAGTGCGGACGGTTTACCACTGCAACCGCCAATCGGACGCCTGCAATTAGAGAAACTGCCCGTCCGAAGTCGAGTCCACAGACCCGCTTATCTCGACGGCATTATTGTTGCGGAACGCAAAGATGGTCGATTACAGCGAGTGTGTCGTTTTGTCGGGTTGTTTACGTCAACCGTGTATAACCAGAACCCCACAGAGATTCCGCTGGTCAGGCAGAAACTTCAGCACATATTCGATTTTTTAGATATTGCTCCGACGAGCCACAAAGGCCGTGAGCTATCGCGGATTATGGAAGTTCTGCCCAGGGAGGAGCTTATTTACGCGGAGATTTCTGAACTACAGTCCCTCGTGCTTGAGATCTATGCATTACAGGAGCGCCGAATCGTTCGCGCGCTGGCGCGTCAGGATGATTACTTTGCCAATTGCATTGTCTATGTGCCTAAAGATGCCTATGACACAGAACTTCGCATCCAAATTCAGGATATTCTGGTCAATGCCTTTGCCGCAACGGATGTTGAATTCTCCACCTTCTTTTCCGAATCGGCACTGATTAGAACGCATTTTGTGATGCGGATTCCGCGCCGAGCGGAAGTCGACCTTGAGCAGATCGAGGCGGAGATTCTGACCCTGACCCGATCCTGGCCGAATGATCTGGAAGCGTTGATCTACGAGTCTGAAGAACAAGCGGTGGCTGATCGTCTGTGGCGTTCCTACCGAAAGGTTTTCTCGCCGGGTTATCAGGCCGACTACAGTGTTAAATCCGCTTATCGCGATCTGCGGTTGATTGATCGCCTAACGAAGAAACAGCCTTTGTCGCTCAAGCTTTACCACTCGAAGGGCGTCATCCATTTCAAGTTGATTCACAAAGGGGGTGCGCTGCCCCTGTCGGACGTCATTCCGATTTTGGAGAACCTGGGCGCCAAGACGTTAGAGCAGCATCCATACGGATTAAAGCTGCGCCAGGAGTCGATCTGGGTTCATGATTTTGTTCTGCAATTTACGACGCCACCAGAAAGTGATTTTCAAGACATTAAGCAGATATTCGAGCAGGCCTTTCAGGCGATCTGGCACGGTGGTAAGGAAAATGATTCGTTTAACCGGCTGGTACCCGCAGCCACCATGCATCATCGGCAGATCGCCGTCATCCGTACCTATGCTCGATATTATGGGCAGCTGCAAAATGCCAACAGCCAACAATTTATTGCCGATTGTGTGACCCGTTACGCTGGTATTACGCGGATGCTCTATGAACTCTTTGAAACACGTTTTGATCCAGAACAAGCGGATCACAGCGCCAATTCACTAAAGAAAAAACTGCTTAGTCACATTAGCGAAGACGTCGTCAATCTGGCCGACGATCGGGTGCTTCGAGGGCTGGTTGAAATTATTGAGGCGACTCAGCGAACTAACTTCTACCAGGTCACGAACTCTGGAGAGGCGAAAGATTACATCTCGTTGAAGATACACCCACGGAAAATTTCAGAAATGCCAGAACCGAAACCCGCTTTCGAGATATTTGTTTACTGCGCTAGATTCGAGGGCGTACATCTTCGCGGCGGCAAGATTGCCCGTGGCGGCTTGCGCTGGTCTGATCGGTCGGAAGACTATCGAACCGAAGTCCTCGGCCTGATGAAAGCGCAGCAAGTCAAAAACTCCGTCATTGTACCGGTGGGGGCAAAGGGTGGGTTTTTACCTAAACAGCTGCCTAAGCAGTTGCCGGAAGCTTCTGATCGTGATGCTTATCTGGCAGAAGGCATCGCTTGCTACCGGATGTTTATTCAAGGTTTACTCGATGTCACCGACAATCTCGTGAAGGGCAAGGTTGTCCATCCAGTCCAAGTGATCTGCCATGACGATGACGACAGTTACCTGGTCGTTGCGGCGGACAAGGGAACGGCGACTTTCTCTGATATAGCGAACGAGATTTCAATTCAGAATGGATTCTGGCTCGGCGATGCGTTTGCCTCGGGCGGTAGTGTTGGCTACGACCATAAGGCGATGGGCATCACCGCCAAGGGTGCCTGGCGGTCAGTGCAGCAGCACTTTCGGGACAAGGGTATTGATACCCAGAAGACTGAATTCACTGTAGTCGGTGTGGGTGATATGTCCGGCGACGTGTTTGGCAACGGTATGCTGCTGTCGGAGAAGATTTGTCTGGTCGGCGCTTTCAATCACATGCATATATTTATAGATCCAAAGCCGAATGCCGCCAAAAGTTTCAAAGAACGGCAGCGATTATTTACCCTACCCAGGTCTTCCTGGTCCGACTACAACGCTTCCGTTATCTCTAAGGGTGGCGGGGTATTTAGCCGCAGTGCCAAGTCGATTCCCGTGTCGTCAGAAATGAGAACAGTATTTGGCTTGAAGTCCAATACCGTGACACCCAATCAACTCATGACCGCCATGTTGAAGTCACAAGTCGACCTATTTTGGAATGGCGGTATTGGTACTTACGTGAAAAGTAAGCACGAGTCGCATCTGGAAGTCGCAGACAAATCCAACGATGCCATTCGTATTAATGGTGAAGACCTGTGCTGCAAGGTGGTCGGTGAGGGTGGCAATCTAGGCATGACACAAGAGGCCAGAATTGAATACTGCTTGAAAGGCGGTGTGTGTTTTACCGACTTTATTGATAATGCCGGCGGTGTGAATTGTTCTGATGCGGAAGTTAATATCAAGATTTTATTAAACCAGTTACTGGAAAAACGTGGTTTAACGGAAAAGAATCGATCAGATCTGCTGCTACAAATGACGGATGCGGTGGGCGAGATTGTGTTGGACAATAATTATGATCAGGCCCTGGCGGTGAATTTGATGATGCATCAGATTCAGAAACGGGATCTTGAGTATGGCATTTTGCTTAAGTCTCTGGAGGAAGCAGGCAAGATCAATCGTCAGTTAGAGTTTTTGCCTACCGACGATGAAATTCAGGAGCGGCATGCACGGGGTGACTATTTTACCTCCCCTGAAATATCTGTACTGACGAGTTATGTGAAAGGCGACCTAAAGGAAGTGTTGGCGTCATCACCATTACTTGATGAGGACTACATGGCCAAAGAAATGATGGTTGCCTTCCCACCATTACTCATTAAGAAATATAGTAAGGAGCTGCGCCAGCATAGGCTTAATCGCGAACTCGCAGCGACCCAGATTGCCAATGGCATGGTGAACTTGATGGGCATGAACTTCGTCGCGCGAATGGAGTATGAAACTGGCTGCTCACCAGAAAGAATCGCCCGGGCTTTTTTGGTGGCCAGAGACATATTTGAGATTCCGGAGTACTGGTCACAGATTTGCGCGTTGGACTATCAAGTTGATCCTGCTGTACAGAAAGTGTTGATGTTGGACCTGATTCGCCTGGTACGTAGAACGACCCGCTGGCTGCTACGTAATCGACGCCGAACGGAAAAACTGGAAATCGAAATTAATGATTTCCGCAAAGGTGCGCGCTTGATCAGCAAGCAGTTGGGACCATTGCTCAGTGGTGATCAGGGCACGCTCTGGCTGAAAAAAGTCTCTGGTTTTGAGCAGGCTGGTGTACCTACCGGGTTAGCACGCTATGTGGCGGCAGCCCAACATCTCTATTCAACGATGGGTATCGTGGAAGCGTCGTCTCGATCCGGTGTGAGTTTACAACGGGTCGCGCAGGTATTCTTTACCTTAGGCCAGTCACTCCAGCTGGATTGGTTCAGTCAGCGCATACATGAGTTTCAAGCGAATTCGCGCTGGCAAGCATTGGCAAGGGAGACGTTGCAGGATGACTTGAACTGGCAGCAGGTCGCTTTGACGCTGGGTATTGTTGGTGATGAAAGTAAATCTAAACGATCAGCGGATAAGATGATTGAGTCCTGGCTTTTGCTGCACAAGGCCCAGGTAAATCGTTGGTTATCACTACAGCACAGTATGCGCTCAGCAAGCGTTCTCGACCCTTCAGTGTTTACGGTTGGTATTCGCGAATTGCTGGATCTGGCTCAATCTAGTTCTGGTGCGAGAAATCGATTTTAGATTATGCCTTCGCTTATTGTTGATATCAGTTTGCCGAAAGATCAGTACTTGAAGGTGTACCAATCTTACATTCGACAAGTTAAGGCCGTGGCGAGAAATGGTAAAACCGTTCGATTTCCCATCAACGTTTTAAAGCCTTATCTGGACCATCACGGGATTCACGGCACATTTCAGCTTAGCTTTGATGATGACAACAAATTTACCGGCATCGAAGAACTGTGCTAACCCTGATGTGCTGACCATGGTGTATAATATTTGGCACTGCAATCGAGTTTCCATATGAACTTTTCACACGAGCTTTTCACACGAGCTTTTCACATGAGCTTTCTACATGAGCTTTAACGCACTTCGCGAACTGCTATTTTTGCTGCCGACTGAAACCTCTCACTACTTATCTATGCAGTCTATTGCCTGGCTGCAGCAAATGAATCTAACGTCTCTGATCGCAAAGCCCCGTATTGAAGATCCCGTTGACGTGATGGGGATTCGCTTTCCCAATCGTGTCGGCCTTGCCGCAGGGCTGGACAAGGATGCCGCCTGTGTAGACGGGCTAGCTGCCCTCGGGTTTGGGTTTGTTGAGGTGGGTACGGTGACGCCACTGGCCCAGCCAGGGAATGCCAAGCCAAGGCTGTTTCGGCTCAGGGAACAGCAGGCCATTATCAATCGGATGGGGTTTAACAATGACGGTGTTGATGCCCTGGTGCGGCGGGTCAAACGCTGTAACTTTGATGGGGTGCTCGGCATTAACATCGGTAAAAATAAACTGACCCCACTCGAACGAACACTGGACGATTATGTGACCTGCCTACGAAAGGTCTATCCCCACGCTAGTTTTGTCACGATTAACATATCATCCCCCAACACCAAGGATTTGCGCGCACTCCAGTACGGCGACGAACTTTCTATGCTGTTGGAAGGTATCAAGTTGGCGCACCGAGAACTTGCTGAACAGCATGAGCATTACGTACCGCTGGTGGTGAAGATTGCACCCGACATGGATGACGATGAACTGCGGTCGATCTGCCAACAACTGATGGCCTTCGAGATTGACGGCGTGATTGTCAGTAACACCACGATTTCAAGATCAGAGGTTGAAGGTGCGAGACATGCCGGGGAAGCCGGTGGTTTAAGTGGTGCTCCGCTATTGGGAAAAAGTAATCACGCGCTCGAGGCAGTTGTGGCAGAGGTTCAAGGTAAAATTGCTGTCATAGGTGTGGGTGGGATTATGACGGGTGATGATGCGGCGAAAAAAATTCGCCTGGGCGCTGATCTGGTACAAATTTATACGGGATTTATTTTCGAAGGCCCCGACCTGATCGAGTCATCTGCACGGGCAATCGCCGCCGCAACCCTTCATACCTAGCCATTCATAACTGGTCGTCCACAACTGGCTGTCCGCAACTGGTCGTCCACAACTGGCCGTCCACAAAAAAAGCCTCGGTTCACGAGGCTTTTTATTTCAAGCTTCCTAATAAATCTTCCTAATAAATCTTTCTACTAAATCTTTCTGCTAAGAGCTAGGGCTGCGGACTGAATGCCACGCCTGCGGTGCCGATATATCCATCCCAGTTGTCACCTCGGCCGGTGCGCCAGCCACTTAACCAGGCTTGTCGGCTGTCCAAGTCATGGAAGGGGCAAAGTTCTTTAGATTTTCCATGAACTCCAATTTGATAGCCGCGAGTGTACGCGCGTTCGCTCTTATCTTTTTTCTGTCTTCTCATCTTTTACAAAACTCCTACTGCTCTTACGATTAAATCGATTGAGGTCGCATACCGAGCTTGCGCATTAAACTTGCTTGTAAAGCTGCAAGAGGTGCGACGTGAAGCGCCGGCCAGTTTTTCGCGAGCCGGAACCCTTTTTTAACGCAGGTATGCGCCGCTGGCTAGTAATAATTTGTTCTAACTTTGCCGGTGTATAGTTGACCGAGATATATGGAATGCGAGGCGCCTGCCTATGGTGCGCTGTGCTTTATTGTAGCGCGCGAAAGGAATCGTTAAACTCCCCAACTTGATGTTTTACCAATAAAAAGTCGGCATCTGACCGACGATTAATCTAAATAGGGGAACTTGCATGGGATACCGTGTTTTGGTGCGGCTAACGCCGTTATTGCTTTTGCTGTGTGGAGAAACTGCTTCGGCCGACACACTAAACTCCGGCGATACAGCCTGGCTAATGACGTCCACGGCGCTAGTGCTATTTATGACGATTCCAGGTCTTGCCTTATTTTACGGTGGGCTGGTCCGCACTAAAAACGTGCTTAGTGTACTAATGCAGTGCTTTTCGATCACCTGCATTGTGTCGATTCTGTGGTTAGTCGGGGTCTATTCCATGGCTTTCTCAGAAGGAAATGACTGGATCGGCGGAATGGACAATCTATTTCTGCGTAATGTTATGGAAGGTTCCATGTCTGGCACCATTCCAGAAAGTGTCTTCGTCATGTTTCAGCTCACTTTCGCGATTATTACGCCTGCCTTAGTCGTGGGGGCCTTTGCGGAGCGCATGCGGTTTTCCGCCATGTTGATGTTTTCCGCAGTGTGGTTAGTTTTGGTCTACGGACCGGTCACCCATTGGGTCTGGGGCGGCGGCTGGCTAGCTCAAATGGGTTTGTTGGATTTTGCCGGCGGTACAGTGGTGCATGTCACGGCGGGTGTAGCGGCGATCGTTTGCGCTTTGGTCATGGGTAATCGCAAAGGCTTTCCGCTTTCGCCATTACCTCCGCACAATATGACCATGACGGTAACCGGTGCGGCGATGCTCTGGATCGGTTGGTTTGGGTTTAATGGCGGTAGTGCACTAGCGGCCAATGGTGATGCAGGCATGGCGATTCTTGTGACTCATCTCTCTGCATCGGCAGGTGCCTTTACCTGGATGGTCTGCGAATGGGTTAAGTACGGCAAACCCAGTGCGCTGGGCGCGGTCACCGGAATGGTGGCGGGCCTGGGTACCATCACGCCGGCTTCTGGCTTTGTCGGCCCGGGCGGCGGACTCATCATTGGTATTGCCGCGGGTTTTGTCTGCTTTAACATGACCAATTTCATCAAGCTGCGATTACAGATTGATGACTCACTTGATGTGTTTCCTGTGCATGGCGTGGGTGGCGCGCTGGGTACGATATTGGCCGCAATCTTTGCTAGCGCGAGTCTCGGCGTGTTTAGTGGTCAGGGCTACAACGAGGGTATGACAATGGGTTCACAGTTAGTCGTGCAAATCGTTGGCGTGCTGGCGGTTGGCATTTACACCGCAATGGTGACTTTTGTGATTCTAAAGACAGTGGATGTAGTGGTAGGCCTTAGGGTTAGCGATGACGAGGAAACCGAAGGTCTTGATATTAACCAGCACAACGAACGCGGCTACGACTATTGATTGTGCCCCTGGTTAAGTTAGACCAGCGAGTCGCTTAGTCGCGATTCGCTGCTCGCTCTACGAGCATACTAACGAGTGATTCAAAGCTATAGCCCATGACATTGGCAGCATCGGGATAGAGGCTGGTTGGTGTCATGCCTGGCAGCGTGTTGACCTCTAGTAATACCTCACTGTCGTCATCGGGAACGACAAAGTCTGCCCGTGACAGATCTCTACATCCGAGTGCGATGTGGGCGCGAACGGCAATGTCCTGCAAGCGTAAGGTCTGTTTGTCGGTTAGGACGGCCGGCACAACATGATCACTCAGGCCCGCGGTATAGCGATGCTCAAAGTCATACCAGCTGTCTTCTCCAGTGACAATTTCAATCACGGGTAAGGGCTTTATGCCTGCGGCTGTTTCTATAACACCGACGGTGATTTCTTTGCCGAATATTCGTTCCTCAATGAGAAGTTTGGGATCGTATTCAAAAGCGAGTTCTAGTGCACTGGCGAGTTGGTTTTCATTTTCTACCCTTGTGACGCCGAGTGCGCTGCCTTGAGTCGCGGGTTTCACCACCACAGAGGTACCCAGAGGGCGGATAGCTTCTATGCAATCTGCCAGGGACTGATGCCGTTCTACGACCGCCTGCTTTGCTAGTGGCAGGTCGTTTGCGGCAAAGATATGCTTGGCAATGATCTTATTCATGGCAACCGAGCTTGAATGGACATCACTGCCCACATACTTAAAGCCAAGGATTTCTAGGTAGCCCTGCAGTGTGCCATCTTCGCCCGGTGGTCCATGTAACACTGGAAATACGACGTCTGGATTAAATGCAGTGAGCGAAGCCGTGAGTGTGCTGTCCAGTTCGAAGTTTTGAGTATCGGGGTAATTGGCTAACAGTGCTGCTGTGACGCCAGCGGCTGAAACCCGGGATACGCTAGCCTCAGCAGAATCGCCACCGCTGATCACTGCAATCTTTAATTGGTTGTTAATGATGTGCTCACTTCTGTCCCGTTGAAGCCGTGATGATAGGCATACAGGCCTCTTCATGAAAGCGCTTGAGCTTGAGATTTAGTGGAGATTTAAGAGCCGATTTAAGAACATGTAAAAGAACAGCTTGACCTTGTAGTTAACTATAGGCTTTATCCTCCTGTCTGAGTCTAAGCACGGGATGTTGAATCGATGAGTACACTCCGAATTGGTGAGTTGGCCGAACTGACCCAAACCAACAACGAAACGTTACGCTTTTACGAATCCAAGGGCTTGCTACCGGCGCCCAGGCGAAGTCCGTCAGGGTACCGTCTATACGGCCAGGCCGCGGTTGATCAGGTCAACTTTATTCTAAGAGCCAAGCGTATGGGGTTTTCTCTAAAAGAAATCGCTGAGCTACTCAGCTTGAACGTCGACAAAGCCGACACCACCTGCGGAGAAGTCAAAGCCGTTGCCGAACAAAAGCTCGAGGTGATTCAAAGCAAACTCGATGAACTGCAGCGTATGCAGGCCGCATTACGACAGATTACGGATGCTTGCTGTGGTGGTGACGTATCGGCGGAGAGCTGTTCCATCTTGCAGGCATTGGAAAGCGAAAGCGCAGTTTGAAGCCCATCCTAAAGAGGAGTCTAGAGTGGTGAACCTCAATCGAGCTGCTTTTGCAGATCTTCTATCTCAAGCTGCCAGGCTTCTTGCAAGCGCGGCTTCTGGAACTTCGGCTTACGCTCCAGATCTGCCGCTAGCTTGTCTTCCAATGCGATCAGCCTCACCAAAAGCGTCTCTTCGGATGACTCTGGTTGATTGACGAGAGAGCCCACGTGGCTCGGTGCATTAACGTCCTGGTGCTCAACTGGGTGATTTGATAGGTCGCTAGATGAGTGCTTCTGCAGTGTCTCTCGATAAAGTGTCTCTCGATAAAATGTGCTTGGGTCATTAATCTCGATAAGTTTGCCATGTTGGATCACCACATAACGCTCGGCGATATTGTCAACGAAGCTTCGATCGTGGGACGTGATAAGCACCGTGGCATTACTCTCAATGATTTGAGCTTCCAGATCTTCTTTGCCCTGAATATCGATGTGATTGGTGGGTTCATCCAAGATTAGATAGTTGGGTCGATTCAAGCGAATGATCAAGAACATGAGCCGGGCCATTTCACCACCACTTAACACAGCTACTTTTTTATCCATGTCCGCATAGGGGAACCCGGCGTGAATCAATCCTGCTGTAAAGTCGGTTTCTGTCCCTTTGCTGCAGTTGGCACGCAAGCTTTCTAGCATGCTGTGGGATGAGTTCAGGCGCTCAATTTCCTGATCGTAGTAACCCAGTTCGCATTGCGGATTAAACCGAATTGTCTGGCGCTCGCCAGCTGCGAAGCAACGGGTTAGCTGATGTATGAAACTCGTTTTGCCTGTGCCATTGTGACCTAACAGAGCAACTCGATCTCCTGGCCGCATATAGAAGTCTTCGATGTGAAACAGGATCTTATTGTCGGGAGACAAGACGTTGTGATTTTCAACTTGTAAGGCCCGATTGGCTCTGCTGCCTTGCATGTCTAGAGTGAGACTAAGACCTGGCCCACGACTGACAAAGGTTTTGCTCTCTTCAAGCTTCTCGATACGCTTTTCCATGGTTTTGGCTTTGGCAGCGATCTTCTCGTTGTCGTAAACCTTGCCCCAGGTGGCAAGACGCTTGGCGCTTTCGCTGAGCTGCTTAATCGTTTTCTCTTCTTGCTTTAGGCGTTGTGCTGCCGCCTCGTCACGGTCCTGAAGGGCTTTTTTGGCTTTGCTATAGGGTATCGAAAACTCGTACAAACGCTCATCTCGTAAGAACACGGTTCGATCCGTCACGGCATCTAGAAAAGCCCTGTCATGGGAAATGATGACGAAACTGGCGGACATGGCTTGTAGATATTGCTCGAAGAAAACCAGAGTTTTCATGTCCAGATGGTTGGTAGGTTCATCAAACAAAATGAGATTAGGTTGGTTTATCACCGCGCGTGCAAACATCAAGCGGTTTTGTTGGCCGCCGCTGAGATCGCCCACCAGATACGCTCGCTCGCCGACAGAAAAGCCCATTATATCGAGTAGTTTTTCTGCCAAGTAGAGAGAAAAGTCTCGATCTTCTGCTGGGATTTTATCGAGTAAACAAGTCAACAATTGTTGCTGCTGAAGTTCTGCAGGCAGGAACTGTTCAACGGTTTCAAGCTGTAACTGATTGCTACGGCTAATGTCACCTTCGTCTGACTCGAGCGCTCCGGACAATATAGAAAGTAAGGTAGATTTACCGGCACCGTTGTGACCGACCAGGCCGACTTTACTGCCCTCATTGATTGAAAAAGAGAGCTCTCTAAAGAGTTGCCGGTTGCCGACTCTATGACCCACGTTATGGCATTGTAGCAACGGCATTAATCGGCATCACTCAGATAGTTTTTGAGTCCTGTTTCATCAAATGGCCAACCAAGGTCATTGTGCCTATGCTCTACCAGTACAACGGGAATGCGAATGCCAAACTGCTCGACGAGATCATCGTGATCTGCAATATCGACGGCCTCGACCTCTAGCGTCGGCAGATGTTGTGCCTGGACTTTGGCGATGATCACAGCGGCCTGCTCACACAAGTGGCAACCCAGGGTGGTGTAAAGTATCAGTTTCATAGGTTAAAAAATGTCTTCGCATTTTGGGTCGTGATGGTGGCAAGTTCTGTTGTTTCAAGGTCAAGAATATTCGCGACGAATTCACAAATATGTGCCAGGTGTTTGGGTTCGTTTCGTCTCGATTTTGGCTTTGGCTTTAGGGTTCTTGGCATCAGGTATGGAGAGTCGGTTTCAATCATGATTCGGTCAAGCGGCACTCGGCCAATGAGTTCCTGTAAGTGCTGACCACGGCGTTCGTCACAAATCCAACCGGTGATACCAATGTAACAATCCAGGTCAAGGTAGGCATCTAGCGCAGCGTCACTGCCTGTAAAACAATGCACAACAATAGCGCCCAGTTGTGCGCGATATGGCGCTAGCAGATCATGAAAAGTAGGGTGAGCGTCGCGTTCATGCAGGAACATGGGTAATTGGAGTTTCTTTGCCAGTTCCATATGGCGGGTAAATGACTGCGCTTGATCGTCTCGATCGGAAAAGTCGCGAAAAAAGTCGAGACCTGTCTCGCCCACCGCTTTGACTTCTGGCGCGCTGAGCAGTTGTTCGATTCGCAGCATTCCGTCGCTTGTTGCTTCTTCAGCGTGGTGGGGGTGAATACCGGCGGTGGCGAAGAGCCTGTTGGGGTATTGTTTCGCTAGAGCGAGCGCCTGTTCACTACCGCGAACGCTGGCGCCCGTCACCATGAGCTGATGTACGCCCTGATGCGCAGCAGACTCGAGGACCTCGGATAAATCGGTATTGAAGCTTTCGTGAGTGAGGTTTGCGCCGATATCAAACAACGACATAGTGAAGCCAGAGACAGAGAAGGTGCAGAGTATACAAAATCCCGGCTAAGAAACTAGAATGCAGACAGCTCCTGATACCATTGAATACTTTCCTGGCTCATGGTGTTCAGGCAATCCGGTGTTATGTTGTGCTGTGCTAAAAATTGCCAGTCGATCTTAGCGAAGTCAGCTTCCTGTAGCTGTGCGACGACATCCAGTACCGAACCGTAGCTGCCTTCTCTGCCAAGGAGAGCGGCTTCAATGTCCTCGTGCAAGGCTAGTGCTTCAACCAGCTCTTGCATGGTTTTGTCGAAATACGCTTCCAGCATTGAAAGTAAACCAACAGAGAAGTAACTGGCCGCATCATGGGGAGAAATCTTCTGCCCAATCAGCTCGCACAATTTTGCCCGAATGCATGAATAGTCTCGCAACGCGCTGGGCTTGTCCGAGAGGCCCGATAGCGAGAGTAGGGCCGTCAAACTACGTAACCTGTCGATCCCTAAGTAGCTGATTGACTGGCGAATGGATTCGATCTTAGCAACCTTGTTGTAGCTAGCTGAGTTCACTAGCTTAAGAATTTTGAAACTTAGTACTGGGTCACCGACAACAATTTTTTCTAGCTCTTGCATGTTGATTTGCGGATTCTGCAACTTATGCAGTAGCTGTAGTACAGCAAGCTTGCTGGCAGGGATTTTTTTGTTGCTAATGAGTTCGGGCCTGCATAAAAAATAGCCTTGGAAGAAATCGAATCCCAGCTTGCGGCAAAACTCGAATTCCTCGTAAGTCTCTACTTTCTCCGCCAGTAGTTGCACTTTAAACGGTGCCAACAAAATTATATGTTCTTCAATCTCTGTTCGACTGAGTTGTAATATGTCGATCTTGACGATGTCGGCGAAGGGTAGGATATCGTTGGCTTTTTCTGTGTGGATGAAGTCATCTAGAGCAATCGTGTAGCCATCTTCAGATAAGCGCTTTAAGTCCTTAACCAGGCTGTCATCGATCACGACATCCTCGAGGACTTCAATCACTAGATGGCGCTTATCAAAGGGTAATGGTTTACCAATGAGCGCTTTGGTGAAATTGACGAATGCCCTGGTATCACCGACGATTTCTCTGATGTCCCACTGAGTGAAAGCGTCCACTAGCAACTCTGATGTCGCTGCGTCACCGTCGATCACACCGGCTTCGTGCTCGCTGTATTGACGAAACAGAAGTTCGTAGGCGACGATGTTGATGTCGCGATCATAGATCGGCTGCCTTGCCATGAGGACGCGTTCATTCATCGCTAAAAAAGTTCGATCTCGTCACCGCTGTCATCATCGGGCGCGGCGTCGAAATGGTGTTGGTAGATTTCCAATGCTTCTTCAACACTGGCCCCCATCATTATGTGCTCGAACATAATACGTTCAGAATCCATGGTGTAGCTATTGCGAATCTCTTCTTGTAGTTTTTGCCAGTTATCAGGATCGTCATAGCCCTCTCGAGACGAAATTAAATTTCCGAGGTTACGAAGCGAGTCTGTGACATGACAAAGCCTTTGCGTAACGCGGTCATGGAACTGACAAGCGACAATTCCTCGTTGCACCTCGGTGTGAATATTTTCAGCATAGATGCTGGCATCACCGGGGTTTTCGTTCAATAGTTCGCGAATTTGTTGGGCGCTTGTGGATATTGTGCCAAGCGAGTTACTGAGCTCAGTGATCGAGATATCTCCATCTTGCATAGACGAGCGAATCTGCGCCGTCGATAGATGCAGCATGGTGATGGTTTCATTGATGTGACACCAACTTGCTTCCAGGTCTGATTCACTGGTGGCAGACATTCAAGTTCCTCAATTCTGGGCTTGGCGGTCCAAGATTCCTTAAGGATAGTTCAAATGTTGGGGCTTGCGAGGTTTTAGCGGCTGCGGAGTCCTACCTCAGGGTTTGAAAAGTCTCTGCGCTCGTGGGCGAAGATGAGAGGCGTGTTCTGATCCAATTTTCGGCTGTAAATTGAGGAGAAGACCAGCACATTTTGAACATAGTTCCGGGTCTCTGAAAACGGAATCGTTTCAATCCAGACATCGAGTGGCAATGTTGAGTCGAGCCAGCCTGACACTCGTTTGGGGCCGGCGTTGTAAGCAGCCGACGCCAGAATTCTGTTGTGGTTGAAGCGTCTAAACATCTTGCCAAGATAGGCTGTACCCAGACGGATGTTGGTCAGCGGGTCCGTCAGCTGATTCGTGGAACGCAGCGAAATGCCTTGCTCGCGGGCTACCTGGCGAGCAGTGCCTGGCATTAACTGCATCAATCCGAGGGCGCCGGCAGAGCTCTTTGCATCCGGCATAAAGGCGCTTTCTTGCCGTGCGATGGCCAAGCTCCAGGTCAACGGGATATCTTCGGTGCGGGCGCCTGTGATGAAATTATCGCGGTAAGCGATGGGAAAGCGTGGATCAAGATCGTCCCAGGCTTTAGCTTTGATCATGGCGCGTATCGCCTGTTCGTGCCATCCCCATTTCTCTGCAACCCTGGCGGCGATGCGCAACTCGATATCGGAGAAATCTTGTGTTGTGAAATTCCATTCACGCCGTGCACGAGTCTTCTCATGCAGAGCAAACAGTTCCAACGCCCGCTGAATACCGGGTGTTTCCTCCAACGCATGGACTTGCTCATGACTAATCGTTTCTGGCGTATCTTCGTAGTTGTAGGGTAGTTCCAGAGTATCGGCAGCTAAAAATCCATAGAAGTTTCGCTCTTTTGCAAGGCTGCCAAAAATATCCCGGCCCTGCTGAATATCAGCGGCTGATGCCGAGCCCAACAGTATTCGGGCTTGCCAGTATTGCCAACGTTGCGATTTTTGCGATTCGTCGGAGAGTAAATTCAGGTAGACAAGTGCCGTCCGCCAATTGAGCTGTTTAAGATGGGTGAGTAGCTGCGCTTCGACCAGTGCCTGGTCTGCAGTGAGATCAATGGGTAGGCCCTCAAGTAACCCTAATGTATCGGGGTCGCGGGCAAGCCGGATGCCAATTTCGGTGTACAGGCGGGTTAACGTCTGTGGACTAAATTGGTATTGATCGCGGACCTGGTTCAGCACCTTTAAAGCTTTTTCTGCATCTCGCCTCGCGAGGCGCTTTAAGCCATGGCTGAGGATAAACCGTCCTTGTTCAGAATCTGGCCCGGTTGCATTTTCACGGGTCAATCGGTTGGGTTGTATATGGAATCGTTTCAGTCTGGCTGCCGCAGTTTTATCATTCCGATCGAGAAATCGTTCGAGATAAGCCGCCAACGTAACCTGGTTTGACGTGATTGCAGATTCATAGCGTTGCCATGCAACCTCTCTGCTGAGACCACCCGCATCGCGCCAGACTTTGAAGATGGGATCACACTCATCTGGCTGTGAAAAGGGCACCAACCACAGTTCTTTTGCTTTCTGTAGCGCCTCATCTATCCGGTGGGCACGCGACAAATTGTAAGCGTGATAGCAGATATTTTCCTTTGTATTGTTGGCATTGAGATCGTAGTGGGACTCGAATGTTTTCCACTTACCACGCTTACCCAATGAATACAGCCAGTTCTGTAGGAGTTGGCCAGCCAGCGGTGTATCGCCATATTGAGTGACGAACTCATTGATATCTTCTGGTGTCTGCTTGGACAGTCTAAAGATCAGACGTTGATATTCGAGATAAGGGTACAGTGGGTAGTTGGCCAGGGCCGATTTGCCGGATTCGTACCGGCTGCGTTGATTGGTCTTAATCTGGTACAGAAGTTTTTTGTAGAGCTCGCGTTGCTCGTACCGGGACTCATCGGCAATTTGGTCGCCGCTGAAGTTGAAGCTGGCGTTGGATGTTGTCGTACCTGAGAAGGCAAGTACTGCTAAGAATATTCGAACCAACTGCATTATTAATTAACTGTCGCGACTAAGCGGTGAGACCTTAGCCTGTTTGTAAAAAGAACGTAAGCAGTTTTATGTTGACCTTACTTTCCCACCCTCACCGCAAGTACATCACAAGGCGCACCGTGCAGCACACCATTCGCGGTGGAGCCGAGCAGCAAGGCAAGACCGTGTCGACCATGGCTGCCGACGACAATGAGGTCAGCACCGACCTGATTTGCCATAGCATGGATTTCAGTTTCCGGCCGGCCGAAAATGAGGTGTTGGTTTTCCTCTGGAATCGATAGGCTTTTAGCAAATTCGGTGAGGTGGATTTTCGCAGTTTCCTGAATTTGTTCCTGGATCGTGGAGAGATCCATTGGAATGTCACCGCCATAGGCGAGACTTAAGGGTTCAATAACGTGGAGGCAACTGATGATCGCGTCGCTGGCGATGCGAAGTTTACAAGCACGTCTTGCGACGAGATGAGATTCTTCTGTCAGATCTACCGCAACTAGTATGTGCTTATACTCATCCAAGCTCTATAACTCCTGTTCATCGGTTTGTTATTATTGTTTGACGCAAATGTACACAGTAAAAAGAGTATTCTCAACAAGTTTGCCGAATACCAACATAGGGGTGAAATCACCATGGTTTATTTGATAATTGTGTTTGCCATCTTGTTGATAGCTGCACCGATCATGGCGGTCTTGCCAAGTAAACGTGACAAAGCACGAATGACGAAACGTCAAACCGCTATGCGTGTCGGTATCAGTGTTGAGATGACGATCATTGATGACCCCGATCCAGACCCTCAAAAGTACCTTTCAACGACGGGCAAGCCCATTCCACGCAGGCTTTCCACCGCCGCTTATCGGATACAGCGAAATAAGCCGAAGGATCGAACGGCCGGCGATTCACCTGCTTGGGTGGCGTTGAGGTTTATGGACAGGCGCCGAGCCACGTTAAGCCGCAATTGGTATTGGGAAAGCGCCGCTCCTGGACCGGAAATGTCTTCAATTTCTGAGTATTTGGTCCGTAATCTCGATCAATTACCCCCTGATGCGGTCAAGGTAGAAGAAAAAAATTACTTCTTTTCCGTCTACTGGCACGAGGACGGAGAAGTACAGGAAGTCATTGATTTTCTTAAGCGATGTGCAGCGCTTGGGTCTGGCGAAGCGGGGATCGAAGTGAAATTGTTAGGTGGCCCAGGGCAATGAAGTGGTTGACAAGGGTCCTTGATATTCGGCTAAGCTAAAAAGCAACTGGCGCTTGACCAACTGGTACTTTGCCACTATACATGTCGCCGCTTGAGGTCCATTTTGGACCATAGTTAACCAATTTGAGATGTTTTATGGGTAAGTCCCTTGTCATTGTAGAGTCCCCAGCGAAAGCGAAGACGATCAATAAATACCTCGGAAAGGACTTTATTGTGAAGTCCAGCGTGGGTCATATCCGCGACTTACCGACCAGCGGCTCTAGCAAAAGTGATCCCAAGGCACGTGCTGCAGAGGCAGCTAAAACACGGAAGATGGATCCTGATAAGAAGGTTGCCTATAGAAAGGAGAAAGCCAAGAAGCAATTGATTGCTCGCATGGGTGTGGACCCTCATCACGACTGGGCCGCGGACTACCAAATTTTACCGAGCAAAGAAAAAGTCGTCGCCGAACTGAAAAAGCTGGCCAAAGACGCAGATGAAATTTACCTCGCGACTGATATGGACCGAGAGGGAGAAGCCATTGCCTGGCATTTGCGTGAGGCGATCGGTGGTGATGAGAGTCGATATCGTCGGGTTGTTTTCAACGAAATTACCAAGAAGGCCATTCAAGCGGCCTTTGATAACCCTGGCGAGCTTAATATCGATCGAGTAAATGCCCAGCAGGCACGACGCTTTCTGGATCGAGTTGTGGGGTTTATGGTCTCTCCGTTGCTCTGGGAGAAGATTGCACGGGGTTTATCTGCGGGTCGAGTGCAGTCTGTCGCCGTCAAATTGATTGTGGAACGGGAGCGGGAGATACGCGCATTCATTCCAGAAGAATATTGGGATATCTTCGCTAATCTGGCGGAAGAAGCGAAAAAAGACGACCCGGTCAAATTTCAAGTCGTGAAACAAGCGGGTAAGAACTTTCGGCCATCCAGTAAAGAAGAGGCAGACGCCGCCCTGGCGAAACTAGAAAACGCAGAATATGTTGTCCAGAGTCGGGAAGATAAACCTACCCAGACTAAACCGAGTGCGCCATTTATCACCTCGACCTTGCAGCAAGCCGCCAGCACCAGGCTGGGTTACGGCGTGAAGAAAACCATGATGATGGCCCAACGTCTTTACGAGGCGGGATACATTACTTATATGCGTACAGATTCAACGAACCTGAGTGCCGATGCCGTAACGGCCTGCCGTGAAATGATCGAGTCAGACTACGGTAAAAAATACTTGCCTGAGGAACCTCGACGTTATTCCAGCAAAGAAGGCGCACAGGAAGCACATGAGGCAATTCGTCCTTCTGACGTGACCGTCAAAACCACTTCGATCGCGGGAATGGAGCGTGATGCAGAACGCTTGTACGAACTAATCTGGCGCCAGTTTGTGGCGTGTCAGATGCCCAATGCGGAATACACCAGTACCAGTGTTCTGGTTCACGCCGACGATTTAGAGCTCAAAATCCGTGGTCGAATTCTACGGTTTGACGGCTACACGCAGGTTCAACAACCTGCAGGCAAAAAGGAAGAAGAAACTCCATTGCCCGATTATGTCGTGGGCCAAAAATTGACTCTGGAAGAACTGTTACCGATCCAGCATTTTACCAAACCGCCGGCTCGATATGGCGAAGCGAGTCTCGTCAAAGAAATGGAAAAACGTGGTATCGGGCGTCCATCGACCTATGCATCGATCATTACTACGATTCAGGACCGCGGCTACACGAGGCTGGAGTCCCGCCGGTTTTATGCAGAGAAAATTGGCGAGCTGGTAACGGATCGGCTCGATGAGAATTTCAAAGATCTGCTGGATTATGGCTTTACTGCAGGGCTTGAACAGTCCCTGGATGCGGTATCCGAAGGCAAGATGAAGTGGAAAGCATTACTCGACAAATTTTATACTGGCTTCGAGAACCAGCTTACCGTTGCCAAGTCAGAAGGTGGCATGCGCTCTAACGACCCTTCTATGACAGATATTAAGTGCCCACTATGCGGACGTGATATGAATATCCGTACCGCCAGTACCGGGGTATTTCTAGGTTGTTCGGGATATGCGTTGCCACCGAAAGAACGTTGCAAACAGACCATTAATCTAATTTCTGGTGATGAAGTCGTTAGCGCCAATGGTGATGACGAGGAGGAGTCACGCATTCTTCTTAATAAGAGACGTTGCGCCAAGTGCCAAACGGCCATGAGCAGCTATCTCATCGATACCGAACGGAAACTACACGTCTGTGGTAACAATCCTGATTGTGATGGTTTTGAGATCGAGAAAGGTGAATTCAAAATCAAAGGCTACGATGGGCCGATCCTGGAATGTGACAAGTGCGGCGCCGAGATGCAGTTAAAAACGGGCCGGTTTGGTAAGTACTTCGGGTGTACATCCGACGACTGTAAGAATACACGTAAGCTGCTCCGTAGTGGCGAAGCGGCACCACCAAAAATGGATCCGGTACCGATGCCCGAGCTGCAGTGCGTCAAGGTTGACGACACCTATATCCTTCGCGACGGTGCAGCGGGAATATTTCTTGCTGCGAGTCAGTTTCCCAAGAACCGAGAAACTCGAGCGCCGTTCGTGGACGAGCTCATACCCCATCAAAACGAAATTGATCCTAAGTATTCATTCCTGATGCGCGCGCCCGTGAAAGATCCAGACGGTCGCCGCAGCATGGTGAGGTATGGCAGAAAGACCAAAGAGCATTATGTCACTTCAGAGAATGACGAGGGTAAACCGTCTGGCTGGCGCGCTGACTTTGTTGATGGCAAATGGCTTGAAGAGGCTAAAAAAGTGAAGAAAAAAGCCACTGTCTGATCTGATAAAGCTGGCCTGACAAAACTAGTTTGATAAAAGAGTGGCTTATTTACCACGATGCTCGCAGTCATTTAGTTGCCACTTTAAAAGTGGCAACTAAAGATATGCTGTGTAGAGAGGTTGTGTAGAGAGGCTGTGTAGAGAGGTTGTCTAGAGAGGTTCTGTAGATAGGTTATGAGACCGATTGTCACAACAAGCTGAACTAGTGTCGGATAACGCCAACCATCAAACCTTCTATCGCGAAGGATTCATGACGCAAGTCAACTTCAATCGGTGAGTAGTCTTTATTCTCTGGCATCAGAGTTATCTGGTATTTGCTGCGGTTCTTCTTCAATCGTTTAACCGTGATTTCATCTTCAATGCGGGCGACAACAATATCACCGTTATTCACATCCTGTGTTCGATGCACGGCAATCAAGTCTCCATCCAAAATACCACACTCAATCATGCTGTCACCTTGTACGGTCAAAAGATAATCTGCTTGAGGCCGGAAAAAATTGGCCGGAATCGGACAATGATTCTCGATGTGCTCATGTGCCAGGATGGGGCTACCTGCAGCGACTCGTCCTACTATCGGCAAGCCTACGTCCTCCGGTAGTTTAATACCCCTGGATGTTCCTGGGATCATCTCGATAGCCCCTTTGCGTGCCAGGGCTTTTAAATGTTCTTCGGAAGCGTTGGCACTCTTGAAACCAAGTTCTTGTGCAATGTCCGCGCGGGTGGGGGGGTAACCTGTCGCGGCCATATGGGACTTGATGAATTCAAGAACTTCTTCTTGTCGTAGTGTCAATTTGATCATTGCGATACATGTTTTTTTATACAGTAACTGTGATTATATACAGCGAAAGCGTCTTGGCAACTACAATCTCTGGTTTTTTCACCACCTGACCCCTTGCTTGCTCTTTAGCCTCTCGCTGCCTTCTCTTTGTCTGCATATGTTCGACTTGTATGTTGCCCTGGCCTAATATGGTTAAAAACAGGGGTTAAGCATGTTGAGTCGAGAAAACCTGACGAAATTGTTGGCGATTTTGGGTGTCATGTTACATGGCGGAATAGTTAGTGCTGCTAGCGTTGGGAACGCCAAGAGCGCCAAGAACTATTGGGTAGTGGGGAGTTATCGAGTTGCCGCTACGGCGCAAGAGCTGACTCGAAAACTAGAATCTAGCCTGGCTCTGCCAGTCCGCCAGCAAGAAGTTTTGGTTGCTGGCGTTTTGCATTATCGGTTGCTTGTTGCTGAGATGTCGGTGGATGCAGTTACTGCCGGGCGATTGAATTCAATGGGTATCACGCCCTGGCTTATGACGCTCTCCGAATCAGAAGGTGATCGTATTGCTATCAACCCTATTACTACCCCTATTGCTACCAACAAGGCTGTCCTGTTAACCCCAGTGATGGGTAGCGAGCAGTACCTGGTGCAGGTGGGGTCGTTCAGTCGTATTGATGAAGCAATGGCGTTGGAGCGTCGGCTAGCGACTGCTGGATTAGGTGTCAGTGGTGAAGCCAAGTTGGCTGCAGGCAAGGTGGTGCATCAAGTCTGGGCAGGGCCGAGTCGTGATCTGAGCGACTTGTGTAACCGTCTGCAGGAAATGAATCTAGTGCCCGGTGTCGTCAAACCATCGTCTACTCGCGAAACAAGCTATGCCAATCGATCTGCCGTGCAGCCGGTACGGTCAGATTCAGTAACAACCAAAGCTTCAGTCCAGCCAGCGTCCGATCGATATCCAAAAGATTTCAATTTGGCGAGGCTGCCGGAAAAGCGTGGGCAAGCTTTGATAGTCGACTGAGATAGTCAACTGAAGTTTTCTACAGCACTGATGGCTGGTATCCTCTATGCAGTCTTTTAAGGTTCGGATTTCTGAATGGAAGAGTTTGATTCTGTTGGATTGTTAGAGTTTTTCACCGACCCTGTTACGGTTCAGGTATTCGGCGTGGTGCTGGTGACGGTTGTCGCCAATTTCCTGTCGCGCAAGTTTTTCCGCTCGCTCAAGGAGCGAGCTTCCAGAACGCATACGATTTGGGATGATGCGTTGGTCGCATCGATCCAACGGCCAGTAGTATTATTAATCTGGATCCTGGGCTTTGCCTTTGCCGCAGAAGTGATCTCGGCCAAAACCAATTCTAGTTTGAGCCAGATGATCGATCCAGTGCGGTACGTGCTCGTTATCGCCGTGATCACGCTATTTGCCATCGCTTTTGTGCGTGAGTGCGAAAAAGGCTTTATTCACCATGGCACCGACGTGACGACTGCGTCTGCGATCAGCAAATTACTCAAAATTTCAATATTCATCACGGCGGCACTGACGGTTCTGCAGACCCTCGGTGTCAGTATTCAGGGCTTGCTCGCTTTCGGCGGCGTTGGTGGGATCGCCGTGGGTTTTGCAGCCAAGGACATCTTGTCGAATTTCTTCGGCGGCTTGATGATTTACCTGGACCGGCCTTTTGCCGTGGGAGACTGGGTGCGAAGCCCTGATAGAGATATCGAAGGGACGGTCGAGCATATTGGCTGGCGCCTCACTGTTATCCGTACCTTTGAACAACGGCCGTTGTATGTGCCGAATTCAGTATTTGCCAGCATTGCGGTTGAAAATCCCTCGCGGATGCACAACCGGCGAATTTTCGAGACGATTGGGGTGCGTTACGACGATGCCGATCGGGTGCGAGATATCGTTGCAGAAGTTAAACGTTATCTGACAGAAAACCCTGAAATTGAGCAGGAGCGAACCTTGATCGTCAATTTCAATAGTTTTGGACCTTCATCAATGGATTTCTTTATTTACTGCTTTACCAAAACGACCAGTTGGGTCGAGTTTCATAGTGTGAAGGAAACCGTGTTGCTGACGATTCACGACATCATCGCCGCTCACGGTGCAGAAGTTGCCTTTCCGACCACAACAGTGCATTTGCATGAAGCTGAACCAGAGGCATAATGACCTCCAGTAATGGTCTAAAATAGAGCCTTCTGGCTGACATTTAACGAACAGGATTTCCCATGACAAGTTTGCTCTTCTACGATAAACCCGTTGCGCTTAATAAATCTGCCCATAAAGATCTCAAAATCAAGACTTCGGATGCTGATTTTTCTTTTGCGACGGAGACCAACTCGGTCATCCTGGCGGGCGTCGAATTCACCGAGGCTGCTAAAGAGTACCCGATTGTGTTTGCCAATGCGGGAGATAGCATGGTGCCGGTAGCCCTATTGGGTCTCCGCAATGCAGAAAACTTGTTTGTGGACTCAAAAGGTCAATGGGATGCCAAATATATTCCGGCGTTTGTCCGCCGCTATCCTTTTGTTCTTGCCGAGACGGGTGAGGAAAGCCAGCGCATGGTTTGTATCGACGAGAGTTTCTCTGGGTTTGGCGACAAAGAAGGTGAGGCACTGTTCGAGAACGATGCGCCTACACCGGTATTGCAGCAAGCGATCGACTTTCTTGAGGAATACCAGCGTCAGTACATTCGGACGGAACGATTTATTAGCCGCCTGAAGGAATTGGACCTGTTGATGGCGCTCAATGCAAAAGTGGATATGGCAGACGGCCAGACATTTGCACTGACGGGCTTGATGGTGGTCGATGAAAAGAAATTATTGGAACTTGAAGACAGTAAGGCACTAGATTTCTTTAAGTCAGGAGAACTTGCCTGGGTTTATTGTCATCTCATGTCATTGGGTAATATGGCCCGAATGATCGATCGCATTGCCAGGGTAAGCGGTGACTCTTCGTTAGCCCCTTCATCAGAAACCCCTTCAGAAGGTAAGCCCAAAGCGAAAAAGAGTTAGATCGTGTTCGGCATAATAGGCGGTACGGGTTTTGGTGCGTTGGCAGCGTTGCATAATAGGGAAAGCCAGCTGGTAGGGACGCGATTCGGTTCGGCGTATTTGGAAGCGGGTGTGCTAGCAAATCAGCACATAATTTTCATGCCGAGGCACGGCAACCCTGCGGTGCATCCACCGCATAGAGTCAACTATCGCGCCAATATTCAGTCCCTAAAGCAGATGGGTGTTACTCAATTGCTCGCGGTTACGGCTGTGGGGAGTGTGGCGCCTGAACTTGAAGTCGGCGATTTTGTCGTGCCGGATCAAATTATCGATTACACGAGTGGTCGCGAACACACTTTCTTCGATCAAGAGATCGAGCATGTTGATTTTACTTATCCCTATGATGCGGTTCTGCGCCAACAGATTATTGATGCTGCGATAGTTGCCGAAGGCGTTAATTGCATTGCGGCGGGTACTTACGGCTGTACCAACGGTCCAAGGCTTGAAACCGCAGCCGAGGTCCAGAGGCTGCATCACGATGGTTGTACAATCGTTGGCATGACGGCGATGCCCGAGGCTGCGCTTGCGCGTGAACTCGGTCTGCCTTATGCCGGATTATCGGTTGTAGTGAACAAAGGTGCTGGATTGGCTGGTGAGCTGAATCTTGAGGCCATTAGCTCGAGTCTTGCCGCGAGCATGGCCAAGGTCGTGACGGTCATTGAATCTGTTGTGCGTGGCGCCTAGTCGGCACCACTCTCGTCAAAACCTTCTATTTTGACCAGGATGCCAAAGCGAGGGTGATCAATAAAATGCAGAGTGGAGCTGCGCATTCGTCTGGATTGTTGTAGCGGATGAGAATGTACCTTTAAATACTGCCCCTTTGTTGATTCCCAATTCACCACTTGTGGATATTTTGCTCGCAATTCTGGCGCTAACAGATCGGCCGCTGTGGACACGGGGGCATTACCTTGCTGATACAGCGGCGTAAACTCTGTGTACCAAAGGTCTGTATCAAGGTGTAAAAAGCGGGATCGACTTATGGTTATGGTGCCGTCGAGTTCATACATATCGTCAAAATGAGCGCCGGCCTGTATCAGTACCGGTAGTGAATCCTTGTCTGGCGCAATCGGTTGGAGCCATGACTGGTGAACCAGAGTTTTATACAAAGAAGAGCGGCTTATTGAGCGTGCCTGGCTATTCAAGATTCTGCGTCCTTCGGGCAAGGCGACAAAGGCGAGAGGGGCATCCGAATGGAACAGTGCCTCATAGTCAATTGTGACTTTCAAGCCCCTATCCGTGCCCCTATCCGTGCCAAGGGTGTCCCGCTTGATCTCTACAGGCACCTGCAAACGACTTCGACTTTCAAATAGAAACTCGTTTGAATCAAGCTTTGAATCAAGTGCTGCATCAAATCTCTCACCAAGCCCGTCATCAACCCCTTTATTAAAGAGGGCTAGATAGTCTTCCAGCTGGCGGACCTGCTGAATAGAAAATGGTGGTGCCTGTGGTGCGATACTGACCATTTCGTTTGGATAGTTGAGGGGTATCACAGGCCAAATTTCATCTGTTTTAGCTGGTGCCGTATTCGCAAAGATGACGACTTCCACCTGATACCAGTCCGAGTAATCTTCTGCGAACGCAGGGCTGGTCAGGCTGACCGACATTCCTAGTAGCAAAAGGGCCAGTGAAAACTTAGCTCGCATTGGCAAGTACTTTCTCCTCCAGTCTTTCCAAGAGCCTTTCGACTTTGGTGAACCTTGTTTCGGGTTTTTCCATCACTTCCTCAAACGATAATTGATTGGCGGTGGGAAGGCGATAGCGGTGGGGTTCTGACTGGACAAGTTGCACGATGCTAAAGGGATCGACCGGAGTGTCCTGACCAAATTCAAAGCGGCCAATCTTGTCTCCAACATCGACCTTTTTGATCCCAAGAGACTCAGCTCGCAGCTTAAGTTCCGTAATTCGAAAAAGGGTCTTGGTCGATTCAGGCAATAGGCCGAATCGGTCAATCATCTCAACCTGAAGTTCTTTCAGTTCTTCAGAGTTTTTTGCGTTCGATATGCGCTTATACATTACCAGGCGGCCATGCACGTCTGGGAGGTAGCCCTCAGGAATGAGCGCGGGTAAGCGCAGATTAACTTCTGTACCGTCATCCAGGGGACGGTCGAGATTCGGCGTTTTGCCATCCTTGATGGCTTTTACCGCTCGATCTAGCATTTCCATAAAGAGTGAATAGCCGATAGTTTGCATATTACCGGTTTGTTCATCACCGAGTAGTTCACCGGCACCGCGAATCTCGAGGTCATGGCTGGCGAGAATAAAGCCCGCGCCCAGATCTTCTGCTTCACTGATGGCGTCCAAACGTTTGCTGGCGTCGGCGCTGATTGCCTTGGGGTGTGGTGTCAACAAGTAGGCGTATGCCTGGTGATGGGATCGACCTACGCGGCCGCGTAGCTGATGCATTTGCGCCAGTCCAAACTTGTCTGCACGATCCATGATGATGGTGTTCGCGTTTGGCACGTCGATGCCGGTCTCGATAATCGTCGAGCAAACCAACACGTTAGCGCGCTTGTGATAAAAGTCCGACATCACTTGCTCGAGTTCCCGTTCACGCATTTGACCGTGTCCTATGACAACCCGGGCGTTGGGCACGATCTCTCGTAATTTCTCTGCTGTGTTCTCGATCGTTTTCACTTCATTATGTAGGTAGTAAACTTGGCCGCCTCGGTTTAGTTCTCGCTGGATGGCTTCTTTGACCAGGCCGTCCGTTCTTTGTCGAACAAAGGTTTTGATCGACAGGCGTTTTGCCGGAGGCGTCGCGATGATGGTCAGGTCACGCATGCCGGACATTGCCATGTTCAATGTGCGAGGAATGGGCGTGGCCGTCATGGTTAGAATGTCGACCTCGGCACGCATCGATTTCAATTTTTCTTTTTGGCGTACGCCAAATCGGTGTTCTTCATCGATAACGAGTAAACCCAGATCCTTAAATTTGATGCCATCCTGGATCAATGCGTGGGTACCTATGACGATATCGACCGTGCCGGCAGCCAATTTCTCAATCACCTGGGCCTGCTCTTTTTTCGTTCTGAAACGAGATATAGAATCCACATTCACCGGCAATTCAGCGAATCGATCCTTAAAGGTTTCCACATGCTGTTGCGCTAACAGAGTTGTTGGTACCAGGACGGCGACTTGTTTACCGGCGTGTACAGCAAGGAACGCTGCCCGCATGGCAACTTCTGTTTTGCCAAAGCCAACATCACCGCAGACAAGATGATCCATTGCTCTGTGCTGGGTCATGTCGTTAATGACACGCTCGATTGCATTTTGTTGATCGGGCGTTTCTTCGAAAGGAAATGCAGCGGCAAATTTGTAGTACGCCTCATCCGGCTCAGGAAAGGCAAAGCCCGATTTAGCTTCCCGGCGTGCATAAATATTGAGTAGTTCCGCTGCGACGTCTCTCACCTGCTCAGCGGCTTTGCGTTTTGCCTTCTCCCAGACTTCGCTACCGAGCCGGTGCAGTGGCGCAGTGGTTTCATCTGTACCCGCGTAACGAGAAATTAGATGCAGCGAAGAAACCGGTACGTACAGTTTGGCCTCGTCGTCATAGCCCAGGGCTAGAAATTCAGTTTGTTGGCCATCGATATGCAGTGTCTCGAGCCCTAGATACCGACCAACACCGTGATCAATATGGACAACGGGTGAGCCAATGTTGAGCTCCGTTAAGCTCTTGATAACCAGTTCAGCAACGTTATCTTTTTGTTTAGCGCGTCTGCGCTGTTGTAGTACGTGTTCGCCAAACAATTGTTGCTCAGTAATAAATAGCATTGAACCTGGTAAGTAGAAGCCCCGTTCAAGTGGACTGACGGTCACAACAATACGCTCATCGCTGCTCAGCACACCTGGCCAGGAGGCCTGGTACTCCGGTTCAATATGGTATTTACGTAGCAGTTCGTCTACGACCTCGCGGCGGCCGTTGGACTCGGCGACGATCACGAGGCGCGCCGAATCTTTGCGCAAAAAATTGGTTAGGTTGGTGAGCGGATTCTGCAGTCGATCATTAACGGTGAGTTCTGGTAGCGGCGCAAAAGGGAAATTGTCGCCTTTGTCTTCTGCAGGTTGCAGAAGGACTCTTCGACGAAGATTGCAGCCTGAAAATACTTCATCAAGCGGCAGGAGAAACTCCGCCGGTGCGACGATGGGGCGCTGAATGTCATAGCGAAGGTTTTCGTATCTTGCCTCGGCACTTTGCCAGCTGTCTGTCACGGCGTTGTCGATTTCAGCCGTTAAGATCAATGTATCTTCTGGTAGATAGTCGAAAAGGGTCTCTAATTCGTCGAAAAATAAGGGTAGATAGGATTCAATGCCTGGCGGCGATAATCCCTCGGATACGTCTTGATAGACCTGACAGCTGCGCGGGTTTCCCTGAAAGTGTTGGTGCCAACGATCTTGAAAGCGATTGATGGCATCGTCGGTCAGTGGGAACTCGCGAGCTGATAATAACCGGATCGATTCGACCTGCTCAATCGAGCGTTGGGTTTCTGGATCAAACACCCGAATTGATTCGATTTCATCGTCGAACAAATCTATTCGAAATGGATGATCGGTCCCCATCGGGAATATATCCATAATGGAACCTCGTACTGCGAACTCGCCATGCTCGAATACAGTATCGACGCATCGGTAAGCGGATGCAGTCAACTTTTTGCGCATCGCTTCAATATCAAATTGCTGGCCCTTATCGAGCACAAAGCTGCTGCCAAGCGTGAAGGAGCGGGGCGCTAGTTTTTGCATCAAGGTGGTTGCTGGTACGACGAGGACGCCCCTTTTTTGGAGCGGCAGTTCATTGAGGATGGCAAGTCGATCAGAGACGATGTCCTGGTGCGGCGAAAAACTGTCATAGATCAACGTTTCCCAGTCGGGGAATAGCATCACGGGTACAGATTCTGGCAGGAAAAACTGAAGTTCATGACTGACGCTTTCGGCGGTCTGGGTATCTTGCACCACAACCATAGTGAAGCCTTTTTCGGCTTGAATTGCGTCGGCCACGGCAAGGCTCAAAGCGGCCTGGTCAAGGTTGCCCCAGTGTCTGCGGTTTCCAGGTGCGTCTGGAATCTGATAAACACCCAATGGTAAGGTGTGGGCCATTGAAGGTCCTTAAATGGGGTCTGAGAAGGGGTAGGAAGGTTACTTAACCATGGGAATAAAACAAGTGCGGCTACGCGGTTGAATATCCGACTATTTTGGGTGGTCGCGGTGTTCGCTATTGGCCTGGTAGTTGGCTGGTATCTTCATGCCTGGCAAGCAGCATCCATCGTTGTGCCACTGCAGCCCCAGGTTTTGAGTGAAACGCCATTGAACGCTGAGCAACAAGCTACTGCGCCGTCAGAAAGCCCGTCACCATTCCATGAATTACGCTCACAAATATCAGTGCTCATGACTGCAGAACGTTACGAGCAGGCCTTCGACTTGTTACTGGACGCATCCTTTGTCGCCATCACGCCGCTAGAGCAGGATGAGTTTAGGCGGCTCCTGGCCCAATTTGTCGATACCTATACCCGGGCACTGATTGCAATTAATCAGTTTCAAGAGGTTGATGCCTTGTATGAGCAACTGACACTGGCGCTGCCGCAGTTTGCGGAGTATCAACTTCAGCTGGGTAAGTTGCGGATTCAAATGGGCAATGGGTATGCCGCATTGGCGCCACTATCGCAGGTTAGTAATCACGAACGATATGGTGCTGAGGCACGAGATCTGATGACTCAGGTTGAGCGCAATGTCGCAGCCGATGCCGATATTGCGCTGGAGACGTTGCCCCTCACAGGGCGCGATGGACAGTTTATCGTTGAGGCCATGATCGACAATCGATATCCCGTCAAGTTGCTGGTCGACACGGGTGCTGCCATGACCGCCATTGATAGCGGGGTTCTGCAGATGGCGGGCTACGACCTGGATGCCGAACGACAGTACTTCGTCACCGCAAATGGGGTCGTGTCTGCACCCGTTGTGACACTCGGTGTCGTTAGCCTGGGCAGTGCTCGGATTGCAGAACTGCCGGTCGGTGCGCTAGCGTTGTCTATGCCCGGAGGTGTGGTGGGTTTGCTGGGAATGAATTTTTTGCGCCATTACGACTTCCGAATTGATCAAAATAATAGCACCTTGATTCTGGATAAGCGTTAGTCGCTAGACGGTTACAGGCGTTTTTCTGTCTTGCGTTGACGCCATCAAATATCGATAATACCGGGGATTTTAGAGGGAAATTTATTGGTTTCCTCGTCAATCCCGTAAATCCTATAGTAGGAGTTTTTTGTGGCCCGACCTGGTCTTGAAGGCGTTTTCGCTGATTGGAAAGAACGTGAAGCGCTGGCTGAAGCGATGATTCCCATTATAGGCGGTTTATACCGTCGCAATGTTGCGATGTATATCCATGGCGTCCCGCTCTACAACACGTCTGTTATCGAGCTGATGAAAACGCATCGATTTGTGCGCCAGATCGAATATAACGAGATGTCTGAATTTGAAACCCATCCGGTTATGGAAATCTTATCCCGACTGGATTTGGGCCCCGCACATATCGATGTTGGCAAACTGACTTCAAACTTCATGGCGGACAACAAAGGCCTCAGTATGGAGGCGTACGTTAAGCGTGATTGCGAAGCGATTCTTGGTGTCGACACGGTTACGCATGAGCCCAGGGACGTTGTCGTCTATGGTTTTGGCCGTATTGGCCGATTGGCAACTCGATTGTTGGTGGAAAAAACCGGCGGTGGGCATAATTTGGTTCAGCGCGCGGTTGTACTCCGACCGCCTAAAGATCCTGTTCTTGATTTGAACCGTCGCGCGAGTTTGTTGCGGCGCGACTCCATTCATGGGAATTTCAAGGGCACGATCCGGGTCGACGAAGAGAACATGGTGCTGGTCTGTAATGGCAATGCTATTAAGTTCATCTATTCAAGTGATCCTGCCAGCATCGATTACACCGAATTCGGCATCAACAACGCGTTGGTGATTGATAGTTCCGGCGTATGGCGCGATGAGGACGGCTTGTCTCAGCACCTCCAGGCCAAAGGCGCTGCAAAAGTCTTGCTCACAACGTCAGGCAAGGGCGATATTAAGAATATTGTGGCAGGTGTTAACTCCGACATCATTGTTCCAGAAGATAAGATCATTGCGGCAGCTTCCTGTACCACCAACGCGATTGTGCCCGTGCTTAAAAGTATCCATGACAAGTTCGGCATCGTCAGGGGGCATATGGAGACAGTTCATGCTTACACTGACGACCAGAACTTACATGACAATATTCATCCCAAGACCCGTCGAGGCCGTAGTGCGCCGCTGAATATGGTGTTAACCGAATCAAATGCGACGAGTTCTGTGGGTAAGTTGCTACCGGAGCTAAAGGGTAAGCTATCTGGCAACTCAATTCGGGTGCCCGTGGCAAATGTGTCCATGGCGATTCTGAACTTGACCCTTGACAAGGAGACCAACCGGGACGAGGTGAATGAATTTCTGCGCGATGTCTCTTTACATTCGACCATGCAGCGCCAGATTGGCTACTCAGTCTCTGATGAAGTCGTATCTTCTGACTTTATCGGCGATCGACACGCCGGTGTTGTGGATTCCGCGGTCACAATTGTCAATGGCAACAATGTTGTCCTTTACGTCTGGTATGACAACGAATTTGGCTACACCTGTCAGGTGGTTCGAGTGGCGCAAAAAATGGCTGGTATCAAATATCCATCGGTGCCACCTCTGCCTGTGAGTGCTGGCACAACAAGCTAAAGCACCGTTATTCGTAACCGCGCTCCTTAAAAGTGCGGCACGCTAAGGATTAATTCTTTCCAAAGGTAGGATATATCTGCCTTTGGAGTAGATATATCAACCCCAGCATTTTATAATTAGCCGCGATATTTTGTATCGTTGTTAGCGCATACAGTTATTGCAGGTTTGTTCTGTAGTTGAAGTGACTGGTTGGTCGTTTGGCGTCTAAAGACGCAATTGTGATCAATTCGCCGCGATATCCGCTTTAGCGATCTACACTTATGATTTGCCGCAAAAGGCGTATTCATTTTGGGCCGGCGCCCCGCTCGCTGGTGTTAGGGAATCAATGATCAAGATTAAGAAGGGTTTGGATTTACCGATAACCGGCAAGCCGGTTCAGGAAATCGATTCGGCTGCTCCTGTTACACGGGTTGCGGTTGTGGGTGACGACTACCCCGGCATGAAGCCAACCATGGCGGTTGCCGAGGGCGATACAGTCGCCAAAGGGCAATTGCTGTTTACTGATAAAAAGAATGAAGGCGTCCGTTATACCGCGCCTGCTGCCGGCAAGGTTGTCGAAGTGAATCGCGGCAAGAAGCGCGTCTTCGAGTCAGTCGTGATCGAACTGAGTGGCGATGCCGAGACGGAATTCGCCGTTAAGGATCCAGACAGTGCGAGTCGTGATGAAGTGGTTGCCACGCTGATTGAATCGGGCGAGTGGATTGCTTTCAAGACACGACCTTTCGGTAGGTCACCTGCGGTTGACGCAGCCCCTTTGCACATATTTGTGACCGCTATTGATACGCGTCCACTCGCGCCAAATCCACAACACTTTATTTCCGAGCATGGCGCTGAATTTGAAATGGGCCTTAAAGTCCTCAAGAAGTTAACCGAAGGTACTGTTTATTTATGCAGCTCACCCGGTGTTGATCTGCCTGCCAGCAATGTCACTCAGCGCGAAGATTTCACGGGGCCACATCCCGCCGGTTTGGCTGGTACGCATATCCATTTCTTAGCACCTGTCAGTCAAGACAAACAAGTCTGGTCTATTGGCTATCAGGATGTCGTCGCGATCGGTGGTCTGTACAAGACCGGCAAACTATTTTCTGAGCGCGTGGTTGCTCTGGCCGGCCCAGGTGTTAACCGACCGCGGTTACTAAGAACCTGCGCGGGCGCCTGTCTTGATGAAATTACAGCTGGCGAAATTGCTACCGAAGGTCAACGAGTGATATCCGGATCCGTATTGGATGGTCGCAAAGCAGCTGGCCCCACCGCTTATCTCGGACGTTTTCACAATCAGGTTTCTGTGCTGGCTGAAGGCACCGAGCGGGAGTTCATGGGTTTTGTTAGACCCGGTGCTAATAAGTTCTCGCTGACCCGTCTGTTTGCGTCGAGTCTGTTGGGTAAAAAAGGCCTTAAAATCACCACCAGCACTGGTGGCAGTTACAGAGCCATGGTGCCGCTCGGCACGTACGAAGAAATGATGCCTCTCGATATTCTACCCACGCAACTGCTGCGATCGCTACTGGTGAGTGATGTTGATGCTGCCATCCAGTTGGGTTGTCTAGAGTTGGATGAAGAAGACCTGGCACTTTGTACCTTTGCCTGTACTGGCAAGTATGAATACGGGCCTTATTTAAGAGAAATGCTGTCGCGAATCGAGGCGGAGGGGTAGGCCACATGCAAGCGCTAAGAAGTTTTTTAAACAAGATTGAGCCAGAATTTGATTCTGGCGGTAAGTACGAAAAGTGGTATTCAGTTTACGAAGCAGTCGACACCATTTTCTACTCGCCAGGTAAAGTAACCACTGGCGCCTCTCACGTTCGAGATTCCGTAGAAGTTAAGCGAATTATGACAACGGTTTGGTTGTGTGCCTTCCTGCCTATGTTTGCGGGTATGTACGTTGTCGGCAGTAACGCGCTTGGTGCGATGGATCAAATGGGCCTTGAGTCCTTAGGCGGCTGGCGCGGCGGAATTCTTGAGTTGGTTGCTGGCTACGACCAGGGCAATTGGTGGCACTGCTTGATATATGGTGCTGTCTTTTATGTGCCGATTTACTTTGTGACTTTTTGTGCCGGTGCCTTCTGGGAAGTTCTATTCGCTGTCAAACGCGGTCACGAGATCAACGAAGGCTTCTTTGTCACGAGTGTTTTGTTCTCCCTGACAATGCCGGCGACTGTGCCGCTATGGGAAGTGGCACTCGGTATCAGTTTTGGTGTGGTCATCGGTAAGGAAATATTTGGCGGCACCGGTAAGAATTTCTTAAACCCAGCTCTAACCGGCAGAGCGTTTCTTTACTTTGCTTATCCGGCACAGATGTCCGGCGACGCGGTCTGGACAGCGGTAGATGGCTTCAGTGGTGCGACGATGCTTGCTGTTGCTGCGTTGCAAGGAATGGAAGGTATTTATGCCAGTGGTATGACCTGGGCGGACGCGTTTTTTGGCAACTTACAAGGTTCTGTAGGTGAAACCTCTACGATCGCGATCTTGCTGGGTGGTTCGATCTTGTTGTTTACCAAGATCGCCTCGTGGCGAATCGTGTCGGGTGTCATGTTGGGTATGGTCGTGATGTCGACGTTTTTCAATTTCGTGACGTCCGACACCAATCCGATGTTTGGCATGCCCTGGTACTGGCACATGGTGCTCGGTGGATTTGCCTTCGGCATGATGTATATGGCAACCGATCCTGTTTCTGCCTCTATGACCAACACCGGCAAGTGGTGGTATGGCGGCCTGATTGGCGTCATGACCGTGCTAATTCGAGTCGTTAACCCCGCCTTCCCCGAAGGTATAATGCTCGCCATATTGTTCGCCAACCTGTTCGCGCCCTTTATCGACTGGTGCGTGGTGCGAGCCAATGTGAAGAGGAGACTCGCACGTGGCTAAAAACAAAGATTCAATTTCCAATATCGTGATTGTGGCCCTGTCGTTATGCCTTGTGGCGGCGATTGTGGTCTCCAGTGTTGCGGTTTCGTTAAAGCCAACCCGGCAGGCGAACAAAGATTTAGACCGGGCGAAAAACATTCTTATCGCCGCGGGCCTTTTTGAAAAAGGGAAAACCGCTGATGGTCAGATAGACGAGTTATTCAAACAGTTCGAAATCCGTCTGGTTGACCTGCGTCAAGGCAAACTCCTGACCGCCAGTGAAGCGCAGGCTGTGGGAATTGACCCTCGAACCTATGAGCAACGCAAAGCGTCTAAAGACCCTGAAGGCAGTCGCGGTTTAGACAACAGCGAAGATCTCGCGGGTATTAATCGACAGGCTAATTACAGCGTGGCGTATTTGCTCAAAACGGATAACCAAATTGACCGCATGGTATTGCCTATCCATGGGTATGGTCTTTGGTCGACCTTGTACGGTTTTATCGCACTCGATGGTGACCTCAAAACGGTTGCCGGCATCACCTTCTATGAGCACCAGGAAACGGCTGGACTTGGCGGGGAAGTTGATAACCCCGCTTGGAAAGCCAGCTGGGAAGGTAAGGAAATTTATGCGCCTGATGGCCATGTTGCGCTGACGGTCATGAAAGGTAGTGTCGATCTCGCAAATTCTGCTGCCAGCCATCAGATTGACGGCTTGTCAGGTGCTTCGCTGACCAGTCGCGGTGTACAAAATCTAATTCAATTCTGGATGGGCGAACAGGGATTTGGTCCCGCGCTTGCAAAGCTGAAGGGTTAACAATATGTCGAAAGCTACGGACGTCCTATTAGATCCGATTTTTAATAACAATCCGATCGGATTACAGATTCTCGGAATTTGTTCTGCACTAGCGGTTACCACTAAGATGAGTGTGGCGCTGGTGATGTGTATCGCGTTGACGCTAGTGACAGCGTTTTCCAATTTGTTTATCTCGATGATTCGCAATCAGATACCGAGCAGTATTCGAATTATCGTGCAAATGACGGTTATTGCTTCCCTTGTCATCGTGGTTGATCAGATTCTTGGTGCCGTGGCGTATGACATTAGCAAGCAGCTCACAGTTTTTGTCGGTTTGATTATCACTAACTGTATTGTGATGGGGCGGGCGGAAGCTTTTGCGATGCAAAATCCTCCCGGATTGAGTTTTATTGATGGCATTGGTAACGGCCTTGGTTACAGTGCGGTGTTGATGGCGGTTGCTACCATTCGTGAACTCATAGGCTCCGGTAGCCTGTTTGGTTTCGAAATTTTGCCGCTGGTCACCAATGGTGGTTGGTATCAACCAAACGGACTTATGCTCCTGCCACCTAGTGCTTTCTTCATTATCGGTCTGTTGATCTGGGGGCTGCGAGCCTGGAAGAGCGAGCAGGTTGAAGAGCCTGATTATGAAATCGGCGGTCATACTTCACTGACCAGAACAGCATAGGGGCGCGTTATGGAATATTATTTAAGCCTTTTTGTTAAAGCCGTATTTATCGAGAATATGGCACTCGTATTTTTTCTCGGCATGTGTACTTTTATCGCTATTTCGAAAAAAGTGGAGACGGCAATCGGTCTTGGTATTGCCGTTATCGTGGTGCTGGCGATTACGGTGCCGGTTAACAATCTGATTTTTCATTACCTACTCGCCGACGGCGCTCTGGCCTGGGCCGGACTGCCAGAGGTTGATCTTAGCTTTCTTGGTTACTTAAGTTACATCGGAGTGATCGCCGCCATCGTACAAATACTAGAAATGTTTTTGGATAAGTTTGTACCGGCGCTCTACACCGCGCTTGGTGTGTTCTTGCCCCTGATTACTGTGAACTGCGCGATCCTTGGTGCGTCGCTGTTTATGGTGAATCGCGACTACGACTTCGCCGAGAGCATGGTTTACGGTATTGGATCCGGTGTTGGTTGGGCAATTGCGATTGTGTTGCTCGCGGGTATTCGAGAAAAACTTAAGTACAGTGATGTCCCTGAGGGGCTGCGCGGTTTGGGTATTACTTTTATCACGGTTGGCTTGATGTCTCTTGGCTTCATGTCATTCGGCGGTATTTCACTTTAAGCGGCAGGTGTTATGAACACTGAAATAATTTTAGGCGTATCGATGTTCACCGTCATCATCATGATGCTGGTGTTTATCATTCTTTTTGCACGAAAGCAGTTGGTGAGCACGGGTGACGTGACCATTGAAATTAATGGTGACCCAGAAAAATCTATAACAACCTCTGCCGGCGGCAAGCTGTTATCTACGCTCGCGGATTCAGGCATATTTTTATCCTCTGCCTGTGGTGGCGGTGGTACTTGCGCTCAGTGTCGTTGCAAGGTTCTTGAGGGCGGTGGTTCAATGCTATCGACCGAAGAAGGCCACTTCACCCGTGGTGAAGCCAGTGAAGGTTGGCGCCTTAGCTGCCAGACGGCAGTGAAGCAAGACATGAAAATCGAGGTGCCTGCCGAATTTTTTGGCGTCAAGCGCTGGGAATGCGAGGTCATTTCTAATGACAACGTCGCTACTTTTATTAAAGAACTGATCCTGAAACTGCCGGATGGCGAAGTCGTAAATTTCCGCGCTGGCGGTTATGTGCAATTTGAAATTCCACCCTACGATATTGCCTATAAAGATATCGATGTTGATGAGGAATATCGCGGCGATTGGGAAAAGTTTGGCGTCTTTGAGCACAAGTCTAAGGTTGATGAGCCAACCATTCGTGCTTACTCAATGGCAAACTATCCTGATGAAAAAGGTGTTATGAAATTCAACATTCGGGTTGCATCACCACCGCCAGGGACAGACTTCCCGGCCGGTAAGATGTCATCCTACCTGTTCACCATGAAGCCCGGCGACAAGGTCACGATCTTTGGTCCTTTCGGTGAGTTTTTTGCAAAAGAGACGAAGGCTGAAATGGTCTTTGTCGGTGGTGGCGCAGGCATGGCGCCGATGCGAGCTCATATTTTCGATCAGCTGCTGCGCATCAATACCGACCGCAAGATTACCTTCTGGTACGGCGGGCGTAATGAGCGAGAACTTTTCTATGTCGACGAGTTCGACAAGTTAGACGCTGAGCATGAAAACTTTGATTGGCACGTCGCGCTGTCGGACCAGAACATCGAAGGGTGGGAAGGTTACACGGGCTTTATTCACAACGTTCTGTTTGATAATTACCTAAAACAACATCCGGCACCGGAAGATTGTGAGTACTACATGTGCGGACCGCCGATGATGAACGCTGCTGTGATTCAGATGCTTGAAGACCTGGGTGTTGAGCGAGACAATATCTTCCTTGATGACTTTGGTGGCTAGTTCTAGAGTTAATTGGATAGTGAGTTGAATAGCTAACTAGACAGTCAGTTGAACAGTCAGTTGAATAATGGATCAGGTTTAGTGAATCGATTACCTGCTAAACGATTACCTGCTAAACAAGCACCCGTTTAACAATCAAGATGCGCGGGTGCTTAGGCGCCCGCTGTCATTTTCTCAGCCGTCACCGCATAGCCAGCTTCAGCTGGTACACAAATATAATTTCCATCCTCTCTTTTCTCCATCCAGGGTAATACTGTGACGATCTCACGGGCGTCTGCGTCTGCTAGCGCACCCTGAACGGAGTCACTCGTCGCCAGCATCTCTACATTTAATCGAGTTGGAAAAATAATGGTGTAGGTTCCGTCTGATGCACCTGCTAATGCATCGGCAGGTGATATCCAGACCGAGTCAACAGACTCGTGACCATCGTGAATTGCGAGGTGATCTTCCGGTGCTATGGCCAGATAAAAGTGAGTGTCGAACCGCTTCGGCATCATTTCAGGTGTGACCCAATGGGCGAAGGGTACGAGTTGATCGCAGGCGAGAATCAAATCTTCCTGTTCGAGAAATTCGCCGATCCCCATCTCACCTACAGCCAGCGGTTGTCGAAAGTGTTCGAGGGTCCTCAGGCGTTCTCCGGCAATCAGTTGGTCACTGCCCGCTGGGCGCGCCAGCAAAATGCCACATTCCTCGAAAGCTTCCCGTATTGCCGCGACTTGCAGTGTTAGCAGGCCATCATCCTCGTTGCCACCCTGGCATCGATCGCGTACCAGGCTGTCCCGGTCGTCCACCTTACCCCCCGGGAAAACTAAAGCCCCAGACGCAAAATCAATCTGGTGATGCCTGACCACCATGAAGACTTCCAGCGGAGACTCGTCTGCTCTAAGCATCAAAATGGTGGCTGAGGGTATCGCAGTAGCGTCAGTCATGGTTAAAGGCTCTGTTCAGAAATGATCCGCCAAATAGCGGCTTCTTTTTGCAGCACTAGACGTTTGTCGGTCTTGTCACTAAAAACGTTCGAATCGTACACTTGATTGAAATCTACCTGCACGGTGTTAGGTTTGATCACTTCAAAGCTATCGTAGGCAAGGCGGATTTCGATTTGTGATGGTCTGGATAACCGTGAGCGGCGCATGCCTTCCCACTGGCGTCGGGATTGGCGACCCGGCACCTCAAAATCTGGCGAGTAGGCGGCTAAGTATTGCTCAATGTTCTGGTCAGACCAGGCAGCGGCCCATAGGTCGACAGCAGCCTGAACTTCTTCACGAGTATCCTGGCTGAGAGTTGTGATTGCTTCCGGATTTGGCGTCGATACTTCCGCGATAGGGGCTGCTTCAGGTTCCGTGGCTTCAGGTGCCGAGGTTCCAGGTGCCGAGGTTCCAGGTGCCGAGGTTCCAGGTTCAGTAGTTCCAGGTTCAGTGCGTTCATTCTGCGGCTGCATGTCATCGGCAGACGCGAGCATTGTTGGCATATTGTCGGCGCTAATTTCAGCAACGGGTGCGGTGGGTTCAGAGCCAGCAATGGCCACGCCATCGGAGCGCTCTATCAGGGTATCGTTTTCAAAATAGCCGTTATAGACCGTCCCATCGGGCAGAATCATAGTGCCTGGGCCATTCCGCTTGTCATTGACGAAGGTGCCAACAAAGCGAGTGCCGTCTTGCCAGAAGATGGTGCCCTTACCAGATCGTTTGCCATCTTCAACACCACCGACGTAGCGCGTGCCGTCAGGCCATAGCAGTGTTTTTGTTACCGAAGCGTCCTCAGCGGACGAGGGCGTAGGAGAGGCTTGTTCTGCCAACGCGGGTTGGTACAAGAACGCCATCAATAGGATAAGTTGCAGCACTTTCGCCATCATTGAGCTCGTTATTATTGATATGGTCTGAATATATCATTAATAACAGAGCGTTACATAAGGCTGAGGATGATCTTAAGCATGTTTAAGAAGCGCTTTTAAGCAGATTGTGTTGCGCCGCTACTTCGAGGATCCTGGCGGGTTCTATTATCCATGGACCATCCTGGCGGACGCTGACTTCGACCCTATCGGTTGCTGAGATTTGAATCGATCGATCGCCGTCAAATGCCAGGATGCCAGGGCCGTCAACCAGATAGGTTTGTCCCAGAGTCATTTGTGCATGGTCGACAACGCCGATATCGCCGTAAAGGCCCGGTGATAAAGGTACCCGCACCGATTCACTGGCCTTGGCATGACAATTCACCATCACCCCGAATGGGTCAGTGGCACCGCAGGCTCTGAGGTATCCGCCAATCGGAGAAATGCCAACCGAAGCTGGTTCCGCGCGCGTGAGAAACACCTGCCGGATGTTCTCAGCGGCAAAGGGCAACAGGGAACCGATGCTATCGTTTTCGAGCAGGACGGCGTCAATTAAAGCCATATCGGTTTCAACACCGTTGATGCTGATATGCAGTTGCTTGCATCGATAGCAATGATCTTCAGCCTTAAGTCTTCCAGTTGCAATTAGGCCAGCGGCTGCGCCGGCAATCGAAGCCTCACAAAAAATCGGGAAAACATTATTGGTGCCGGTGGATAGCGGCAGGATGACGGCGTCCGGTAAATTCTTGGCCACAATTCGGCTGGTCCCATCGCCACCTAGAACGATAAAGGTTCGACAACCGGCGTCCCACATTTTGCTGGTCATGACAGCGGTATCTGTCGCGGTGTGTGTCAGCGGGTATTGGAGTATCTCGATACTATCTCGCTCAGGTAGGTTCTCAATGGAACGCTCGTTGATGCGAAAAGGTTCGTTACCCAGGTAGATGCGCGTCGCACCCATCTCTAGTGCACCTAAAACCAGGCGCGTCACCTGTTGCTGTTTCTCATGGTGACTGCTGGTGCTGGCTTTTGCTGCCACACGCCGGACATCCCGCCCCGACATGGGGTTCACGACAATGCCTAATTTTCCCATTGCAGCGCTAATCTTATTGAGCCTTGCGGGTAAAAACCCAGCTGTCTTCGTTCGAAAGGTCATCATTGAATCGGTATCCGTCGATATCAAAGGCTTTGATATCTTCCGGTTTGCCGATACGGTTTTTGATGATGAAAGATGCCATCGAACCTCGGGCTTTTTTAGCGAAAAAACTGAGAATCTTGTAAGCGCCGTTTTTGTAGTCTTTAAACACTGGCGTAATCACTCTGCCGGGCAACAAATCTGGCTTTACCGCCTTAAAGTACTCCAGGGAGGCAAGATTAATCAGCGTTTTATTCCTGTGCGCAGCCAATTCTTCATTTATTGCTGCTGTCACCGCTGCGGTCCAGTAGTCATAAAGGTTGTCACCGCCAGGGTTTTTGATTTTGGTACCCATTTCTAACCGGTAGGGTTGGATCAGATCGAGTGGCTTTAACACCCCGTAAAGCCCGGAAAGTATGCGCAGGTTTTTTTGTGCGAAGCTAAAGTCTCGTTCGCCATATTCTTCTGCGGCAAGTCCAATATAGACATCGCCCCGAAAAGCGAGAATCGCTTGCTTGGCGTTCTCTGGGGTAAAAGGCGTTTGCCAGCTTTGAAAGCGATCGGCATTTAGCTCGGCTAATTTGGGGCTAATCCCCATCAGCTTGCAAAGCTTTTTGGGCGATTGGGTTCGCATCGTTTCGACTAGCTCGGCAGAGTGCTCCAGAAATTGTGGCTGGGACACCTTACGAGTTTGTGATTTGGATTCGAAATCCAGTGTTTTGGCCGGTGAAATAACGGTCAGCATGAACAGGGTCTGTGAAAAAACGAGCGATTGAGAATACTCGATTTAGAGTTGCGGTGCGAGCGTGATCCATTCATAGCGGATTAGACATGGCCACTGGGAAGGGGCAAAATCGGAGCAAAAAAGGAAACTGCGTTGTTGGTCACGTTACAGGTCACAAAATCTTCTAGAAAGGCTTTAAAAAGGCCCTCTAGAAAGTCCTATGAGAATTTATCATGAAGAATCCGCTCAAACGTTGGGATGTCTTCGCCACGCTGATCTTTTTTCTGCTCACGATTCCGGCCGAGCGATATGAAATCTTTTCTCTGGTAGAAGACCAAACCATCTCGTTCAGGCATATTTTTCGTGCCAGCCTGGGTGATCCGGCCACAACTCAGCTCCGCGACGACATCATGATTGTGTCATTGGATGAAGGTCTATACGAAGAATATGGCAGCTTCCCATTTAGGCGTACTGACCTTGGACTGATCGCCCAGCGACTGTCTCAGTTTGGTGCATCTGTGGTGGTGATGGACTTCTTGATGGATTTTCGAAGCTCTTACGGAGAAGACGAACCCACCGCTGCAATGTTTGACGAAGCCGGCAATGTGCTGCTGGTTTCCTATGCTAATTTCCGCGACGGCAAATTTGAGGGCATTTCTTATCCCAACGAGGTCCTCAACGCTTCGGCAAGAACAGGCTATTCCAACCTCCAACCGACCAGCGCAATCGTCGACAATTTGGCGCGGTTGAGAGTCCATAAAGAAATCACAAACAACGAAGATGGTTGGCCGCTCGCCATTCAAGCGGTTGCCATGTTCCAGGGCGCCAAACCGCAGCTTGAGAACAACACCCTGATTATCGGCGATCTTCGAGTACCCCTTGATCAGTTCGGTGACCTTTATATAGATTTTCCGCGCCTCGATCCGGGTACGCGCTTCTTGAGCGAAGGCCAGGCGGGCTTCTCCGCACTTGAAATTCTTGACCTTGAGGACCTCGGCGAGGATGAGATCGAAGAGTACAACTATATATTTGCCGACAAGATCGTTCTGGTCGGGGATACATGGGAAGTTACCCATGACAAATTCAATACCCCAGTCGGACCGGTTTACGGCGTTGAAATTATTGCCGACACGATTAACACATTGCTCAACGGCGCGCCGCTGCGACCGGCGTCCATGGCCATCGAGGCAGTCGCGACCTTCTTTTTGCTAGTGGCACTGTTACTGACCAGCCTGGTTCGATCCTTATCCTTGCGATTTTTGGCGATGGCGGTCGTTTTTTCAGGCTATTTAGCGGGCGTTACCGCGCTCTACATTTATTCCGGACTGGTCATTTCGATCGCCTATGCGGTAGCCGCGGGCTTGGCCTGCATCATTATGATCAGCCTCCGGCTTTATGTTATGTCGGAACAGAGCCAGGTTGCTTCTGCAGCCGACTCCGCCGAAAGCAACCGGATGCTTGGTCTGGCATATCAGGGCCAGGGGCAGCTAGATGCGGCGTTTGATAAGTATCGGCGCTGTCCAAGAGAAGATTCCACTTTTGATTTGGTTTATAACCTTGGCCTCGATTACGAACGCAAACGCCAGTTCAACAAGGCGCAGGCGACCTACGAGTTTATCGCCGAAACAAGCCAGAAATTTCGTGATATTGAAAAGCGAATCAAACGCTGTGAAGCCATGGAAGATGCCGTCTTGGTCGGTGGCGCTGGTGGAGGACTGCTGGGCGGTACGATTTTAAATGACGATGGCACGATGGAAAAACCCATGCTCGGTCGTTACCAGGTCGAAAAAGAACTCGGGCAGGGTGCCATGGGTATCGTTTATTTGGGTAAGGACCCTAAAATTAATCGCTCTGTGGCGATTAAGACCATGGCCTTATCAAACGAGTTTGAAGGCAGTGAACTAGAGGAAGTTAAAGAGCGGTTTTTTCGCGAGGCAGAATCAGCGGGCAGATTGAATCATGCAGGTATTGTCAGCATCTATGATGCAGGGGAAGAAAGTGACCTGGCCTATATCGCGATGGAGCTGCTAAAGGGCTACGACCTGGATGAGCACATCAAAACTGACAGCCTGTTGCCCTTAGCGCAGGTGCTAAGAATCGGTATCGAGTGTGCTGAAGCGCTTGATTACGCGCACCAACAGAAGGTTGTTCACCGGGACATTAAACCCTCCAACATCATGTATGATCCGGACACTGGGTCTGTGAAAATAACCGACTTTGGTATTGCTCGAATTACCGACTCCAGCAAAACGAGAACCGGCACAGTGCTTGGCACACCGAATTATATGTCCCCTGAACAATGTATGGGTAAGAAGGTAGATGGCCGAGCGGATTTGTTTTCTTTGGGTGTAGTTTTGTACCAGCTAAGTACTGGCGCTTTGCCTTTTAAGGGCGAGTCAATGGCGACATTGATGTATGCCATTGTTAATGAACCACCCATCGACATTCGTACCGTTAAGCCAGATATTCCTACCACGGTCAGAAAAGTGATTCATAATGCGATTGGCAAAAAGCCAGACAAACGCTATCAAACAGGTAAGAAACTGGCAGCCCATTTACGCGTCTGTCTTGAGAGACTAGAACCAAAGACTGGGGAAGTGGATGAACCTTAGGGGCAAAATAGAGATTGTTTGCCAAACAGATGTGGGCCAGGTGCGGGACCATAACGAAGATTACGTCAGCAGCGATGATCGGATTGGTCTTGCCGTACTTGCCGATGGTATGGGTGGGCTAAATGCCGGTGAAGTGGCGAGCTCCATGACGGTACATTTGCTCATGGACGAACTGCGTGCCTATGCGGAAGGAGAATCTGTTATTGAGCATGAGTTGACTGAGAGTGTGGGCTTGCCGCTGAAAACTCAGGTCGTTAGGAAAGCCATAGAAAAAGCCAATAGTTCGGTATTTCATGTCTCGCAGACCCAACCTCACTGTAAAGGCATGGGCACCACCATCGTCGTTAGTATGTTTTATGACAACAAGTTAACAATCGGTCACATTGGCGATTCACGGGTTTACAGGTTTCGCGATAATAACTTAGAGCAAGTGACCAAGGATCATAGCTTCGTCCAGGAACTCATCGATAAGGGTCTCTACACCAAGGATGAAGCAAGGGCCTCTAGTAAAAAAAATGTGGTCACCCGGGCATTAGGCGTTGCACCCGAGGTAGAACCAGAAGTACATGAATATAAGGTCAAGCAAGGAGACGTGTTTTTGATGTGTTCCGACGGTTTAACGGATCTGGTCGGTGATTCAGACATTGAAAAGACCTTTCGCGAGCTCGGCTCAAATCTCAGCATAACAGCAGGTCACCTGGTGGAAGTTGCGAATGCCAGCGGTGGTAAAGACAATATCTCGGTTGTGCTGATGAGAATCAATAAGGCATTTCCAGAGAAGGCAGGCTTGCTGAAACGAGTCGTGGACTGGTTCGAATGAGCGTTAGGGAATAGCGGAAATGTCAGTTAAGGTCATTCTGATTAAAGATAAACCCATCGGCCAGTTTGTTGTTGAGTCGGACGTAACCTCGATCGGTCGAAAGTCGGAATGCGATATTTCGATCAAGGATCCTGCCGTCAGCGGTAGCCATGCTCAGATTCAAAAACTCGGCAAGAACTATGTCATTGAAGATCTTGGCAGTACCAATGGTGTGGTTTACAACGGCCGCAAAGTAAAGCAGCAAGTTCTTAAGCATAATGATGTGGTTTCTATTGGAGAGCATCAGCTGAAGTTTTTGATCACCGGCGATTCGGTGGTAGAAGCCCGGCCAAAAACACTGGCAGCGTCGCGTGCACCCGATCAGATTCGCGCTCAATTGGTCATCTTAGACGGGCCGGATGCCGGCAAAAAAGTTGGTCTTGAAGAGGGGCTTACCACCATTGGTGTTCCAGGTATTCAGGTTGCGGCAGTGTCGCGGCGTCCCCAGGGGCATTTTATTATTCATGTCGATGGCGGTAAAGACAAAGACAGAGTACCTCTGGTAAACGGCGAGCCGACGGGATTCAAATCTCACAAACTCGAGCATAAAGACAAAATTGAGGTGGCCGATGTTCAAATGGAATATCGACTGGTATAGCTGACTTTAGTGGCACATATTGAAGGTTAAACCAACTCTTGGGATAAGCAGTCCGATACGGCCGACAGGCGGTAAGATAAGGTAGGTCCCATCCAGATAGAATAACGTAAGTCTATGTACAGTTTGTTTTTGTAAAGAATCTCACGGGCACAACAACAGTTATTGACTGACTGTCGGACAAATAATTCGAAGGAGAATACAAATGAAGTTGAAGACATTTAGCAACACAGTAATGGTGGCAATGATGCTGCTCGGGCTTAGTATGACGGCATCCGGTCGAGAGCCACCCGTCGCGAAATTGGTTCAGATTGAAGGCACGGTTGAATACAGTCGTAATGGTACCGATTGGCGGCCAGTCACCAGAACGAAATACCTATTTTCAGGTCATCACATCAAAACCGGTGCTGATGGCGGCGGTAAATTGATCGACCAAGAAAGCGGTATGTCTCAGGATTTAGGTCCGAACAGCAAGATTTTGGTTGAAGAAAGTGCGGTTGCATTGGTAAGCGGTAGTCTGACTGAGCCTAAGCAAGAATCAGCGACTATCTTCGAAGGTCTTTCCACTAAGTTCGCGACAGCTCAGCGGTATACCACGGTTCGCCGCAGTGTGACTAAGCACGATGAGCCAGCTTGCGACAATAAGGTACGTACGATCAAGGACGTGACTCTGTCGCCTTCGCATCCTGATCTGGTTTGGCGTAATGCGTGTCCAGAATACTCGTACAAACTAATCATTGATGGTAACGCGGTCGATATTGCGGCGCAGAGCACGTCGGAGATGATTCGTTATGCTGTTACAGGTATGGCACCAGGCGAATATAGCTATCGAGTTGAAGTATTAGATAACGACGGTACTATTTACATCCCGCGCTCTGACTCTTCCTTCACCTGGGTAGATGCCAAGGCAGAGAAGAAAATCATGAAGGACCTTGAAGCTGCTGGTGATGATGTATTCGTTAAGAGCGGAATTCTAGAACAAAAGAACATGTATGTTGCTGCGATGGATGGTTATCGCGAATACTTCAAGGAAAATCCTGATGATAACGACATGCGCCCTTTGTTGGTTCAGTCCTACCAGGATCTGAAACTTAGCAATCTGCGAGAAAGCGAAGCGCGTCTCTACAATGCTGCTTTGGAAGAAGGTTACTAACTACAGTTTTCTACTAGAGTTTTCTACTACGGCGTTACACTATAAAAGCCTGCAGCGATCTTATATGATTACTGCAGGCTTTTTTATTGGCTACCCAAACTCCACTAACAAAAAGAGAGGGATCAAAAATGGGGGCGCTTAATCAACGGTACGACATCCTCGTCGTCTTGATGGTCTTCTTCCTGGCAATATACCTTGAAAGGCGCGAGTCCTTCTCGCTGCTGGAAGACGAAACACTTTCCTATCGGCAGATTTTGCGTGCCCATAACGCACCACCGGAGGTGACATCGCCGTTAGAAGAGGTCCTTATCGTTTTTACAGACGAAAATTTTTACACCGAGTACGACAAATATCCCCTAACCCGCGTAGATCTGTCGACCATCGTCCAGCGTCTTAGCGAAATGGGCGCCGCGGTGATTGCGGTCGACATGTTGTTAGATTTCAACAGCTCTTACGGCGAGGACCCCACTCTGGAGTTGGCATTTGAATCTGCGGGCAATGTACAAATGGTCTCCCAGGCGCAGTTTGAGGGCGACGAGTTTCAGCAGTTAAACAAAGCTATTCCACGCTTTGATGCCGTTACAACTTCCGGATATTCCAACATCTCTTCTAACTCCACCATTTCGGAGAGTATTGGTCGGTTGAAAATTTACCCCCAGATCAACGAGGCTACCGGTGAGTGGCCCTTCGCGGTTCAAGCGGTTGCGAGCTATTTACAAACTGACGACGTCAGTCTGCACGATGGAATATTGGATATTGGCGGTAAGGTCCAAGTCCCGCTGAATCAGTTCAACGAAATTTACATCGATTATCCGCTATTACCACCCGATGGATTGGGGGCAACAGCAGGACTTCATGATGTTGTGGGATTGTCTGCCGCCGAGATTTTATTCGCGTTCGACGAGGAAGAACTGGAAGACCTGGCTTATCTTGTCGCCGATCGCATTGTTCTGATCGGTGAAGTCGCCGAGGTGGCGCACGATGAGTTTGAAACGCCCGTGGGTAATGTCTATGGGGTCGAGATCATTGCCAATACGATTGCAAGTATATTGAAAGGCGGTCCGTTGCAGGCTGCCTCCGGTGCACTGGAAGCGATTGTTGCATTGCTGGTAATGGCTGCGCTGCTCGCAACCAGGGCGATGTCTAATCCAATGCCACGCAACCTGTCGAGCCTAGCCATTGTGTTTGCTTATATTTTGGCGTTGTCTTATGTCTATGTGAGTTTTGGTCTGGTGATCTCCATGAGCTATGTCTTGCTGGCGGCGATCACCGCAATAATTGTTATTAATGCGCGTTTTTACCTCGCCGAAATGGGCCAAAAAGCTTTGATAAAAGATGCTTTTGGTCAATACCTATCACCCAAAGTTGTATCCGACCTGGTCAAAGATCCATCGAAGCTCTCACTGGGTGGTGAAGAGCGCGAAATGACCGCGTATTTTTCAGACATTGCGGGGTTCTCCACCTTTTCCGAGAACATGACGCCAACAGAATTGGTTAACGTGCTGAACGATTATCTGACGGAGATGTGTAACATCATCATCGCCACCGAAGGTACAGTCGACAAGTTTGAAGGCGATGCGGTTATTGCATTCTGGGGCGCGCCAGCGGTTCAGGAAGCGCACGCGAAATTGGCCTGTTTCGCCACCATTGATATGAATAAAGCTTTGGTGCCGCTGCGAGCCAGATGGGCAGAAGATGGGCGACCAGCGATTAAAGTCCGGATGGGACTGAACTCGGGACCTATGGTGGTCGGCAACATGGGCTCCGCACAAAGAATGAATTACACCATCATGGGCGATACGGTGAATCTCGCAGCGCGACTTGAAGGTGCGAACAAATTCTATGCCTCTGACCTGATGATTTCTGAAGCGACCTATCTCGGTGCACAGGATTTTGTTGATGTACGAGAGCTCGATACCATTCGAGTCATGGGTAAGAAAGAAGCGGTAAAAGTCTATAACCTGCTCGAGCGAAAGGGTGAGACCAAAGGTCTAGTCGCCGACCTAGTCACCCAATATGAAAAAGGTATCCAGCTTTACAAAGATCGTGAATTTGCTTCTGCCAAAGCAGCTTTCAATCTTGCGCTGTCGATCGACGATACGGATGGCCCGAGCAGGACATACTTTGAACGCTGCGAGCAATACTCGAAGAACCCACCAAAAGACAATTGGGACGGTGTGTTTGTCCTGGACTCAAAGGGTTAAATGGCGATGCTGGTCAAACACACCATCGAGCAGAAACTGGCAGATGCGCTGGAGTTAGCGCATCTGGATGTGGTGAACGAGAGTAATAACCACAATGTCCCTGCTAATAGCGAAACTCACTTTAAGGTCAACCTCGTATCTACGACATTTGAAGGTAAGAAACTGATCGAACGTCACCGTATGGTGAATCATATCCTTGCAGACGAATTGGCAGGCCCCGTGCACGCCCTCGCGATTCACACCTATACACCAGCGGAATGGCAGAAGCGCCACGGCGAGGCGCCTATGTCTCCGCCGTGCTTGGGTGGCGAAAGTTCCTAGCGAACCGCTGAGTGTTGCGATCGACAGAGATTCATCGGCATCAAAAGCACAACCTCGGCATTGAAGTTGATACAATTGGCCAATGGCACATGCCCCTTACCATCGTGATATCCTACATCTGGATCAACAGATCCATCTCAAGATTATTCGCGCCAAAAGAAAATCGTTAGCCATTCATGTGTTTCCTGGCGAACGTCATACTGAGGTTCGTGTCCCATTAAAGTGCCCCTGGATTGAAATTGATCAGTTTATCGAGTCGCGGCTTGATTGGCTGGTGTGCGCTCTACAAAAAATGGCGGCGGAGCCTCAAGACTCTCATTTTCGTTCCGGCGAACTACATGGATACCTGGGAAAGGCTTATGTCCTAGAAGCCTGTTTTGGTCAAAATGGCGTTGTGATGACACCGGACAAATTGTGGGTCAGCTGCAAACAGCCAGGTTCAGAAGCGCTGGTGCAACGGGTGTTTTACGATTTTCTGCGCAGGGAGAGCGAGGCGGTTTTTCAAGAACGGATGATGCATTGCCTGGCAGACTTTCCGGTTCCAGTTGCGCCTACTGGGCTGCGAGTTCGACGTATGAAAGCGCGCTGGGGTAGTTGCTCGGAAAAGGGCGAAATATGTCTGAATACACTACTGGCGCAAAAAAGTACTGATGTCATCGATATGGTCATCACACACGAACTCTGTCATCTCGTCCATTTTCACCACAATCGACAGTTCTATCAGTTGATGGATCAAGCAATGCCCGATTGGCGGCTTCGAGAGTCTGGCCTCAGTTCTAAGCCCGAGCCCGGCACCACCTCGCCGCTAGAAAGCGAACAACCGCAGCAGCTATCCTTCTTCTAGGTTGCCTGTAGTGAGAGTGCCTGTAGTCTTGAGGAGTAGCGGCTGAAGCGCGGGCAGAATGCCTTCCATAATCATCGCCTGGGCTTCTGGTTTCGGATGAATGCCGTCACGCTGGATCAAGCTAGTGGAAGTCGCCACACCGTCCAGTATAAAAGGCACAAATGCCAGGTCGAAGCGTTCTGCTATATCGCTGAAAACCCCCTCAAAGGCGGCGGTATAACGCCGGCCATAGTTCGGTGGCAATACCATCCCGACGAGCAACACTCTGGCGCCGGCCGATTGTGACATTCGGGTCATCGCATCGAGGTTGGCTTCTATCTTATCAATCGGATAACCTCGCAGACCGTCATTGCCACCCAATTCTAGAATCACGATATCCGGTTGGTGAGCGTCGAGGGTTTTCTGTAGTCGGACAAGTCCGCCCCCGGTCGTTTCGCCGTTGACGCTGGCATTGATGATTTGGTGCTCACGCAGTCGCTCAGAGAGCAGGTTGACCCAACCGAGTTCGGTCTTCATGCCATAGGCGGCGCTAATGCTATCGCCAAATACAACTATAGTGCTCGAATTGGCGTATACACTTGGAATCGCACATAAGAATATCAGGCCAACCAGCAATCTGGCGGGCAAACGAGTGGGAATATTGATGAAAAAAGAAGTAATCATTAAGACAGTGGATCTTAGCAAGACAGTCAGCACTTCAGAAGGCGAGTTGTGCATTTTGAAAGGGATTGATCTCGAAATCAAGAAGTCAGAGAGCGTTGCGATCGTTGGGGCATCGGGTTCAGGCAAAACCACTTTGCTGAGTTTGATCGCAGGTCTCGATATACCCAGCCATGGTGAAATTCATCTGGGCCGCCACACGATCACCCTGATGGATGAAGAACAGCGGGCCAATGTTCGGGCAGAAATGGTTGGCTTTGTGTTCCAGACCTTTCAATTGCTCGCCAGCTTGACCGCCCTGGAAAACGTTATGTTACCTGCTGAGCTTAAGCGTGACCCGCAAGCCGAGACCAAGGCCAAAGAACTGTTGAAGCGAGTAGGGCTCGATCATCGTATGAATCACTACCCAAGACAGCTGTCGGGTGGAGAGCAACAGCGGGTTGCCATCGCGCGAGCGTTTGCCTCATCGGCAGAAATTTTGTTTGCTGATGAACCCACCGGCAATCTCGACACCACGACCGGCGGAACGATCATTGATCTGTTGTTTGAACTCAATCAAGATTTCGGCTCGACTCTGGTGTTGGTGACCCATGATGCGCGCCTGGCGGAGCGTTGCGATCGGTCAATTCAAATTGCGTCCGGCATGATCGTCAAAGCGCCTGAAGCTCTGGCAGCGAGCTAACATGAATCCTGCTTTGGCTCTTAGATTACTCTGGCGCGACTGGCGTTCTGGTGAACTCACATTGTTACTGGGTTCGCTGATTATTGCGGTCGCGACAGTGACAACCATCACGTTATTTGTGGATCGTCTGCAACAGGCGCTTGTTCAGGAGTCCGCGCAGTTTCTGGCGGCGGACCGGGTCATCTCGGGACGGGGTGAGCTGGATCCAGAGTATCTGCAAAAAGCCGAATCCCTTGGGCTTGAGCATGCCCAGACACTCAGCTTTTTGTCTATGGTGTTTTCTGCGGATCGTGCCCAGTTCTCGTCCGTCAAAGCCGTGACCGATGAATATCCACTGCGCGGTAATCTGATTATTTCGGACGAAGCGTTCCGCATGGGCGATGTCGTGGTTCGAGGCCCTGCACCGGGCAAAGTCTGGCTTGAGAGTCGCTTGCTGCCATCTCTCGATCTCAAACCGGGCGATACGTTAGATATTGGCGTTGCGACCTTTGTCGTCGAGAAAGCTCTGATCAAAGAACCGGATCGTGGCGGCGGCTTTAATAATGTCGGCCCGCGCGTGATGATGAACATGGTGGATGTGCCCCGGACTGAGGTTGTGCAGCCGGGTAGCCGGCTGAGCTATCGCTATTTGTTTAGCGGTCCAGAAAGTGCCCTTGTGGCGTTTGATGAATGGGCCAAGCCGAAGTTAGGTGAGGACTTCCGAATGTTCGGCGTCAAAGAAGGCACCGAAGGCATCGGTAACGCCCTTGAGCGGGCCGAACGGTTTCTGCTGCTGGGCGGGCTGTTAGGCGTGGTTCTGGCGGGTGTCGCCATCGCTTTATCAGCGCAACGATACTCCCTGCGCCACTATGATCATGTTGCGATACTGAAGACACTGGGTGCGACGCCCAATGGCGTTGATGGTTTGTTCATCACGATATTTGTGACCTTAGGTCTTGTGGCGACAGGTTTGGGTAGCGCTTTAGGGTTTGTCGCCCAGATGGGCATCGTTAGCATCCTGCAACCCTACATCCCGATCGATTTACCGGCGCCGGGTATGCAGCCGGTCATATTGGGCCTCGTCACAGGATTTGTCTGTTTACTCTCTTTTGCGCTTCCACCGCTGATCCGCTTGCGCGGTATTGAGCCGGTGCGGGTGATTCGGCGCGATATTGACGCGGGCGGTGTCAATGATCGCCTGGCTTATGCCTGTGGCATTTTCGGTACGCTGGGGCTTATGTGGTGGTATAGCGGCGACATCTATCTCACGCTCATGATCTTTACGGGCGCGGTCGTATCAATCATTGTGCTCGGCATCGTTGCCTACGGCATGCTTCGATCCGGCCGCCTACTCGGTATGCAGGCGGGCAGTGTGTGGCGTTTGGCATTAGCAGGTATGCAGCGCCGCGGTCAGGAAAACACCGTGCAGATTATGGTATTCAGCCTCGCAATCATGTTGCTGTTAATTTTGTTCCTGGTTCGCACCGCATTGATCGACGAATGGGCATCCCAGATCCCTGAGGATGCACCGAACCACTTTGCGATCAATATTTCACCGGCAGATGTGCAACCTATTCGAGAGATGTTGAGCGCCAATGAGATTGCGTCTGAGGCGATCTATCCAATGATTCAGGGGCGAATCAGTCAGGTCAACGGCGAAGGTGCCAGAGATTACGACCGGCAGAATGAAGCTCAGGGTGAGCGTCAGGGCCAGGCCCAAAGGCAGGATCGAGAAGCCGATGGCCCAAGGTCCAGTTCAAATCGAAATCTAACCTACGCGAGATCATTGCCGGACGACAACGTGATTCTTAGCGGCGAATGGTGGCCAGAGGATTATGTCGGAGAGCCGTTGGTTTCGCTTGAGCGTGATATCGCGGTGCGTAACAACCTGAAGGTGGGTGATGAACTGACGTTCGATATTCAGGGCCGGCAACTTGGCGCTAGAGTCGCGAGTATTCGATCGGTGGCCTGGGACAATATGCAGCCTAATTTTTACATCATATTTTCGCCTGATGCGCTGACAGATTTTCCCTCAACATTCATGACCAGTTTTTTCCTCGAGAGTGAGAACAAAATTTTCCTCAATGAATTACTTCGCGCCTATCCAACCATGACGGTGCTTGAAGTTGACGCCATCATTGCCCAGATAAAAACGATCATTGAACAGGTGACCATGGCGATCGAGCTGGTGCTGGGTCTGATATTGATCTCCGGCGGCATGGTGCTGATTGCCAGTATTCAGGCGAGCATGGATGAACGGTTTAAACAACACGCGATCCTGCGCACCCTGGGTGCCGGGCAAAGGTTGGTGATGGGGAGTCTGGTGGTGGAGTTTTGTGCGCTAGGGTTCTTTGCTGGATTACTCGCGACCATAGGTTCTGAAATCACGGTGTATGCGCTTAAGACGAAAATTTTCGAACTTGAGTATTCACTTAATCCGGTTCTCTGGCTGCTCGGTCCGGCAGTTGGTACTGTCTTGATCGGCACGGTGGGTACTCTGGCAACCCTGCGTGTGGTCCGTACGCCACCCACTATCGTTTTAAGAGAAATTGCCTAGTTTTACAGGGTTTTAGGGTAAGGGTTAGAGTTCGGGATACCAGCTGCCATCCGGTTGTTTTTGAATCCACAGCTGGCTAAACCAATAAAAGTCACCGGGTTTGTTGCCTACTGGCATTGTGCAGTTGTAGCGCGACCGGCCAATGGGCAGTCGCGTTGCATTGGTCGCTTCGAACATCCCGGGTGCAATGCTAATGAGATGAGTTTTACCCTCGGGACCATAACAAGCTAGCCGGTCGAGTAGCAGGTTAGCTGGCTCGGGAAATTCCAGTACGAGCGTGGGTGGGTTGGCGCTGATCATCGGTGACAGTGGTTTGACTTTGACGGGTAACGCACGGGTGTGAACTTTGGTCATAAACGTTGCCAAATCCTCATACGCACCGCTGAGGGGGAAGCGAGGCAGTACCGTGAGTAAACTCAGAGGGCCGACCGCGCCACTTTGCTGGCCAAAACCCGTGAATCCCATGTCATCAATCAGCTCTAGAATATCCGTGTCGTATTCGCCGTAAGGGTAGGCGAAGTATTTGGGTGGGTTTTGCAGGTTTTTGTCTAACAGAGACTGTGCCTTTTCGATGTCCTTACGCAACCGCGTCAGCCACGCTTCGTTAGATTCCCCTTTTTGTTTTCTCAGCATGTGCAAATGACTGTGACTATGGTTTGCAACCAATCCTCCTGCAGCCTCAACATCTCGTAATTGATCCCAGCTGAAAAAGCCTTTGCGGTCGATATATTCAGTTGAAACAAAGATCGTGAATGGCCAACCCAGGGCTTTGAGTCGTGGCACTGCATTTAGGTAAATATTGTCGTAGGCATCGTCGAACGTGATGGCGACTCTTTGCGGCGTTTGCCGCTCTGGGTGCGCCACAACCTCGCTCAGGGAGACAATTTCAAGCCCGCTGCTGGCCAGGTATTCTAAATGTTGCTCAAAAGCCTCGATAGAAGTGCTGGTAATGGCGGGTGAGTCAGACCCTATATGGTGGTACTGCAGTATCACCGCTGCCTTAAGTGTCGAGGAGACAATCAGGCTTATGGTCAGAATGAGTATTTTCGACATTGGTTTTAACATTGGTTTTAACATTAGTTTTAGCATTACTCTCAAAATGGCTCTTAGCATCCGGCGTAATCTACGTCTTAACGGACGACTTAACACTGCGTTTAAATGAGATTGACTCGACGATTATGGTCAAGCGGGAGTAGAATTGCGCGCTAAATCCAGAAGTGATCAAAAACCTTGGACAAAATGCGTTACGAGAAGAACAAATTGCACAAGCGTCTACGTCGCAATGTCGGCAAAGCCGTCGCTGATTTTGGCATGATCGAGGACGGTGACAAGATCATGGTGTGTATTTCAGGCGGTAAAGACAGCCTGACGATGCTGGATATTCTGGTAAACCTGCAGGCCCATGCGCCAATTGACTTCGAGCTGGTGGCGGTAAATCTCGACCAAAAACAGCCAGGTTTCCCCGAGACCGTATTGCCCAACTATTTTGAACAGATCGGCATGAAATACGAAATTCTGCAGGAAGATACCTACTCACTGGTTAAAGAAATGGTCCCAGAAGGTAAAACCTATTGTGGATGGTGTTCGCGATTTCGCCGTGGAATTTTATATAAGCACGCACAACGGGCGGGATACACGAAAATCGCGCTGGGTCATCATCGTGACGACATCATTGAAACGCTGTTTTTGAATATGTTTCACGGCGGTAAGATGAAAACCATGCCGCCAAAATTACTCAGTGATGATGGCAAAAATATCGTCATTCGACCGCTGGCCTATTGCAACGAAGCGGATATCGAAGCATACGCGACGATTTGTGAGATGCCGATCATCCCCTGCAATTTGTGTGGTTCTCAGGACAATCTGCAACGGCCCATGATAAAGGCCATGCTGCAGGAATGGGATAGAACAAACCCGGGGCGGATAGAGAATATTTTCCGCGCCATTTGTAATGTCGTGCCCTCGCATATGCTGGACACAGAACTTCATGATTTCCCTGGTCTTGCTTTGACCCGGCATTTGGACGTGGTGAATCTCTAAGCCTGGCTGGCTTGTTGATCGTTACCGGTTTTTTTACCACTATGGTAGTGCTCGATCGCCTTAACCAGGTTGTTCAACTCGAGTTCGAAGGTGTCGACATGATGGGATTCTAGCCTGCCATGATCCTGTATCAGGTGTTCGAATATTCGGCAGTCCGCCATCAACTTGTTTGCGCCAAAGCTGCCCGCGACACCCGCGATGTTATGCATCAGGCGCGCTGCCTGATCAATTTCACTGGCTTGCAGTGATTGCCGCAGTGTGTCCGCCGCTGCACCGTAAATGTCAACGAAATCACGGGTTAATCGATTCAGTAAGGGTTCGTCCTGATCGTGATTCTTGAGGGCAAGGATAAAATCCACGCCTAAAATTTCTAACGCCTGCGCCGTCGTTCCAGCGGGCCCAGTCGAATAGGTTAGACTCGTCGCGCGCGCTCTTGCCGGTCCTGGCATGCCGCCAACGTCGGCCAATAATCGAAGTAGCGAATCAAAGTCGACAGGCTTGGTCACATAGTGATCGAAGCCATTCAGCAGTGCTTCATCGATTTCGTGTTGCAATACTCCAGCAGATAACGCGATGACGGTTAAATCCTTGAGGGTGGGATCGGCGCGAATGACTTTGATCGCCTCGTTGCCAGACATGCGTGGCATTCGCAAATCCATAAGGACGCAAAATACCGGATGATCTGCGAGTATTTCCAGGGCTTCCTTGCCATCGCCAGCGAGTAGCACCTCGTACCCCGAGGAGACGAACACTTCTTGAGCGAGATCGCGATTGAGTGGGTTGTCTTCAACCAGTAACAGCGTATTTTCGTATTGTGGTATTACCGCTAGCGCAGCAGGCTCTGGTTGTTCGAGTCGTTCCATTGCATTGTTTAGAAACAGAGAGTCGACAATGGCAGGGTCTAGGACTATAGAGAAGTAAAACTGGCTGCCCACACCCTCGACGCTGGAAGCGTGGATGTGGCCGCGCATTTTTTGCACCAGATTACGGCTAATGGTGAGCCCAAGACCCGTGCCACTTTCATCACTGAGTGCAGTGTTCTGGGTGAACGCTTCAAATACACTTTCGAGTTCGGACTCTGGGATACCCTGACCCGTATCAGAAACAACAAAGTTAAGGCAGTGCGTGCCGTCATGGAGGGGCAGCACATCCAGTGTCACAGAGACACTGCCCTGCTCAGTAAATTTGATCGCATTGCTGATCAGGTTGATCAGTATCTGGCCCAATCGCACGGGATCACCGATATAGTTGCCAGCGGCCTGTGCCGGCATGGTGAACTCGAGATGCTTTGCATCGGCTGCAAGCTGAAATAGCTGCTCAATGTCATGCAGCACGTCATCAAGACTAAAGGTCTTGTGCTGCAGTTCTAGCTTGCCGGATTCAATCTTTGAAATGTCCAGAATATCATTGACTACCCTCAGCAAGTGGTCGGATGAGTTCTTAATGGTTTCCAAATAGCTGGTTTGTTTGGCGTCTAGAGATGTGTCCAAAGCGAGTCGCGTATAGCCGAGAATCGCATTCATTGGTGTGCGAATCTCATGGCTCATATTCGCCAGAAATTGACTCTTTGTTTGCGTGGCTGCTTCTGCCAGTCGCGTTGCCTGTTCGGCTTGTTGTCGCAGCTTGCGCTCGGTGATGTCGATGATTGAGCCTTCAATCCGAATCGGCTGATTCTCGTTGTTGAAAATCAAATGCGCCGAGACCGCGACCCAAATCTTTAATTTATCAAAGCGCTTAATGCGGGTTTCAAAACCGACAATTCGCTGATCTTGTAACAAGCGTTTAATGAACACCTTGAGTTCCTCAGGATCAACAAAAAACCGCGAGAAGTCGACGTGCCTGGCTTCACCATCTATCCAGCCCTTATAGCCCATGAGTTGCGCAGCAGCAGGGTTTGTACTGATCAGTTCGCCCTGCATATTGACCTCGAAAATGCCTTCCACAGCATTTTCGTATAAGGCGAGATACTTATTTCGCGATTCGTTGAGTTGCTGATAGAGCTTGGCATTTTCGATCGCGATCGCGGACTGCGAGGCAAGCAGTTTAAGTACAGCCACTCGGTCCTGGCTAAAAGCATGCGTGTTTTGTAAGTTTTCCAGATACAGCACGCCGGTCAAGTGGCTCTTACTCAGAATCGGAAAGCACAGTATCGATCGAGGACGAACGTTCATCACGTAGTCATCCTGGGTAAAGATATCCTCGTTAGTGGCATTGTTTAAGACCAGGTCTTCTTCAGTTCGAGCAACATACTGTATGACGGATACGGGCAGACTTTTGCTGAGCGAGATTTCTTCTCTTTTCAGTTCGTGATCCGTGTTGGATCCGTTATATTGACTGCGAATCTCGACATAGAGATCATCTCCATCCGCGAGCACTAAACTCGCTGAGTGGGCGCCGGCATTCTCTAACGCAACCTGCATCAGTTTTTCTAGCAACGATTCAAGAATGATTTCCCCTGACAAAACTTGCGATGCTTTGATGACCGAACCCAGGTCGAAAAAATTGTCATACAACCGTTCCGTTGAGGCTGGATACTCGGTAAGTGGCCGCTTGCGTGGGTACCGAGTAAGTGCTCCTCCTTCAGTTATGGATTCGAACTCCTGGTCCAAGGCGTTTACTCTGGCGCTTGCCCCCCATCTCACGTAGCTAGAGCGTGCTCGCTTTATATAGAACGCCGATAAGGAATGCTTTGCCTGCTTTTCGAAGAATCTCCCCGCCAATTCCTGGATTAATCCCAGTACATGTATATGGCCATTTTTTTCAGCCAGCGACATTGCGGTTTCATAGTGATCGATCGCCAGGGTTGGCAGTTGGTTTGCTGCAGCCAATTCCGCTTGAACGAGATGAAAAGCATGAGCAAAATTCATCGGTGCATGCTGACTCCATTTTCTGAGTAGGCGCAAGTTCAGTTGCACGCGAAGTCTAATTCTGGGTAACTGTAACGGCGAAGTTTTTCGCAGCTGCGCGATATAGGCTAACGATTCAAACAAGGTGAAAAAAGGCACCATTGGGGAGGAGGCGAGTGTGTCTATCGACCTTCTTGCCATTTGGGCGTAAGAAAAGCCGAGGTCGTATTTGTGAAATAGGATGGCGAGAAACGTTTTGATGACGTAGACATTCGTCATGCTGCTGAAGTCTTTGTCGCTAATGTGCAGCGGAATGCATTGCTCCTCATTGTAAAGTTCGCCTAGCAGCATCCACGGTTCTTTTGATGTGATCATCAAATTCCGAACAGACTGCTGAAAGATCAAACCGATCGCTAACATAGGTGTTTGGTTGAACTCGTCAGCCCTGGCATTCTTAATCTGGAAGTTTGCATCAAGTGTGTTCAGATCTTGACCTAACAAAAAACCGTTGACGCAGCGGCTGGTAGCGGCGATTTGCGCGAACTCAATATCACCGCATTCAAAACCGATGCGTTCGGCTTCTGCCAGCGGCTCAAGCGTTTCTCTTAAATGGTGCTTCCAGAAAGAGACAAAATTGTGAATCACCGTATTGGTGCGACAGAATACTTCTGGATCGCGTTCGTCGAGGTTTTCAAGCGCCATGGCGCCAAACTGATAGCCCGTGGTGATGGTGCCAAAGTAACGGATGATGAGCGCACCAAAAAGTGGATAGGCAAAAGAAGACTCTGGCGCCAGGCCGTTCTCCAACGAAATGTTCGTCATTTTTAGGGTGTAAGCGGGTGTGATTTTCCGACCGCCCAGATAGCCCGCGTGGCAGAGAATCATCAGAATTCTCATGGCGGCCAGACTCTTGTGATTTTCCATCTTTGGAGTACGACTCGGAGTTAGCTTTGTTCGTATAAGGGTAGTGACAATCCAGCTAGCCAGCACCAGTTTGTTTACCGTTCGGGGTACTGGATGGCCTAACAGTTCTAATACGTGGTGGCCGATGTCGATGGCCGTCTCTAGCTCACTATAGGCGATCAATGCCCTCAGTTGAATTTCATAGGCCCGAGATTTGTCGAGTGCGGATATAGCATGATCCAGTGTCGCTGCAATCAGGCTGTCTAGTTTCTGTTTGTCGCCGCAATAGTAAGCAGCCTCTGCGGCCTCTAGGTGAATTTCGAGACTTAAGTCATAGTTTTGCCAGACATGCTTACCCTGTACTGCGATCGCCGTCCTGAGGTAACGAAACGAAGCTTGAAATGCACCTGCTTGCTTCGCCTTGCGGCCAGCTTCCAAATTGAGGCTGGCAAGCTCGATAGGGTCCTCTGTATCGATTCCTGGATCTTGGATGCTATTGTTGAGTTGGTTGACGACATCGAACAGCCCCGAGCCATCTTCGAGTTGTGAGAGGTACGTCCTACCGATCTGGGCATGAATTTGTTTGCGTTCTGTGCTTTCTAAAAGTAGATAGGTTGACTGTTGGATTTTTTCGTGGGCGAATCGATAGCCGGCTCGGCGACCTCTACCCTGGTAAAGCAAAAACCCCTCGGCAACGGCACGAATCAGGCACGCAGACGTTTCAGAAAATGACATACCGGATACGCGCTTGATGATGTCGAGTCCAAACTCGTCGCCAATACAGGCAGCGATCTTTAGAATATGCAGCGTATTACTGTCCAGATTTCCCAGATCCTGTGCGAGTACTTCTCCAACATTACTGGTGGGGGGTTGTTGGGCGGCCTTCTCAATGCCCCAGGTCCATTCTCTATGAGTCCTGTCAAAATAGAGTGAGTGAGACTTGTTTAGCTCGCTGAGAAATTCGCGTATTGCTTGTGGGTTGCCTTGAGTTTTAGACGCGACCAATGTCGATAGATCTTCGATCTCTTCTAGTGAACGGTATAAACACTCACTGAGTAGGGCGCGGATATCCTGTTCTCGAAGGTTGTTCAGCTCAAGCAGTAAAGTGCTGCCATCTTTTAGTAGGTTGTCGAAAATTCTCTCGCTATTGCCATGGCGCCCAGTTCGGCTGGCAAAGATCAGCAGTAAACCTGGAACAGACTTTTCCGTCGCGATCGCGTTAAAGAGGTCGAATGAGCTGCTGTCGATCAAATGCAGGTTGTCGATACAAATCACCAGCGGTTTGTCACTTTCGCTGAGGATCCTGAAAAATATCGTCACGGCACGGAGCAGGCGGTTTCTGGTCTCTATTGGGTTTTTGCGGAGGATATCTTCTGTTGGTACATCTCGAATTACCCGCTGCAGCTCTGGCGCGATGGCGAGTAAAAATTGCACGCTTGTCCCCAGTTGTTCAGATAGCTTTTGTTTTAATCTCGTGAGGTCATCCCAGGATAATATTTGCCTGGCCAGGTCTCTCAGGACGGTCGCCAGTCCACTATATGGCACGTCAGAGTTGACCAGGCTAGGTTTTGTGAGGCTAAGAATGCCTGCGTGTTGTTGAATAAACCTGGAGACTTCGCGTAGCAAAGCGGTCTTGCCCGTTCCCGGACCACCGGTGATCGCCAGGCAGCCAAATTGGCCTGTACTGCAAGTGTTGACGAGCTGCTCAATCTGGTCCAGTTCACTGTCACGATGCAGTAATCTGTCGGGGATGAACAGTTGCTCAGGGATATCATCCAGACCAACGTCGAAAGCCATACCCATGTCAAAACCCTCGTTAAGACTGAGGTCGGACAAAGATGCGCTTGAGAGAAGGTCTTTGACTTGGCTCAGATCAGAGATGACAGCGTAGGTACTCTGGTATCGCTCCTCCGGCGCTTTTGCCATCATCTTGAAGACGATCTTGTCCAAGGCTTCTGGGACATCAGGATTAATCGATGACGGTGGTGCGGGTGTTTTCGCGAGATGCTGAAAGATAATCTCTAGATAGTCTCTACTCGAAAACGGCAGTTCGCCGCTCAGAAGTTGATAAAACAGAACGCCAAGTGAGTAGATGTCCGTTCGATAGTCGATGGTACGGTTCATGCGGCCGGTTTGTTCGGGTGAGACGTATTCAATTGTCCCCTCTAAAATATCATTAGATTCTGGTGGCAGTGCGACATTCTGAAATGACGCGAGCCCGAAATCAATGAGTCGTATTCGGCTCAAATCTTCGCTGCAGAGAATATTGCTCGGACTTAAGTTTTTGTACACCACGTTGAAAGAGTGAACGTCGTCTAATGCCCGGGCGATTTGTTCGGTTAACACGATGGCTTCTGAAATGGTTGGCTGCTGATTGATCAGCACTTCTGAAAGGCTTAGATAATCAACGTACTCCATCACAACGACGGGAACGCCATCTTGTTCTAGGATCTCGTGAACCTTAACAATATGTTCTGAATGCAGCCTGCTGAGTGTTTCGAATTCTTTGTGGTAGCGAGTAATTTCGTCGAGGCTCGTGATCTCGGGATGAGGAAATTTGAGTACAACGGTTTGATTGTCCCGCTCGCGGACAGCTTTACATACCAGAGAGGCAGTACCCTGGTGAATGACCTTCTGGGAGTGGAATCCGCTAACGGAAATCATGCTTCAGCTTACCTGAGAGACGCAGCCCGTGCATTGTTCATCGGAGTGAAGGCATGGGGATGTTGATGTAGGCGAAACTGCTATGTAACAACCTATATAACAACAGGGGCAAATAGATAACCAGTGCCGTGAATGGTGCTGATAAACGTCGTACCCGGTGAGTGTTGGCGAAACTTTCTTCGGACCTGGCCGACTAGCACATCGATATAGCGATCATCGGGAAACCATTCTCGATTACGGATCTTATTCATCAGTTGATCCCGGGTCATGACTTCGCCGGAGTTTTCAATCAGCGCGAGTAGCAGATGAAACTCACCCGCTGACAGCGACTGAATTTGATCATCTGGCGTGACCAGCTGACGCTTGTTCAAATCTAGCGACCAGCCCTCAAATGTACGTTTGAAGCCTTTGGCTTTTTGTTTCTCCTGTGCCTGGACGCGCCAGTGTAGGTTTTTGACCCGAGACAACAGCTCTCGAGGATCAAAGGGCTTGGTCACATAATCGTCAGCGCCACTCTCCAGGCCAACAATTCGGTCGATTTGCTCATCTTTGCCTGTCACGAGGATAATGCCCACGTCGGATATGGCGCGCAGCTCTCTGGTCAGGGCCAGGCCGTCTTTACCGGGTAGGTTGATGTCTATCAGGCAGAGCTCGAACTGTTCGTCAGTGACGAGCTGTGGCACCCCTGTGGCATCTTCCCGGCAAGTGACTTCGTATCCCTCTTTTTCAAAGTGTGCTACCAGTTTGGAGCGGGTAATAGGCTCGTCCTCGACAATAAGCAGCTTAATGGCAGGCTGAACCACGTAGTGACACTCCGAAAATTAACGCGATGAATGTTTGAGAGAAGCTAACAATTAACCTCGGAGCTTTATATCATAGCGGCACTGAAGGTTTGAAGTGAAAGCCGTTGATAATCGTGTGGCAAGACTTGTCCGAAGCAGCGCTGACTGGCGTAATCGAAGATTTCGTGACCCGCGAGGGGACGGAATATGGCCAACATGAGACTCCCCTTGAGACGAAGGTGGCGACGGTTAAACGTCAGCTCGAGAAAGGCTTAGTTGTCATTGTATTTGATCCCGAATCTGAAACCTGCTCGATTCAGACCGCTGACGCACTCTAATGATCCTCTCATAGCGACGATAACTGCGTCTATTATATTTTTTCAGTGACTTAAGATTGGTGTTTGTCAGAATATTGACGCCAAAAGCCCCGTAAACGGCAACAAGTCGGCGAGTTGACACCACTCATCTATATTTACAACCTGCTTACATCGTTTGCCGTATCAATCCATATAATTGTTGCATTGGAAGTCAAATGCTGTAGTTAGTTAGCGGCGTTTCTTCATTAAGAATGTACGGAATACTGTTTAACGTATTAGTTTTATTGGTATTTTTGCTTGAGGGAGCTCGAGTCATTAGATAAACTGCCAGGATGTCGGTGTTTACCGGGGCGGTTTAATTGTCCCATTGGCTAACCCAGAGGCAGAAATTTTAGGCAAAAAGCCTTAAAATATCTGGTTCAAGCAAGAGTGAGACGTGAGTAAACAATGAATTCTGTATACAGCTCGAATAAGAGAGGTAAGAGAAAAATGTTTCTCGAATTATTATTAATGGCAGTGCTGAGCCCTGTTTCAGTGGGCGCTGTGGCGGATCCTAATATTCAGCTCGACATGGACGTGACCAAAGAGATCGTCATTGAAGAAAATGGTCAGGAAGTGACGCGTTGGGTGCAGGCCGAAGATATCGAACCTGGGCAAAAACTGCGTTACACCGTGAGATATTTAAATGTTGGCGATGAGCCTGCGACTAAAGTACGAATTGAAAACCCGGTACCCGGCCTTACTGTTTATCTATCGGATTCTGCTTCTGGCGAAGGCTCCAAAATTGTCTTTTCAGCCGACGGCGGCAAGAACTACGGGGCTCCAGACGAGGTCACCTATGAAGTTGCGGTGTTTGGTGGTGGTACAGATCGTCGCCAGGCTAACCCAGAACGTTATACGAACATACGTTGGCTAATAGAAGAAGTGCTTCCTGGCTCTGCCGGTGAGGTAAGTTTTGTGGTTTTGGTGCAATAACCGAAGCTTTGGTAAAGGAAATGTAATAAGTGGTAAAGATAAATATTTTTTTTGAGGCAGCCGTCATGAAGTCAAGCATCCATAAGCAAAGAACCCGTATCGCCCAGTTTGGGGTTTTGCTATTCGCGTTGTTTGGATTTGCAGAACTCGCGGTTGCGGCCACATTAGCGGCAGATCACGTGATTCGTAACGAGGTGCTCCTCGACTATGATGACGCGTCGGGTAACGCCCAAGGGCAGCAGTCTGCCTCGGTCGACATTTTGGTCAACCTGGTCGCCACGGAGCCGCTTTTAACTGATGTTACACTCGACACCCTGGATCCTGTCAGTCTCAACGATACGGTAACCCTGCTGTTTAATGTAACAAGTCGGGCCAACGGTCTAGATGGCTATTACGTTACTAACGTAGTGGATTCGACGACTTCTTTGATTGGCTCTACAACCGCGGTAACGCCGGATGCCGATGCCTTTACGCCTTTGGATCTGGGTGGTAGCTCTTTTGCCTCTGGCACGACCATAACCACATTTGATACAGCCATCCAAACGAATGGCACAACGACGGGCACCGCGGTTCTCGTACCCGCTGATAGCGTCGGTGGTGGTGCGGAATTAAGTGGTTTTGTTGTTGACGATTTTATTGTGCTTGCCGGCACGGCAGGCGTAGCGGGTGATGTCACCTGCCGAGTCAATCACATTGTAGAGCCTGCTGCTTTATCAGAAGCTAACGCAACAGCCACCATTTACGTGGATCAGTGCGATGTCGCATCTGGTCCAATCCTAACGGAAGGTGACCAGATCGGTGAACGAGGCCAAATTTCAATCACTGTAGTTGGAACCGCGGTAGATGCGATTTCCTTAACCTTCGATGTGGTTTCTGAAGACACGCCAGCCACGCTAACGTCCGCTGGCCCAGTGCTCATCAACATCGTGGCAGTTGACCTCGACGTCTATAAGTTTGTTCGGAACCTGAACGCAGCCAACAACCCATCCTCCTGTGGTACGGGTTCGCCGTTCTTGTGCTTGACCATTGAAGCTGGCGCAACCGATGTTACCTACTATCGGGCGACATCAGGCCAAAGCGGCGTGACAGTTGATCCAGGCGATACCCTTGAATATGCCATTTTGCTATACAACAACAATGGTCTGGTCACGGATGTCAGCATTAGTGATGACATTGTGTTGTTCACTGCTTATTTGGACGACTCGGCTATTTTGATTCCTCAAGCGATAGCGAACGGTTCAGGGGCGACCTGTGCAGCCGATACCGGTGGTACCTGTGTCATCGATGACGGTGCTGGCGCTGCTCCAACGGCAACGACGGTAGCAGGTGTAAATGACACTACTATCAACAGTAGTTTTATATTCTTTGATAGTGGGACGATCCTCGTATCAGCAGGAGATAACGGCTCAGGAATCGCGGTAAATTACAACGGTGCCAATACCGGTGGGCAGATTGCTGCAAGCTCTAATGCGGCTTCTTTTGAGAATGAGGCATCCGTGCTGACTTTCCAAGTGACGGTCGATGGAACACCTTAACCGGTCGAACATCCCAAATCACGCAGACAAAATTAAAGTAAAAAGGGCAGGAATCAGAAATGATTAAAAGAATAGGCATAGTGGTACTGATGGTAAGTGCCTGGATGTTTGCAGGGTCAGCAATGGCTCTCACACCAGGTAACTTAAGCCTCAAAAATACGGCGAAGTTAACCTATACCGGCAACCCCGACGGTATATTTGCCGCCGCTACGGTCAAGGTAAATGTGATTGCGGCAAACCCGACCTTGTCTGCACCCAGTGATGTTACCAAGGCTGAAGGCCAGACGATTACCACCGAGGTCGAGTACACCGTGACAGCCACCAACAACGGTCCGGACAGCTATAATTTCACAAACGAAACTCTTAGCAGTACCTTTGGACTCACGGACGTCGCCAATACAGATTTCAACGACGTGTCTTATATCTATAAAGACTCAGGGGGTGGGACGCTCAACAACTCAGGAAACCCGCTCACTCTGGGCGTGTCGGCCTTTAGTGCCGATTTCGGGATTAATGCAACCTCAATTACGGTTCCAAGTGATGGCACCGCGGACGATTCGGTTAACGGTCTGGTAGAAGACGATATTGTTATCATCAATAGTGTCGCTTACTCCATTCAAGGAAACGGCGTTGGAGATGTGGTTGTTGACGACGGCACTAGCGATGTCACGTTAATTCTTACGCGTGTAGTCGGCGGCGGCGTTGGCGGAACGTGTCAACCTCATATAGACAGTCATTTCAAAGATAACATCGATTTCACGTAACCCGCGGCAGTAAGTGTCGGGAAGTTAACGCGGTCATCAATAATGACACCAT
>Ga0222654_1000104_pt1 | contig 78090 bp, 90 predicted proteins | sample AntAcemetagen421_FD_179805 | JGI IMG/M metagenome (GOLD analysis project Ga0222654, IMG submission 179805) | Saline water microbial communities from Ace Lake, Antarctica - #421 | ecosystem: Environmental > Aquatic > Non-marine Saline and Alkaline > Saline | place: Antarctica: Ace Lake...
CAGGGACGTCCTGACTTGGCAAATCCTGCGGAGGATTCTGAATCTCGTAGCGTAGTCGACGCAGTTGACGAGGCCATGAAACCTGGACGTGAGCGTGAAACGGTCGAAATGTGGGACAAAGCGGCACAGGAGCGGCTAGACAAGGACCGGGTGGGCTACGTTAGGGAGTTGATCGATCGCGCCAACGATGGCCGTGGGTTCGATGATCCGGTGCAGACTCGTGCGGCTCAGATGATCGTCAACGACTTGGTTCAGGACGCTGTATCGAGTGGCGATGCCCAGAAGATGAAGGACGCGCAGGCGGTGGTGCTCGCGTATCGGGTGACTGGAACCGAACAGGGGCGAGCATTGGCTGCTCGTCGTGATCCCCACAAAACTCCCGAGGAACGGTTTTCGGAGTTCATCGCGTCGTCGCTGTTTCTACCGAAGGCATCGGTTCGCAAAAACCTTTCTGACTCGTGGTCGGCGTCCGCCAAAGCGCGAGAGGTCGATCGTCTGCGCAACAAGATTGCGGATCTGGAGGCTGCGAAGCTCGGGACCGTGGTTGGTGCACCGGGCACTCCTGGGCAGGATAAGACCTTGGCCAATATGCGGCTGAAGTTGGGTGAAGCGATGCAACGTTCCAGCCAGCAGGAGATCGCTAAGAAGGCGGTTGATGGTCGCATGGCTAAGGTTGAGGCGGCGTTCCGTAAGATGGGTATCACGCTCGATCACATTTTCAATGGTGAGGCGTATTTGAAGCTGCGTGGAAACAAGTTGGTTGATTCGGCGATGAACAAGGCCGGCTACGATGCGAAAAAGAAACGGGTTGTCGGCCTGATTCGACGGGGTTGGTCGGATTCCGATGTCGCCCGTCGCACGGATCAGAATGTATCTGCGGTGGTCAAGGTTCGCTCTGAGATTATTGCGGCTACTCGTGCAAGATTGGAAACGCTCGGCGACGCTGCTTTGGATCCGGACAAGCTCGATGCTGCGACGCTGGGTTCTGCTCGGGCTGACCTGAAATCTGGCACGTCTGGGGGGCTATCGGCAGCGGAGCGCCAGAAGAGAATCGATTTGATGCTCTCACGGATGGGGCTGATCGAGAACAAGGAGGCAGTGATTCGGACCGAAAAGGCGCAGGCAAAGCGTCGGCGCAGAAGCAATGCAAAGCCTAAACGCAAAGCGACACCGTTTCCGGCCAACGCAAAGCCGGGGAGCGTCGAGTTTCCTGCTGGTGCTGATGGGCAACGTCCCGACGACTTTGGAAACACGCAGCTCGGGCTCGGTGAGGATGCTGATATGGCTCCACCGGTGTTCGATATTTCGGATCCGGCACAGGTGGCCCAGGTCGCGAGAACGATTCAGATAGCTGACAGCGGCGCGTTCGATATGCTGTTTGAGTTTTGGATCAATTCGATTTTGTCCGGTCCTTTGACGCAGGGTGCAAATGTCGTCGGTAACTCGTTTAACACGGTTTGGGACATGGGGGTGAAGCGCATGGGCGAGGCGATTCTTAACGCGGCAGTCAAGGATCCAACGGCGCCACAGCTCGGCGAGTTTAAGTGGATGCTCAAGGGGATGAATAAGTCGTTAGCCGGGGCATGGGCTGCTGCGGTGAATACGTGGGCAACCGAGCAGAATATTTACACCAGTTCGATTCTGAATAGTCAGCTTGAGATTAACCCTGTTTTCGATAAGGCAGGCGGGATCAAGGCGGCGATTCCGGGCAAGACTGGTCGGGTTGTGCGTCTTCCTGGCCGGCTGTTGATGGCGACGGATGCGTTCTTTAAGGCGGCGATCGCTCGGACGCACGTGGCTGCGGAAGCATACCGCTTGGGTAAGTCATCAAAAAAGAAGGGGGCGGCATTGGTTTCGTTTATTGAGGCGGAGATTGATACGCCGGGGTCGGAGTCTTGGCGTAAGGCGCTGCTGCTTGCGAACGAGTTGACCTTTCAGGATGATCATGATGGGACGCGGATGGGTAAATGGATGACCTACCTGTCGAAGGCGCGGGAGTTGGAGGTTCCGGGTGGGATCAAGCCTTTGCGGTTTGTGATGCCGTTTATTCGGACGCCGTGGAACATCTTCCAGCAGGGTATCCGTCAGTCGCCGGTTGGCGCGGTGGCTTTCGCTGCTAGGATAGGCAGTGCTGGGCTTTACCGCATCAAGGATGGGCGACCAGTGGCGGTCAGCTACCCGACTCCTCTGCTGATCAAGCACACGGTAGAGCAGGTGCTTGCTTGGTCGATGGCCGGTTTACTTTATGGGGCTGCAGCCGGAGACGACGACGATGAGGACAAGCAGTTTTTGATCACTGGGTCTTTGCCGAGCGATCGGATTTCCCAGCGCAATCTCGACCGACGAGTGGGTCTGGCACCTTACGCCATTCGATTTGGTGGCGCACAGGTCAGTTATTCGCGGATTGAGCCTTTAGCGACGATGCTGGGGCTTGGGGTGGATATGCTCTCTCGTTTGAAGTCAGGTGAGTCTGGGTTTGAGTCGTTTGGGGCGTTCATGTCTGCTTTGGGTGACTCGGTGGATTCCAAGACTTTTCTGCGGGGTTGGTCGGACCTTGCAGGCGCCATGTCAGGAGAGTCTCGGTTTACGAGCTTTGTTGCGTCCCAGTTATCGACGCTGATACCAAACCTTTTTCGTCAACCAGTTCGACAGCTTGATGGTGTCTATCGCGAGCGGGAGCATGGACTATTTGCCGAGGTGGTCCAGAATGTCTATGGGCCGGCCGGGTCTCCAAAAATCGACCCGTATGGCGAGGAGGTTGAACGTCGAGGAGGGTCGTTATGGCGCATGCTGGTGCCGATCGAGGTGGGCAAAATCCCCGAGTTGAATCGAGTGGATCAGCTTTTGCTGAATTATCGGCAAACGGCGGACGATCCGCAGTCGTGGGCACCATCCAACCTGCAGAAATCTATCACGGTGAATGGGGAGCGTCGCACTTTGTCCGGCAAGGTGCTGGAGGAATATAGCCGACGCTCAGGGAAGATGGCGGCTCGTTTGCTGCAATCTGTCTCGCTTAATGTCAGCCGTCCTACCTCCCAGGATGTGGAGAAAATTCGTAGGGCATTTACCTTAGCTCGAGCCAATGTGCGCCGGGATATGTTTTTTGGAACTAGCGCGGATCGCTTTGCTGATCAAAATTGATTGAAAATCAACGTTTAACGGGAGAGAACAAATCATGGCAGAACACGGACAACTCGAAGTTTTACAGGATCGCATCAGCGGGGTGGAGGCTCCCCCGCATGTTGATAGCACAACTGGACAACTTACGCCACGCGTTGCTTTCCCGTCCGTGCTTCAGCTCACCTATGATCAGGAGCTTGCGCTGGTGGATCATGCGATGACCCGGCTCGACGATATGGAAAAGGCGATGGGCCGCACGGACGTCATTGAGGACGAGTGGTGGAAGGGGGAGGGCGTTTCCTCCAATTCAATAGAAGGCGCGGCCGAGAGCTGGATGGGTCGACGTTCACGTTTTGAGGCACTGTTTGAGAACCGGGTGGACTGGCGACCGTATTCATTGCCGTCGCCGAATATCTTTGAGGAGTCGAACTTGGTTGTTCCGATCTCGCGCCGGATCTGCCGTCAGATGATTGCTCGAGCTCAGAACTATTTCTTTGCCACCGATCCTTGGTTTAATGCTACGCCGGAGGGGATGGAGGATGGGGAGTTGGCGGATCAGATCGATCGTTATGCCAAGTGGAAACTGAACCTGATAGGTTCAAAACGGGGCAAGGAGCGGATCGTCAAGCGTGCCATGCTACTCGGTGAGTGCGTGGTCAAAACCACTTATCAGACGCGTGATCAAATCTATGAGACGATGGTCAAGGCTCTAGTGGGCGCGGAGGGTGAGGCTATCCTGGATGCTAACGGGGAGATGATCTTGGAGCGTGCGGACTGGATCGACACGGAAACTCCGGGGCTCCGGGTGTTGGGTAGTGATGGGGTGACGCAAGAACCGGAGGCGCCGGTTTACACCGATCAGAAAATAACTAAGCGGCATGTGATATTTGAGGGTCCAGAATCGCTCCCAATCTACTACAAGGATTTCTTGGCTCCCCTCGATGCTTTTGATCTCCAGCAGGCGGACTGCATCGCGCATTTGTATGACCGCAGAGTCATGGATCTGGTCGATACTTACGCAAAGCATGGGGTATTCCGCGGCACGGATACCCAACGTTTCGAGCAGATGAAGCGCACGGTAGACGCCATGCGGACGATGCTCGATAACAACTCAGAGCCGAAGAGTGGGTCTGCTCGTAATCGGGACGAGGAGGAGGAGGAGGACGATGCTGAATATTCCGGCGGCGGTCAGCCTATCGTGGAGATGGCCGAGGTGATGCTTTGGTATGATGCCAATGGGGACGGCATACTTGAGAACATCGTTCTGCTGCTTGATCGCAAGAACCGGCTCCCTGTGCATTATAATTACGTGGCGAATATGTCACCAGATGGCTTGCGGCCGGTGGCGGTGGTGCGAGTTAACGAGGTGGACGACCGTTGGTATGGGCAGGGCGTCATGGAGATGTTTGACTCTACCCAGACGATCGTGGATCTGCTGGTGAACCGGTGGAACCTGAGCCAATCGAAGGCAGGGCGAGTTGATTTCTGGGATCCTTCGAAGGTGCTAGAGGGGCGCGACGATCCGAACCTTTGCCTGAATTGGGGGCAGTCCTACACGACAGTGCCGGGAGTTGATGTGACCAAAGTGTTACAGTCTGTTTACCTGAACGACGTAAAATTTGAGGCGCTCAAGGATATGCTCGAGTTTTTCATGCAGATGGGGATGAACGAGTCGGGCGTGACGAATGCGAATGATGGGGCAGCTCTGGGCATGGATACCGCGAAGTTGGCTACCGGGATCCGCAATATTGAGAAGGCCGGCGAGGAGTTGTTTGCGCCGTTCCTTTCGGACCTGGAGCCGGGTCTTACCGATGTGCTCAAGAGTGAGATTCTAGTGCTTCTGGCTAACCTGAACAAGCCAGAGGTATTCAGCTACTTTGAGGGGCGAGAGCAGATTACTGCGACGATCGACCCGGCTGACGTGAGCGATGTGAATATGAATGTGACCATGTTCATGACGCGCTACAAGGGAGAGCAGAAATTTCAGCAGATGTCGCAGGTTGCTGAAATCATTGAACGGTTTTACATGCTGGATCCGTTGGTCCAGGTGCACGTGGCCGAATACTACCGCGGTATGATCAAGGCGCTCGACCAGAAGATCAATGTGGACGAGCTGATTGTGCCTTTGCCACCGTTGCCGCCCGAGCAGGCGATCAACAGTGGGAAGGGGCCGCAGCCTAAGAGGGAGATGGTGACTCGTCCGAAGCCTTCGGCGGCTCCGTCTCAGTTGGACTCATCTTATCAGCCTTCGGCAGGTGGTTAGCTGATTCCATGCTTAGAACGAGGTCTCGGCGGGCTCTTTCGAGCATAGATTTGGCGCGCTTGATGTCCTCGGGTTTGCCGTAGTTGAGGGCATCGATGGCGCCGTCGACGTAGGCCATTGTGGAGGCAGTGCTGTCGCACAGCGTAAATGCCGCTTTGCTGATGTGCTCGGCTTCGTCGGTGAGTTGGGCGAGGGACTTGCGCTCGGGTTTGATTTTGAGCGATGCGATCACTCGGGCGTAGCATTGCTTGAGGGCGGTGTAGGCATGGCCTGGCACCATTGAGTCTCCTGGCGCTGGGTTGATGTTAACCGGCTGCGTTTTTTGGTCTTTTATGCTGCGATCTTTCATAATCTGTGGGGTTCTGGATTGTAGTGGAGACTGGCGGAAGGAGGAGGAGTCGAACCCCACCCGATTAAACGAGACCTGGGTTTCAAAGCCAGTCGCGGGCCTACCCCACTGCTTCACCTTCCTAAACTGGAGCACCCGGCAGGAATCGAACCCGCAACCTACGATATACAAAAACGTCGCTCTACCATTTGAGCTACGAGTGCATAAATTGGAAGCAGGGGACGGAATCGAACCGACGACTTCTGGTTTATGAGGCCAGTGATCTACCACTGATCTACCCTGCATCAAATAAGTTGACCTAAAATCGGGGTGTCCTAAGAGTCAACAAATAATGGACGTTGATGAACTGAACGATCGGAAAGACAGACGGTTGCGGGAAATCACGAAGCTGACGGAGTGCGATGCGTTTACGGGTTACTTCTCGGATCGGTTGCGCGAGCGGCAGAAGGAACTGGAGACGGCGGTGCTGGAGGACGATTCCCTGACTCCTGAGCAACGCGAAATTACGCGGCGCATGGCGACCGAATACCGGACCTACACGCGCAAGATTGTAAGCACTGACCGGGCATTGGCGTTGCGGCCGGCTATGGGTTAGTTTTCAGGGATCCACGGGATGTGTCGCGTCCTCAAATGCCCGATGCATTCTCCTTCTAGTTCATGGTAGGCATGGTTGAGCACGTATTCCTTTTCGCTGCCTCCCTTTTTCTTTTCCCATATGACGTGGTCGCACGGGCAATGGGTGATTACGTTTATCCGGCAGTTGGCGGGAAACCAGCGATTCCATACGATATACAGGTCTTCTGTTCCGGCGCCGGTGTATCCTTCAAAGTGGGCGAGGTCTAGCGCCTTGGTGTTCATTAGCGTGCAACCAAACCCACACCAGTCGGAGGGAACTACGGCACCGAGTCCTATGCCGGGGTAGGCGTTTTCAAGCCAGCCACGTCGACGGTATCGCTCTCCGTTAAGTGTCCAGACGTTTCCCTTGGTCGGGTAGTTTTTGATTCGCTTTTCGATCCGCATCATTCGTTTGGATTCTTTCTGGGCTTCTTCGTATGTTTTGAATTGATTCGCGATCCTGCGTCGAGCCTCTGCAATGGCACGTTCCGCATACCAGGGGAGTTTTCGTTCATCGACGTCGAAGTCTTCCGCGATTTGATTTTGCGGAGTGCCCCGACCACCGAGATACATGCCGTTGTTGTAGGGGCAGGTGCTCACGGAGTAGTGACCATCGTCAAACTCCAGCATTTGCAACGAGCACTTGAGTGCATTGGGTGGGGGTAACACGTCGGAGTCTAGGGACCAGCAGTGGGTTGCTCCCAGCTTCCGTGCCGCGGTAAATGCTTCTGTGCGCAGACGAGCTATTAGCATTTGCGCGTTGGTCTTGTAGTTTTCGTGGTCGTCGGTAAGTCCAGGGATCGCGATTAAGTGTATGCGCCATCCCTCGGGCATTATGCTTCGATATGCCTCGGCTACGGCGGCGAGTTCGGGCGACTCGTCGCCGACTAGGACAACGTGCCCCCCCTCAAGATGCCTTACGTTAGCTGCAACTCGGCGTAGCTGGGGGATCATAGCATAGGTGTATGCGCTCGTCGCGCAGATCGTGATGGCAAGATTCATTTATAGTGCGTTATTTAGAGTCGTATGAAGGTAGATCAGTCGTGAGTCTGGGTAATAATGACCGTAATCTGATGAAAATGATTGCGGACCAACATCGACAAATCCGCCGCATGCTTCGTGAGCACTCCTAGTGCTACCTGTGAAAGCAATTAGCTGTGGTTTGAGGAGGGAGGTAGTGCTCTCAGTGGTGGATCCCGTTTGGCTTGTTATACGGTAGAGTCTTTCGGAACGGTTTGCTGCGATTACGTGATAATTGGAGTCTGCGTATTGTCCGCCCAGTCCTGCGGTAAAATCCAATTCATCGATGTCTTTGAACGGGCGCGCCAGTTGGTTTGCCGTGGCGGTAATAGCAATATTACTTAACGCTGGCGGGACCGGGACTGCGGCGGCGGCATCCTCACCAGTAAACGCTGTCAATGGGGGGGTGGTTTGGGTCGTGTTCGTAGTAGCCGTTGAAATTGAAATATAAAGAGGGTCGGTCGCTTCAATAGCGGAGGGAGGTTTCCAGCCGTTTGCTTGGGAGATCACGGAAGCACCATCGAGTCCTTTATGAAAAGTGGTCCGTGGCCATATCGGCATATTTATCCCATTAAGGGTTAATCTGGCGGTGAGGCGTTCACCAAATATATCGGTTCGACTCGCACCAAATGAAAGAGAACCTGTGGCTGGAAAGCCGTTGGGCGAAACAAGTATCTCGATTACTGCTGTGGTTATTCCGGTCACGCTCCCGACGGACATGACATTTTCAAAAGTTCCGATCTCTCTGGTGGTGAATGTAGAGATTACGTTGTCTTCGTCGTCGTATTCCTCTTGGATGTATGAGTATGAAGTCGCACGTCCATGACAAGTAACCTTGGAGATTCCCATATTGGAATCGTGAGTGAAATAGGTAAAGGTTTGAGGCCAGCCGAACGTGGCAAAGGTTGTTCTTGTGGTAATCTGCGGCCAAACTTCTACGGGAATTATATATGGGATCCATAAAGCTCGCGACCACTTTATGGTTTTATCCATGGTGGCTTCAGCAGTTCCTGTCGATCTCTGCGTATCCGTGGTAGTAATCCAGCTTTCCGCCGTGGTCGTTATAGTATGCGACGGATTTGTCGATAAGCCTTTCGTGATGGTCGCTTCGCGAAGCGATAGCGCTAATGAGACCGTCACTGTTTCGTAATTAACCGATATATAGGTCGCTGTCCCTGCGTCTGCGTCTGACGTGTAAGGATAGGTCGCCAGCACATAAGCGTTTGATGACGTATTTGGGCTCCCTGTTGCGCGGGTCGCCGTTGTCGTTTCCGTGATCGCTGATAGCAATACCGTGCCGGTTGCAGTCGGGCGAGCGAGGATCAAAACTTCGCGGAACGGATCGACGATACTGGCATAAACAATCCCTAAATTGGGATTTATGGTTACCGTAGTGACCGCAGTCCCAAGGGTAGACGCGCTGGTGCTCTGTGTGGAAGTTGAGGATCTGGTAGTGGACGCGGAGGAGGTGACGGGAAATAATACACCTCCTGAATTTGACAAAGTTGTAATAGGAACGGTTGCGCTGCTATTTAGATACGTCACGACCACGGAAGTCTTAATAGTTGTGGCTTTTGATGATCGCATCGACGCGGTCAATACGTGTGAAGCGGTGGTTATCCCTGAATTTTCACCACTGTTCGAGGCTGTGGATGTTACACTCGTTTCCGCCGAGTAAGACGTTGAAGTAGGCCATCCTGTGGTCGTTTCACTTAACGTCGTATATGTCGTCTCAGACGATTGGCTTAATGAAAAGCTTCTAGACGAGTAGGAAGTTCGACCGTTAGCATCTTGAGTTCGATAACGCTTTATCCGAGTAGACCATGACTGGTAGGTCATACGTCTAGGGCTATATCCGAATTCGTGAGTATCGGATTTGCTTATCGTTTCGGAAAAAGAAGAATTTACGTTGTAATCTTGATTATTAGTATATCCTTCTTTATATACGGTCGCCGAAACGCTCCCTACGCCTGATATATAAGCGCATGTTAACGACATAGCTGGTGAGGCATACGTGGTGCGCTCTTGCCACGTTATCATGCTAGTTCGGGGCCAATCACCCAGGTATAATAAATATCATAAGGGGAGTGCCCAAATACGGGAGTTGCTTGGTCAGACCGGTATGCCTCTACCGGAGTCGCGGTGATGGAATGGGCGCCAATAGTTTTATAACCCACTAGATTCACGATAATTCCAAGCAGCACCTTGAAAGACGTTGGTGGGCCTCCCTGTAAGATGCCAGGCGAACCGGGCGCGCTGGAATCAATGGTGATGTTTGCTGACGTGATCCGCCCACTTGATGTATTGACATTCAAAACAACGTATTCGGTTCCAGACGCCGCGAGGGCGAGAGTCGCAAATATGTTAGAGGGAATCACTTGATTTATGGTGCCGGGGTGAAATTTCAGTTCTTCGTCGTCGCTGTTTAGATAAAAATCAAATGGGGAAACCGCGGTATATCCGCCGCCGCCGCCGCCGCCGCCGCCAATCGTGGATTCAGGGGGGCGTTCAGGGTAGATTTCATACGTGCGCGGGGTTTCCGTCGGGGTGAAGTCGCCAGCCCCGTCCTTACTGAACTCATAGAATGGATCTCTTGGATCGTTCATTGATTAGGGCTCAATCAGTTCCCACGTTACGACCTCGAAGTAGTTCGTGCCATCAAGCGCAGTGAGCACCGGACGCACGTTGCGGCGTAAGATGCCATACTGCGAGCTGGTGTTGGACGTGGCGCCGGTGCCTTTGGCCTTTGTGGTGATAGTATTAGTGTAGGTGTCAGATTCGGAGTCAGTGGTATCGTATTCCTGCGTTCCCGTCGCCGATCCTCCTCCTGAAAGATAGCAACCGCGGTATTCGGCCTGCCTCACGCTCGATAATGTGCGGTATATCTCCGTGGAGATCGTGTTCGCAGTGCCGGCACCGATTACTTGAGTGCCGACATAGAGTTCTTCGGTTCGGATAAACGTCACGGCGCAGGATATTTGCCCGATGTCGTAGGCCGCGGTCCCTGCCGTCGGTGGAGTCGTCACGATTTCAACGGTGACAGTCGCCAGCACTTGCTTCGATGACGGCGGAACGACCTCCGCGATTGCTACGGTGCCATCAGGAACGCTCTCGGTCGTAAGGTTCACCGTGCCGGGAATCGTCACGTTCACTAAATCGGTATAGGTATATTTCTCTTCGACGAGCGTGCCCTGAATCGCTGTCCGGACGTAGACGATATATCCATCGTCCTCGCGATCTTCGCTCCCAATCAATACCCCGCTCGGGACGTTCGCCGCACCAAACGCCGTATTCGTGACAACCTTTGTGCCAGGAATCTTACCGTCTCTGGTAACCGACGAAATCAGGCCAGTGCCTTTAACGAATTCCGCAGTCCATATCCTTATACCGTCTTGATCTTGGTAGTCAGCCCGAATCGCCGTGTAATCGGCAGGCGTCGAAATCGGGTTGGATGCAGCCAGCGCCACAATATGCCGGATACGTCGGATCAGTATAGCCCCACCTCGGCGCGTTTGGTCGACCTGGGAGACTTGACCGTTACCTTCAGCCCATTTCCGGTTGTAGACCGTGTATCCGTCTTCCTCTCTGGTGGATTCGTCGATCAAGACGACGCTGCCGCCGATCGTTTGAGTCGGAGTTGCTGGCAGGCTCCCTACACGCACTTGGTTGTAGATGACGAGTTTGCCGCCTTCCTTTGTTTGGACGTCGTTGACCAAGTATCCAGTACCGACAATTTCAGCGTAGGCTTGGGAGGTGAGGACGTAACCATCTTTTTCGGTGACGTCGCTGTCGATCAGGTTGCCGGACGGGGTGGTGGCATCGTCGGCGCCGAGATACTGGATCGACGTGATCTTGACCTGCCCCTTTTGACGGGTGCTTTCTTTGGTGGAGATGCGACCGACTCCTTTGGCAAATTGGTATGAGTATGTTGGCGATCCATCGGGGTTTTTTACGCTGGTATCGGTGAGCGTAAATCCGGACGGCGTTGATGGGATTTCGTTGAAGAAAACGAGTGATTTTACTATGAGCTTACCGTTGCTCGAGTCTTTGGTGCTTTCGGAGAGTTTGCCGGCCGTAATGTATGTTCGGGAGATGGTGCGGACTGCACCGGACGTTTCGCTCTTTATGTCGGACAGGGCAACACTGAGCGAGTCGATCGTGCTAATGTCACCGACGTCGCCCGGAACGTAGGTGGCGGCGGATAGTTGCACGAATGTTCGGACAAATGCAGTTCGTCCGTTTTCCGTGTCGATTCGTTGGTCGCCCCCTATTTGGGTTTCAGAGAGTTCAACCTCGAGGTATTTTACTTTTAGCTGGCGCCGAAACTCGTCAGATTGGTTTACGATCTGCGTGGCGGCGTATGATGAGTTGTAAATGCTGCCGATCGATATGGCGGAGATATCCACGTCGGGCTGACCAATGAGTGTGCGAGTAATGGACTCTCTCGCGTTTACATCTGTGTCGGTAATCGGCTGGATCTCATCGACCATTGCTGTGGTCAACGTCTCGAATACCTGGATCAGGGTGTTGGGTTTGTTGAGTTCACCGCCGGCTAAATCCTGGGAAACAATGAGGCACTCGGTGTGCTTACTGTCGGCAGTCTTGGGTTCGAGGAGCACGCTGGCCAGTAGCTCGGCCTTGGTGTCGACGCTGTTGATCACGTCTGAACGGTAGGTGATTCGTAGTCGTCCACCGTAGAGACGATTCACGATTGGTGGTCGGTTTCTGCGATCAACGAGTGCCATGTGAACCGTTGTGATAGAAAGTTGAACAAAAATCAACGTTGACGATCAGGCATCTTTAGGAATATCGAGTAATCTATGGCAATTTCTTCAGATCAGGCTGTCGCCGATCCCGAAACAGACACCGGCACCGATGATAATACAGCGGCGACGGTGGTAGAGGTTGCACAGGGTAACGACTTTACGTCGCGACTCGACTCAGCGGAAAACCCCGCCGATATCCTTAGTTTGCTTGATGACGTGAATTCTGGAGGGATTGAAGTCCCCCAGGGGGAAGCGAAAGAAAAGCCGACTGATGTTATTGAAACGGAGGAGACCGAAGAAACCGAGCAATTGGAAGAAACGGAAACCAACGAAGGGGCGGCAAAATTAGAAGAAAAGGAAGATGAGGAGCCGGAAGGTTCCGATAGTGCCGAGAAACCCGAGGAAGACGAAGACGAAGACGAAACGGAAGGCGACGCCTCCGCACATCGTAAGCAGTTCAGGATCCGAGGGAGTGATGCAGTAGAGGAGCGAGCGCTTGAGCTGAAGAAGTTCAATCGCGATATGTCTCTTGACGAGTGTCTCGAACGTGCGCGGCGTGAAACTTCAGGTAGCAATACCGAAGATTCGAAGGCCGAGGATACGGAGGAAGAGCGGGCGGATGGCCTACCCTCGACCACAGATGCCACACGTCTCAAAATCAAGGAGCTGCGTACTGAAAGGAGCAAAGCGATGACCGAGGAGTTGGATTTGGCTAAGGCGGACCGCCTAGACCAAGAGATCGACGACCTGCGGGATCACTTGATAGTGATCGATCGAGAAGAGCACGGTAAAGCGTCACAGAAGCAGTCGGCGGAGACTCGTCTTTACGATGAGTCGTTTGATGCGGCTACGGCAAAAGCCCACGGGCTATACGATTTTCTGAAAGATTCCAAGAGCGCAGCGATGGTTCGTTTGCGTGAGATTGATGCGACTTTGAAGGAGAACGGCGACCCGCTGTTCAATGATCCTGACAAGCCGCTGAAGCTCGCGCAAATGGTGGCATCCGAGTTGCGCATTGCGCCTAAGTCCAAAAAGACCGCAGCGCCTTCTAAAGAAGCCAAAAAATCCGCCCCAGTTGAGTCCGCCCAAAAAGTTCAGCTCGCGTCGGGAAGTTCCCGGACGAGCACACAATCTAATGGGAAGGATCAGCTTACTCAGACGCTGGATTCGATCAAGAGCCCTGCCGACCTAGCGCGAGCTATGGAGGCATTGGGTATCAGCATCGATACGGGGTAATCCCCCGGATCCAGTTAATCAGTAGGCTGACTCCGGCAGTTAACTTAAGGAGATCAGAAAAATGGCTTATAGTGAAGTATCCCCCAACACTGGGGACGCGCTTTCGACAATGGACGACGGTTCAGTGCGGAAGCTTTGGCAGAAAACCGTGGATATGTTCGAACAGACCGAGGATTTCTTCGATCAGTTCGAGGGTAAGGGCAAAGGCTCCCCCGTCCTCATCAAAAACGACACATCTAAGGGTGCCGGTCAGACGATGACCATCACCAATCGCGCCGGTTATTACGGCGAGGGCAAAAGTGGCGACGCTCTTTTCGAAGAGACTTCCGACTACGAGGTTGATCGCATCAACAGCTACACGCTGTCTGTGGATTTTTTACGTAACGCTACGTCGATGACTGAGCGGACCGAGGAAGTCATGGGCATGCGCGGCGAGCTGCGTGGCGGTCAGGCTGCTGAGTTGGGCAGATGGATGGGCCGTGAAAAGTCCGCCCGGATGATGATGCTCTTTCGCGAGCGTGGTCTCTCGCCGAATTTGGTATTCGGTGGCGGACGAATGGCGGAGGCTGAGATCGTGTCTGCCGATGGCCTAAACTGGGACGAGATTGTCTCGGCTCAGGCGCAACTCCAACCGATGGGCGGTCGTCCGGCTCTCATGGGTTACGATAAGGGTCGCAACGCGATCTATCGTTACATCGTGGCTGGCACGACTCCTGGGTTGTTCAGTCTCGAGGTCGATGCTGATTTCAAGCAGGTTCTGCGCGAGGCCGGTGTCCGTGGTGACAGCAATGCGGTCTTCGATGGTGGCTTCGTGGACGTTCGTGGTAATCGCATCAAGCGGTTCAATCCGATCGATCACGATGGCGCTGGCGCTGTGGGTTCCCCTTGGAATCCCAAGGCGTTTCTCGGTGCTGCTATTACGGCTGGCACGGAGGCTTTTGACGTCAAGGGCGGTGGTAATATCACCTACGGTGCGCTGACTACGCCTCTCTACTTTAAGTATTTTGAGGGTCATGACTTCGAGATGATGGCTGGTGATTTGCTTACGGCCAGCACGGTTGAGAAGTACTTCCTCATTGTGAATCCTCGCGGTTCTGGCTCAGACCAAGATGGCAAGGTCGGCATGTATGCATTCACCGTGGGTAACAACGGCAACAAGATTACGGTGTCGAAGCGTCTCGGTTCTGCCACTGCGGGTATCCGAAATGATACCGTTGGTGAGGTCGATTGGAACGCCGGCGTGTGGAATGGCAAGCACACCGATGTCCATGAGGTTGGTGCGACGATCATCCCTTGTAATGCAAAGGGTGTTCCTATCGGTGATACGGTAATCATGGGGGCTAATGCAGCCCTGCGTGGTTACGGTAAGTATCGGAACAAACGCTCCAGCGAGTCGAAGAACGGCGATTTTGTTCATTATCGCTACATCAGCTCGGTCTTTGGGCAGGCGTTGCGCAAGGACACGCTGGGTCGGATTCCGGGTTATATCCGGGTTCGCCACGCGTTGAACTACGCGGGTCTCGGTCTTCCGACGGTCACTTGAGGTTAAGCCTCTGCTAGTTTCAGCCGGTCTTGGTTAATCCCGAGGCCGGCTTTCTGGGTGAACAATGAAATTGATTATCTGCATTCGTAAGAAGTTGAACCTGCACGGACATTCGGTGCGGTCGTTTCGATATGATGCGGTGAGGGATGTCCATATTTGGCAGGGGCGGGAGTTGGGAGTGGAGGAGTTTAATCGGGAGTCACAGGCTGTGATCACGAACAACTCGGACCTGGCTCCGTTTGCCTTGGTGGTCGAGGAGGCGCAAGAGGTGGCCGCAACGAGCGCGGCTCAGGATACGGTTTCACAGTTGGAGGGATCGCTGAAGAAGTGGAAGGGTTACAATAAGGCCGGAGCTTTGGCGGAGAACCTGGCAACGCTTGTGTCGGAGCATGCGGCGATGGACTCCATATTGACTCCAGTAGTTCCCGCTCCAGCACGGAAAAAGAAGAAGCGGGGAGGATCGTCCAAATGATGACCGTGGTTGAATTGCGCGATGATGCGCTGGGTAAGTTGGGAATCGTTTATGCTGATGCCTCTGCGGATGTTTTACAGGATGTGCTGCAGGCGATCAACTGGGGGCAGCAGATGCTGTGGCGCTCCGGCACGGAGTATTTTACCCGGCAGCGCATTCCGGTTACGCTGATCGAGGGAACGGGGACCTACACGATGGAGGATTCGGTGCAGTCGCTGATTGGTCCGGTTATCTCTGCTGCGGGTGTCCCTTTGCGGCGGATTGATACGCGGGGCGAGATGGAGGAGTTTGGTCTGATCTACCTTGGTCAAACTGTTCGGACCCTTTCTAACGCAGCGCCGATTGCCTACTTTGTGGACGATTTGCGGCAGACCGGCGACGACGTGCATGACATTATCCTGTCGATCGTTCCTACGCCAGATTCTGGCGCGGTTACGAATCATTCGCCGGTGATAGTGGACGGAATACTTGAGCCTACTGTCTACGTGACGGCTGATTTAACCTCTACCGATGCGGTGCAGGTTGCTGATGGCTACGTGGAGTCTCTTTTGCTGCCATTGGTGCGGCTGGCGATCACTCGCTCGTCCTATTTTAGCCGCGAGGAGCTTGAGGTGCGGATTCAGGCTGATGCAGATCAGGCGATGGCGATCTTGGGGATTGCGGATCCAGAGAAACCTTTGAAGAGGGAGGCTAAACGATGACTATTGTTGAGGCACTTTCACGTATCTCACGTCGGTATTCATCTCGGGCATATTCGGCGTTATCAGCGGCTGAGACGCAGGAGGCTCTCGAAGGGCTGAACGCGGGGATGCAGGAGCTGTATTCGCTGCTGCCGGAGGGTTACAAGATCAAGCCATTGTCGCTCTCAGTGGAAGCGCCGGCCAATCAAACGGTGAATGCGACAGAGGGATCTGCTACATTGACGGCGGACGATTTTGCTACTGCCGACATTGGGAAGACTTTTGTTTCGAGTGCGGATCCGCTTTGGCACCGGGTGGCGGCGATCAATGCGTTTCGCGACGTTTGGCTTGGGGCGACAGGGGCCGAGGCCGGGATACTTTATCACGATTTCATTTTTGGCGACGACTACCCCTTTGTGCGGCTGGTCTCGGACCCGGTGCTCTTAGATGGGGCGCAAGCTCATCCGCTTCGGCTTTTGCAACAGAGCCAGATTGATAAACAGGAAATTGCGGGAGTGACGGCGAGTGTCGGGCGTCCTCGTTATTACTGGATCGAGCAGCAGGGAACCAGCCAAGGGTTGGATCCCATGATCGCGATCCGCCTGCTGCCAGTTCCCGATCGGGCCTACCGGATTAGGGTGCGTGCATCCTATCTTCCGCGTCGTGCTCTTTTTGCCGATATTGCCGCAAATGGAGTTTTGCCGATTCCTGATTCTTGCGTTGAGGCGTTTATCCAAATCGTGGGCGCTCACATGTCGGGTCTTAAGGGCTGGGACGCGGTGACGCCTGCGAAGGCAGAGAGCGACGCTCTGGCTGGTCGAAGTATTCCCAGCCGCCTCCCTCCTCACATGCATCTCCAAATATCCCGGGTGGGAACGCCTGCCTATTTTTAATTTACTAAAATCATTACATCATGAGCACATCTCCGTTTAATTCCTCCCGCACGCCCCTCCGCAACTTGCAACACCTCCTGAGCTCGTTGGTTTTTTCGGTGAGCAAAGTTTTTAATACCTTCGAGATTTGCGCTGCTCAGGTGCTTTTTAATCATAATGAGCGGATCGACACCATTGAGACGGGCCGGTTAAAGGTATCTCCTCGGGCTGCTGCTGCTGTCATTTCTACGGAAGGGAATGCAGTGTATTCCGCAGCTAATTTTGCCACCGGAGTCATTGAGCGTGATCCGAACGGATCAAATCGAGCGGACACGACTGATAGTGCCGTGAATCTGATCGCCGGCTTGGGTTTGACTGCAGATTACCAGAGTATTGATTGTCTCCTTGTTAATAAAAGCTCAGACCGTTCAGTTGGCCTTTCGGGAGGGACTGGAGTCACTCAGCAGTATGATATTAACTTTCGTGAATTACATGCGATTCGTATTAGTATTGTCCGCACAAGCGCAACTAACGTTTCCATCAGGTCGTTTTAATTAAATACTAGGAGCGCCTCAGTTTTACCAGTAATATAATAAATCATGAAATCCGCAATTCCACACATTTCAACGACCGGTCGCGTTCTGACTACTACTACTGGTGATGCTTACATTAATCTCGGGGACGCTCTTGCGCACGAGGTTCAAATCATTAACCGGTCCGGCACCGAGATTGACGTGAAGACGGCCAATAGCGAAATCGCTGTTCCGATACCAAATGGAGCCGGATTGGTGCTCGGACTTTCCGCTAATCTTTCGGAGGTAGCGGTGCGACGCACTGACGGCGATAATGCTCAGGTGTTCGTTAGCTTCGTCCACCTTCGATTCACCAACTAAAAAAAGGAGACCCATAAAATGAGATCACAAGGAGGATTAGGATATTCACCGGGGATTAGCTCAGGAGGTGCCCCTGCAGCTCATGCTTCGACGCATGCATCAGGTGGCAGCGACCCTATTGCTCCCGATGATTTCGGGGCCATGAGCGCTGCGCTTTCTGATTTAACTGGCGGAGAAGCTGGCTCCCTAGATGGACTGGCAACTGCTGGAGGCGCGATTGCTGAGAACTCTGTTCGGTTCGTGGTTCAAAACTTTGTGCTGTCGTCTTGGAAGCTAACGGATGACGATTCCGCAGAGAATGTCGCAGGCGGTATTATTCGTCCAGACGACTATGCAACGACTACGAATGAGTTTGTCTGGCTCCAGGTCAGCTAACGGAAAGGGAAACACTATTATGAAAATCATTACACAATATTTGGTGCTTTGGGCACTCTTAGCCGGACTGCTCTTCGGTCAAGTGGAGACGGTCAAGAAGAGTCCGGGCAATGATGAAATTACAGAGGATTTGGTAATCCCTGAAGGACGGGCTCTGACGGTCGATGGGACTCTGACGGTCAATGGCCTCGATGTTGGCAGTGTGTCGTCGCAATTCGCCGCCCGGCAAATGGCAGGCTACGGCATCAGCGACGGGGCGACGGCGAACCGTGGCGAGATCCTAACGCCGGGTGCGATTGGGGACGTGGCTGGTTTACCAATGTCATTTCTCGCGGTCATAGACGTAGGCACATCTGACCCATCTTTAAATTCTGGCGTCATTTACATCGGAGACTCTACTTCTCCTAACTTCTCGACCGGGGGCGGGACCAGCAATGCCTCATACGCATATATTACAACCGGGGGAAGCCTGCAGATTCGAGTAAATGGGGCAGCTGGAAGTAATTATCGCCGCCTGATTTACACGGATTTCCGCACGGCTTATTCGGGTCGCAATGGACTCCGATTGGCGATAGTTTTCCCTGAAGGGAATAGCACCACGAGCCCCAGAATCGAGGTCGATGGGGTGGATGTTACAGGGAGTTTTGCCCTCAGCACCGCTGGAGTAATTCCGAACTGGATTCCAACTGCTCTAGAAACTACCAAGTACCTATGGGGGTATCAATGGTCAGCAGGTCGCAGTCCCTACGTGCGAGCGATCATCGGCGCACTTAGCACCGCCGAGTCCGCAACGTGGGGCACCACCGGCGAGCTGCCGACGTGGGCGACTAAGGCGGGTAGTGCGGTAAATCCTATCGCGAATAGCGGATTTGAAACGACTGGTTCCGAGGGGACTTCCGTTTTTGCCAATTGGTGGGGCGGCGCGAACCTCACAACATCAGCTGAAACTAGCGATCCTTACGTTGGCGCTAACTCTCTTAGGCTAACCGGAGGGGGTGCATTGTCCTCAACCCTGAACAACCATTTGAGGGCTGAGCCTTTCGGACTCGACAACTTCGGGGCTCCATGGACTCCCGGTCAATATGGCAGAGTTACTTTTGCGGCAAAACACGTTTCAGGGGGCAGTCTCTATTTCGGTAACGCTTACGTATCCCTGAAAACAGTCGCATCTGGAGACGCGAGCGGGTGGACTGAGTTTGAGTGGTCTGGGATTATTACTAGCAGCTCCGGCTATGCAGCCCCTGTTTTTGGAGCGGCATCAAGCGCGGTTTGGTTAATTGATAAAGTAGTGTTTTTGCAAGAGGGATTAATAGACGACCCATACTACCAGCCAGCCCTTGCTACCGGTGACCGTCTAGGCCGCATGTCCCGCCGCTTGCTGGGTATCACTCCGATGGTCGCGCTCGGAGTCTCTGAGGTCGTCATCAGTCACACGCTATCATGGGACGGCACCAATCACACCGCGCAATCCCTCACCGGCGGCAAAGCGTTTGAGGCGGGCTTTGTTCCGACCATGATTTCGCTCGTGCCCGACGCCGCCAGCTCCGGCGACGGTTGGACTATCGGCACCTCCGCCGATGCCGACCAATACAAGACCGTGGCGAGCTACTCGACCGGGAAAACGATCTACACGCAGGCCGACTTCGCGAGCCGCGTTCCCGGCGGCACCGGCGCGACCAACCTCGACCTCCTCATCGATCCCGATACCGCCAATTACACCGGCAGCATCGAGGTCACCATCTACGGCAGCAACACCGCGGGATCCCCCTAACCCCTAACCAACCATGAAGCGAATCACTTATCTTATCCTCATTGGGCTGGCGTTATCGCTTGTCCTCTCCGCTCAATCGCAATCGCGAATCGTCGAGCTCGGCAGTGATGCGCCGAGTCCATCTGCTAGGGTCACGTCTATCGATCCCGGCGCAGGGGTTATCTTCTTCGGTTGGGTTGGGGACGATGGTTTTGCCGTTGGCTCCGGCACCTATATTGCGCGATTTGCTCCGCTCACTGCCGATGCTGAGACCGGAGAATTTGCCGGTCTCACCGATGCCGAGATCGTAGCCGCCATCCTCGCCCCGGATCCTCCCGCAGCGGTGCCCGCCAGCGTGACGCCCTACCAACTTTGGCGAGCACTCAAGGCCGAGTTTGGTTTATCACGCACTGAAGTCCTGACCGCTGTAAACGCGATCACGAACGCGGACACCAAGGACGCCTACCTTACTGCCATCGAGACGCCCCAAACCTACGAACGGGCAGACCCGACGATCGTTGCACTTGGGTTGATGCTCTCTCTTTCCTCCGATGATCTCGACACGCTGTTCCGTGCGGCCGCGAGGCTCTAACCTCCATGCGTCTCTCGCAAACAGAACTTAGATCGATCCTACTCATGGGCGGAGTGCCGTGTGTGGCACCGGGGTGGACGTTTTTTGATGCTTACTACGAGACGGTGAGCGTTGCGACGGTGCGGAAGATTCAGACTGCTTGGATGGATACGCTACCTGATGAATTGACGACCAATCGGCGAATTGGAGGGGGGAAGTCCGTTCGGGTTCCTGTGCACACGATGGCTGGTAAGACAAACCCGGCCGATGACGAAGCCGGTGATTGCGACGATCACGGCGTGGGGCTGATGAATCACGCCAGAACGGGAAACTGGTTGAAGTCAGTACGGCTTGGCATCCCCCTTGGTGGTCTCGCAATTGGCCCAACGATTTTCTATTCGCTCCCTTCCCGAGCTAACGGCATGCGGTCCGGCAAGCATCTTCTGAATTGGGCAATCAACGGGAGTCGGCGGCTTTACTTCTGGGAGCCGGGAGACTCTGACATTGCCATTTTAACGCCCACCGAAAGGGCAACCGCAACCTGGGGATGTTGAGCGATGATAAAGCGCCTTATCTTCATTTTTCTCACCCTCGCCTGCGCTGGATGTCAGACGGTCACTCCGGTGGAGCAGACCGATGAGCCCGACGTTTGGCGCAATCCTAACGCCCGATATATTGAGCCATGAATCCCGACGCACTCCCATCTACCTCTGAAGTCTTTTCCATCTCGTTTCTCTCCACGTGGGGCGGTATCTTGTTTTGGATTACGATGCTTGGTCGCGCATATAAATCGACGCGCAATGGTGGAGGGTTGCGTGGTCTTTACCGCGGTCTCATTTACGGCGAAAACGTGCCGACCTCGATTGCCAAAGACTACGAGGTTGAGTTGGCTAGGGAGAATAAGCGAAAACCGAAGGGCCCCTTTCCGATCGCCCTACTTGCCTTGTGCATCGCTTTTTTTTCAGTGGGGCCGATTGGTTGCGCCACAAACCCCGGCAATGAACCGACTACGACCGAGCAGCGTGTTCGGCAGGTTGAGCTTATTTCTGCTGCCGTATCCGGTATTGTGCAACTTGCCGTTGCTTCCGACATTGCCAAAAATCCCGACCATCGCGCCTACTATGCTGCGGCCTCTGATGCTATCCTGATCGCCGCCGACACGGGAGTGAGTGATCCGACCTCGATTGCCGCTCTGGTCAAACGCTACACCTCCGACAGCTACGACGCGATCGCGGAGGCTTCGCTTGCGGCCGGCATGGGGCTCTACCAGTCGTTTTATTCCATTAACGTATCTAGTGCCTTGGACACAAAACCCGCGTTTAAGGTGGCCCTTGTCGCCATCGCTCAAGCAATCAACCGGGCTTCTTCTCCCGTCGCCGCGACCGAGCGACTTGCTGAACCTCCTTTTCTTCGGATTCCCGATGATCTGATCCTGCGTTAAAATGGGCACGATCAAAGCAGTATTCTCTTTTCTTGCCGCCTTCCTGGGCGGACGAAACGCTGCGGCCAAACGTGCCAACACGCCAGAGATGAAGGCCAACGCTCAAGCCAAGCAGGACGCTGCGATTAAGGATGCAGTGCGGACCTCCGCAAAGAAGCGAAACCTCGAACAGATCAGAAAGGACTTGGCGGAATGAGAACGTTTTCAGCACTTCTTTTTGTCGTGGTCCTATCGGGCTGCGGGACTTCCCCGGTCATCCCTGATTTGGTGGCTCCTGCAGAGTTAGCCAGCTTTGATCCTGCCGATGGCGCCGAGCCTACCAGTGGCATCGTCTCCGTCGACGAGCAGGGGCTGACAATCACCACCAATGGTCGGGCACGCTACAACTCCTTGGTTGACGAATATGGGCACGAGTTTGTGCCTCGAATAAAAAAGGATTACGGCGTCTCGCCGTTGGAGGGGGGATTCTATTTTCTAAATAACGCCGGATTTGAAAAGTGGGGCATCATGGCCGAGTGGCGAAAAATGGGAAGGCAACCAAACTAATGACTCAACAACGCAAAGAAGAGCTAAAACAAAAAACGGTCAATGTGGTCGATTTATTCACGCGTTCTGCAGCGGTGATTGCGATGATGCTTTCGTCGTGGATGCTATTTACGGTTAACTCTAACGAGAACGATATCGTCAAAAGTCGAGGGGAGTATATTTCGTTGAGTGCCGATGTTTTAGTGCTTGGTAAGTCGCTCGATGAAGTCAGTCGTCTGTATTATCCTATCGATGCCGCAAACAAGCACGAGGCGTGGGCGTTGCGATTGGCGGCGGATAGTCGCGACGATCGCAGGGAGATTAAACAGCGGATGGACACGATCATCGATTTGTTGATGAACGGTCGGCGGCAGGTCTTGCCATAGGGGATTTGGAAACGGCTGGAGACACCTCACCCTGTCGGGGTGGGTGGCAGGAAACGCCCTGTGGGTTTGTGGTATCCGTGTGGGTTGCCAGCGATCGAAGTCGCGCCGTAGCAATGCCCCCGGCATACGTCCAGTTCAGGGTTTTGAGCGCTCAGTCGGAGGCACAGGATTTACGCCTGCCGTCTGAATCACTCCGGTCCAGTCCGCTACGGTTGCGAGCCGTTTGACAAATCCGCCTGATAGGGACCTCCGACTGAGTGCTCAAATGCTACGGTCCTCAGCTCTTGCGAGCACGTAGAATTAAGCCCGGATGGTATTAGTGTAATCAGTCCGGGCACCGTATTTACCTCAGTGGCTGTCGCTGCACGCTGCACAGGTTGCGGTTCTGGTTGTCCGCATAGTTGGCGGCATCGAGTAAAAACAGAAAACCCGAAGCGAAAACGGCGCCTCGGGCATCTGAATCTTAAGTCCACAAGAACTAAAAAAGTGTTAGCAGTCAGCACCGTTTTCGCTATGACAGCGCGATAGGAGCAGAAGAGTTGATCTAGAGTCAACGTTTTTTTTGGAGGAACGAGTCAACTCCCAGTAGCCACGCCTTGATTGCGTCGGGATTTGCGAGGGCTTGGGAGAGGATCTGGGCTTGTTTGGATGTGAGTCCTTTGGAGAGGGCTTCGAGGTCGGCATGAAGCTTTGCGCGTGCCTTGTCTGCGGTCGATCGAGCAGCGCTGAACCGCCGCCCCATGTCTTTGCGCGATCGACTGTCCTCCACTCGGTCCGATGCGTGTTCGGCGCTCCATATGGCGATCCCGTCGAGGTAGCGGCGGTCTCCCTCTGCAATGCCCATCCCTTTGGTTAGGATCTTGGCTACCATCTTGAGGCTTGGCGTAATAAGCCCCTTTTGCATTTTCGAGAGGGTGGACTTGCTGATCTCGGCTCGTCGGGCGATCTCGGCTGGTCGTAGGTCCACCTCGAGGCGGAGTTTGTCGAAGTATTGCGGAAATGTCATGGCGTTGGTGGGGTAATCTTTAGGAATTGTTGAGCTACAGTCGTCGGGACTAAAGCGGAGAGATATGAATTGTAGAGCCGGGTGGGGCTCTGGTGGCGCATTAGGGCTGCGACACGATTGGCATTGCCGTCTATCGACATGAGGTAAGTGCAGAATGCTCTCCGGAAGCCGTTAAACGGCCATAGCGGGAGGTGCAGATCGCCCTCAAGCGAGGACGTGTGTTTAATGATGCGCCGCCAGTATCGTTTGCTGGGGGCGACGAATGGGCCGGTCTGCTCGGTCGTGAGATCCAGCCACCCCCATAAATTGGGGGGCAGGCCCATATCGGTGCTTAGGATCCAGTCGTCGTCGGTTTTACAGATTTCGGCCGGTATTCGGATCTGCTTTTCGTTGGTCTTGATCATGTCCCAGGTCATGCGGTCAGCTTCTGCTGTGCGGATGCCGGCGAAGGCTCGGACTGCGATGTTTGGGATGCATTGCGGCCGGTCGCTCATCACGAAGCGCAGGATTTCAGCGATCTGGGTCGGCGTCGGTATTTGCTTCGGCTTGCGCTGGGGTTTGGGCAGATCGTCTTTTCGCAGATCAGCAATGGGGTTTTTACCGATCCAGCCGACCCGCTTGGCGTATCTGAAGAAGTTCCCCAGTGTCGTGCATCGGTTGTGCGCGGTTCTTGCTGCTTTCGGGGATAGAATGAATTTGAGCACTTCGGCGCGAAGGATGGATGACATCATCCGGGATGGGCCGATGTTGCGTGCGAGTAGTCCGATCACGGAGTTGAGAGAGTCTACCGTGCGCCATTCTCGGTTGAGGCTACGCTTGATGCCGATGAAAAGTTGCCGAGCGTCATCGATGGTCACCTTGGAGTTGGAGTAATTGTCGAGGTAGTAGGTTGCGGCATCTGTGAGGGTTGCTCCGGTCGGCTGCAGGAGTCGGCGTGCTTGATCGAGGTCAGCGAGCACGTCTGGTTGCATGAGTGACTCGGCAGCGCCAGATCCGTAAGCGTTTAGGACTCGGCAGTGATTGCGCCATGCGGTGAGGGCTTTTTTCTCCGTCTCGAATCCTGGACGCTGGCGACGGCCGTTGATTGTGAGGGTGAGTTGCCACGGCTTTTTTCGTCCCTCGATGTGGGCGATGGGGATCGTTCCGCTTCGGGATGTCGGTGTCCGTTTTGTGGCAGTTTTGTGGGTGTTCACGACGGTTTAAATGGGTAAATATGGGGTATTCGGAAGATATACGAATCGCAACTAAAATGATTATTTTAGAATACACGGGCTTGACTTGTGTAAGTATTTCCACAATTCTTCGGCGTGCCTAAAAATTCGAGTCCGATGATTGCGGTTCCGATAAGGTTTCCGGTCGATTTAAAAAAAGAATTGGAGGCGGCGGCGTCCAAGTTTGGGCTCAGTTTTTCCGACATCTCCCGTTTATCGATGGAGCGTGGGGTAAAGACCCTAGTTGCTCAGCTAGGAGCACAAGTGGCCACTAGGGGTATCCCCCTACCTGAACGCGTAATTGAAGACATCAAATTGCGTAAAATATTGGAAAAGAAGGGCTAATAATGGGTTCATCCACTGAAGTCCTATCTTCGCTTCCACGGGTTCTCAAGATCGGGTTTGTGGGGCGGGTTATCCGATCGGATGCGCAGGCTGCGACCTACTGCGGTATGGGGCGCGAAAACTTCCGAAGCTGGGCATTGCGGAATAAATTGCGGCCTGAAATCAAGGCGCAGGAACGTGCACAAAACATCTACAGCGTCGAGGAATTAGACCTCATCATGGACCAGGAAGTGGCCGATTGTAAGGCCGGCAAGCTGCGCCTCAGACAGCGTTGATTTTCATCATGACCAAAACAAACGATAAAACGGACGGCTCTGCCGCCATCACTAACGCAAAGAAATCCGCCCCACCGACTTTGAGGCAAATGCTGGAGGGACCGCAGTTTGCCGAGCAGGTGGCTAATGCGCTGCCAAAGCATCTCTCTCAAGAGCGATTCATTCGCGTCGCCATTACCGCGATGACCAAGACGCCAAAGCTGGCGCTGTGTCACCAGAAGTCGTTTTTCATGGCTCTGCTCCAGCTTTCGGCTCTTGGCCTTGAGCCAGACGGCCGTCAGGCGCATCTGATCCCGTTCAAAAACTCGAAGATGTCGTTGGCTGCGGGCCGCGAGGTTTGCGATTGCCAGCTCATCATCGACTGGAAGGGGTTAGCGGAGCTGGCCATGCGCTCCGGGATGGTGAGCAATCTGCATGCTGACGTCATCTATGCGGGTGATTTGTTTGTCTACAGTTCGGGTGAGGTCACTAATCATTTGCCGCATTGGTTGCGCACCGACGCAGCCAAGCCCGGAAAGCAAGGGGCGCGGTTGGGCTTTTATGCTCAGGCCCGCTTTAAGGATGGGAGCCAGAAGGCCGAGGTCATGTCCTTTGATCAGGTGCAGGCTATCCGCGCGCGGTCGGCTTCGGGCCAATCTGGGCCTTGGGTGACTGATTCAGACGAGATGGGGAAGAAGACCGCATTTCGGCGCCTATCGAAGTGGCTACCGCTTTCGCCTGAGTTTCGGGATGCGATCGCGCTGGACGACGAAAGTAACGGCATGGTCAATGTGACACCTGAGCGCATGATGCTGGATCCGGCAGCTGGTCTTGGGGCTGCTCTGGCGCCATATTACGGCGAGGAGGAGGAATCTGGCCCAGAGCCAGAGAAACAGGCTGTGGCGGTGACGGAGGTGCAGAAGAAGGAGGCGCAGGACGCGTTGGAGGGTGCTATCCTCGATGATGTGACCACCGAGGCGCAGCTCTACGCATTGGCGCAGCGCTCGCATCTGGTTCCCGACGGGAGTTCGGATCTGTTCTGGGATCTGCCGGCTTCGGCGTTGGTCAAATTGGCCGCGATGATTCCTAGCTTGAAGAAGGAGGGTAAATAAGATGACTAACGATACTTCTATTCAAGCTATCGATATCGATGTCGAGGTGGTTGATGCTCCGATCGAGCTGGCTCTTGTGGTGAAGAACGAGGGAGTGGCTGGAGGTTCGGCAACGGAGATCCTGTCCGCGTTTAGTCCGCACTACCTGTTGGCGTCGGATTTGGTCAAAAAAGCCGAAGCGTTAATTGAAAGCGCCGGTGATGTGCCGGACGGCACTAATGCTAAGATGGCGCGGTTATTGCGGCTGGAGCTGCGGACTGCTCGGGGTCTCGCCGGAAAGAAGCTTAAGAGTCTCAAGACTGACGCTTTGCGGTTCAGCCGAGCGGTTGATGGGGTCAATAATCTGTTCCTCCTCATGGTTAAGCCGGTGGAGGAAAGGCTGGCCGAGATTGAGAACGCTCGAGAGGTTGCCGCGGAAAAGGCCAAGGTTGAGCTGCGTCTGCAGCGTGACGCTCTGGTGGCTCCCTATGATGTAAATACCCGTTTTATAGTGCTGGAGGAAATGACCGCCGAGGTGTTTCAGGAATATCTTGACGGCCTCGAGGCGCATAAGGTCGCGAAAATTGCCGCAGTGAAGAAGTTCCAGGACGACCTCACTGCTGCCTCGAAGAAAGCCGAGGACGATCGTTTCGCTGCCGAAAAAAAGGCCAAGGAGGACGAGGCTGCGCGGGTGGCGAAAGATGCAGCGGAAAAAGCCGAACGAGACGCCGAGAACGAACGGCTCCGTAAGGAGAAGGCGGCGGCAGAATCGGAGGCTGTTCGGGTTGCCAAGGAAGCCAAGGAGGAGGCCGATCGTCTCGCTGCTAAACAGGCGGAGAAGGATGCCGCAGCGAAAAAAGAGCAGGATCGCAAAGATGCCGCAGCCAAGGCCGAGCAGGATCGAAAGGACGCAGAGGCGAAAGCCGAACAGGAAAAGCGGGACGCTGCAGCCAAGGTGGAGCGCGATCGTATCGAAAAAGAGAAAGCGGAGGCTTTGGCTGCAGCTGAAGTCGAACGCAAAAAGCGCGAAGAGTTGGAGGCGAAAGCCAAGGCCGACAAGGATGCGGTGGACGCCGAGGCTGCTCGTGTCGCCAAGGAAAAAGCCGACAAGGATGCGGCTGTGGCTGCGGCTGCTCATGCGGCTGCGATGGCTCCCGACAAGAAGAAGCTTGAAGCCTACGCCGATGCTCTGCGCCTCGTCCCTATCCCCGAATTGAAGGACTCAGCGGCCATAGAAGTGCGCGATAGTTCCGTGCGTCGGCTACAGCTGCTGATTTTGCGCATTCTGAGCAGCGCCAGCGAACTTTAACCTTTAATCACCCCCAAATATTATGCCCAAAATTGACATCAATCAAGTCGCTGAAATCATCAAGCGTAACGAAGTCGCCCCCGAGGTTCTTCGCCAAATCATCGAAGAAATGCAGGCTGTTATCCAGCCCGAGTCTGATGAGGAGAAGCCACCGCCCATCAAAAAACAGTGGTGCTGTCTCGTCTCGGATCCCGATAATCGTCTTCCCGCCGATGCTGAGTTCGTCGCGTGGGTTGCGCAGATTCCCGAGAGCGAAAGTCCAGTCACTACGGTTGAGCGGATTCACCGTGCCGCCTACGATTATAACGCCAGCAAGCGTGGCCGTTTGCACCCTGCCCTCACGATCGGTGAGGCAATGGAGAACGTCGCAGCAAAGCACTTTAAGGATGCCGAGTGCTGGGTGAAAACCAAGACGCCGGTCCTGATGCTTCGCACCGATAATCAAATCCCTACGACTGACTCGGAGAAGGATGCACGTTGGGGGCGCGTTTAAGCCATGAGTGACATTACTCCATACGTCGAAGGTCCGATGCAGTTCGGAAAGATCAAGGACGAGCCTGCCGACGTCTACCACGCAGCTGATGCTCTCAGTAATTCCAAGCTGAAGAATTTCAGCGAGCGACCGCTCTACTTCTGGCGTAAGCATGTAGCAAAGCTCATCAAGCAGGAGGAGACTCGTCCTTTACGCGTCGGGCGTGCGGTTGACGCGTGGATTTTAGAGGGTCCGGCTGTTTTCCATCGTGAATTCATCGTGGTCCCGGTGAACGCCCCAAAGGTGCCGACGTCAGTTCAGCGTGCCGCGGCGAAGCCAGCCCAGAAATCGATTGACGCGATGTTATGGTGGGACGATTTCGCCGCGATCGCGCAGGACCGTTGTATCCTCTCCCAAGTCGAGTGGGCGGAGATCGCTCGTTTGGAGGAGACTTTGCGGTCGAGTCCCGAAGTCTGGGCAGCGCTTAACGCCGGCGAATCCCAGATCACTTGGCGCAAGGATTACGGCAATGGTATTGTGGTGCAGGTGCGCACCGATGTTTGGTGCCCTAACGGGATTTCCGGCATTTGTGATACTGCGTGCATCGTGGATCTGAAGTCCTGCGTTAGTCTCTCGGATTCGTCGTTTTCGTCGTTCAATTCTCAGTTTTCTAAGCTCGGTTATTATCGGCAGGCTGGCCTCTATACCGCGGTGATCAGTGAGATCCTCCCAGCCGAGGAGCGTCCAGTCGATGGGCTGCGGTTTTTCTTTGCGGCCGCAGAAAAAGGGGAGCCATTTGCCGCTCAACTTTATGAGGCTTCTCAGGAAGATATCACGCTTGGTTTCCGGGAGTCGGTTGATGCGATCGAGCAGGTGACCAAGTGCTACCAGACAGGTGTTTGGCCTGGCTCGCTTGGCGGCGTGCAGATGCTACATATTCCGGCGTGGCATCGTCGCAAGGTCGAGGAGCGGCTTGATGGAGAACAGTCCTAATGGCAGGCAAATCTCCCAGTGTCGTCTCTGTAATCATCCACAGGCGTGGGGATGCTCGCTACGAGTGGCATGCCTTGTGTCGTAGCACTTACATTGCCGTATCCTCCAGATCATTTGGCGATCGCGCTTCAGCCGTCCGAAACGCTCGGCGGTGTGCATCGGTGTTCAATCAATCAACAATCAAAATCCAAAAAGAATGACAGATGAAAAAGCAGACAAAGTAATCAGTTTACTGACCGAAATCAGGGACGCGTTAAAGTCGGGGGTGCCAGGTGGTGGCTCTGGCGGAGGTGGTGGCAAATCCTATACGGGCTGGAGGGCGTTCGTCGTTCCGGTTTTCATCAAAAAGCAGGCGGGTCAAGCGCTCGGCGATATGGTGAAGGGTTCGCTGGAATTTTGGTTCTCTAAGTATGAGCCTCGGCCATACAGGGGCAATATCAGCGATTCGGATGTGGCATTTCGTGCTGCGCTGGACGAGGCAGGCGCAGAGCTTAAGCTCGAGAAGAAGGATTACGAGGATCGGCCTGCTCGCAAAGAGGAGGAACCGGATAGCGCTGGTGCGCCGCCCGCGCTGCCGCTCGATGAGGATGAAGAACCGCCGTTCTGATTTCTGATGCGCGAGGACGAGCTCCAGACCATGATCATCAAGTGGTGGTCACTTGCCCATCGGGGACTTGGAATTAAGGACGAGCGTCTCCTGTTCCATGTCCCCAATGGGGGCAAGCGCAACTTCCGCGAGGCGTGCCGGTTCAAGGCTCAGGGAGTTCGTGCCGGGGTTTGTGATTTGATCCTTTTGATTCCTCGGGGCCGTTATCCCGCGATGCTCCTGGAGCTGAAGGTCGGGAAGAATAAGCCAACGGCGGAGCAGCGGTCATTTATGGCGATCTGTGCGGAGGCCGGCTACTATGTCGATGTCTCGTGGGACTGGAATAATGCGACCGATATTTTGAAACGCTACTGCGAGTTGAGTAGGGGTGGATCTATGGAGGAAAAGTCTTGAGGAATATCTTGGAACTATCGGTGCTGGCTCGGCCAGAGTTTGCGTTGGCGTCGAGCCAAGCGGTAGGCACGTGGCTGCGATGCGTCTCGTATTTGGTGCGGGCTGGTGGTGATACCATCGTGGGTGCGTCCGGCTGGACGGATGCCGATTGGCGTGCTGCGGTCGGATGCTCATATGATGATGTTTTAGCCGCCCTACCTTTGGTTAAGGTGGGACTGTTCGACGTGTATGTGATTGCTGGATCGAAGCAGAGCGCAAAGGCCAGCAGGCGTGCTGCTCCGATGACACGTCCATCGCTTGAGGAATGGATGGCTTACTCCGAGGAGGTGGGGTTTGTGCGTAATGATGCGCAGGCGTCGTATGACCATTACGAGTCGTGCGGCTGGCGGATCGGGTCCGGGGCAGGCAAGCCTGTTAAAGACTGGAAGGCATGCCTGCGGACCTGCAAAAATAGACGGGGTCCCGGGCGATCTACGTTCGGTGGTGATGATAAATTAAGGAATACATTTTGATGGACGACGACGAAGGATTTGAACGAAAAGAGGCCACGGTATCAATTGGCAATATCGTGGATGCGATGCATGCTAGTTTACGATACAATGGCTGGTCGGAGGAGCGCATCGAACAGTTTAAGAATGCCCCGAAGCAGGACCTCGATGAAGTCGGACGGAAGTATCTTGAGGACGCAAAGCGATCCGATCGAAATTCGCGATTTGAGTATGTCGTGGGTGATGAGTATTTGTCGTCGGATTGGGATCATCCGAGCATGCTGCTGGCGCCAGACTCGATCGAGGCGGTGCTGAAATGGAACCCCGAAAATAAGAAGGGGCTCCTTGCGGCTGGACCGACTGGTCGTGGGAAGACTCGGTCAATCATGGCGTTGTTGTATCGGCTGATGGTCGTCGACGGTCGGGACGTGCATTACGCTGTGGCTCAGGACTGGTTTCATGAATTGGCGCAGCAGGAAAGTTTTGGGAGGGACTTGGCGCTGCCGTGGATCCGTAAGCAGGCGGCTTACGATATTTTCTTTTTGGACGATCTAGGACAGGAGGCGGTGGTGCGGTCAAAGGAGGACTGGGCAATGGGCTGGTTTTTCCGGTTTTTAGACATGCGGCGAGCAAAGGGATTGCCCCTAATTTGCACGACAAATTTAAGCGCGACGCAGATTTGTGGCTCGTCGAAGAGTTCCGAGATTCGGACCGATCCTTTGCTCTGCCGGTTATTGGATCTCTGCGACATGGTGCATTTTTTGACGGTCGATGAAAAGCGAGAGCGCGAGAAAAGAATCCAAAAAGCGGCGGAAGCGAAGAAAAAGCACGCTGACCTTTTTAACGAGGCGACTTTGCCCAGTAGGGGGGGGGGATGATAACTTCTATGAAATACCCAATTTACAAGCGCACCGTTTGGCGGTGCCTTAAAGGTCTACGGTTGTCCGATCCTAGGTTTTCCCGTTGGTGCGTTGATCACCATTTCTTCGGGCTTTTTCACCGCAGTGAGCATTGGCTCGGCTGCGAGACGTGGAGCATTGCCGGCGAATTTCGCGGGTGGTATTTTTGCAATTTTAAGAGCTACGGATGGTTGAATTCGGAGGAATCTAGGACATACCTGGAGCTGCGTCTGGGGCGGGCCATTTGGCTAATTGGGCGCCAGAGTCCTGATCAGTATAAGGGCGTCGAGGTGTTCGGTGGCGTGCATGATCTCGAGGGGGTGGTGCTGTGAGCCTCGAGTATGTGCGCAGTTTCTACAAGGTGCCGGCAGAGATCGGGCGGCGCGTGGTCGTTTACGGTAAGGCTGGGATCATTGCAGAGGATCACGGTCATTACATTGGAGTAAATCTCGACTCAGATAGGCCCGGGAATGTCGGCCGTTATCATCCATGCGATGATGTCAAATATTTGGGTATGGGCGAAGTGCGAGAGCTGACGCGAGGAGATACGACGGAAGCGGTATCGAATGGGAGGTTATGAACCCTAGGCGCATATCTCATTATTACGAGATCCCAGAACCTGAAATCCTAACTGAATCATGAAATACACATACTCAATCGAATCCTACTTCTCCAGTAAGTGGGTAAAGCTCTTCACTGAAACGCGAGACTTCTGCAAGGGTTGGCTTACTCACGCACAATACGACTACCCAAGAAACGCTAAGCGAATCGTGAGGAGCGACGGCAAGGTCATGGCCGAAATCAAAGCCAACGACGAGGTGAGCATCGGCATGATCGCAAGCTACCCGACTCCGGAACAATACGAGAGAGCAGCAAATGTCGCTCTCGCAAAGGCGGCACGCATCCGAGAAGCGGACGGACATGAAGAACGCCGAATGAACCGCATATCGCTATCCACCTAACAACTTCTACCATGAACGCCGCCAACAATCACCTCCCAAACATTGACCACCAATGATACCCGCAAACCAAACCCCTCCCACGACCGCCAAGCCGCGACCAGCTGGTTCGCACTTTTCCGTAGCAGTCAAATCTGAATGGAAAGGAGGCTGGCAAGCTGAGTTCAGTGTCGGAGTGCAGACCTTCGCAGTCGGGCCAGAGTATAAGACGTTTTCAGAAGCACAGTGGATGTCTGACCGACTACGGGAAGCCCTCACGTCTATTGCGAAGTCTGAACCCGCACAACGGTCTGCATCGCTTTGCTGCCCAGACTGCGAGGATACCGGCATGGTGGGCGATCAGGAAGCAGGCGGCATGTATCGGGGATCCAAACGGACGCTCAACGACGAATGGGCAATGTGCGGGTGTGATCCGGGGGCCCTGGCGGTCCGTAATCTCGCAAAACGATCAGGGCCGAACACCGGAGATCAGCTATGAGCGACTCAAATAAAGGCAACTGGGCGACGGCTACGGCCGCCCAAAAAGAGGCAGTGAATGAAGCGTGGCGTCGCGCCGCACAACGGTCCGAATCGGTGGATTTGCTGACCAACCGGAAAACAGACTCCATCGTCAAAGACAGAGACTACCATATCACCGGATACGTGCTTACATCTAAGTCAGGAAAGGAATCCTGCGTCGTAGATAGAGCAGCAGTCCGATGGCTCACGAGCGTGGAATGGTGGGAGCTCATGCACCCCGCGAGCGACGACCTCGCGCCGAACAATGAACACACCCCGAAAAACGACCGTGAATAACACTCAAAATTCCAAAGGCGTGACTGGATCGAATTGTCTGCATAATCTGGTTTCCTTATTTCGCAACCGGTTGATCCCCAGCGAGGGCCGGACTCAGGGCGAGCAATACTATGACGACAGGTGGTTCGCGCTCTCCGACGGGTGCGATACGGTCCAGAATCTAGCCGATGACCTCGAACCGATTATCGAGGAAAGTGAACGTCGAAAGGAAGCACTCGAATGGTGCCTACGCAAACTCAAAACCCATCACGCGACCAAGCGCGGAATCTCCGCGTTAATCAAAGAAACTGAAGCGATGACGAACACCCAGTTGAGCCGCGAGCCCAAACAACCCTAACCCAGCCCCATCCAATATCATGCCCAATAATCCCACCCCTCCCGCTGCCGTGCAACCTAGGCTTGTTGGCTCAACGTCTGGTTCGGCCAATCTGGAAGACTTACTAGCGAGGTGCAAAAAGCTCCATTCGTTTATCGGATGGTATTGCATGTCATGCGATTCCGAGGTCGATGCGACATACCGAGAACGCTGCGCGTCATGTGGCGGCGTCCTACATGACGAGACAATCACCGGAAACCTAGTCGAAGCGGCGACTTATGAATTAAACGCACTGAAGTGTCCGTGGCATCCTATCGAAACTGCACCGAAGGACGATAGGATAGACATATGGCTGTCTTGCGGCACCCGATGGTGCGACTGTTACTATGATGTGATTTGCGACCAATGGCGAACGAGTAGGCCATCCGGGAATCTCCTTTCGGTCAAAGCAAGGTTTGTATCTCACTGGATGCCCATACCGCAATCACCGAAACCCGCGAATGATGCGCCTCGCCAGAAGCGACTGGTTCGGCTCGATCGCTCAAACTACCTCGACTTCGATCCGCCTCAACGCTGCGAGTGCGGGGGATCCCTCCAAGTCAAAGACTATCCAAACCGCCGGGATGAATCGAGGTATGAGGTATTCTGCCCGCAATGCTCACAATGTGACCCAAACGGCTACGGATCGCAGCGTGAAGTAATCGACCAATTCCCCAGTATACTTTCTGAGAACTCTGGTTCTAAATTTTATGCCGATGATAGAGGCAACGTCGTGGACTACTACGACGAAACTGAGCAAGTCGCGCGAATAGATAGAGAGGCTACCGTCAACGGGAAGGCCGATCAAAGCACCTTCGACAACTGGGCGGGAGGCCAAGCACTAGAGGCGTGGATGCGACTCAACGACTACGGGGAGGAACTCGATGAGGCGGCCCGAATTTGATGCGAGCCCGGCGGATTGAGCCGCAAGCCGTAGGCTCAAATCGCTTTGTTCGGCACTATTCCCACCCCACCTCAAAAACCCGCGAATGATGCGCCTCGCCAGCAGCGACTGGTTAGCCTCCGAATTTCAACCGTAACAGAAAATATAATACAATGAGCGATACACCCAAAACTGACAGCGCATTTGATACCGGTCCCGGTTCGGGCAAGCTAATGTGCCAACTACTCGAAAAGGAGACCGCACGCCACGCGGAGATACTACACGACGGCTATGCTGTCTACTCGCAACTCACGGACCACGAAAAGAAATACACATCAGCAGAAAACGTTTCCACCGTTCTCGATGCGTTCAAACGCGCAGTGGCTAACAACGAGGTCAGACGCGACCCGTCGAAGGCTTAAAACCTCAACCAACCAATAAAAATGTCATACCAAAATAAAATGTCAGAAGCCGGACAGCGAGGGTCGTTGTCTGAAGTGGTTTGTTATGCTCAGATTGGCATCGACTGCTGCAATCAACCGATAATCCCAACGCGTGCCAAGCTGTCGATGCACACCAATCGGCACACCAGCACGTCAGGAAACTCGTGGGGATGGGTCGATGGTTGCTCGCTAAACATATGCTGGTCAAACGACGGCGAGAAATTCAACAGAAAAAAGGCCGCTGAACTGGTTGCTTTGCATAACACCACTATCAGACAAGAGGGCCAACCCAATGAGTAACCGAATTTCAAATACCGTCAAAGGCCCGAATTGTCTGCATAATCTGGTTCTGTCTCTGGTGCTTACTTTTCAATGGTATGCAGCGACAAAAACAGGAGGCAAGCGCATCGAATATCGCGCCATGTCCGCCTGGTGGAAGCCGCGAATATGGGAGCTAAGATCAGAGATAACGCACGTCCGATTCTATCGAGGCATGACAAAAGAGACGCTCGAATTTCTAGTGGACAAAATAGACATAGGACCGTGCCCGATCCCGAAATGGAAGGGCCAATACTACCGCATCCACTTTTCCCAGAACACTAAGCTCATCAACAAGGCGAAGCCGGTTTGATGCAGCGACTGTTCGGCACTTTATTATGACCCTTCCAAATCCATGAAACGATCCCCACTTAAACGAGGCACCAGCCAACTCAAGCGCACGCCGATCAACAAGGTCAGCCCACGGCGTAAACGTGAGTCAGCCATCTATTCCAAGGCCAAGAAACAAGCGTTCTTCGAACTGGCTGGCGATCAGTCAAACGGGGAGGACGAGCCAATTGCGCTGTGCGAACGATGCATGACAACTGCCGAATGGAACGAAGACGCTAAGCCTGCTCAGGACTGGCACCACTGGCACCCAGTTGGACAAGGTGGTCCCTACCTAGGCGGACGGATGATCTGCGTCTGTCGGCCATGCCATGACTGGATTCACCAGCACCCGGCTATTGCCCGAAAGGACGGGTGGCTCAAGTAGTTGACTTTTGACTACTCCGACCGTTCTCCTCCTGCATAGATATTGATCGATCAGAGAGTTGTTCGGGTAGCATACAACGCCAGCGAAACTCTCGCCCCCTGTCCTGTGATCGCAGGCAGGGGGCTTTTCGTTAGATCGGGAGGAACCTTTTCAGGAACGCATACACTCTGCGGAAAGTCTGACGAAACCAGCCCGGTATCTTGATCTCTCGGTTATAGGGACCGGACCCTTCCTTCATGATCGGCCGGTTGGCGTTGAACTGCCAGTAGTCCACGGCTCGACCTGTTCGAGTCTGGATGTCCAGCGTAACCTCTCGGGTGACTGCGTTACTCTGGTCTGAGTGCTCACCTAGTGCCACGTCCGTAGCCTTACCATGGCCCAACAGGACGGTGACGATGAAGATGTCCCGGCTTCCACCCTTACAGGTGATGGCGTAGCGCCCACCCGGTAGCAGTCCATCTGCTGCATAGATAGTGAGGTTTCGACACTCGTTGTTGATGTCGATGCAGTCCTCTTTGCCTCCCGGCACCACTCCTATGATCATCACACGCAGGTCAATGACTCCTGAAAACTTGACGGTGTCGCTGATACCTGCCGGCAGGACCAAGCCTCTCAGGTTCAGCGTGTAGACTCGCACATTGCCCGGGGTCCAGTCCCGGTCCCAGAACAGGATCAGGCCATTGAGCCAGATATTGCCCTCTGTGTCGCCGGTGAACGAATACAGGTTTACATCAGGCTTGCCCATTAGTTTCCCCCCCCAACCACTTTGAAGACTTGGACGCCGACGACCCAAACCAAAGAGAGCGCCCCTGCCGCACCTCCAAGCCATAAAACGCCACGCTCGAGCGCACTGATGCGACGGTCATGATCTGTCACCTGATGGACTAGACCACGGTGGCCTAAGTTCTTGTCGCCCACTAAGGCATTTTCAATCCGCTTAACGGACGCGACGAGATCGTTGTAGTTGTTATCACTCATGGTTTGTTTTGCCCCTGCTGCACCTTCAGATGCGAGTTAGCTTAGCGTGTCTCGATGCTACCTTTTTGTGGTCATCATCTAAAGATTCGTCCATGAGCTGCTCAACCTGTGCTCCAATTTCGGTGCCGACTTTGGCTCGGATCGCATTCATTCCTTCGCCAACCTTCGTAAGCCCCTTTTGCGCCCTGCTGTAAGCATAACTCATGGCTGGACTGATTACCCCATTGGCAACGGCAGCAACGCCCGAAAACGCCGGGTTGAGGCGGGCCAGCAAGCTCAATACATTCCCAGCCACAAAGAGAAAGGCCAACAAACCAGCGATGAACCAAAAGTTTCTCACCGTGTTGGCCAGCTTGCGCTCCCTGATGTAGCCGGCTTCGAGCTTGTCAGTCTGGCGCTCCACCAGCGTATGCAGCTCGGCATTGTCGTCAGCCAGATCGGCAGATCGATCCTCTGCATCCATCTGCAACCTCTCAGCTTTGCCCCGTGCGGTCATTTCGGCGCTCAACAGTCCCTCCACTATGGCTCGAGCCTTAATCGTCTCTCCTAGCGGGACAGGCCCGTTTGCTGTAGCCAATATGCTCTCAGTGTTGGTGGCCATGCGTCGCGCTACATCAACTGGCTGGGATTTCTCTGCTCCTGACAATGCCGCGACCGTCTTCACTGCTTCCAGCTGTGCCGCTCGGATCATCGCCCGCTCGTTCACCTCGATCTTTTTCTCAACCTTGGCAACTGCCTCGGCACGATCAGTGCCCCACGTCATCGGATTCCAGAGAACCTTTGTGCCTTGGGTGGCGCACCCGCCCAACAGGAGCAGTCCCACAACAGCGAGGATCTTCATTCGTTTGCCCCCTTGGTGTAGATCTGCCCAACCAGTATCTGGGTTACTGTGCTCCGAGGAACCCACCCATCATATCGAGCGTTTGAGATCCCCACTGAGATGAAATGCGTGTCATTGATTGCAGCAACTTGGTGGAGGATACGCTTACCATCCCGAGCCGACACCACGATCTGCCCCACCACAAGAATCCTGCCATCGGCTGGCGCGTAGATGGGGATTACTGAGCTGTCGATAAGTGGCTCCATTGAGCCCGTAGGATTGACGCTTCCGAACGACCCGCCCGGGATGGCACCTGCCCACTCCCTAGCAATTGCAAAGCCCTGCTCGTAAGTTACAGCACCTTTGGGTGCACGACCTTTCTCGAGCCCTGTGTTGCGCTCCGAGTCACCCTTGCCGCAGCCCGTGATCAGCATCAGCCACAGCAACACGCATGTGACGAAGAGGCTGACTATACAGGCTCTTAAGAGGTCGGAGCCTCTCATGGTGCAAGTAGCAATTCCCACCGCGCAGTTGCGATGATGTTCAGCGCGTTAAGTGCAGGCACCCCGGCCACGAAAGCAGGGTCGTCCGACCTGATAGCGCCCTCTGCTGTTGCCATAGCCACAAACGCCTTAATCTGCCATTGGTCAGAGCCAAACAAGGCTGCTGATTCCGCATCCGTAAGCCTGCTGATAACCGTTCGCGTTGATTGCCGAGCGACCGCAGGCGCAGGTGCTGGCGGGTTGGCAAGGTCGGCTTCAACGTTCGCGGCTGTTGCTTCACCGTTGGCTGGCATTCCGATACGTTTGCCGCTCGGCGTTTGGATGATGTAACTCGCGCCGTCGATTTCGACTACGGTCCCAAGGGCGCAATCAAATGGCTCAAATACGACCTCTTCTTCAGTTTCGATGTCTTCGCTCATATTAAACAGGTGTTGAAATTTGGTGACCTCTGACAAAGGTGCGAACGACCATCGTCCCGTCGGACTTGGCCCAAAGGTTCGCAGTAGCAACCTTGCGAGTTGCGAGAGTGCTAGGATTAACCCCAGCTGCAAGTGCTGCACTAGCGACATACGTGGTGAGTGCTCCCGTGGCGGAGCCGACAGAGGTGGTAGGCGTTCCGCTCGCTGGCACTTGCTCGATGCTGTCAATGACCGTAGTGCCTACGTCAATGACTGGGCCACCGAGGATCTGCTCACCACCGGCGGCGCTGGAGTCAGTGTTACCGATGACGATGAAATCGTTTTGCCCGAGGGCAGGAACGGGCGTGATACCCAGCAAGCGGCGGGACATGCGGCCTAGACGGTCGCCGGTGGCAAGGGCTGGCTGGTAGTATGGGTCGTCAATGAGTCCGGGCCGTAATATCTTAATGTAGTCTACCTCCCAGTTTGCGGCTGCGGTAGTGCCCAGACGCAATTGGTTCTGACCTGACCCGTCATTATCAGAAATCGTAAGAGTGCCCGACCACACTTCCCACGCAGGGGTGCTTTGCGTTAATTCAAGGTCAAGCTCTTTATCTCCGGTGTCTCGCGTGAAGTAAAGTATGTCTCCAGCAGATCCTCCGACCCGACGAGCCCGAAGCTCGTAGTAAAAGGGATCGCCTACACCAAAGCCTGAAAATCCACCGGTGTCTACCAAACTGTTGTTACCCGAATTAGTAAGTCCATTGCCCGTGATCTGCACGCCGTCTGTCGTCTCGGCGGTCGTAATACTTACTCCAGTAGTCCACCCGTCCGGCGTGCTGCCAGTAAAGTCTGTGAACTCGCCGTGAGACAACGTGTCTACCGCGCTACCCGCCTGAGTCGCCCACGTCGGCAGCTCGCCGGTGGTGCCCCACGTTGCGGATTCGTCGGTGCTGAGTGCGCCGATAATTGCTCGCACGTAGGGAACGCGGCCAGAGGGCCAATCGAGACCAAATCCCACATACGTTGTCGCTACGTTGTTTGGCATCCAGTTGGACCCAGTGCCGAGAGTCTCTATCGTGAACGAACTAGAAACATCGACACCGTTAATTTCAAAACGCGGTTTTGTTGAGCTATTACCTTCGGTGAATATGATAGCAACTGAAAGTCCTTTGACCCCAGAATAATCAGCACGAAATCCGCTGTAATTATACCGCTCCCACTGGGTCGAACTTGCGTTGTTTTGCTGAATCCGCAAATTCCCGTCTGTAAATAGACTAAAAATAAAAACGCCCTCCTCTGTAAAATCTAACGGGAACTGAGAATTTGCATAAAATAATCGAGCGGTGGCACTTATATTAGCAGACGGCACGTCAAGCACTGCCAAAATTGTAAGGGGCAAACTCGTCACCGCGCCAATTGCGCCCGGCGTGAGGATCTCACCACGGTTCGCCGTCGCGCCGTCGCTGATGCCGTAGCCTGCCATTTGCCGGGCGGCGAATTGCGGGCCGACCACGTCCTGAAGCCCAATGCGGTCCCGCATCTGTTCCTGTGATGCCGATTGCATGAATGCATGAATGTCACTGCCTACTGTAATGTCTGCCATTTGATTTCCTTCTTAGATTGGTTGATAGTAAAGTGCTGATCCGTCTGGTTGCAGGTAGCGATCCGCGCCTCCCGGTTGCAGGTAGAGTTCCGTTCCGTCCGGTCCCCCTGAGGAGGAATCCATGACTAGATTGAGTCCGACTCCAATGGAGAGCATTAGAGTAAAGCAATGATGCTGGTTGCGGTCGTGCCAGTGCTCTTGATCACGTGGCCACCAATGGGTTGTGCTACCCCGGCAACTACACTCACGAACACGTGGCTGACTCCCTTTTCATCGATGGTGGCCACGTCGCCACTGATTCCGACATAGATCCCTCGAAAGGGAACGGTCCTGCCGTCTGAGTTGGATAAGACCGGATTGCTGTCGTGCGGTGTTACGTTGATCTGTGACCGGGATGATTCGTTGATGTCTCTCATGATTTTTTTGGTAGGTTAGACTGCAATTCTGTGAGCGATGATATGTCCTGATGGCCCTTCTGCGCTGCCCACGTCTAGCTGCTGTGCCTCGCAGAAAACTTTGAACCGGACTACATGGGTCTCTCCCGCAGGAATCGTGATGGTTCCACTCACATTGAGACCTGTTCGGGTCTGTGCTTCATGGACTGCTGGGCCACCCCCAAACGCTACGTCATCCGTGTCGTCATAGAACTGAGCCCACACTGTATCTGCGGCATCCGAGGTGCGGGCGGTGACCCCGCCTGAAAGTATCCACTTGCCCTCGGTCAGCTCCACATAAGGAGCGCGTTGGGCATCGAACACCACGTCCGCACCAGACCCCCCTCCCTCCTTGGTCACATTGATAGCATCAGCAAGGCTACTCTCCACGGTGAGCGACCCATCCACGGTGCCGTCATCCTTCAGTGACAGGACTGTTCCCGTTGAATCCCAGCCAAGGAGCTTATTCGCCCGGGATGCTGCTGCTGCGAGCTGCATGTTGGCACCACCAATCTCTTGGGCCGGTAGGCGCAAGCTGCGTGTCAGGATCTCCTCAAGGCGCTGGATGGTCATGGCTATTGAGTCGAGTGCCAGCTCAACCGTGGCGCTTGGGTATCGGCCAAGGTTGTCAAACGTCTGCTCCTGCTTCCAAGGGATCAACCGAAGGATGGTGATCGCTGATCCAATGATCAACCCATTGCCACTTGTGGGCACTGTGGTCAGGGTGCCACCTCCCGGCGCTCCCTCGCCTGAAAGGGTGTAGTCAGTGGTCTCAACGAGCACCGTGCCGTCACTTTTGATGAGCAGCACGTGGGAGGCATCCACGAAATAAAAGATGGCGATGTCTTGAGCAGCTGATGTCAGCGTCACATCTACACGGTTGGTTTCGGATGATAGGCTCATGGCGGTATCGACAAGCTGGATGCGTTTTTTCGGGATTGCGACTATCGATTGCGCTTCGATCCTTCACGCTCTTCACGCCGCTTCTGGATCTTGTCCGCGCCTGCACCGAAATGCCAGTAATACGGTGATCCAGCGAACGGGAGAATGCGCCAGAAGTCGAAGTCCCCGGGCTTAATTTCATCACCGTCCTCGATCTTAGACCATGAATCAAATAGGTCCATGACCGGGAACTGGATGAATGGTGCCGGCGGCAATGCGAGCAGGGCCACCGACTCAATCGGGTTTTGCCTGTAGCGGAAGTTCCACAGATGCCAGCGACTCACTCCAGAGAGCTTGAATAGGTTGTCCACCATCAGGTCACTGAGCTGGGGATCTCTGCCCATCAGCCAATCCTTGAGCCAGTCAACCGGGACGTTGATCAGGTAGAGCACTCCCATCAGTCGGATCAGGTTGGCCATGCCCTGTGCCTTCTGACTGGCGTTGCCCGTAACCATCATGTCGATACCCTCACGACGGAAGGCCTCGAGTTGCTTGAGAGTGAATGTCTTGAGCATGTAGAACACCCGACCATTTGGATTGGTGAGGTAGGATTCTGGATACTCCGACAGGCTGATCGGTTGGTAGTCGGCCAGCGTGCTGTAGACCGCGAACAGGACGTCCGAGGACTCCTTGCCAGCTGCGAGATCCGCCACCACCTGTGCGCCTTGCGCCTCACCAAACGAGGTGTTGATGCGGGCGATGGTCTTGGGACTCAGTTTCCCCTTCTTGGCTTCACGCTGCATGCTTCTCAGCTTCGCGTTGACCAAGGTTTCCTTACCGATCCGGTCGATGTAGCTCAGGCCCGTCAGCTTGAACGTCATCTCCAGAGCGCGGTTCATCTTGGTCTTATCCCGAAATTCTTCGGCGATGTTCTCGATGCCCATAGTTTCCTTGGTGACCTTCGACTTACCTGCAACCGCAGTTCCAGCCGCAATGGCAGTGTCCCAGACTCCTGACTCGTAGATGGAAAACGCGAGATCGCCCAGCTGAGTGAGTGCCGATGTGACCTGCCCCATGGTGGTGATGTAGCCAATGGTCTTGAACATCTTGATGACACCACTGGTGATGCCTTGGTTGAATCGGCCTTCCAAGATCGCGATCACTTCACGCTGACTTTGGCCATCCAGCTCTCCACTGGATACCAGCGAATCAACCAGCCCGCCGATGGATGCATCTAGGGCCAGCTTCTTGCTCGACTTAACTCCACTGATAGTCGGGGTATCCACGGCGTAATTACCGAAGAATCGGCGCTTCTCGATGGCGGCATTGGTGCTGTCGATGTAGCCAAGCAGGGCTTGGATCGAGTCTGCGTAGAATGCGTTGGCATCCACATCGACGACGTCCGTCTTGCGTCCCTTGAAGTTGCCCGGGATCGATCCCTTGCGACCGAGTCCTTGCAGGGTTCGGTTGACTACCTCCATGCGTTCTTCGTCGGTCAGGACTCTGCCCATCAGTGCTGCCTTCTTCGATGCTTCCTTAACTGCACGATCTACCACGCCACCTTCTGGCTTCCCGTAGTAGTGTGCTCGGAGTCCATCGAGGTCCATGACCTTGCGCGGGAAGTAGTCGGTGAGCTCACCAATCTCGTATCCTGCGGCAAGGCCTCGCTTACGGGTGTCTGCCAGCACTGCTTGCACTTCTGCGTAGGCTTCGCGTAGATCAAACGCCTGAAGGATCTGGTCCCGGGTTTGCGTGTCACCATTCTTTAACGCGAGATCCAAGATCAGTGCTTCGTTCTGACCCAACTTGGCGAATGCATCGACGAACGGTTTGATCTTGTCGAAATCCGCCTTGATCGCTCTGCCCGTGTCGAACTCGAAGCGACGAAGCCGGGCCGCAAGGGTGGGTGCGAATCGATGTAGCCGGCCGGTGATTGGAATGAGTAGGCGAGCAGCCATGCTGGACTCTGCCGTGCGCTTGGCACGCTTCACCCGGGTGGGGAGTGTCTCACCCATCCTGATACGCCGGACCAGCTCTGCCGTGGCATCCTGTGCCTTGCTGCGGATCTTCTCAGCATCAGCCTGCAATGACTGCTCTTCGTTCTGAGGCACGCCTGTCAGGCCGAACACCACGTCCTCCTTGGATACCAAGCTGAAGGTGGAGTCTTCGTTGTCTGACAACTCCTCTTCCATGTCATCCAGTTGGTCCTCTGCATCACGACGGCTCACCATTGCACCATCCAAGTAATCGGCAGGCTTGGCCGCACCTTTGGCGACACCGTGGTCTAAGAATAGATTCTTCTCACGATACCACACGATGGCCTGCATGTCTGCCACGGTGAGCTTGAAGCCGAGATCCTTCAGCTTCTGCTGAGCATTCAGCACGATGGCTTCGAACCAACCGCGCTCCGTTTTGTTTTGGGGAGCTGCCTTCATGCTGGCGTGGATCTGGATGGTGCGGGCTGCTTTCTCAATGGCATACCCATCGGCGAACTTGGCGTATCCCTTTTTAGCATACTCATTCTTCTGACTCCATCGGGTAAACAGCTTAACCGCCGCTCGGACAGTGTGCTCACCACCACGGTTGGCTTCCTTCATGTCCAAGCCATAGGTGCGAGTGCCGGGCTTGTTCAGCTCTGCACGGAATGCTGCTACCATCTTCTTTGATTTGGGTGTATCCAGAGGCAGGACCGACTCACCAACGTAGCGATGCATCGTGCGGGTATACCACAGATCCATGGTGATGGTATCGAAGCGCCCACGGAGGTTGTTGAAGAACGATCCGATCTTGGGACCAAGCACTCGGTTACCTCGCACAATCTCCGAAAGGGTGACCCCATCTGGAGCTGCCCCGAACATCTCCTTCAGTTGTCCGCCGGTCACTTCCTTGTCCATGAACTCGCGGAACCCATCGAGGCCATACTCCGCGATGATGCTATTCATCGTTGCGAGGTTGTCGTTGATCGGTTTCTTGGCGGCGGCGAACTTGGTGTCAGTCGGCAGGACTCCGTTCTTCTTGTAGCTTTCGTAAACCTTACGCGCATACTTGAAGTTCAGGATCACATTGTTGCCCTGTGAGGTCGCTGCCAGTGCTCCAATAAAGACGGTCATGGCATTAGGGTCTTCGGAGAACTCTGGAAAGATCTTCATCAATTCCCTGAACGTCTCTTGCACCCGCTCATCATACCACCCCATCCCTGAACCGTCAGTGCTTAGTCCATCAATGATGTCATAGGCCAGCGTGGTCCCACCATTGGTGATGCCCTCTTGGCTTCCTACTTCGTAGGCACCGACCTCGGTGTTTTCCTTGAACCGGGCATCTAGCCACAGACCGTAGTCGCGGATGGTGTCGAACTTGATTGAGCCCAGTTCTTGATCGATCTTCGCCGCCGACTCTGGAGGAACAGGAAGGGACTTGAGCACCTTCTTGGCTTTGCGGGCGACCTTCGCCGCTGCCGCCTGCTTCTTTATTCTCCGCTCTGCTCTAGATACAACTTCGTTGAGGGCTTCTTGCTGTTGCCCGGCAGGGAGCTTGCTTGCACGAACCCGCGCCTCTCCAGCGATGCTTTCATATCTGCCACGCTCATCGGATGGGAACTCGGCCCGGCCCTGCCCCTGCGTAGGGATCTCCCCAACGCTAATGCTTCCTTTCTTGGTTGCTTTCTTAATAAAGGCTTCGACATGTCCATGCATCTCATCATCTGGGGACTTTAAGACAAGTGTGAATCGTCGGTTGGCTACGTCGTAGCTGAAGGCGGGCACCTTGCCCCGGTTCCAGTCCTTCGCAATAGCGGTCGCTGCTGCATCATTGGCCACGGTGAAGGTAATGATCTGATCCGGCCCGTTCTCGTCGTCTTGCCACACTAGCGCCGAGTTCTGAAGCTCTGGTGCGCTTGCTGCCACTAGTCCGGCCATCTCTGCACCGATTTCCATGTCGTCGGTGTCAAACTCGACCACTTCCGGCACCTCAAGGCTCACTTTTCCTCGCTCGGTCCATCCACCGATGACCGGGAAGCGGGCGGTGATCTTCACACCATACGCTGCTGCCACGTCATCGAAGATCTGCTGAAGGTGGATGAACTTTGCCGATCCTGATCGCTTGAGCAGTTCGGCCTTGGTCAGTTTCGGCACCGTATCCACTCGGACGGGTGCGACGGTGACACGGAGGCTGAACGACGTGTCGGCTACGTCAGGATCCACCGACTCGCGAGGGTTGATGTGGTCACCTGCGTTACCTGCTCGACCATCAAGCCATGTCCATTCCGGCATGAGCCCCGTCTTCTGCTCAGCGAATACCGTGTCGAACACCTTTGCCGTCTTGTTGGTTTCGCCATGCGGCCCGAAGTTAAGCCAGCTGTTCTGGCCCCGGGTCTCGCTGGTGAGAGCACCCACGGCGCTTCCCCTGAACAGGCGGACGTGTGCCTGCCATGCGTTCTCCTCACCCCGGGCACGGAAGCCTGCTCCCTCGATACCATGGCCAAAGGCATCATGGACTGCTCGGAACAGGTCATTAGCCAGCACTCGCTTCATTGGCCCATCCTTACCGAAGCGCCACGTGATCCCGGTGTCCGACAGTAGGGGGTTTTCTGAGGTATCTACCGTGGTGGATTCATCGCTACCAAACCCAGCCTCCGTGGCGTAGACTGCCATGCGCTTGTTGGCCCGCAGGTCACGCATCGCATTCCATGGGTTGCCGGCGTAAGGATCGTTGCTGTCATCGACCAGATAGAACTCGTAGCCAGCTGCCTCAAGGGCGCGATACTGGGCGGCGGTCTGGGTGATCAGGTTCTGGTAAGCCTCTGCCACCACCGGGTCACCCGGGGCGTGCTTCATCTTGTCGTAGGCCTGAGCGATCTTCGCCGCTCGGTCTTTGTCTACGTGAACGAACTCTGCCTGACGGTGAAGAGGGAGGCCAAGGCTCTTGGCATACTCCTCCACTACACTGACGAGGTTCAGGTCCGGTCCGGTCGCGCCTTCAATAGCTGGCGCACCTTCAAGCGGCGTAAGGACTCCGCTGCCGTATCTTTCTGCTCCGTCTGTTCCGGTGTCTCCGGTAGTGCGTCGGGCATTGGCTGGCTGAGAGTCTCCTGTAGTTCCTTTGTCATATCTTGGGGTCCGTTGTGCCCCAGTGCCATCCGGTTGTCCATCACTGTCTCCAACAGAGAAGGTGATGTCGGGATTGGCTGGATCGTAGGTGCCACGGTTGCCGGTGGCGCTCTTGATCTGAGTCGGCTCGAAGACAACAAACATCGAAGTGCCTGCAGCCTTTCCGGTGCCGGTAACAACGATGCCGTCGTGCCCACCCCGCTTGGCCTTATCCTGTATGTCCTGCCAGCTCTGATCGTAAAAAGACTGAGGCCACTTGCCGCCCGACTTCCGAACATACGGGTTAGTAATTCTAAGATACACCGGGACGATATTCTCCCTCGCATTGGCTCTGGCGTCCCAGATACCTGCCTCAAAGGCGGAATCTTCTGCCTCCAGCGGGTTGGTTGTGAAGAAGAAACCTTCGCGTCCCTCAAACTGAGATGACGACGGTCCATCACCTTGGCGGCTTTTGTTAAACTCTGCGAAGGACGATGACGTCCCATGGTAAACCACTTTTGGCTTTCCGGCATCATTCACGACCTTGCTGTCCCCAAACCACTTGTTGAATGCAGGCGATCCAACAGAGAAGGTGATGTCAGGATCGACTGGATCGTAGGTTCCTCGGTTGCCGGTGGCGCTCTTGATCTGCGCGGGCTCGAAGACGACATAGATTGTCCCCTCTTCCCCCCCAGTGCTATCTGGTCCGCCGTCCGACACGTTGTGGATGATGAGCCCATCTGCCTCCATATCCCTAGCGTCCCGAGCCCAACTGTCAGTGGATTTTCCCCAAGACCTAGTAAACTTCGATGCCTTCCCTTCGTCTACTGCCGCCTGCGCTTCACTTTCCGTGTAGACCGTGTCGAATGTATCACCATCTTCGTCGAAGAGATCGAACCCTTCCGATATGTCGTCCCAATTTTGCCCCTTGGCGTCGATAATGATAGGGTCTTTAAGCGCCAAATAAACTTCGTAAACCCCTGAGAAAGCCTCTGGCTGCAAGTTATCAACTGCTTCGTCCAGAGCGTCCTCCCGGGAGGATCCCTCGAAGGTTTCCCCGTCAGGATTCGTCGCAATCCATATGTCATATCTTTCGTCAAATTCCACTTCAATACCGTGGCGTTCTGGGTCTTTTCGGATTTTCTCCAACGAAGGTGGATCCTCAACGCCGCTTCTACCCGAATACGTTTTTGCAGTGAACAGATCATCCGTGAAAAAGGCACCTGTTCTGGCAGTCTTACCCTTTCCATCGGTGTCAAATTCCGTGAATCCCAGCTGAGTGCTCCCATGGTAAACCACTTTTGGCTTTCCGGCATCATTCACGACCTTGCTGTCCCCAAACCACTTGTTGAATGCAGGCGATCCAACAGAGAAGGTGATGTCAGGATCGACTGGATCGTAGGTGCCACGGTTGCCGGTGGCGCTCTTGATCTGAGTCGGCTCGAAGGCAACGTAAACCGGGAAGGAAATAGCCTTCGGGTCATCACGGTCTAGGATCTTCAGCCCTTGGGTCTTATGGACTTTTTTAGCGGTTGTTTCACGTGTGATTATTCCATCATAGCCCTGACGTTGAAGATCGAGCTTAGCTGTCGGGCTGATGTTCCCACTGAACCCTCGGGCCGCGCCGAATGTCTGCCCTTTCTCGATATAACGGGCAAGGTCATCCACGTGATCTACAACGAGTGGATTCTTGATGCTAAGATAGACCGGGATCGACTTCGGTTGGTTGGGTTCTCCCCGGTATGATTGATTTGATTGGAATCGTTGTCCGTATTCCGTGAATAAATTAGCACCTGTAATGTCGGAAAAATAGAACCCGTAGCCTGCTTTACCAAACCGTTGTTCACTTACGTCAAAGCTGCTGATTCCGCCATCAGCCGAAAATACGTTTCCATGGACCACCACTTTCGGCTTTCCGTCAGCGTCCACCACCTTGCTGTCTCCAAACCACTTCTTGAATGCTACTGAGTTCGTAGCCGGTGCCACGCTGAACGACACATCCCCGTAGCCCTCTTCATCAAGGATGCGCTGAGCCTGCACACTGATCTCTGCGGTTATGCCGTAGACTGGCTCGATCTCTGCCTGAGCCCGTTGCAGCATGATGGCAGTCAGCTCTTCCTCACGGGACAGCTTGTGCTTCAACCGCTGGTAATTCTCCAGTGACTCACGCTCTGCCGCTTCGGGCTTGATCATAGCAAACACCTCTTCCAGTTCCGCCTGCTTCTTCGCCCTCCCCCGGTCTACTGCTGCTGCCACTGCCTCTGCTTTGGGAGTGAGGCCAAGCGCACCCTTGAGCGCCTGCTCTAGCTCGGTATTCAATTTACCATCACGCTGCATCTTGGTCATCTTCGCGGCCATCTTCATGACCTGCCTGAGGTGATCACCAAGCATGCGAAGGAACCCACCCCAGCTCTTCGGCATGTTGTCTGCCTTGCGGTTGCTCACTGCGTAGTCGACGACCCGGGCGCTGAACCATTCCACCAAGCCCTGCTTGCTGTTGGTGCCGGGGGCAATCCCTGCTTTCGCATCGTATTCGGTTCTCCATGACTGAAGCTCATCGAGACTCAAGTCACCAATCTTCAGGCGCTTCTTCACGTAACCCTCTGAGACTTCCTCGATCACCGTGAATGCGTTGCCGCCTCTCCAGATCTTGGATACATCAGTCTCCACGTTGTTACGGTATTCGGTGATATTGTTTCCCAGAACTACCATATCCCGTGGGTTCGTGCCCTCTGGGATGTTGGCACCGTTCTCGATGGCGATCTTCATGCGCTCCTCTGCCTTCTTTATGTCGGCCAAACCTGCGTCAATGAAGTCACCCATGGTTCGCTCCTCCTCCTCGAACTCGATCACCTTGGTCTCGTCATCGAATCGCTTGGTGAGTTCGTTCGCCACCTCCTGTGCCGCTTTCTTGGATACCTGCGCTTTGAACCGCTCCAAGAACTGGACGTGCTCTTGATTCGAGAGGTTGATGGCGAAGATATTTCCTTCCTTGTCCTTCAGGACGGGCACCCCTTTGACGTTACCTAAGGTCATGCCCGCTGCTTCCATGCCCTCGGTTGCCGTAAACTGTTCGTTGATCAGCTTCTTGTTGTATTCCCGCTGAGCGACCACGTCACCATTGACCGCTGCCACCAGTAGCTTGCCGCTCTCTGCGTCTGGTGCGGATGCCATCAGTTCCTCATCGCTCTTGATCTTGCGCAATGCGTTGAACTCTGGACCTGTTAGCGGGTTGCCGTCCTTGGCTACAACCATGGCACCTTCGGCCTTGGTTGCTGCTGCGGAGTCCATTGATTCAGCGATGGCGATAGGGCCACCAAACAGAGCGCCCATGGTAGCACCCGCGACCATTTCGAACAGACGGCGCTCTGCTGCATCACCGGTGATGATCATGCGCTTCTCGTCATAGGTCAGGCTTGCGATCATGTCGCCCCATGCTCCCTGAGCAGGCTCGGTCCATGCTTCACCTATTGACGATTCCACGACCCGTTTCCCCACGTTCTTGAGGTAGTCCCCGAACATGACCTTCCCTCCCACCTTGGCTGTGGCTTTCATCGCCGAGGCCAGCACCTTCTCGATACCTACATACCGCTCAAGGATCATCTGGGGGACCGCAGACGCTAGGTTGGTTGCTACGCCTTGTTGTGGGTCATACGTGCCGCCTTGCTCCTCGATCGCCCGCTTCTGGTCCATCTCAGCCTCCCCGAAGAACACCGACTCCATCGCTGCCAATCCACCCGGCCCCATCATCCCCAGAACCGCAGTTGCTGGGACACCTCCTGCCATTTGCGCGAACTTACCGAGGGTCGTTTCCGCGAACTCAGGATCGATCCCGTAGTAGTGGTTCATCTCCTCAGCCATCTCGTAGAGGGTGTCGGAGTTCTTGCGGACCTGCTTGGCCTTCTCTGCCCGCTCTGGGTTCTCCGATTCGAAATCCTCCGTTGCCTTCGACCACGCTCGCATGTTGACGATATGCTCCTTGTCCAAGCGGGTGCGTATGCCTCTCATGCGCTTCTCGTTTGCCTCGAGCTGGGGATCGTAGGCAGCAGGGTTGAAGTAGCTGCCCTCTTCATCTCGAACCGAGCTGAACTGATAGGGATCCTCCATCTCTTTGTTGCGGCGGGCCAGCGTGGCATACTCACCATCACTCATGGGATCCGGTGCCTGTGGCATGGTCGGTCCACCAATAAATGAAGCCTCCTGACTGTGGGCTGCCGCTAACCCCATGTATCCGATTTTTGCTGCTCCTGAGGGGATCGACCGTGCAGCCTGCTCCGCCTTGTAGAGGAAGGTATTGGCTGGTGCCTTGGGCATACCTCCGACTGGGGAATACTCCTCCGTTGGGGTCTGGGTGCCATCGGTTCCTTCACCCTCTCCGCCGGCGAACTCGAAGGTCTTTGAGATCTGATCGTATGCTCCAGATGGGGTCACCCCCGGTCCGAAGAATCGCCCGGCAATGGCATCGAAGTTGTCGGCCACCTGTTTCTTGGGAAGACCCAGCCGCTTGGATAGCCAGAGTGAAGAGAACTGCTTGTCGGCGAACTGTGTGTCGCCTGCCTTTGTTGCCTCCTGTTCTGCTACGGAGAACGTGTTTCTGACGGTTTCAGGAAGCCGGTTGACCCGGGTGTCACGGGACTCGAAGAAGGGAGATAGATCATCCATTGCCGGAAGTGAACCTTACTTCCCAAACAAAAGCCATTCCAACGTCTAGCTGCCCGGTAGCAAATCCCCAAAGGCTTCCTCAACGGTTTGGGCACCGGATAGTTCTCGGACCTCCGACTCCAATACCTCCTTCAGCTTGGCTACTTCCACTGGTGGTGGGTTGCCCTCATAGGCGTCGTAGAAGCTGCGGATTCGTCTCTCCTGACCGAACATTGCGTCTCCCATTTGCGTGGCACCAAGACCGACTGACAGCTTACGGTAGGTCTCCAGCATTCCCTTTCGAAGATCCTTTTCCCCTGCCGTAATATCGCGATCAGCGAATGCCCCAGTTCCCTCTTCTTCTAGGTCATTGATGTCCGTGATCTTCATCAGCATCAGATCATCCATCAACCTGAGTCGGGTTGGCTGGGTCACCTCTGCGTTGAGTATCCGGTTTTGCAGGACGATATAAGCAGGGTCCGATCGCTGGGCACCCTCTGCACCTTTGTCCAGCGCATCCCACCATCCCGCTGCCATGTCGGCCTTGATCGACCTGTATTCACCTTCTGGATCCTGAATCTCGGTCGTTGATGCCAGTTCAAGTTGGGCAGCAATCTTTTTCCCCTGTTCACCAGTGATCACCCCAAGGACTACTTGCTGCTCAACCTCTCGAAGTCCTGCCTCCTTCTTCTCCAGCACGGTTGCCGTCAACGAGTCTGCGGACTTGGCCTTACGGATGGCTTGATCGTTTGCATCTTCGGCAACCTTGGCCCGGCGCTCTTCGGTGGCTTGCTTGACGTAGGGATCCAATCCCATGGCCGTCCGCTCATCGATCTCTCCATCATCCAGTGCGGCTTGAACATCTGATGCCGTGGCTTTCCCGGCCCTGATAGATGCGACCAAACTTCGCCCCGTGACGTCCATCTGGCGCTGGGCTGCACGTGCTCTGGATCCCGCGATTGATTGGAGGTTCACCCGTTGTCCAAGTGCCATGCCCCCTTCCTTTTCTTCCCACTCTGAGTGGGCACCGTCGTCGTTCTTGGCTGTGAGCCTACCCACGAAGTCACCGTAGGAGTCCAGCTGTTCGGCTGGGGTCTGCTCCGAGATCGAATCGAGTTCGTTGTTGGCCATGCGATAGAGACCCTGTTCGAGTCCATCACGGATAGCCCGCTGCTTAGCCTCGGGAGCGAGGTTCATCTTGTTCATCGCCTCCTTGAACTTATCGTGGTATCCCCCTCTCAAGTATGCCTGAGCATTGGTTTCAATGTTCGCATTCGATTTTCGGATACTGGCCCGCTTCGTGGCGATATTAGTCTGCGCTACGAACCTTGCTTTGAAGTCCTCGTATTGCATGCGGTCAGCTTCGACCACTTGCTTGCTCCACCCATCATCCTTGGCCCGCTTGTCACGGGATTTCTCATACGCACCGAGCGATTCATTGATGTGAGCTTCCCACGTCTCCGGTTTGTCTTGGTTGTCCTCCATCCACACCTTGATTTCTGAATCGGTATTGATGCGAACGGTGTCCTCATGGGCCATGATTCCCTCGCCCACGTGCTTCTTCACCTCTTGATCGATGCGCAGCATCACAGCACCGGTCTGGCTGATGGCTCGGCCTGCTTGGGCTATGGCACCACCAGCGGCGATCTGGGCCGATGGATCAACTGCTCGCGATAGAGGGACTGACCCAACTGGTGGGCGATCTACTGTAGGGATCATGGGAGTTTAACCTTTTTTTAAGTCGTAGATTGAACCCGCTGCTGAGCCGAGTCCTGAAAGTAGTGTGGCACCTGCTGCGGTTCGGTATCCAGCACCACGGTCGTATCCGTCCTGCCTTGCTTGGGATCCACCTTCACGTAGGCGCTTCGACTTGGCCCGACCGGTGCGGCCCTGCTCCAGTGCGTCCAGCTCCATGAGCCCCGCCGACTCTGCCAACACCTCGAGAGGGGTGCCTTCCATGACGACACCGGCCTTGGCATACTTGGACCGTTGGGTGCTGCTGGTGGCCTTGTTGCGCTCACGTTGCCGGCGCACTGCTTCGTTGGTGTCGAGCGTGGTCTGGAGGGCATCCATCTCCGCATTGGCGGCGTTCTGTTCTCCCGCCCGCTCTGCTGCCTTGGCTTGCTTGCGCTGGCCCATGACTTGGACACCTGTGCCGATGGCAGAGGCGGCAATGGATCCGATTGCGAGTGCTGTCATTGCTGCCATGGTTAGTCCCTCAGATTGAGGTTAAGAAGGGTCACACCTTCGTCGGTCTTGGTGAATCCATTTCTCTCATACAGCGAGACGAGGCCATCCTGTCTGCATGCTGTGAGCATTACGCCATAGTCGTTGTCCAATCCCACCTGCTTGAGGAAGGTGACGATGCGGCTGATGGCTCGAACTGACTTGAGCGGGCTGGCCTTGGGGTTCGTGACCAACCAGTCCATCCAGCACACGCCAACGCTGTTGTCCATGTAGAGCCAAGCAGCGGCGATGCCTGACAGGTCTGCGTCTAACACCACGCACCCAATCTTCGGCAGCGCCTGCTCTGGCACCATGGGCCATCCGTGGCCTACCCACCATTGGCTGATTACTGCGTAGTCCTTGGGGTCGGTGAGTCGGATGTTCATTAGCCGTTGATGTCGTATTTTGCGATGATGGCGAGGATGGTCATGGGGAGAGGTTGGTCCTGTTTGATCAGGATGTCACCTTCATACCCGTAGCCCCCGTCAAACTCGACTTCTAGGTCTCCGGTGAAGAGCGGGGGCGATGCGTCCATGGTGTCCTCTACTCCTCGGAAGTTCACGTCGTCCTCGTAGGCTCCATCTCCCACCTTCAATCCAAGAGATGAATACATCCGAACGAACAACTGGGTGATGCGTTTCGTCTGACCCATGGTCATTCCATAGCTGGGGTCTACGTCCAACTTCTGGGGCTTCAGGATCGACTCGTAGGAAAGGCCGACATGAGCCACCACCGCAGAGTTTTGAAGGGTAATCGATCCACTTCTCACGGTGTGAGTCTCAACCGCACCATCAGCCAGCACCTGCACCTCCATGTTGGTGAGATGTCCCAGTCCGGTCAGGGTCTTGACTGACTGGGTGACAGTGCCGCCCGCCAATGAAGGAAGGGTTGGCGATTCAAAAGTGAACTTGAAACGGTCAGCAACTACCCATGGGCCTGACTGGCCTTCTTGATCAATCGGCAGGAGATAAAACGTGGTGGTGCTTGCGACGTCTACGGCATACTCACCAGCGAGACCGAAAACCACTGAACCTTCGAGCCTGACCACGTCCCCGTCTGTAAGCCCATGCACTGATACCGTCTGAATTGAAACGGTGAACGTGTAGAGTGACCCCACGTTGGACAATGGGGCAGCAGTCAGTGTCTGGATATCGGTCGCAGTGCTGGCCGCATCATAGGTCAGGGCGCTGTCCAAGAAGAATGCATCCTGCTTGGTGTCTCCTTCGTTCGGGCTGAAGTAATTGTGCATGCGCTCAACGTAGCGTTTGATGTATCCGTTGATGGTGCGCTTCACGACGATATAGACCTCGTCATTCCTAGTGCCGAAGACCACAGCCACGCTCTCAACGGTGCCCTGCGTTTCGTGGTGAGTCCATCCAACCACGTCCTGCTCTCGCTCATAGGTCATGCTGATCAGTTTACCGTTACCAGTGACTGCCCACAGCGTGTTGTAGGGCAACTGCTGGACTGCCAGCTGCACGATGCCACCGGCTGTGATGTGCTCAGCCACCAAGGTCAGATCCGGTGCCACGAACTTGTCCTGATCAAATCGATACGTCAGCTCCCTGACCTTGCGGGTGTTGCGCTGCACGAAGACAATCACGTCCCCCAGTAGCCTTGCCTCGAGCACTGCGCTTCCATGTTCGGACTGCGGGCGGATGGATACATTCGTCGGTGTGATCGCTGATGTGCTATCCCCAGCCGATGCGATGGCGTGCTCTCCTGAGGTGGTGCCAATGAGCATAGCCTTCTGTGGTGCCATCCAGAGAATGGTTTGGCGCTTCTTCGTGGCCAGCGTGAAGGCAAGTGCATCCGTGTCCAATGCCCCATAGTCGAAGTTTAAGTAGTCGTCAGTAGCTGATGCCCAAACCGTCTGGATCTGGTATTCACTCCCCGCATACCACACCCGCTGTTCGAAGATCGCCACTGCTCTGGGATAGCCTCGGACATCCGACCAAGCGCCTTCGGCCCAGTATGTGGTCGCGTCTGTTGATTCCAGCGCCGTGATGACAGTTGCGGTGACTGATGTGGCTGATCCCCGTGCTGTGATCTTAACGGTCCCCCAGATGTCTGCATCCACCGCTTCGATCACTACCCGGGGAGTAGTGGCACCTGCGACCGATGGTGCGATCCGGTTCTCGATCTTGACCCTGAAATACGCCTGCGTGTCCTGCGTTCCGACCTGATCGATGTTGCGGTCTTCCTTGCCTGAGAACTTGCGGATGGTCTCCCAGTTCGTGGATCCGTCAGCACTGCGCTGGATCAGGATGTCTGCGTTCCAGACTCCGTAGGTGCGGACCTGCCAGTCACCAATGATCTTGAGCCCGGTTCCAGTCACGTTGGCGCTGATGCTCTCCTCTTCGTAGGTCGATTCGCGAAGGTGTCCGATCCTCCAGTAGCTGCCGACGTGATCATCTTGGAACCCGGCCTCGAGCTCACTGAACCCTGCACCGCTTGCCGTGATCGTGATGGTCCCACTCGTTGCTGATGGCGTGAGCGTGATGGCACTCAGGTTCTGGTCCAGCATGGGTGGCACCTCGAACACTGTATCCGCCAAGGTCCAACTGTCTGCCGCGAGTCTGGTCAGGGTCCGTGATGGGTGGCCCGGGCAGGTGATGTAAGCGATATCGTTGATCTGGGCAATCTGGAGCAGGAAGCACTCAGCAATCGTGTAGTTGTGGACGACGGTAACAGGGGATCCTCCTCCACTCTCAAGCTCAGCCCCGTTAGAAATGAACCGAAGGTATCCCTCCACCCACACCAAGATGTAAGACGTGGTGGTCGAGTATTCCCAATCCATCAGTCTCGCCTTATTGTCTCCGAATGTGCCCCCCACGTATCGCGATCCCGGCCGGCGTTCGCACTGCCCGTAAAGGCCGGCGATCACATTCTTCATGGTCCTTGCCCCGTTGCGGGTCTTGGCCACGTCCACGCGACCCTCAAGCAAGGGTGAGATCTCGCCAGCATTGAAGCTGGTCATGACGGTTTTGGATTTAGCCATTGGTCGAAGAGATGCGGGATTGAATGAATCGTGACTCTGCGGCGGGGTTGCGACGGATGGGCTTGCGCTCTGCCATGTCCTTCATCTGCGCCATGGGCAGCTTGTCAGCTCGATACTCGCGCATAAGATTGTGCGCCTTGTCTCCATTGTCGTCTCGGATCGGCGTGGCGATCTCAGCAGCCAGCCGGCAGACCACTGCGGCAGTAAGTAAGGCATCCCATGCGGCGGTGTCGTGGTCCTCTTTGATGTATTGCACCTGTGCGATATCTGCATTGGTCAGGAGGGATCGCCCTTCGATCTCAAATGCATCACCCGGGTCAGCATCGTTTAATGTGCCGTTGACCTTCACGATGCGTGCGCAGTCGGAGGGAAGTGGATACGAGTAGTCCCAACCAAAGGCAGGCGCTGTCGTGTGCTGAGCCAGCTCAGTCCGGCCCTTCAGGCAGTTCCATTGACCGCTGCGAATTACCTCAGCGACGATGGACGTGAATGCGGCCTTGCAGATGCGTGCGTTCTTCGACGCGACGTCATCCATTGAAGTGATACGGGAACCTCCCACGCGCATCAGGGCGAGGTTTGCGATAGTGGTCTTGGAAGTAGTGGCAGACATTGTGTTTAGAGTTGAAAGCAAAAGAGCCCCGCCCGCCGAAGCAGACAGGACTCAGTTATGACCATCAGCTAGGTGATTAGACCTGAGCCAAATACGGGATCTGGAACGTGATCTTCTTGCCAGCGGTCATCGGGAAAGTCCCGGCAAGCGTTGCCTTGAGGGTCACGTTCGCCAACTCGATACGATACGGGGTGACCATGATCGCATTGGTTGGGGTCACAGTCACAATGCCAGCAGCGGTAAGAGCCACGTTGGTTGCGCTGTAGCGGTCATCATCGGTTGCGTCGCCCAGCTTGCTGATGACAGCGGCAGTTCCACCAGCGGCGTCGTTGGAGATCTTCACCTGATCAGTCAGGAGCTGGCAACCTACAGGGAGGTCGATGATGTTGAGAACGTCAGCAGCAGCTTCAGCGGCAGTGACGGTGTGGGTGACCATAGCCACCATGATCGCAGCGGTCAGCTCGCGACCTTTGAGTCGGGATCCAAGCGTTGGTGCGATCTGGATGGCACGGAGAGCAGTGTTAATATCAGCCATGGGAATTATTCCTTAGTAGAATTGTTACGGTTGCGGGGAGGTCTTAGGCAGTCTCATCACAGAAGATGAGAGTGACTCGTTCCTCTTCCATGCGGGTGGCACCAAGCATCATCTTGGTCCGAATCTGAACGGTCTCGTTCATGTCATCACGGATGGACATCTTGACCGAGCGATCCTTGCTCTCACCGAGAAGCACGCCCGCTTTGTGGTAGGCGATACAGGTGCGAACACTTGTTGCCGCGACAAGCGTAAGTAGCTCCAAGCGGCAGAACTCGAAACCAAGGAACCGGGTCACGGTGCCTTCATTGAGCGCCTTGACGTTGGCGTAGTCAGAAGACTTCACCTCGATCACATTCTCCAACAGGTCAGAGAGCTGCTTGGCACTGTGCAGGAAGTAGCGGTCTTCATCGGGGACTTCCGCCACGTCTTGGAGGTATTTGGCCCGAATGAGCTTGTCCAAGGTCAGGCCGGAATTGGCAGCACCACCCGATTTGACGTAGGCGACCTCAACCTTCTGGGCGGCTCCTAGGTCCACGGCATCAGTGCCTGTGTTGCCGATGTAGGCAGTGCCCTCGAGTGCGGCGATGATGACCTCGTCCATGGTGCGCTTAGCAGCCATGGCGTGATTCATCACATGCTCAGAATCTGGTTCCGGCAGCTCGCCCAGCGCAATGCCGTCGAACTCATCGATGTGGGTGACCTCATCATAGCCGATGGGACGAACCCAACGCTTGGCCATGGTGGTGTTCGACGCGATGGTCTTGCCATTGCGCGTAGTGATCATCCGCATACGGGACTTACCGAGCTGGGAGAATTGACGTTCCTTGCCCTTAACGGTGGCGCGGCGGCACTTACCCTCAAGGCGGGATTCCTTCTGCTGAAGGAGGTGTTCCCAGTTACTTGCGAACTGGGTCTGATAATGATCAGGAAGACTTTCGAGAGACATTTTAGAATAGAGATTAGAGTTGGATCGAACCAGCTGGTGCTGGCGTTACGCCGTTCGCTCTGGGTGTCCTATCGGGCCGTTGCTTCGGATGCTGATAGTTCAGGCTCCCGCCAAGGGAGGTGTCTGCTCTGTGTAACCACTAATCCGCTACTGTGATGCATCTGTCAACTGGATACATGCCCACAAAAAAGACCCGGGCTGTTACACCCGGGTCTCCCCCATATGTCTTATGAAACCGAGGTGGCTACCTACCCCTAAGCAGCTACCTCGGTTTGATCTTCTCCCCAGACCCTGCCTTATACAAGGACGAAACAGCAGCGACTGCCTGCTCTTTCGATGGGCCAGCCGGTCCCCAGTATGCTTGGTGCTGCGGGTTGGCTGGGTTGTTGATGATGTCGTTGGCCTTCTCGGTGTTGGTCATCCCGGTGCTACCACCTGAGGTGTCACCATTGACCAGCGAGTCCTCACTGATGTGGGGCATCATCTTGGCGAACGCTTTGACTACACTCGCCGATTTGAACATCGGGTCATTGGCCGGATCCAACCCGAGGGTGCGGGCGACACGGGATGCGTTGTCTGCCTCCTTGGCGAAGTCACCACCCCATGCTTCTTTAAGGCTATCGATCTGGGCCTTGTCGTGTGCTGCGGTGGTCACCTCTTGCTGAGCTCGAAGCGATGAGGCTTCTTTGATGTCAGCGTCCACCAATGCCCGAACCAACTCTGGTGATGCGTTGTGCTGATGAAGGATCCCGACCATCCCGTTGACGTAGTCCCCAGCCCATGCCTCTTCAGGAATGTCATCAGGGCGCTTGATGCCATAGTCTTCGGGCTTCTCTGGGACTCCGTTGGCAATCCGCATGTGGTCGCTGCGTGCCTGCTTGTCAGCATCGCTGGCATCTGCGGGCAGGGGTTGCATCTGCTTACTGCCAACCAGCTTGGTCATGTTGAACATGCCGCGCATCATGTCTGCCTCGGTCTTGTATTTGCCCAAGGTGTCCTTGAACCCACGGATGTCCTCTGGGAGGGTCGCTAGCCGGTCTGGCACTAGATCACCCTTTTCGTCGTAGAAGCTGCTGAGGCGCACGGAACCGGAACCGGAACCGGCACCACCGGCATCACCTGCGCCTTCACCACCAGCGCCTTCACCACCTGCGGCGGAACCTTCTCCACCTGACAGCAGCGTTGTGCCACCACCTGAGCCACCAGATCCACCAGTGCCTCCGTCTCCTCCACCATCCTCTTCCCAGAGGGTTCTGAATTGTGTGTATTTGATCATCGGTTACAGGGGTTAGTCTGAATACATGTCGCTGTCCGTCTCGCCGGACTGTGGCAATTCGGTGAGGTGGGTCTTGCGGGTGGCCAAGATGCAATCCTGCTCGTAAGGAACATCAATGGGCTCACCCGTTTCATCGTCCAAGGCCTTGCGCCACTTGGTGACCTTGCCCGGGCCGATGATGCCATACTTGGCCTTGTATTCTTCGGGCTTGTAGTCCCGATACCACTCCACCAATTCAGGCGTCTTGTCGCCGGCTTGACGGGTCATCTTGGGCATGGGTGGGATAGCCTGCTTGGAGCGGGCGTGCACTGCTGCCTCATCACCGATCAGGATGACCGACTTCACCGTCTTCAGGTTGGGCTCACCACTGAGCCAGCGGTTGACCGCTCCTCGATACTTCTGATGGTCAGGATGGATCGAAAGAACCCCTCCTGAGAAGTTGGCCACGTGGGTGACGTCGCCGTCGTCGTGGCGCATGATCTTGGTGCCCTCGAAGGCGTATCCACGTTGTGGAGCGTCCTCTGGGTAACCGTCCTCTGTCTTTTTGTCTTCTGACATGTCTTATCCTTTGCTGATGGTTTGCTGACTATTCGGGTCTTGCCCGAGTAAACTCTTGAATCTCGAGGAACAGCATTCGCTTGCCCTCGGCTTGTGCAGTCCTGAGTGGGCACAGGTGGCCTGCCTTGTCTGGCACCATGGTGGGGCGGTTGGCGTAGCATGCAGCCATCATGTCGTTCCACACGATCTGCTGTGCCACGGTCCTGTCTGCGTCGGTGCCATACACTGACCGGTAAGCCTTGATGCGCCTGATCTTGGCCTTGCGGATCTCTGCTGCGTCTTCCTGCGCCTTCTCTATGTTGGTCATGATTATGGTGACAGGGTGTTGCGCCCGCCTTCGTTGGCAGAACTCAGATCCTTCACAGCCTTGGCAATGCCGGGCGCTGCTTCAGCTGCCATGGCCTGCTGTTGCTGCTCTGCCCGTGCTTCTCGCATTGCGTCCCGGTCGAATACGTCACGCATCCATTCGGTGGGCAGGGCGAGGTTGTGACTGATGCCACGGGCGATCTTGTCGGTGTCCCAGTTGTCCATGATCTCTGGGGCAATCTCCATCATTGGTTGGAAGATCGAGATCAGCTGGAGGAATGCGTTGTTCTCCACTGCCTTGATTGCCATGGCCAGCTTCGAGGTGAGCACGACCTTGGGCAGCGGCAGGATGGGTGATCCATCAGGTCCGGCCATCATTGCGCCGATGGGGGGCTCTTCGAATCTGCCGGCACGATACATCATGTTGAACACCCGGGTGAGCACTGGGGTGAGAACCTCATGGTCAATGCGGTAGAACGTCGGGCTGAAGTTGGCCACCTTCTCTGCCAATCGTTCGGCGATCTCGTAAGCAGTGCGGTCACCCTGATCCATGGACTTGAGCATCTGGAACAGGTCCACGTGGTAGGCTCGGTTGATGGCCTCGTCCTTGGACTCGATACGATCCTTGCCGATGTCGTAGCGCCCCTGCGTGCCCCACTCCTCTGGCTTGGCGTGTGGGGCGGCTGGGTTGACGTCGTATGGCGTGATGCCTCCTGAGCGTAGATCGATGTCACCCTCTTGGCCGGATGGGGTGAGGATCCGTGGGAATGCTGCGATCTCTGCGAGTGCATCCATCTGCTGCTCGATGAAGTTGACCTGCTTGACCGTGGGTAGCGTGGAGATCGATGGGCTGTAACCGTAGGGGTCTTTGCCCCACTTGAGGTAGCGGCTGATCATGGTGGGCATCTCGTCGTAGCCACCTTCGGAAATGACCTGCGAGTCCTTGACTGCCACGTAGGTGGATCCGATGCGCTTGTTGATGCCATCGAAGCGTTTCACATCCCGGCCCATGCGTGGCTCAATCACGTGGAGCAGCTCGAACTTCTCATCAGCTGCCTTGGTGTTCTCGCTTTGCTGGTAGTCCTGCCATGCTTTTAGAATGATCGGTGGCAGCTTGTCCTCACCGAACTTCATGGCGCACTGCCGGGCAGTCATGGAGAACTGTCGGAACACTGTATCCACATACCCCTCATCGTCCTCGCAGACACAGAAGTCACCCACATCGAACTTCTGGAAGTTGAGCAATGAACGCTTGCCCTCCTCTAGGTGCAGGGAGGCTGTGCCGAATCCACCACGATCTAGGAAATGCTCATGGATGTTCAGGTAGAAGTTGGACCGGGCCAGCTCCATCATCGCCCGCTTGGTGGCCTTTCGATACCACATGATCGCATCGTCGTCCTCACCCAGCTCTTCGGGTGGCTCCCATGCGAACCAGTTGCCGCTGACCATGTAGTCCTTCTGGCCAGCTGCGAGCACCCCGTTGGCCTCCACTGCAGTCTGGTTGTAGAGGTCCGAGTTAAGGTCTGACCCGGGGGTTCTGCTGGTGGTGATCTGGGCCTTGCGTGGCATCACGTAGTCGGCGATCTCCTGCCATAGTGATTCCCAGCTGGACGCATTGGTCTTGAGCTGGGAGTGGCGCTTGAGCAAGTCGAGTGCTCGGGGGTCTTTGGTGATCGTCATTGATTAGCCTCCTAGGAGTGTTTGCGGTGCGGTGACTGCTCCACCCGTCTCACCTGCGATGAGTGTCTTCCGGTAGCCTGACCGGCGCTTGGCATCACGTCTGGACTGCATGGATGCTGCCTTCACTTCGGTGGATCGTTCGGTCACGGGTGGCGTGATGGTTGGTTGCGGATTCGATGCCCGGTCTGGGCTTTTTGAGCTTCTGAAACACATGTTAGATTTCCCCTATGAATAATTCGCCTGCTCCAAGGCGGGTGAGTCCCAGCCTTTCCAAGTATTGGTAATATGGTGACGTTGTCTCTGTGGGCAAGATAATGCGGGCGTGGCCAAGGTCGCGCATGGTCTGTCTGATGTGGCAGAAAACCTTGAACGAAACCATGGGGGTCTGGGCTGAGTGAACCCACATAAACACGGCCGGTGCGTAGACCGTCGAGAAGGCAGCGATGATCTGTCCTTGGTCATCTGATACAGCATGGCTAACGCATGGCACGTTGTGACCATCCATCACCATCAGGTTGTGGACATAGGCCGACTCGACCGGGGTGGTTATCTGGTATGTTTTCATCGGATACTTCTGGGGGCGCGGGCGCGGGGTCTGTTGATTGCACCATGGTTGGATCTGATGCCCGTCTTGGCCTGTGGGTTGAGCCCGGTCTTGGGCTTGGCTGGGATGGCTGATCGGTCGGTGAGGTAGCCACCTTTGATCGCTTGGTGAATGTAGCCAAAGGCTGTGCTGAAGTGGGATGCCCAGTCATGCACCGGCACGTTGCGCACACTCTGCCCGTCGCTCTCCTCCTTGGACCTGAACGCATCCAATGCATCGATACCGCCCTCGCACCCGTCGAGGTTGAAGGCACAGCGGGCGATGGATGCCAGACCTTGGTTGATGTTGTCCCACTCATTGATATTGCGGGCCATGCAGACGGTGTGGTCGAGGCCTGCCCTGATCAGCTGGCCTTGGTAGTCCACTGCAGCGTCATGTGGGAGGAAGTGACCACCGTAGTTGAATGGCAGCGCCTTGATGCGTTTGGCCCATGCACCGGCGTGGTTGCAGTCGTCCCCACCCGTCAGGGACAGCAGCAGGTTGATGCGATCACCCACCACTTGGAAGAACCACACCTTGGTGTTCCACGGTGCGCCGATGTCCCATGCCGTGTAGACCGGGAGTGCATCGTAGTGCAGCACCATGTTGTTGATCCGGCCATCACCCCGGGCCTTGTCCACATCTGATGCGTAGATGGCACCCGGGAATGGGGCACGCCAACACTCCTCAATGGTGCTGGGATACTCCGAGTAGATCATGCGCTTCAGGCTGACCTTCTTTTTGAAATACCAGAGGCGCTGGCCACCACTCAGCTCGATGCCCAGCTGCGTCTCAAGGTCATCCAGATACTTGACCACCTTGGGCGGGATCTGGGAGACGTCGCCCTCCAGCGTGTATCGAGGCTCCAAATACCAGCCAAAGAACAGCACCTTGTAGTCGATCTTGGTCCGGTGCTCTGGTGAGACGGTCAATGCATCAGTGACCAGATCATACCATGCTCCCCCTTTACCACCCTTGTGCGTCGACTCGAAGATCACGATGGCGCTCTCCCCTGAGGCCGATGGCACAGCACCTGTCAGGATCTCTTCCGCCCGCTTTGGATCGTTGAAGGCGATGATGCCGAACTCTGAAACGTGGACATACTGATTGGTCGCACCCCGGGCATTCTTGCCGGCATACACTGCCGAGTCATTGGCCCAGCCTAGGGCGCTCTGGTTGTCCTCGGTCAGTGCGTCCCGTAGCTCTTGGGGCAGCCGATCATAGGCATACTTGACCATCTTGAGCTTGTTGGCGGCATCGTCGTGGGTCTTGTCCACGATGGAGCAGTTGGTGTCGTTGGTGAACAGTGAGGTGTCCAGCGCGATGATCGCCGCTAGGGTGGTGATGCCAAGCTGACGAGCCTTTGGGACGGCAAGGCGCTGCTCATGGTTGATGAACAGCTCATAGAGCACCACGCACTGCGCCCAGTTGGGGACGAACTTGGTCTCCACTCCCTCGGCATTCTTGATCCAGTAGAGGTTACATATCCGAACCAATGGGTCGGTGAGTAGGTCGGCAACTTGCTCGTCGGTGGCATCGTCGGGTATCCGATAGTCGGCTACGTCGATAGCTTGGTGGGTGTTCATAGATTGGTCCTACCTCTTGCCCTTGCGGATCCGGTAGAGCAGCGAGCCTTCAACCTTCAGCTCCATCTTCTCGGGTGCATCGTAGCCACACATCTTGGCTGTGCGCTCAATGGCTGATATCTTGTCCCGGTTGGTGGCCTTGGGTGACTGGGCTATTCCGGCCAGCAGTTCGAGCGACTTGGCCCGGTCGAGCATCTTGGCTTTATCCTGCTTCGCACGCTCTGTGGCCATGTATACCCGCACCCCCTTGTGGGCAACAAGGTCCACTGCCTTCCTCGCTACTGCCCTTGTGCTGCCCCGGGTGTTGTAAGCCCCCCGGTAAGCGTCCGAACCAGTGCTGCCCTTGAGGATGAAATCGGCGAACGCGATCTGCTTGGCTGATAGAGGTCTCACTTGGATTCAGGGGATGGAGGGCCGTAACGAGGGCGGACTAGGGCGAATGTGAACGCCCCGTCTATCCACCTGACGATGCTGTAGCCGCAATCGAATACGGCTGCTAGGAGATTCCAGACTGGGAGGATTGCTGCTACTGATCTGCCTAGGACTGCCCCAATGGTGAGCTGGGGGTTGTAGTATTTCTCTGTGCAGTTCTGGGTGTCTAGCTTCCAGCCTCTGACGCAGCGTCCGCTGTAGCAAATGGTGCAGATGGTGAGGGGTAACCAGTAAAGGAATACAGCGAGGAGGCTGTTGAATTCGAATGATGTGAGGAGGTGGAATATGCGGTCGAACATGATGGTCTTAATTGTTGTTGAACGTTGTGAAGGTGGGGCCGGTGGCTCCGTGGCTGATAGTGGTGCCTCCCATGGCAATGTTGTTGCCGCACTTGTTGGTGGAGGAGGCCTTGAGCTGGTTGTAGCTCAGCCACGTGGATGAATTGGTGTTTGATAGGACTCCACTGATCAGCACGTCCTCCATGGTCAAACTACCTTGTGATCCTCCCGGGGTGAGGTAGATGGCTTCGTTGCCTCCGTTGGGGATTTCGATGGAGGTGTTGGCGATGGTGAGTCCTATCCAATTGGTGCCTGATGCTGTTTCGTCGATGGCTACTCCCCGATAAAATGCTGTATCCGTTTCGCGGATGCTGCCACCAATGATCGCCACGCTGCTGAAGTCTCCGATGTAAATTCCCACGACACTCTTGATGTCATCTATTACGTTTTCCGAGCACGTCACATTGTCCGCTCCTGTGATGCGGATTCCGTAGCCTGAGTAGTATCCAACATCCCCTGTGATCATGTTGCCACGCAGCTGGATCTGCTCTGGTCGCCCGCCTGACTCTTTGACCACGATGATCCCGGACTGTTTGACCTGACTGATCACGTTGGACTCGACCATGATCTGCTTGGTATCTGCGAGAATGGCGATGCCTCTGCCCCATGCTGAGATTGCAATGGTTGCAGTTGCGCCGGATCCGCCTCCACCGGTGAACCCCACGGTGATTGCTGCAGCTACTGCGTCAGTGTGTCCGGTGCCGGAAGTGGTGATCAATACCAGCCTGACGATGCCCCCCGTCACTACTGCTGTAGCTGCTACTCCAGCCGGTGCTCCGGTCAGGGTTACGGTTGGTGCTGTCGTATAACCTGTGCCTCCTGCTGTGACTCCGATGGTCATAACATCCCTTCGGGCTCGACAGATGTTGTTCGAGATTAGCACGTCCTGACTTTCACTGCATGCGATGATGTCGTCGTCGCAGCCAAGTATCATGTTATTGGATATGACTGCGTGCAGCAGGTTCTTTGTGTTGATCCCGTCTGCGTAATTGTTGCCGACTAAGTTGTGGTGGCAGTTGAGGCCGATCATCGGATCAGTGGAGAGGTCTCTGCCCCCCCCGAACTGGAATGCAAACTCACCTGAGTTGATTACTTCATTGTCGTAGAAACTGCAGTAGTCTGCATCGACTACCACTGCCTGCTGGCCCGGTTTCCGGTAGACGCAATTGCCATCAAAGGTCATGCCGCAGATGGTCACGAATACACAGTCCTCATCGACATCCAGCACCCTCCCGCCTGTGGTTGCGGGGTGATCATAGGTGCCGTCAGATACCGCTGATGTCCCGGTATTGCGTAGCGTGCTTACCCCTTTCCCTTCCCCCTTTATTGTGATTCCGGTCAGGTTCGATATGGCCACATCTCCAAGGTAGACACCGGGAGGGAAATACAGGACAGAGTCGTCGGTCATTGCTGCCACTGCTGCGTCAATCGCTGTCCGATCATCGGTGGCACCATCACCCACTGCGCCGTGGTCCTTTACGTTGATCCACCCCAGCTCGGTCATGGTGATGTCACCTGAGCCACCACCACCACTGCTGGTGGGCGTGCCTCCCTTTGCTGCGTTGCCTCCATCACTGGGCACGTCAGGTGCTGGGCCTGCTATGGCGCGATCTCTGAGCGTCGAGCCTGAGCTGTTGGTGCTAATGGCCATTAGTTGCGGGTGTTCAGGTTTTTCCAGTGCCAGACGTGGTGAAGCTCTGGTCGCCCGCCTTCACCTGTGATGATATGGGTCTCTGGCTCCGTCCGCAGGACCATGGCTACGTCATCCCAGCACACCCACACCGTTTGCCCGTCTTGCGACCGCTCGTTTAGGTGATTTTTAATCGATTCCTCCGATTGCTTCTGCCCGGTGTGGACCCGAATTGTCTCTGCCGTCAGCTCACACAATTTCGCCACGTAGTTGTCGGCAATCTTGGTCGCAAGCACTCGGGTCAGGCCTTCATCTTCCACGACTTGGAAGCTGGATCGCTGCTCGGTGGTCTCATCGAGGATGGTCATGCCTAGGACATTGGCCAGTTTCAGGCTGCTAGGCAATGATGATTGATGCGCTGCAAAGTCTGGAGGAGCGGACACACTTCACCTAAGCAGATGAAGTGTGATGATTCGTGCAAATGCAGTTATCGCGTATCACTTTACCCGTAGCAAATCCCCCCGGCATACGTCCAATTCAAGGGTGTAATTAGCTGAGTCGGTGGCACAGGATTTACGCCTGCCGTCTGGATCATTGTATCCGGTCCAGTCCGCTGCGGTCGCGACCCGCTTGCCAAAACCGCCTGAGAGGGACCACCGACTCAGCCAATTACATGCTACGGTCCTCAGCTCTTTCGAGCACGTAGAATTAAGTCCGGTTGGTAGTAGTGTATTCAGGCCGGACACCGTAGACAGGCATTGGTAGCAGAGGAGGGATTCGAACCCCCGACTTCCAGATTATGAGTCTAGCGATCTAACCGCTGATCTACTCTGCAACAATGGCCTGTCATGCCTCCCGGGTGGCGCTCTTGCGAGGTTCGAGCCTTGGGGAGGGGTTCCAGTGGCTATCGCTGAGAGCTGGGATCAGTGACCATTCTTCGTGGTTGAGCCACTAAGATCGGATCCGCCCTCCAATGTAAACACCAAAAAGCCCCAGCCAATGAAGGCCGGGGCTTTAAGGAAAAACGATCACTGTATGCGATAACGCCCCAATTTCTGGGGCCGGCTGCCACCGTCTGCAAGCTAAAATGCAGGTGAGTTTACCACTGTCAGAACACTTTCTTCATATAGCAGTGATTTAATTATTGCTATACCGCAGCAGGTATGATCCAGATGGAGGCCACGTCAGTCACTGCTTCGCTCACAACGAGGCTTCACCTCCCAAATAACTCAGACCATGAAGTCCTTCAAGATTCTTTCCCGCCACCCCACCCTCGCCGCCGCTGTTGCAGCTGCTGGCATCGATCTCTCATACAATGAGCCTGAAGCCCGCCGCGAAATCGCCACCACCGACAAGCAGGTGCTGGAGGCCTTCATCGTCGAGAAGTATGGCGAACCTATTGTCCTGTATGTCTACGACTGCGACATCCGCCTTTTGAACACGTTCACCCCGTTTTCCAGTTGCCTGTCCGGCAGTGACTTTGGGGTGGCTGCACTGAGCACGGACGGCACCGAGATCGTTGCCACCGAGGCTTCAGTTCGATACAGCCGCAACTGCATTTATCGCGTCCAATCAACCCAATGCATTTCCAAGATTGGTGCGATCTGGGCCACCAAAGATTTCTGCTAACCCTCCCACCTGCCTGACCCCTGCCCTGACCCTAGCCCGGTCGGGGGTTTCGGGTGCCCGCTTCTGGGCATCCCTTAATCTTATGAAACAATCCCCCACCATCATCCACGCATGCCAAGTGCTGCGCTCTCGCGTTGCCTACAAGACGGCAGGTCTTCGGCTCAAAAAATCGTCCCTCATGAACACCGAACGCGACACCAAGGCCATCCAGCAGGCCACCGAGCGTTACCGCAATTCGTGGATCGATCCGATCATCGATGCCATCGAGACGGGTGACCTGAAGATGCTCAAGGATCTCACGGAACTCGAATCTGGAACCCACATCGAGTCATGAGCCAAGTCATCCCAGCCCGCCACGAACTGGTGCTGATGTTCCCACCCTCCTCGTCGTGGGACAGCGTCCCCTACCCGATGAAACGCTACAGGGGCGCACTCACCACCATCGCGGACATCCCCTTTGGATCAATGCAGAAGGCGCGAATAGTCCACCTCTGCGTTCGCCGCAACATGGAGGCAGCGATCCACGACGGAGCTGGGAACAGGGCAGCCCGCCGGGAGGTGATCATCATCACCGATCAGCTCCAGCGCATCCGCCTCGCAAGAGGCTACCATGCCACCCTTAGCGCCGTCACCTACTGGGCAGACACACCTCGCCCCACACCTCAATCTGCCCGCCCTCTCCTCATTAACCCACATGGAGACATCGAGTCTTCAGAACCCTCCCTGTAATATCATTATGACTACATCATCCCCCACCATCATCGTGTCCGCTTTGGATGCGATCACTACCACTGCCACTGAGGCAGCTATTTCCCGACGTGACGAGTTGCTTGCAACCTGCTCACGTGGACGAAGTGTGCCGACTGCCGAGTCTGCTACCAAGGCCACCGAGGTTCTGCGGGAAGTCACCACTTTCACGCGCACCATCGAAGCTGCCCGCAGGGATGCCAAAGCGCCGGTCCTAGCTCTGGGCAAGCGCATCGACGCCGTGGCCGCAGATCTGACCGCTGAGCTCACGGCTGAGTTGGGCCGTATCAATTCGCTAGTGAGCGAGTTCAATGTCACTGAGCAGCGCCGGGCTGCTGAAGAGCGCCGGAAGGCTGCTGAAGAGCAAGATCGCATCTACCGTGAAGCTGAGCAGAAACGCTTGGACGAAGCTGAAGCTGCCCGTGCTGTTGAGGCTGCTGCCAAGGCCAAGCAGGATGAGTTGGCGCTGAAGGCATCCCGGGCCAAGTCTGAGGAGCGCCGGGCTGTGCTGGAAGCGCAAGCTGCCAAGGCCAAGGCCAAAGCTGAGGCTGATGCCGTGATCGAGGCTAAGCGCATCAAGGCTGAGAAGGATCGCGAGGCGCAGGAAATGGCCGCAACCCATGTTGCCGTCGCCATGGCCCAGCCCGTGAAGGCAGCCGGCACCGCTCTGCGGATGGAGACCAAGTTCGAGATCACCGACATCTACGCATTGTTCGATGCAGTCCCCGGCATGGTCATCCTCACCCCCAACAAGGCCGCGATCAAAGCCCAGATCAAGACCCTGCCTGAGGGTGCTTCCCTCCCCGGGGTCAAGCACTGGCAGGAGGCTAAAACCACCATCCGCTCGTAATGAAATACGCACTACGCTCCATTTGGATCCGCTACAATATCACGATGAGCCATGCGGCCAAATTCCTCTCCGACTCTCTCGGTGCCACTGCCTCTGCGCATTGGAATCGTGCTCAGAAATCAACTGTCGCTTCTCTCAATGAGACGCGAGTAAACCTCGAAATACGCTAATGAAGAATCACACCCACAACCTCAAAACTCCTGCCGGCCATATCCGGCTCGATGTGCGCCAGTTCGTTGGCCAGCGCACGATACCCAAGGAGCACGTGACCAACATGACCAACTCCGAACTGATCGCTGAGATCAAAGACGAGACGGGTGATCTGGTTATCCAGAACATCCTGCGCGTGCCCGGCAAAGAGTTCGACAGCAAGGTCGTCTCCTACGGCACCACGTGGTGGGACGCTTGGAAGATTGCCCACCCCCGGCTCGCTAAGCTGTTCCGCATGGAGCGTCCTCGCGTGACCGTGGCCTCCATCACTGCCAACTCCTTCTACCCATCCCTGCGCGTGCCCAATCACAAGGCATTCGTGCAGGTAACGCTAGGTAAGCGCACGGGGACTCTCGATGACTACTAAGGGAAAACCACATCACAATCAGAAGGGCACGGCACCCCGGGTCCGGCTGGGTGGTGGTCCGTTCATCGACGTCCGCACCATGGCCAAGTTGAAGGCATGGCGCAAAAACGGAGCATCCTTTGGCGAGATCATCGACCGTCTAACAACTCTCGCGTGCGATCATGGATTCGATCCAGCAACCCTCGCGTATAACAAGAAAACCAAAAGCAAAGTCCCCAGCACTGCTAAGCAGTAACCGGGGACAATCACGTCGGTCCCAAATAAAAGACCGAGGTGAGTCATCCATAACGTCAGTTAAAATACAATCAAAATGAGTTCAGCAATTATCACTATCACCCAAATCCTTGCGCTGGTCCCCGGCCCTAAGGGCAAGGCAACTTGGATCAACGAGGAGTTCGACGCTCTCGTCTCCTTCGTCAAGCAGGACGACAAGAAGGCGGACATCATCCTCCACGACACCAATCAGCCTCAGATCCAGATCGCGGCTACCGTCTGGGGTCGCAACTGCCAGAGCTACCACGGCACGGTCTGCCACCTCAGCGGCGCTGGCATGTCCCGCACTGAGTTCAAGCAGACCCCTCAGGTCAGCATCGGCGAGAAAGCCGTGATCCAAGTTCTGGGGAATGCCCCGAACGGGATGGCGGCACCTGCACCTTCACCACAGACGGCACCCGCTGCCTACGTGCCTCCTGTCGCTCCTGCGCCACGCACCCACGCACCCAAGCCCATCCACGGTGCTACGGTGGGGATGGCCATCAATCAGGCCTGTGGCTTGATCAAGGTCACGCTGGGTGGCATGTCGGACACCTCTGCATTCGGCTACCTTCAGTCGTCGGCCTTCTCGAAGGACATGCATGGGCTGGCCAGTGACATCCTGCGGGTGTCAATGCACCTTGAGGCTGGTAACCTTGCCCCGAGTGCGAAGGTTCGGGAAACGGCTCCTGCTCCTGCTCCGGCTCCTGCTCCTGCTCCTGCTCCCTATCTACAGGATCCGAAGCCCGCATTCCCGGTAGATGACAACCTCGACGAAGACGTCCCATTCTAGTATGAACGACTCATCACATTGGTATGATCGTGAGGGCAACCCCTGTCATACCCAAGCCACCAAGAAGGGGGCCAAGAATCCTACCCGGGCCACCACCGTCCGTGACGCACGGAAACTGGACCTGTTGGGATCCACCAGCGGCATGCTCGACGTGCTCAGCAAGGACGCTCTGATCCGCTGGAAGCTTGAGCAGGTCACGAAAGCGTGCTTCGCCGACGGTCATATCTCCTCCTCATACGTCTACCTGACGCCCGAGCAATACCACGAAAAAATGGTCGATCAGGCCTTCACCAAGGTGGAGCAGGCAGCTGATGCTGGGACTCTCATTCATGCCGCGCTGGACTTAGCATTCCAAGGCGCTGAGTGGGATCACGATCAGCAGGTCTTCCTGCCTGAAACTGGATCGGTCGAACCCATGAGCACATTTATCCTGCCCACCCTCGGATGGCTCACTGCCAACGAGGTCGTGGCCACCGGATACGAGCAGGTCGTGGTCAACGACAAGGAAGGCTACGCTGGCACAGCTGACCTGCCCTACACCCGGCGCAGTGCAGTGGGTGTAGGTGACTACAAGACCCGCAAGACCAAGGTCGGAATGCCCGTGAAGGCCTACGACACGCAAGCGATGCAGATCGCCTCCTACCTCGCAGGATTGAATGACAATGTCATCCCAGAGGGTGCCGAGGGGTTCAACTTGTTCATCTCCACCACCGAACCGGGCCGTATCGAGGCAGTCTGGTATAACCAATCTGAACTCCAGAAAGCATGGGAGGCATTCAAGGCCTGCTGTGCAATCTGGCGCTTCCAGAAAAACTACGATCCTCGGATCACTTAATCCCCCGCACAGGCGGAACAACAACCCATAAAATGAAGATCCTAAAAGTAATCCGTGATAATAATTTCGTGCAAATCAAGCACGAGGTTCAAGGCTATCAAGCCGTCGAAGAACGCGACATCAAAGCGCATGAGGCTCCCCTCAAATCGTTTGACGATGCACTACAGGCACTCGCCCCTGTCGTCGTCAAATTGCTGGAGTATCCACCATCCAGCAGCTCAACCATCGTGATCAAAAGCATCTCGGTGTCCCACACCACCAAGGGCACTCGCTCCGTGGGCATCAGCTTCCGAAAGAAGCTCAACGCAACTGGCAACTATCACCCCATGAGCACCCCAATGGTGCAGTTCGATGACGCAGCTGAAGGAGAGGGCAACCGCAAGGAAGTCCACGCATCCCATGCGGCACTGATCGACCTGTCTATCGCTGAGGCCATCCGGTATTCCGAGGGTGAGCGTCAGCAGGCCTTGCTACCTCTCGACGATGTCGGAAGTCCGGTCTCGCCAGCTGATGGGGACGAGCTGCGTTACGATACCGCCCCTGCCGGCGATGATGGAGAGGACAACGTCGAGAAGTTCCCTCCTGCCAAGAAGAAGGCACCTGCCAAGAAGAAGGCACCTGCCAAGAAGACCATCGCTAAAGCCTAACCCTTAAACGCTCCCCGGGTGCGTCAACCCGGGCCTTTTTCTTTTATGTCTACTACCCACCTCCCAATCGAACGCCGTCTCTTCATTTCCCAAGCTAGTGGATGGAGTGACTTCAGGCAAATCGGTGATCGCCTCTTTGGCGTCCCCCCCGGTCATGTCCCGCTTAACGAGTGCGACAAGTTCCGACTCGTCCCAGACTACGACGTGGATCTCGATGCCTGCCATGCGGCCGAGAACCTGATGAAGGAGTCCCTCGGTGATGCCTACGCTATCACCCTGCGGATGGTTATCCGTGAGCGTTACCGGAAGGTGAACAAACCCCATTCGAGCGTCCCAGCATGGCGCAACTACAGCGCCACCGCTTCTGAGCGGACCGAAGCAATCTGCCGCCACCTCCAACCCAACCCCCAGTAATCATCATGTCCCAGACCCTAGGCCAGTTCGTCGAGTCGGCCATCTTCGACGCCAAGAAAGCGGGCAAGCAATTCCCCCGGGGAGTGTTCGCCCTTGAAGTAGACAAGCTCCATGCCGCTTGGCTGGTTCAGGACCAGTTCAAACTCGAGGAGGATTGGCCCAAGAATAAGTTCCCCCCCCCGCACGAAGCAGTGACGCAATACGCGCAGAGCATTGGCTACCCGCTCGACGGTCGATCATTCTGCGACTCCTACGGTCAAAAGGGCTGGTTAGTTGGCAAGGCCAAGATGAAGGACTGGCAAGCCGCCGTGCGTAATTGGAAATCAAACACGTGGGGCGTGCTCATCACTGCCTCCAGAGCTGCCGACAACAACAACCAAGCCCGCGACTACACCCAAGTATGACCACCGAAATCACTATCGATCCTGAGGCAGAAGAAAAAGTTCTGGCACTACGAAATCAGCGTGATGCCTTCCGCGAAGCTAAGCCCAACTGCGACCGAGTCGTCTTCATCCCGGGTGGTGGCAGCATCCCACACTGTGGAGTCGCTGACATTAACGAGGTTGGCGGACTCAACATGTTCCACTTGGCTGAACTCCACCGGAACCCTGACCACCCCATGAATGAGGTAATCGACGGGGAGTGCTCGCAGGGATGTGGGACCAAGTTACGGATGTCCCGCTTCTGGATGCCTAAGACAGCTTGCGATGAGTGCCGGGCCAAGGCCATCGAGGATGCCATGAACGATGAATGCAGAAAGGAATGGGAGCGTGTATGCCCGAAGCAACTACGTGACACCGACTCCAACCACCCGGGCTTCCCTAAGCATATCTATCGCGAGAACATCGGCTACGATGGGAACAGCAGCCTCTTCCTGTTTGGCCCCACAGGGTCAGGGAAATCACGCTGTGGTTCCCTCCTGATGAAGCGGGCATTGATGAAGCGCAAGACGGTTAACTTTCTATGGCCGGAAGAGCTGAAGGCCTATGCCAAAAGCAACAACGAGCGCCTCAAGTTCATCCGCGAATACGGATCAACCAATGTGCTGCTCATGGATGATGCGCTGCTGACTGGCGCTCAGGACGAACGCATCGCTGACTTTTTGAAAGACCTCATCGACTTCATGCAGCGCCACGGAAACCAGATGATCATCACCAGCCAGATCGGTGGCGAAGATTACGAAGAGCAGGCCAACAAATTCGGCAACATCACCAAGACCGACCGGGAGCGCATCGATGCCCTGATGCGCCGGATCCGTGAATCATTTAAGGTCATCCCCTTCGTCGCCTCATCTGCACCTGAAAACAAGGAGATGTTCTGATGAGTAAATCCACCAAAAGCGTGAAGGTCAAAGCGGTGCCGGGTGAGATCCTGCGCTACCAAGTCGAGAGCTGGGGCCGGGCCGATCTCCACCACATCGTTGACCTCATGGAGCAAGGCGGAAACGGGGAATGCGGTTGCACCGACTTCAGGATGCAATGCACGACCAACTGGAAGGAGAACGGGGGCGCGTGGGTGCTCTACGGTTTCCCGGGTCACCCTGATCCTAAGCGCACCCAATGCAGGCACATCTACTGCGCCCGCATGAAGTTCACCAACGACACTCTCAAGCTCCTGTCCAAACAGCAGGCGCAACCCCAGTCATGAGCAAAGGTGTCGGTCGGATCTGCTCATTCTACCCTGACCCCAACATGGTCAAGCAGTGCGTGGTGCAACCCGGCGCTCAGCGCCTCACCGGGGTCGTCACCGAATGCGTCAAGGCTCCTCCTCCTAAAGGATGGAAGCGCCCAGACTTTACTCTAACTGTGCGTGGCAAATCCGGTCGCACCGTCACCATCAGCCTCATCGAAAACTACGCCCAGTTCCACGCAACGTGGCCTGCATCATCCCAATCCAAATGACTACTCCGATCCAAACATTAACCAACGCCGAAATCATCGCAGAGATGTGCCGATTGTTGCGCCTCCTATCCAAGCGGGCCGACGCCGCCATGCCGGTCCATTCTCCCGATCGCTCCGCGAACAAATTGATCCTTATACAACAGGCGATTTGCGACGTGTTACGCACTCCGATCGCGGTCATGTCATCCCGAGCCCGACCTGACAACTACGTCCAAGCACGGCACATCGCGATGTTCCTGAGCCGCGAGCTGACCGAATACTCCATGCAAGATATAGCCAAATCGTTTCGCCCGACAATGAACCACTCCACGATCACTCATGGCCACAGAGCGTGCCTCGATCGCATGATGCACGTCAAAGGATTTGAGTCGCTTGTCGATGCCTGCAAACAACGGGCGCTGAAGCTAATCGACAACGCCGGCCTCCCCCTCTTCCAGCAATCGTTGTGAAAAACATTAAATCCCTATTCCCAAATGCCTCCCCTTCCTTCCTCAAACTCAACGGTCTTCCGGATGACGTGCCAACACCGAGTCCCAAGCCTAAACGCGCTGTTCGCTCTAAACCATTGGGGGCGACTAAAGTTAAAAAAAGAGATTCAAGCTTCTATGTTGTCCGGATTAAAAGCTTCCGAGTCCGATTGCTCGACACAGACAACCTCATTCCGAAGTGGCATGTTGATGCCCTCCGCTACGCTGGAATCATACCTGATGACTCGCCGGAGCTTGCCGACATCACGACGACACAAGAAAAAGTCGCCACCAAAGCCGAAGAGCGCACCGAAATCGAAATCACGCGACACCTAGAACGCCCGGCACTGTGATCACATGCATCCCAAACGTCAGGCGGCTCTATTGCTCCTTTTTCGGTCATGCAAAGCAGCACGTAATCGACACCTACCCATCCCCAACCCAAGTTCCCGCCTATCCCCGGGCCGAAACCGTGAAGGTCTTGTGCCCTCGATGTCGGCTCATCTACATCACCAAAGTGTTCACCCTCCATCCCCCATCAAAATAAGAACCAAATGAACCCTAACCTAATAGACCTCCTACAGCGCGTCCAAACTGGCCACGCGACCTGTATGTTTGCGGCGAAAGAGATCGAAGCCAATGAGGAAAAACTCCTCGGCCTAATTGAATCGGCTGCAAACCGGCTCGAAACGATACAGGAAACCGACACCACTGGGCTACAACTGGCCGCCGACATTAAGCGCCTTCGCGCAGTGTTTCGGTCTGCGAACAACACTATGAGACACGGGCCTGACGCGCCCGAAAACAAAAGCGGCGAACCACCGTTGTCTCGATAATCTGGTTCAACTTTTTTACTATGAAACCGATACTCAAATACGATGGTGACCGCGCCGAATCAGCGGCGTGCCTTTTAACAGACCTCGACGAGTTCGATGGGGAGTCTGCCGACGCCCAACGCATGATCGAAGAAGCGATGGCCTGCGAGGTTCAGCGAGTGCTCAAACGGATAACCCGGCACACGGAAAACGAAGGCGTCTACGGATGGAGGGTAGTGTTCGATTACGATAACATCCATGACGGGGCGCGGATTCTTGACGGAGACGGCCACTCGATGGCGGAGTGTTATGAGAAGGGCGAGCCGGACGATCAATTCGTGAGGGCGATAGACTCACTCATTCGCGGCCCGTTGAACAACGAGGTCAGACGCGACCCGTCGAAGGCTTAAAACCTCAACCAACCAATAAAAATGTCATACCAAAATAAAATGTCAGAAGCCGGACAGCGAGGGTCGTTGTCTGAAGTGGTTTGTTATGCTCAGATTGGCATCGACTGCTGCAATCAACCGATAATCCCAACGCGTGCCAAGCTGTCGATGCACACCAATCGGCACACCAGCACGTCAGGAAACTCGTGGGGATGGGTCGATGGTTGCTCGCTAAACATATGCTGGTCAAACGACGGCGAGAAATTCAACAGAAAAAAGGCCGCTGAACTGGTTGCTTTGCATAACAA